>Ga0210403_10000080_pt1 | contig 102825 bp, 64 predicted proteins | sample IncBWC19MmetaG_FD_150863 | JGI IMG/M metagenome (GOLD analysis project Ga0210403, IMG submission 150863) | Forest soil microbial communities from Barre Woods Harvard Forest LTER site, Petersham, Massachusetts, United States - Inc-BW-C-19-M | ecosystem: Environmental > Terrestrial > Soil >...
ATGCCCAAGTCTTTGACCCCTTTCGAGGAGGATTGCTTTGCCGGAGTTGCGAAAAGATCCGATTACTGGCCGCTGGGTAATTATTTCCACCGAGCGTGGAAAACGCCCAAACGATTTTCTGCGCGAAAGTGTCTCTCCTCTTCCCAACGGCAAGAATTGCCCGTTCTGCCCAGGCTCTGAAGCCAAGACACCGCCCGAGATTCTCGTCTACGGCCGGAGCAACGGAGGCGCAAACACCGCGGGCTGGACCGTTCGTGTGGTGCCCAACAAATTTCCCGCACTCGGCATCGAAGGCGATCTCGACCGCGAGGGCGAAGGCCTCTTTGACAAGATGAACGGCGTCGGCGCGCATGAGGTAATCGTCGAAACGCCCGATCACGCAGCGACTCTGGCGTCTTTACCCGAGCGTGCCGTCGAAGACGTCCTCTGGGCCTACCGTGACCGCATGCTCGACCTCAAGAACGACCGGAGGTTTCGCTACGTCCTGATTTTCAAGAATCACGGCGAAGCCGCAGGCGCCTCTGTCGAGCACACTCACTCGCAATTGATCGCTCTGCCCATCGTGCCGAGGCGCGTGCGCGAAGAAGTGGACAGCGGCTGGCACTACTACGACGAGAAAGAGCGCTGCATCTTCTGCGACATCATCCGCCAAGAGCGCGACACCGGCGAGCGCGTCATCGGCGAAAACGATCATTTCATCACGCTTGCCCCGTATGCCTCGCGCTTCCCCTTTGAGATGTGGCTTCTCCCCAAGGTGCACGGCTCCTCGTACGAAAACAACCAGAGCACGATGTACGCAAGCCTGGCGCGAATGTTGAAAGACACTCTGATGCGCCTGGACGCGGTCCTCGACCGCCCGCCCTACAACTTCATGATCCACACCTCGCCCATCGGTGAAGAGATCAACGATCATTACCACTGGCACATCGAGATCATCCCCAAGCTTACCAAAGTCGCCGGCTTCGAATGGGGCACCGGCTTTTACATCAACCCGACGCCGCCCGAAGAATCAGCCCGCTTCCTGCGCGAAGCCAAAATCGCTTTGCCCACGGTACCCGCAAAAACTTAGTGCGGAGTCCGCGCGCTGCGTGCCGCCTGTTTTCGGGCAGCGGCAAAAGTTTTGCCATACTCACTGGTTTGGCGCGGTACGCGACCCAGGGGAGAGGTTGCAAGACCTTGGGGCACAGCAGGGAAGTGCTGCAACTTGATTTTCCTGGGCGGCTCCTCCGGTCTTACCTGCTCTTTTAGGCACTGTTCGTCCGATTTTGCCAGCAAATGGGCGGCAAGTGCATTTAGGCGATCGCCTGGGTGTGAATTCTCAACGGCGCAGCTAACCTGTGCCCAAACGCCAGACCGCCTGGTCAAGGCGATTTAACTCAACTGCTCGGCTTGAGACTGACGCAAGCAGATCGTCTAGTAGCTGAATGCTGGAAAGAGTGTTGATTCTGTCAGAGGCGTGAAAATGAAAAACGAACTTTTCAATATTCGATGTGTAAAGACGGGCCACTGGCGTCGAGAACGACGAAGCTCAACTGGTTGCAAGTTGGCTGGCTCCCTGAAACGCACCTTTCCGCATCGGTTTTAAGGACGGAACGAAGACTGCAGAAAGTGAGCTACCAGTACGAATTACAGCCGGTCTTCCGCTTTTGATTGCATGCAACGGGCGCATCCGAAACGGACGGCTCTCCCGTGATGGCAGCCGGGGAGCTAAGCGGCCATCGAATCAACCGAGGTTACCAAACAAACTTCAGCGCAAGCTGAATCTGGCGGGAGGTTGTGGCTGTGCCAGTGATGTTGCCTGCGCCTCCTACCAGGGCGCCGGATCCGTCGAAAATCTGGTTGTTGGATGTCGGGGGATTAAAATTGGCATGATTGAGCGCGTTGAAAATCTCTACGCGAAACTGAACGTTAAATGTCTCCGAAATACGCTTGATGGGATTGTTTTTGAACAACGAGAGGTCAAAGTTGACCAAGCCTGGTCCAACCAAGCTGTTGCGCCCGGCATTGCCGACTAGGTTCGTGCAAGTCGCGGGTGCCGGCGTAGGCAGTGCGCTGGCAAAAGGGACGCACTGTGCTGCAAGCGACGCGGGCAGCTCGGAAGCCGTCGGCAGAGCAAAACAATTGAGGTTGAGATAGTTCACGCCTCCGTGAATGGGATTGCAGCCCTTCACGTAGTTCGGGAAGTCAAACGGATCGGTGTTCCCTAATCCGAGCGGGTCTCCGCCAATCGTTGGTGTAAACGGCACGCCAGTGTTTGCCTGCAGGATGCCGCCAAGTTCCCAGCCTCCGGCGACCCAATTAAGAGCAGCGAAGGACTGCTTGGGGCTGGGAATTTCCCACGTGTAGCTGACCGTCAGGGTGTGCTTGATATTGAAATCGGATGGTCCGCGGCGTGTTTTAGGATCGAAGAAAAAGAGGGTGGAAATGCCGTTCTGGAACTGGTCGCCATCTGTCGTGCCGGAGCTGGTGTCGATGCCTTTGCCAAAGGTGTAAGAGGCTTGCGCCTGGAACCCATGGCTCAACCTCTTGCTCAGTTGCAATTCGAGCGCATGGTAAGCAGCACTGGAATTCCAGAGTGTGCTGGAGACTCGGCCAAAATTGGGATTGAGGATAGTCCCACCATTCCAGAAGTAACCAGCCGGGGTCTTGGCGAAAGGCAGCACGATGGAGGTGTCATCCGCCTGGAAGATGTTGTGCACGGCGCGCGAGCCCACGTAGGCGATCATGGCCGTAGTGGCGGGAGCAACTTCGCGTTGAATATTCAGATTCCACTGCATGACGTAGTTGCGAGGTGGCTTTTGCTCGATGAAAGCCGCACGCTCGGTCTTCGGGTCGTTCGACAGCCCTAGAAAGGCTGCGGTTGGAAAGGGATTGCCCGAAGTGATCGAGGCGTTGGCCGACTGGGCAAAAGGAACGGTCCCGTCAACGGTGTGGCGCAGGGTGAGAGGAAGCACCTGGACGTCGAACATTCCGAAGCCACCGCGAACGGCTGTCTTCCCTGTGCGGAAAGGGTCCCAGGAAAAACCGACCCGCGGCTCGAAGTCCCGAAGTGAGGGATTCGCAAACAAGGGTGAGCCGGTAAAAACCTGCGAGCCGCTCATACTGTGAAGGCTGGCCAGCTGTCCGTGCACATCGGTGGGTACCGTAGCCATCTCATAGCGAACTCCCAAATTGATGGAGAGATTTGGGTGAAAGCGCACATCGTCCTGGACGTACGCGCCGAAAAGAGTCTCCCGGAGGCCACGAGGAGTGGTGGTCCCAGGAACGTCGATACTGAGCGTGATGGGCTGGTTCACCGACGAAGGGCTGTTGTTGATAAAATCCGCCACGGAACCAAAGCTGAAGACTCCACCGGGGAATGAACTGGAGAAGGAATTGTCCTGGATGCGCTCGATATTGGCTCCGAATTTCAGGGAATGAAGCCCCTTCACAACAAAGAGATTGTCGTAACCCTGCCAGGAATTCCAATGAAAAACCTGGGCTTGCGTGGTGCTCAATCCGCCCGTAAAGGGGGTAAGCCCCGCGATAGTGATGGAGCCCGCCGTTTCCCCTGGAGCGAAACCCAAAGCCGTGTCCGCTGCGAGGGGGTTGACAGCGGTGCCGCCCGCGGGCGCGGCTGCCAGCACGCGGTTGTAGCCAATGCGGAACGAATTAGCCACGAACGGACTGAAAATATGATTTTCTTCGATGGTCACCAGCTGGCGTCTGGTCTTAAAGGAAACTATTTTGTTATTGAACTCGTCATTTTGTGAGGATGGAGCATTGTCGAACATGTAGCTGCCCGAGAGGTTGTCTGTTTCTGAGATTCTATGGTCGAGGCGGGTAATCAAATAGTTCTCGTTGGTAATCCGCGCTCCACCAAAAGTAAAATCGGCGATGTCCCCTGCGCCTGGAACACAACCTGGGCATTCGAGCGCGCCGTTGGGTTTCGGGAAAAACTGCAGATAGGGCAGGACGAGGGGATTTACGCCCTTGTTCGTGGTAACCGAGCAATCGGCTGAGTTCGGATCACAGAGGATACCCTGGCGGGCATTGAGGGAGGGTACTTGGTCAAATTCGCTTAATCCGAGGTTCTCGCGAAGTCCTTCGTAAGCGACAAAGATAAATGTCTTATCCTTGCGGATCGGGCCGCCTGCGGAAACTCCGAATTGATTGCGTTTGAAAGTCGGCTTGGCAGGCAAGCCCGGGGCCGCCGGAACGTCGAAAAAGTTGCGCGCATCCAGTGCGCTATTGCGAAAGTACTCAAAGGCACTGCCGTGAAACTGATTCGTGCCGGAGCGTGAAATCGCGCTGATCACTCCGCCGGAGGTGCGTCCGTACTCTGTGGAATAGTTTGTCGTCAGGACACTGAATTCGGCGACGGCATCGACGCCCAGATTGCCGCCCAAGATGCTGCCGGGCGCTTGGTTCGAATAGTCATTGATGCTCACGCCGTTCATCAAATAATTGTTCTGCTGGGGCCGTCCTCCCGTGACGCTCAACTCCACTCCGAGGCCGCGGCCAAGGCGGTCCGTGCTGGTAACACTAACCATGGCGCGAATCACTGAAACACCTGGCTGGAGAGTCGCGAGATCGGTCCAGGAACGACCGTTCAGAGGCAGTTCGCGGACGGTGGTGGAGTCGACAGTGTTGCCGATCGTGGAGGACATCAGCTGCACGTCCGGGGCGAGGGTGAAAACTTCAACCTTTTCACTCACGGTGCCAATTTTCAATGCCAGGTTAAAGACTTGCTGAGACCCTACGGCCAGGGTAATGTCGTCTTGTATGGTGGTTTGGAAACCCAGCGCAGAAATCGTTGCTTGATAACTTCCCGGCAGCAAATTCGGCGCCGTGAAGATGCCCTGAGAATTGGTCGTGGCCGTGGTAATTACACCGGTGGCCACATTTTTGATGGAGACCGTGGCGCCCGCGAGCGCCGATCCGGACGCGTCAGTCACCGTGCCCGAGAGGCTGCCGCCGACGACCTGCGCACGCACCAGCAACGGGGCGAGTAGCGCGAACTCTAGGAGTGCAACTAACACCAAACCAAAATGGCTGCTCGCGGATTTGTTTCGAGTCATCATCGTCCTCTTTTCGCCGCAAAAATGAACCGGACGAATGAACTCGGAAATGTTCCCACGCCTATGCCGGCCCGAAAGGCTCAAACTCACGTGGAGGACGTCTGGACACGACCTTGAAAGTCACGAGTGGGGGCCTCCCCACGCCTTATTGCCGAATGGTGCGCGATGCATCGTTCCCGATCCGTCTAGCTATTTTGCTAGCAATTGCACCCCTTCTTAATTACAAACTCTCACACTAACAACCGTTTGGTGTAAAGCGCCAATTGCACTGGTGTGCTTCGCTGAAACTACCTGCGCCTACGGACCATCGAAGCCGGACAGTGGGATGCGAATGCAACTGGCTTATCGGACCCGCTCAACGGATCCCTGCTCCGGCTATGAAGATGCTAACTCGCGGTTCGCTCTCTATTGTCACGGTCGTGTGGAAGATTTGCATCGGATTGGTGGACACTTCGGGCCGGAGGCGGCTATGTAACCATACGACCGGTAAAGCGGTTTTTGGGAAGGAGGATTTTATTTCTCGACGTGCTGCCGAAACTTTTCTAGGCCTATTACTATTTCTTGTCGGCCCTGGACTGAATGTCTTCGGCGTGGTTGTCTTTTCCAGGGAATCACCACAGGATGTGCCGACCCGCTTCAGGAAAAGTTTCCGCTAAGAACTCAGTTGGCGGCGTAGCGGCGGAAGAAGGAGTCGGGCTTCCAGCGCGGGCGCGCGGGGGTGTTGGCGGTGTCGAGGAGGAGACGGCGAGTGAACTCCTCGTAGCTCGCGGCGGATTGGAGATCGACCGGTTGGTTCACGTCGTCGCTTGGAGCGTGGTAGCGGTTGGTTAGCCAGTCTTTGAAAACTTTCTGTTCGGGCGTGCCGAGTTCGAAGCCGACGTCGACTTTGACACTGGGAACTCCTTTCTTGATAAAACTGTACTGATCGCTGCGGATAAACGCGTTGCGGAGCGGCTCGGGATCGGGGATTGGTTTGATGCCCATGGATTGGGCGATCGCAGCGGCGCGCGTGCCGAGGTCCGATTCTTCGATGCCCTCGATCTTGAGAATTCTCAGCGGGACGATGGGAAGAAACATGTCCACGTTTACATCGGCGACGATGGATTTCGGCGCGACAGTGGGATGCGCCGCAAAATACTTCGAGCCGAGAAGACCTTTTTCTTCGGCGGTGACGAGTAGAAAGAGAATCGAGCGTTGCAGCTTTTCCGGGTGTGCTTTGAGGTCCGCAGCGATATCTATCACTAGCGCGCTACCGGAGCCGTCGTCCATGGCGCCATTGTAAATGCGATCACCGTTGATGGGCGCACCAATGCCGACGTGGTCAATGTGCGCGGAGAGGACGACGAATTCGTTTTTGAGCGCGGGATCGGAGCCGGTGAGTTTGGCGGCTATGTTGGCGGACTCGAGCGCCTTGGTCTGGATCACCGCGTTGGCTTTTAGTGAGGTGGCCATGACAAAGTGGGGAAGAGGCTTGCGATCTTTTCCGAGGGCGGCGATTTCGGCGAAGGTATGGCCGGAGCCGGCGAAGAGTTTTTCCGCGGAAGCGGGATTGAAGGAGACGCCAAGTTGAAGGCCGGGAGTGTCATTGAACTCGGGATGTGCGAGATCCATGGAAGGATGGTTGCGGTTGACGGAAATGCGGGACCATGGAATGTCCATGGAAGCGGGATTGAAAATGCTGATCATGCCGATGGCGCCGGCGGCACGAAGGAATTTCCAGCGCTCGCCGGCCGTTTGATAGTGCGAGGCGAGAGCAGTGGGAATGTCCGAAGGCGAGCCGGCGAGATAGACGACGATTTTTCCGTTTAGATCGAGGCCGGCGAGCTCATCGAGATTTTTCTCGGGAATCTTTAGGCCGTAGCCGATGAAGACCATGCGGGCAGTAAGATTGGCGGATACGCGCGTGGCGCGGGTACTAATGAAGGCATCGTCGGCGAAAGAAAGCGGCTGCGGTTGGTTGCCTTCGACCAGGACCAGGAAGGATTTGGCTTCATCGACTTCATACTGATTGAATCGGATGGGCTGATAGAAGCCATTCGTTCCGGCCGGCTCGAGGCCGGCTTTCTGGATCTGCTCGACGACGTAAGCCTGGGCTTTGCGCAGACCTTCGCTGCCCGTGTCGCGGCCCTCGAGAGAATCGTCGGCCAGATATTTGACGTGTGCCCACCATGAGTTGCCATCGAAGTGTGAGACGGAAGGAGTTTGCTGGGTTGGAGAAGCGGCGGCCCAGAGAAGAAAAAAAATGGCTAAAAGCGCGCTACGCATGAGTTGCACCTCACAAATGAACAGAGAAGCTAGAGGATAGCAGGCGCAAAGGGATAGAGTCACGCACACGCTAGGGTTACATTCTTAGATGGCTTGACGGGCACACGCGCGGAGGGGGGCGGAGGGAGCAGAGGGGCACTGGTACAGTTTCTTCAAACTGAACCAGTGCCAAGTGGCGCGTCGGCTTGACGAACTCCCTGAACCCTGCCGTACAATGGTGTGGTTGGTTTGTATTAGCGGCGTTCGCATAGGCGAGCTGCTTGCCTTTCGCTGGCGCGCAGTAGACTGGGACCGCACATGCTTTTGGGTGGTAGAGGCGGTCTACTCGCCCAAAACGCACCGTAGTCGTCGTCCGATTCTCCTGGCAGACGAGGATATGAAGCGGCTGACCGAGTTTCGGCGGCGGACCGGGCGCGCGGGTGAGGATGACTGGCTGTTCTTGAACCGCTTCGGAACGGGTCCGATTCACGCCGACAAGGCGCTTGAAACGCTCCAGTCCGTGGCAAAGAGAGTCGGCGTTCCTACGTCACTTGGCATCTTCTTCGTCACTGGCACACGGCCGTGCCGCATAACGATGAAGGCGGCGCAGGATCGACGGGACACGAAGATGCACCTACAACCATGAAACACTATATCCACCCACTATGGGGAGCGGAGCGGCAGGCGGCCGATGCGGTGTCGCGGCATTTCCGAGATTCTGGTAGAGGGAAGACTTGGCCCGAGAGTGGCTGCAAATTTGGCAGCAAGTCGGACCTAGGGGATACTGTAGTAGTCGTGGAATTTTTAGGAACGGCGCGGTACCCAAGTGGCCCAAGGGAGAGGTCTGCAAAATCCCTCCGCTAGCCCCGCGTCGTGTGGTATCAAAGGGTTAGCGAGGCGCTCACCAGCGCGAAAAGGCAACAATCGGGCGCGTTGGGCATAACTTTGGACATAGATTTTGGGCATAACGAATAAGGCGCGGTACCCAAGTGGCCTAAGGGAATGGTCTGCAAAACCATCACTCGTCGGTTCGAATCCGACCCGCGCCTCCAAATTTTTCGAGGGCTGGTGGCAAGCACAAACGTGTCCACCATTTGCAACTGATCACCCGTGATGGTCAGTGGTTTTGGACCGCTTTCTTTCGAGAAGTCGAATGATGCCGGTGAAACCTTTGATGCGTGCCGGTCACTTGTGTTCGGGGCCTTTGCTTTTGGCGGGGTGGCCTTCGGTGGAGTTGGTTTGGGAGTACTCGCTTTCGCCGGGGTTCCTGTGTAGTCGAAGTGTAGATCGGTCTCAATGCCCTTGGATCCCACTGCCAGAGTGACGTTGAGCGTCGTCTGAGTTGTGCCGAAATCCGTGAGGGCAGAGGGATCAATCTGTACGAGCAAGCGGGTTCGGACTTCGATGCACCTGTTTGAGCGGAAGCTAGACCTTTTTGCTTTTGTCTGAGTTGGTAAGCACAAGTGTGTCCACCAGCTGCAAGTGCGCTGGAACAAAGGCCAGAGCCAGCGGCGACACGAAACACGAATGTGCTCTAACGAATTTCTCCTCAACGGAAGCAGCCTCCCGGCGAGTGTGTAGATGCAAGCGGAACTCAGTCCTGCCAATGGTCCGCAGGCGGCGCAATACCAAGGCGCTTCATCTTGTAAAACAATGTGGTGCGCTTCAAGCCGAGTCTGGCGGCTGCTCCTCGCGGACCACCGAGCTTCCAATTAGCGCGCTGGCAGGCCGCGAGAATTTCACTACGCACCTTGCCTTCAAGCGTTGGATTTGCAATCTCTTGCGCTGCCTCCAACGGCTCGCTGCTTTCGAGTGGTGCCGGTTTAAAAACGCCATCGTTAGAAAGGATGACACCGCGCGCAACGTAGTTTTGCAGCTCTCGAATGTTCCCGGGCCAGTAGTGGCGAACTAGGGAGCGCATGGTTTCCTGAGGAATGGTTTCGATGGTTTTGTCCATAGACGCGGCGAACTGTTGAACGAAATATTCGACGAGCTCCGGAATATCGGCTTTCCTTTCGCGCAGCGGGGGCAGATAAATCGGAAAAGCATTCAGCCGGTAGTACAGATCCTCACGGAATTCGCGGTTCCGAACCATTTGCTTCAGCTCCTGGTTGGTCGCAGCAACGACGCGAACATCGACTCGCGTTGTGCGGGTGCTACCGACTGCCTCAAACTCACGCTCCTGGAGCACGCGGAGCAGCTTGGGCTGAAGCTCCAATGGCATGTCGCCAATTTCATCGAGGAACAGAGTGCCGCGATCCGCCAGCGCAAAGCGGCCGACATGAGAATTGATGGCGCCCGTAAACGCTCCCCGCTCGTGCCCGAAAAGCTCGCTTTCGAGCAGGCCGGCAGGCATCGCCGCGCAGTTGACCTTCACCAGATTTTGGTTTCGGCGCGAGCTGAGCTCGTGAATCGCTCGCGCGATGACTTCCTTGCCGGTACCGGTTTCTCCGGTAATCAAGACCGTTGTACTTGTGCCCGCTACGGCCTCCACCTGGCTGAGAATTGAGCACAGGCTGCCGCGACGCCCTACGATCGTGTCCAGGAACGAGGATTCCGCGTGCTCCGGCGTGGTCCGTTCAGCGGCACGATAGAGAGCGGCATTTATCGGCGCAGTTTCCGAATACCCAGCAGCCTGCATGACCGAATTTGTTGTCGGACTCATCTTGTATTCCTCTCTTCCTCCCATGGGGCTAGCGGGAAAACAACGATGCTGAACTTAAACTTGAGCTTCCGAAGCCAGGACCTGTCCTGGATTCGGCATTGGGAAATGAATTTTGGGGTTTGAAGACTTCTCTTTGTCTCTCATGAAAACCAGCCCCTCTTTCGCGGTGGCCCAGATACCCTGGCGGCGAACCAATCAACTTCGCGATTTCGTGCGAGTGCTGGAATTCCGCGCAGTCCACCTTGATAACTGCGCGATTGTCTCCGAACAGAATCTCGGCTGCCGCCTCCACCGTGCGTGTTTTGCCTGAACCGGTCGGTCCTAGAAAACAGCAGGTTACCCACAGGGGCCCGGGAGAATGCAGACCGGAGCAGAACACTTGATAAAGATCGACAAGCGCCTACACTGCTTCTTCCTGCCCCACGATCTTTTCCCGCAAGGCTTCCTCGAAGTGACATGCTGTGGAACTCCGGTTTCTCACGTGCAATTCTTTTCCGTGGGCTGTTTCTGTCGCTGTGGCCATGACGCCCCCTTCACGGTCGTGATTCGAAGTCGGCTTGGACACGACCTTCCAGCTAGTTCCGGGAGGGACCACCCTGGTCCGCGACTGAAGAAGCGCCGACGACGATTTCGTTCATTGCCGGCTCCTCGGACCTCACGCGCTGATAGTCGCGCGAATTTGCTCCGCAAAACAACCCCAAATGGGGTCGCGGACTCCCGACTATTTCGGGGCGCGCCTAGTGCCTATATCAAGGCGGGGAGAAATACTTCTTTTGGGTGATAGAGAAGAACTAACTCCGCCCAAGAAACCCAAATGGAGGTCCGTTGTTTTCAACGTGGGAGGTGCTTCGTGATGCCTTTATCAGAGGGACTCTAGCGCGCACGAATATCAATTCGCTTCCGACCAAACAGCCGGGCGTCCACGGACCATGCGCCGGGTCCAAGCATGACGAGGCTTACTCCGAGCGCCGCGAGCAAGAGGTGCAAGTTCGCTCCGTCTCCTCTAGAAAAGAAAATCCAAACCTCGATGATCGCTTGTAAAGCTCCGGCAACCGGCGTCCACAATCCGGCCAGCAGCAAGATTCCGACGCCGATCGTTGCGAAATACATTGCGTGAAGCCCCAATTGCGGTGCATCTCGAACTGCAAGGCCGCCACCAATAATCAGTGGAATAGCTGCGGCTAGGCGCAGGACGAAAAGTCCAGCCCCAGGCCAACCGCCAGGAAACATCGTAAACAATCGTTGCAAGTTTTCCCCTTACTTCGCCGTAATTTCGCACTCGTACGAGGCGAATGTAACGGGATAGCGGACCCTGGGAATCCCCAAATGTGGGGGACGCTTTAGACTCTTTTGGGTGGTTTATAAGGATTTACAATTCGATGATTCCGCGCTTCAAAGCTGCAGTCACCGCGTGGGTTCGGTCATTGACGCCAAGCTTGGAAAGGATGCTCTTGACGTGGCCCTTGACCGTATCCTCCGAGATCGCTAGCTGATCGGCGACCAGCTTGTTCGAATTTCCGCCTGCAATCAGGGAAAGAACCTCAGTCTCCCTTTCACTCAAAGCGTCATCATCAGCATGACTGGCGAGTTCCACGGCGACTTCCGCATGGAGTATTTTTTTTCCGGCCCGCACAGCTCGGATCGTGTCCAAGAGATCCTTCCGCACGTTGCCTTTTAAGATGTACGCTTGCGCACCAGCGGTCATCGCTCGCTTGCACAGTGCATCGCCCGCGTAGGTCGTTAACACAATGATCCGCGCGTCCGGAAACTCGCTCCGAATCGCAATCAGGGCATCGATCCCATTCATTTCTGGCATTTGCAAGTCCATCAAAGTGACGTCCGGCCGATGCGACCTGAACTGTGCAATCGCCTCGCGCCCATTCGAGGCTTCGCCGACCAAACGCATATCCTTCTGATTGGCGATAAGCGCCGCGACTCCTTCGCGGATCAGAACGTGGTCGTCCACCGTCATTACGCGAATTGCAGTAGCACTGGTGCCCATTTTAGGACTGCTGCCCATTGGTTCCCTCAGTCTTCTTTCGCCAGAACCAGAATCTGCGACGCGCGTCGGATTTGCCATACGCAACGCCGGCAGGAACTATCAACTCGATTTCCGTTCCGGCTCCGTGTTCGCTCCAGACTCCCAGGTTCCCGCCAAAGCTCTTGGCACGCTCGCGCATCCCCGGGAGTCCCCAGTGTCCCGCGCGAGCGCCCTGATTGGCAACTTCCGAATCAATCCCACACCCATCGTCTCGCACGTGCAACGAAAACTGAGAATCGCCGTATGTAATTTCCGCCTCGATCTTCTGGGCCTTCGCGTGGCGAAAGGCGTTTCGCAACGCCTCGCGCCCAATGCGATAGATTTCATCGCGCAGCATGGGATTCAGCTCTCGCTCTTTCCCTTCCAGCAGCACGCGCACGCGCGGCACCAAGCCGTCGTCGCTCTGTAGCGCCAGTTCCTCGCCCAGTGCGGTCAGTGCCTCCGCAATGTCGCTGTCGCCCATGATGGGCTCGCGCAAGTCCGAGACTGTGTCCCGGCCTTCCGCGATGGCTTTGTCTCCGCGCTCCAGAGCGATGTCGAGCGCTTGCATGGCTTCGCTCGCTCGCCCGGGAAGCAGGTCGCGCAACGCCTGCAAGCGGAACATCAATCCTTGAAAGCCTTGCAGCAGCGAATCATGGAGTTCGCGAGCGATGCGCGTCCGCTCACTTATGCGCTCTTCCAGGCGCACATTGAATTGGATAGTAAGTTGATGCAAGTGGTAGCGGTGGACGCTCCATACCAAAAGAATAACTAGCACCAGGCATGTGATCCGAAACCACTGGGTGGCCCACCAAGGCGGCAGGATCTGGATGCGCAGTTGCGCGCCGGGTTCGCTCCATGGACCTCGGCGGCTCGCACCCTGCACATGAAACATGTAAGTACCTGTCGGCAGCGTCGTGTAGCTCGCAAGCCGCTGGTCGCTTCCCACCTCGTTCCACTTTTGGTCTAACCCTTCCAACATGTAGCGGTAGCGGTTAGTCGCAGTATTGAAATAGCTCAATGCGGAAAACCCGATGGAGAAAATGTTTTGCGAGTGAGAGAGTGTGATCGTATCGGTGTAGTTGACAGCTTTCTTCAGCGGCGAGCCGGGGCTGAGGGTGACCGGCCTTCCGAATAATCGGATATCGGTCAAGACAATCGGTGGGACAAACGCGTTCGCAACGACCGCGTCGGCCACTACCTGGTCGGGAAAGAATGCGGTCACTCCGCTGAAGCCTCCAAAAAACATCTCACCCGCGGCACTCTTGAAGCCGGCGCCCCACCCGGTAAAATCTGGGCCAGGAAGACCGTCTGCCACAGTGTAGTTGCTGAATTTCTGGGTTCGCGGGTCAAAGCTCGATACCCCTTTATTCGTGCTCATCCAAAGCAGACCGCGCTGGTCTTCGAGAATGCAGCTAACGACATTCCCCCCCATGCCATCGCGCTCGTTGTAAACCACAAATGTGCTTGTTCTGGGATCGAATTTGTCCAGCCCGTTTTGAGTGCCAACCCACATGCTTCCTGCGCGATCGAAATAGATGGCGACTACGCGGTTGTCGCTGAGACTGTGCGGGTCGTCGGACTTGTGGCTGTAGACCGTGAACTGGTCGGTGTTTGGATCGAATCGGTGCAGCCCTAAATTGCCACCAAGCCACAAGTTTCCCTGTGGGTCTTCTGCGATGGCGTAATAGTTCAGGCCTCGGGTTTTCGGGTCAGGCTTGTAGGTTGTGAACCGCTGTGTGAGCGGGTAGAAACGACAGAGACCATCCCACGTGGCAGCCCACAAGGTGCCCCGATGATCGATAAGCAACCGCTGTACGACACCGCTACACAAGGTTGAGGGGTCGGAGCGGTCGTGGATGTAGCGTCGAAGTTCTCCCGTTTTCCGGTTGTAACGCAACAGCGGATTTGTGCCTGCTATCCAAAGAACGTCTGGTCCGTCTTCGATGATCGAAAGCACTTCAGACCCGGCGCCTGGCTGGAAGCTGGAGGACCAGCCGGTCTTGCGATCGATTCGCACCAGCGAACGATTGACGCCGACCCACAAAACGCCTTGCCGATCCTCATAGAGGGCCCCAACGAGACCCGGACTTATGCTGTTGCGACTGCCGGAGGGGTTCGTAAATTTTGTAAACGGCGGTGGCCTGGTAGCAAAGAAGTGTGGCTCCACTTCGTGCATGCCGACCCAAATGTTCTTTTCGCGGTCCTCGAATAGGGCTATGACTCGGTTGTCGGCCAGACTGTCGCTATCACCAGGGAGGTTGTGGTAGCTGATGAAACGCCGATGCTCGCGGTCGAACTTGAGCAATCCACGGACCGCCGTTCCAAACCACATGGTGCCTTCGCTGTCCTCCAGCAGGGCGTAGGCCGGGTTCTTCAAGTTGCTCTCGGGGCCTCGTGAGTCGAGTCCGTAGCGAGTCAGTTTGTTCGTCTTGGGATCGAACGTGGCGATGGAGCCGTCTGGGCCGTAGACGATCCAAAACACGCCGAAACGGTCTTCGTGGAACCAGAGCCCGATACCCGACTCCCCTGTAAGGACGTGCCTCTTCACTTTTCCAGTGTTCCTATCAAATTCGTCGAGCGTCTGGCTGGTGCCGACCCAAAACCGGCCTGCTCTGTCCTCACCGGTGGATTTGATGTCGTTATCCCCGAGGCTGTAAGGGTCGCCCGGGTCGTGGTAAAAGTGCTTGGTCTTACCCGTGACGGGATCCAGTCGGAATAGTCCCTTGCGAGTGGACAGCCATAACATGCCCGACGAGTCCTGGCTGATCTGGTTGACGGTCGTCGTTAAGCCACTTGAATCCGGGACATCGAAATGATAATGACTGAATTTTTCCGTAAGCGGGTCAAAGCGTTCGAGAAACTGGTCTGTTCCGACCCAAATCGTGCCGGCGCGGTCCTTAAACAGCGAATAGATGTAAACCCCACTGAGGCTTTCCTGGCGTTCCGGATCATGTTTGAAGACTTTGAAATTGTAACCGTCATAGCGATTCAAGCCGTTCCATGTCCCGAACCAAATAAACCCCTGGTCGTCCTGAACGATATCCGAAACCCTAACTTGAGAGAGGCCTTGGGAGTTGGATATCCGTGCAAAGCGGATATCCTTACCCTCGACGACGGGAAGCCTGATGGTTTCAGTGTCTACCGGAGAATCGAGCGAGGATGTGTCAGCACTGTCGCCCGCTCTGGCCAAGGCTAAGGCGCAGACCGGGACTAAAAGCAGAACGGCCAAGGCCAGTTCGAGCGCAGGGCAGCGTCCTGAACTCAGGCTCATCTCCCGCCCCCGCGGTGCTCCCGCGATGCCTTTGGACTCCTCATCCGACAGCCTACATCCTATCCGGATCAAGAGCGCTACTCCCGACATGGAACTCCCAGATAACTCCGGATCTTATGTATCTGCTGTCTTTACGTCCAAATTGTACACGGGACAGAATCTTCAATGGCGGTAGCGAATGACAAGGTCCTTTATCGCAACTTATCCAGCATCGCGCATCATGTCTGTCCCTGCCGAAAATGCTATCCGTCGCGAATGTCTTTAAAATCAGCGACCACCAGTGCAACCCGCGCTAACCCGGCAACAGGATGCAATGTTATATGCCCTGTTGCTGGAGAAATAACAATTCGCCAGCCACGGCTTCGATAATCACATAAGACGGCGAAGCATCGATGAACTCCGCATAGCATTCCAGCTGAGTCTTTACCGATTCTTCGACACGGGCTTGAACGGTGACGGCCTTTGGTTGTTTTGGTGGTGATCTCAAAAGTGACAACTGGTTGCTCCTCGTGTTCATACAAGATGGCAGACATTCTCTCGGCAGCCTATTAATTATTTTGGGATGCCGCACTGAATCTGTGCCCCTGCTCAAGAGTGCCGTCACAATTCTTGAAAGCCGCTTGACGCCCGCTCACCCACAATTGGCTGTCGCCCGCGAAAATCTTCGGAAGGCCCTGTCCTGAGGTTTGAGCGCTGGGATAGTCATCACATGACGACGGGTTTTCAAATTCTGGCAAGTGTGCCCAATTTTTTTGCGACATTTTAGGGGGGGCACCTCAAAGGTTGGGAACAACTTCGCTTGACCGCTCTTGAACCATCGGTTGGCCGGGAATGTTGTGCCTTGAAGCATAAATTGGCAGTGACTGCCACTTTACGCTTCCTAAATCGTTCAACATTGCTCTGGTCGCGCGCCGTGAAGTGTCCTGAACTGTAAGAAGCAGAGGATAACGTGCTTGACGTCACGATCATTCCTCGCCGGACGGCGATTTCTGACTGCACTTTCTGCCATCTTATGCTTCCATTTTGCACTTACTGCCATCTTATCCTTCAAAACATTGCACAGACGTCGGCACACGACGATTGATTTCAAAGGGCTTCTGGACGGTCGACTGCCATTTTATGCTTCAATTCACTGCCAATTATCCTTCAAGGCACAAATGTGGATTGTTAGCGGCCGTTGGATCAAGGGTGGCTGTTCACTGAGCCGGGGGCCTGGTGTTTCTGATTTCGGGAGCCGGGTGACGTGGTCGGGCTATGGTCCCACGGTCACGGGATGCTTCCGATTCTGCTCTTCCGGCCACGCGATGGTTCAGACCTCCGAGCGGGCATTTAATTAGACTTCGGATTTACAAGACTTACAGGCGCCGAAACGGCAAACGATGCTTCCGAAATGTCCAAGCGATGGTTCAAGCCACACGTTCCGTCCGTAAGCGGTGTTTTTGTCGGTCATTTTGGACAATTAGGCGAAGAGCCCATACTTAATCGCCTCGTAGCGCCTCGATCGGATTTAACGATGCGGCTCTGCGCGATGGTAGGTAACTAGCGGCCAATGCGGCCACTAGAATAACCGCACCTGAAACGCCATAAGTTAGTGGATCGCCCGGCGAAACTCCAAAAAGTAGGGACGCCATCCAGTGGGAGACCCCTCGCGCTGAAACCAATCCAACCGCACCACCAAGGCATGTAAGTATTAGGCCCTGCCGCAAAAAAAGAGCTTTGATCGTTCGGGGCTCGGCACCCACTGCGACACGGATGCTTATCTCTTTGCGACGCTGCACAACAGCATAAGCAAGAACACCGTAGACGCCGATGATCGAAAGCGTAGCGGCCATTGCTGCGGCGATTCCAAGCAGAACAAGCGCAAACGACCGGCGTTCCATCGCGAGTCTATTAAGGTCGCTTAGAGTTCGAACATTCGCCAAGGGCAAGCTGGAGTCCACGCCGTGGATCTTCATTGTGATTTCTTTCAGCAGGCCTTCCGTGCCGGCACGACTGCTCCGCAACGCGAAGGTGACGCTGCGGCGAACACCCGGAAAGTAGACCAGCGCAGGGGGCGGTTCATCGACACCATCGTCATAGACGTTTTCCACAACGCCCACTATGATGCTCCACGGGCCGTCTGTGCCGATTCGGATGCGTTTGCCGAGCGCGTCCGGTGGGTCGCCCCAATTTTCGCGAGCCATGTTCTCCGACACGATCGCCACTCGTCGCTGACTGACCAGATCGCTCCATGCGAAATCCCGGCCAGCGATCAGCCGCGTCCCGAGCGCGGCAAAGACGCCTGGGGAAACATACTTGATAGTTCGGTTCAGGGGGATTCTGCCAACTGGGGTCTTACCCTCAACAGAGACGGGGTTGCCGTTATGGTATTCCAGTTCGAGCGGCAAAGCCGTGGCGAACCCCGCCGCCGTAACTCCGGGAATAGCGGCAACTTCGTGGAGAATATCTGCTTGCATTTGGGCCACTCGCTCCGGCTCTCGTATCTGAGCTTCGGGAATAAGCAGCCGGATGGTCTGAATCTGCTCGGGGTGAGTGAAGCCTGGTTTTACGGCGCTCAACGCGATGAAGCTGCGAACCAGCAACCCTGCCCCGACTAACAACACCAGGGCAAGCGCCACTTGCGCCACAACAAATGCATTTTGTGCGTGCAACTGCTCAGCACTCGGGGTGACGCCTCGCGCGTTTTGTAGCCTGCTGCTCAGGCCTGATTTCAGGACCGCTATGAATCCAAACAACATGCCCGATAGCAAGGAGCAGGCCAGCGCGAACAAGATACTCGTTGAGTCGATGGAAATCTCTCTCACTCTAGGTAAAGCTGTCGGTCCATGGGCTACCAGCACCCGAAGCGCCGCACACGCGAGACCCAAACCGGCAGCGCCGCCAAGTGTAGCCAAGGCGAGACTCTCTACGATTAGTTGACGAGCGATTTGCCTCCGACCAGCACCAAGCGCCGTCCGAATCGCAAACTCCTCGCGCCGGGCTTGCGCCCTCACCAGCACCAGATTTGCCACGTTCGCGCAGACCAGCAACAACACGATTACCAGCGCTCCCATCAGAATCTTGAGAACGCCGCCCACGTCTCCGACAACATCCTGCTTCAGCGGATGGATGTTGGGTTGGACTCGCAGCTCCTCAAGTGCTTGCCGCCATAGAGTGCTCCCCGCTCCCAGAATACTCAGTACGCGCGTTATGTCTCGATTGGCTTGTGCAAGGCTAACACCGGGCTTAAGCCTGGCGACGCCGGCATAATCGGCGTCTTCGGATCCTGGAGCGCCGCTGACTACGCTTTGGGCCAGGAACACATCAGGGTCAAGGTTGAAGAATTCAAAGCTTCGAGGCATCACTCCAACCACTTGATAAGGGACGAAATCGATGAGGACCAACTGACCCAGTACGCGCCTGTCACCGCCGAACCTTCGCAGCCAATATTTGTGGGAAAGGATCACAGCTTTCTGCGCACCGGGCATCTCATCTGCGTTGGAGAACCAGCGGCCCAAATAGGGCTGCACGCCGAGCGCACAGAGCACTCCGTGAGTCATGGCTACGGTCGCAACCTGTTCGGGGTCGCCGGCACCGGTAACCGCTGCCGCGCCAGCCGTCCAAACGCCGAAGTCGGTAAAGCTTCGTGCATGCTCCCAATAGGCGGCGTACATCTCGAGCGATAGGGGCCAGTCGGTTATGACCTGGCCTGAAAAAACTGCGGAGTTAGAAACACCTACCAGCTTCTCCGACTCAGCATAGGGAAGGGGGCGAATAAGCACGGCATTGACAACACCGAAGATCGCAGTATTTGCGCCGATTCCCAGGGCGAGCGAAAGCAGCGCGGGCACGCTAAAACTTCGTTTGATCCAAATCATCCGCAGCGCGTACCGTACATCGCGCGTGAAATTGTCAATCACGTTTACCGGTCTCGTGTCGCGACACTCTTCTTTGGTTTTCTCCATCGGACCAAACCGGCGGCGCGCCATTATGCGAGCTTCGGATTCGCTCATACCGGAAGCCACTGCCTCCTTGATGAGTTGTTCCAAATGAATTTCGATCTCGAGTTGCAGATCGGCATCTGCCCGAGATCGCTCGAATATTGAACGAAGGCGGTGCATGAACACGCGATAGACTCGCATAAGCATTGTTCCTAAGCGGTTTCGATTAAGAGTTGGACAGCGGAGGAGAGTCTGTCCCAGCTATCAAGTTCGCGGTTGAGTTGTTTCCTACCCGCACGCGTCAATGAATAAACCTTGGCAGGGCGCCCAAGATCAGAGTCTTTCCACTCGGCGCGAAGCCAGCCTGGTCGTTCGAGTCGATGTAGTGCAGGGTATAAGGAACCCTGGCCGACCGTGAGGACCTCGCCGGAAAGCACTTGAATGCGCTTGGCAACCGCCCGGCCATGAAGCGGCCCCGTCGCAATAGTCTTGAGGATCAGGAGATCTAGTGTTCCCTGCAGCAGGTCTGAAGGCTTGGGCGTGCTGATACTACGACTATCGACAATATGTCACCTCGATCATCGACAATGCCACAGATCCAGGGGAGGCTATCGAGGACTGGCGTGAGCGTCAAGCGTTTCATGAATATTCCTCGGCAGGAGGACATCGCCATCAACATCTGGTTGGACACCTGACGGGTGGTCTTCTGGTGTTCACCTTTGGTCTCATGGATACCAGCTTTATAGTACTATGTATTTCGTACTTCAAGGACAAACGAAAATTTGTCCAGCTTATTTCGCGTTTGTAACCGGGCAGAAGATAGGCAGATGGGGCCGATGATCCGCGCTTCGCAACTGTGGTCAGCTGCACGGGCACTCGGGCGTAATCCGCGCTTTACGTTCACGGTTCTAGTCATCCTGTCGCTGGGAATCGGGACGGTATCCGCTCTCTTCTCCGTCGTGGATAAGGTGCTGCTGGAACCACTGCCCTATCCTCAGCCCGATCGGCTTGTGCAGATAATCACCTCCACAAGAATCGGCAACCAAAGTTTGGTGTCGATTCCGAAGTACGTCTTCTGGCGTAGTGTGAACGCATCATCTTTTGAGTCGATGGCCGCTTCTGATGTTAACGTCCCAGAGCTGAATTTCGAGGAAGGTGCTTATCGCAGCACGCTGAAAGCTACTCGCGTATCGGCAGATTATTTCCACGTCTTCGGCGCCGAGATGATGTTGGGGCGCGCCTTTTCCGCGCGAGAGGATAGTCCCGGCGGCCCGAATGTAATTGTGATCAGCAACGAGTTGTGGCAGCGGTACTTTCGTTCCAAGGCAAGCCCCGTCGGAGGTCGCATACTCCTCAACGCAATCTCATATATGGTGGTTGGGGTGCTCGCGGGTGATGCGCACTTCGAGTCATCCGCCGACGTCTGGTTTCCCCTCCGCGCTGATCCGGATTCCGTCGATTTCATCCCGAGGGTCCGTGTCGTTGCCCGAATGCGAAACGGGCTCTCCGTCGACCAGGCTCAAAATGTTTTCAGCGACGCGATTGATTGGTCGGGCAGGAAACCTGCAAAAGCAGATTTGGAAGATGCGTTCACCTCAGGATTCTCGGAGGTCATTCCGCTAAGAGACGCCGTCGTGGGTGACGTGCGGCCCTCTCTTTACATCCTCATGGGCGCCGCCGGATTTATGTTGGCCATCTGCAGCCTCAACGTCGCGACCTTATTCCTGGCGCGTTCTGGCCGACGCTCGCGCGAGATTGCCATCCGGCTCGCACTGGGCGCGTCGCGCAAGCAGGTTGCCCTGGAACTTCTGACGGAGAGCCTACTGCTTTCGTTGGGCATTGCTTTTGGCGCCCTACTTCTTGGCTATGTGGGCGTTCACGCAGTGCTCGCTATGAGTCCGGACGAATTGTTCCGGCTAGGCGCGAACGGTTCTTCGATAGCACTGGACTGGACGGTATTCGTTTTTACGCTTTTGGTCTCGCTTGTGATCGGAATTCTCTGTGCGTTAGTCCCAGCCCTGAAGGCGTCCCAGACCAACATCAATGTGCTCGCGAATGACAGCGCCTCCAGATCCGGGATGACCCTCGGGCGCAATCGTTGGCGCGCGGCACTGGTGATCGTCGAGATGTCGTTGTCTCTTGTGTTGCTGCTCGGAGCGGGACTGTTGATGCGCACTTTTGTGGCGAAGAGGGCAATCAACCGTGGTTTTGACGAGCGAAACGTTGTTACGCTGAATATGTCGCTTAACAACCCGCGTTTCGACAGAACAGCCGAAGTTGCGGACTTGGTCCGCTACACTGAGGGACAGATTAAGGCGATTCCAGGCGTGAATGCTGTTGCCACCACCAATGCCCTTCCCTTGCTGGCCGGCCTCCAGATGCCGTTTACGATCCTTGAGCACGACCAGATTTATGGACGCTTCAACGGCACGGCTACCTGGCGAAGTGTTTCACCGGAGTATTTCACAGTATTTCACATCAGGCTGATGCGCGGCCGGATGTTTACCGATGAAGACAACGAAAATTCGGCGCTAGTAGTTCTGATAAACCATGCGATGATGCACAAATACTGGATCCAAATAAACGCCAATCCGATTGGCGACTTTGTCCAGATCGGCAGGGGCTGGGCAAAGGATCCGCCGCGACAGATCGTGGGGGTGGTTGTCGACGTCAACGATGCGGGCCTCGACCGGGACCCGGCGATGTACATCCCCGTGGCTCAGGTTTCAGACTGGATGAACACTCGCAACAATCAGCTCTTACCCCTTATATGGACGATTCGCACGGATGAAGCACAGAGCTCGCTCGTACCTAGGCTGCAACAGGTGCTTGTCAGCTTTAGCGGGGGACAACCTGTGGCACCGCCGATCACCATGCGTCAGGCACTCGCCGCTTCTTCCGCGCGTTACGAGTTTTACCTGACGGTCTTGGCGATCTTCGGCGCTATTGCGCTGGTTCTCACCGCTTCGGGCCTTTACGGTCTCATGACATATTCGGTTCAAAGCCGTCGAAAGGAATTGGCTATTCGGACGGCCTTTGGAGCCACTCCCCTTGAGCTGCAAGGGATGGTCGTCAGGCAAGCGTTGCGATTGACGGCCTATGGAGTCTTAGCCGGAATTCCGTTGGGTGTTGCGCTGACCAGCATAACCGTCAGTTCAATCTTCGGAGTTCAGACCTGGGATCCACTGATGCTTGCAATCGTGACTTTATTGCTTTGCATGGTTTCTCTGTTCGCCGCCTATGTACCCGCGGTGCGAGCAAGCCAAGTCGACCCAGTCGCGGCGCTACGGCTTGAGGCTTAATTACGCGAACTAGCTCGTGTTTGATTCCGTTTTGTGACACCTGGGGACATGGCCCATTAACTGGCTAATCGGAAACAGTCTTAGGCCCCTATCTATATAGAACGCTAAGAATTTGAAAACTGGGGTGTTACAGTAGCAGCCGTTGTGATCGCTGATTACCTGTGATTGTAGCTTCTCGATTTCGATGGTGGACAAACCAGTTTGTCCGCAAGCCAAGGGCGACCGCGAGGGATCCGCGTAGCGGTCATGACCGTTGACGGCGGTGAAAGCGGCGGGAACTCTGCTCCTCCGCCGATTATTCCCGTTGAGTTGCTCCTGTCCTTCGGCGGTTAGGCTTGACCTAGCGCTGGATTAAGCGCTGGATTATGTCCTGCGGTCGGATGGGCCTTACTGGACTACAATTGCGTGCGGATGTGTCCCAAAAGATGAGCTTTGCTGCTCAATTGGAGATACGAATTCGATTACGCCAGAGTTGAGGCGGATCGAACGGGCGCGTGGATTTCTCGACGCAGCCAGGCTTTCCGAGGACTGGATCGCCGGATGCAAAAGCGCGCCCTTGTGCTTGAGGCGCACTATACGACGCATATCGAGGGCACTCAGCTTACGCTTGAAAAATCGGAGCGCATTCTCGCAGGGTCAAGTTTCAATCCTTCAGTTCCCGCGTAGAAAGGACCGTTGCTATGAAAAAGTTCTTCCAGTTTCTCTTGTGTCTCGCTTTGGCGGCAACGTCGCTCGGAGCGCAGACAAGTGGTAAGAAAATTTCCGCCGTCGAGCTGCCGCCGCTGATTGACCGCGAGCTGATCTTCGGCAATCCGGAAATCGTCAACGCAGTCCTGTCCCCTGATGGAAAGTACCTGGCATTTCAGAAGCCATGGCATGATACGCGTAACATCTACGTCAAGGGCGTGGATGAGCCATTCAACGCAGCGAGATTGCTTACGACGGAAACCAAACGCCCCGTCCCTGGCTATTTCTGGACGCGCAACAGCGAATACATTCTTTACGTCAAGGACAACGACGGCGACGAAAATTTCAACATCTATGGTGTTGACCCCGCAGCGAAGCCCGCGGCCGGCGCCGAAGCCCCGCCCTCACGCGACCTGACAGGCTTAAAAGGCGTGCGCGTGGCAATTTATGACCTTCCCAAGAGCGACCCCGGTGTGATTTACATCGGACTGAACGATCGCGACAAAGCCTGGCATGACCTCTACAAATTGAAACTGTCCACAGGCGAGAAGACGCTACTGCGCAAGAACACAGAGCGTATCGCCGCCTGGACGTTTGACTTGCAGGGCAACCTGCGCATGGCCAGCCGTTCTGCCGAAAATGGCGACACGGAAATCCTTCGCGTGGATGCCGACAAATTCACCAAGGTTTACTCCTGCAATGTGTTTGAACAGTGCGACATTGTCCGTTTCCAGAAGGATGGCAAACGCGCCTACCTGGTGACAAACAGAGGCGCCGACCTGGACTTGACCGCGCTGGAGTTATTCGATCCGGAAACCGGCAAGACGGAGCTTGTAGAATCGGATCCGCTGAAAAGGGTTGATTTTGGAACAGCGGTTTTCTCCGAATCCACGGATGAACTGACGAACACTAATTATGAAGACGACCGTGTACGCCGCTATTTCCGCGACAAGCGCTTTGAGGCCGATTTCAAATGGCTCGGGAAAAACTTACCCGGCCAGGACGTGCGCCGCGTCTCAGTTACCAACGATGAACACCTATGGCTGATACTTGCAAATAGCGACACCGAACCGGGCGAGAGCTACCTGTTCGACCGCACGAACCACAGCCTTTCGCTTCAATTCAAGGTTCGCGAAAACCTTCCCCGCGGGTCCCTGGCAGAAATGAAGCCGGTTAGCTACAAGTCTTCTGATGGGTTGTTGATCCCAGCCTATCTCACTTTGCCCAAAGGTATCCCGGCAAAGAACCTGCCCGCGATCATCTTTCCTCACGGTGGACCCTGGGGGCGGGACGTGTGGGGTTACAACGCGTACGCTCAGTTCCTCGCCAACCGCGGCTACGCCGTCTTGAGTATGAACTTCCGCGGCTCGGCCGGATACGGCAAGAAATTTATCGACGCCGGCAACAACGAATGGGGACGCAAGATGCAGGATGACGTAACCTGGGGCGCAGAGTACTTGATAGCCGAGGGCATCGCCGACCCCAAACGGGTGGGCATCTTTGGCGGCTCCTATGGCGGCTACGCGACCCTGGCGGGAGTGGCCTTCACACCTGACGTTTACGCGGCCGCGGTGGACCTGTTTGGCCCGTCGAACCTGATCACTTTGCTAAATTCGATTCCACCTTACTGGGAAGCCGGACGCCAGATGTTTTACCGGCGCATGGGCGATCCGACCACGCCGGAAGGTAAGGCCCTCTTGGTCGAGCGCTCGCCATTGACTTCGGCCGCCAAGATCAAGACGCCGCTGATGATCGCGCAGGGCGCCAACGACCCGCGAGTCAACCACGCCGAGTCCGAGCAGATCGTCATCGCGCTGCGTGACCGCGGCTTTCCCGTGGAGTACCTGCTGATTCCCGACGAAGGCCACGGCTTCGCGCGTCCCGTGAACAACATGGCTTCCCTCATGGCTGCGGAGAATTTCCTCGCCAAATACCTGGGCGGGCGTCACCAAGAAGGCGGGACACCGGCAGTGGTGGCCCGTTTGAAGGAGGTCACGGTCGATCCCAAGACCGTGGTTCTGCCTAAGTAGGTGGATCCTGTTTGGCCCCGGGGAGTTCATCCCCCTGTTGCTCGGCGACTCTTGCAAGGATATTTCGAGGTGCTACTGGTTCGGGGCTTGTCCGTAGGCGTCTATCGTTCTCCTGCCGCATCCACTGCTTCGGCTACTGGAGACTCGCAGAGCATTGCCCACAAACCGGCCGCCAGTCAGGTATCCTTGCTGCGATATTGATTCCCGGCCAAATTGTCAGCCGCGTGGCGCGGGATGAAACTAGCGCGATGGAAAGTCTCCGTGCGCTCACGGACCGCGAACTCCAGTATGCAGCAGCGCATCCGTCAAACCGATACACTTGCGAATTTGCGCTGTTGAAAACGGATGCGCCTTCGAACGGAGGGTAAATCCACGAATCGATTTCTATTTTCTGATTCATTTGACGGTTACAAATTCTTACTTACCGGATGCGAGATCGACCCGAAGGGACTGGCCGGTCGGTTTTCGGCATTTCGGTTTAATTAGCGAATCCAAACCGCGGAACATCTGCATAACTGATAACGTTGTAGCCGGAGAAGTAGAGTTTGCGATCGAAGCTCTCGGAAAGATGCCCGATCTTTCGGCTTATTGAGGATTTGTCATGAGTCCTGCGGTAGAATCGGAGCATTTATGCTAGAAGGAGGTGTCTCGGTGGCTCGAAAAGAGAGACTTTCTTATACGCTCTGTGGTTTGTTCCTGACTGCGGCGGTTCTTATTTGCGGCCCGTTGACTTTCTCGCTGGGAACGTCAAAGGGGGCTCCCGTTCAGAATCTGAAGCTTGCGGAACAAGCGCCAGCCGCGGAACAGTTGACGCCTTACCAGAAATCGCAGTTGGAGCGGACCTTCAATGACTGGCCTTTCCTGGCGAAGTACCGAGAGGCCAATAAGTTGATGCCGCCAGTGTTACCAAGCGAAACGCGAGTTGTGTTCATGGGAGATTCCATCACCGAAGGCTGGGGGGAGAAAACAACCTCAACGACTCCCGATCGCGGTGAGTTTTTCCCGGGAAAGCCGTATGTCAATCGCGGTATCTCCGGGCAAACTACGCCGCAAATGCTGGTCCGTTTTCGTCAGGACGTCGTCCTTTTGAAACCGAAGGTGGTGGTCTTGCTGGCAGGTACAAATGACATCGCCGAGAACACCGGGAAGGAAACTTTGGCGGAGATCGGGAACAACATCACATCCATGAGCGAGCTTGCCCGGGCAAATGGGATTCGTGTTGTATTGTGCTCAGTATTGCCGGCAAGCGATTTTCATTGGCACAGGGGGCTAGAACCTGCCCCCAAGATTAGAGAGCTAAACGCATGGATCAAAGAGTACGCCGCGAAAAACGGTTTCATATTTGTGGACTACTACTCAAGTATGGCCAACAACGAAGGTGGCCTCAAAGCCGAGTTGAGTCCGGACGGCGTGCACCCCAACAAAGCGGGATACGACCTCATGGCGCCCCTTGCGGAGACGGGGATCGCGGAAGCCTTAAAAAAGCGACTTCCTTGAAGCCCCAGGTCCTCATTTTGCCTTTTATCGATTTGTCGTTGCATCCGTTCTGGCGATCTTGTGAGAGCGTATATTTTTTTGAACGCTCGCCGGATATTGTCCTGATTCGCCGATATCCCGGCCAAGGAAATGGCTCGACGAACCGGCCTTGGCGCTGGTAACTGACGCAGAAAAGCAGGCCTGGAGACTGTTCCGGAGCGCCGACGCGAACCCCTGTTGGGGATCGGTTTTGCCGGTATTGTGATCGGGAGGGAATCATGATGCGTCACGCGAGCCCGGCAAAACCTTTAGGCGCGTTGGCGCAGTCGTCGACAACCTTATTTTGCCGGCTCCACGACCTGCACGTGATGATGCTCCAGCAAATCTCCCGTCGCGTGATCCACCTGCGTAACGGCCAGTTGAAAATTCACCTGAGATTGAATCAGGCTCAGCTCCGCTAGAGCGAGTTGGGTTTGCGCGTCCAGGACGAAGAAGATTTGCTCCGTACCCAATTCGTACTTCCGTTCGTCGGCGTGAAGTGTTTCTCTGGCAAGATCCACCGCTACTTTGGCCGCTTCCATCCCCAGCTTGGCTGCCTCCAGTGAGTGCACCGCAGTCGTCACTTCGAGCGTGATGCTCTGATTTGTTTCTCTTTCCTGATATTGGTCATGGCGGCGGCTCACCAGCGAATCGGCCAGATTCGCCTCCGCATTGTGATTTCTTACCGGTAGCGTCAACGAAAGACTCGCGCCGTAGGCCGGAAAGGCAAAACGAAAAGACTGGCTCAGAGTGGTGCCAAGTCCAGTATTCCCAACGGCAGGGTCGTTCCCGGCCAGTCCGTTGCCAGAATAGAAGCCAGAGAGTTCCAGGTCCGGCTTGAGGCCATTATGCGCAAGCCGAATGCTCAATTCATCGACGGCAATCTGTTGGTGCACCGCTTCCAGCTCCGGCCTATTGGCAATGGCGCGCGCGAGAGCGGTAGGAATATCCACGTTGGGTAAGGCACCCACCGGCTCGGGTCTGTCGGTCATTTCCAGGTCCAGCACGCGAGTTGCGGGGTCAAGGTCCGCGCCGATACCCTGGCGAAACTGATCTTCGGCCTGCTTCACCGCGTATTCTGCCTGAATCACTCCAACACGCCGCGACGCAACTTGCGATTCGGATCGATAAATGTCCAAAGGGGGCAAAGCCCCCAGGCTCAGCGCCTTTTTGTCGTGGTCGTAGCTTTTCTGCGCCTCATCTAGCGATTTTTGCTGCACCGAAAGATTTTCACGCGCCAGTACAACATTCCAGTAGTTGCTAACGATTTGGAGAATGACGCCGTTCACCTCTCCAAGAAACGACGCGCGAGCCTGTTTCAAGTTTCGCTGCGCGATCAAAATCGGCGCCCGGTTCGGAAAGAGTCCGCGGTTTCGCAACAGTGGCTGCGTAACGGTGAACTGGAGTGTTGTTGAAATAGACGGATTCAGAAAATTGAACGAGCTGTTGGTTGAGCTCTTGTCCCCGATGAACAAACCCTGGAAATTCGTGCCCGTTTGAAAGGTTTGCGCATAGCCAATCTGCGTCTGCTGTGTCAACTCATTGAGAATGGATGCTCCTTGCAGTTGTGTCGACGTCGGCGACTTGGCGCGCTGATCGCTGAAACTCGATGTCAGCAGCGGATCGAACGGCGCATAGACGCGCCGAAGATTATTCTCCGCCGTTTCAATCTGGTAATGGTCCAGATGTATGTCCGTGTTGTTGGAAAGAGCCAGGCGGATGCTGTCATCCAAAGAAAGCACAAGTTTCCCGTTGGCCACATGGCCTGCTAAGTCCTGAGGCGCAAGAAGTGGCACAGCCGGCTTTTGCCTGCCGCCGATCCCCAGCACTCTCTCAAGTGTTGAAGCGTTCTGCGCCCACGAAGAAACTCCGCACAACGCCAGCAAGAGAATTGCAACCACGAACAAGCGCACCACTTTCATCGATCACCCCCAGCAGAATTGTTTTTGATCGTGAACCCCGACTATTCGTACCGAATGGCCTCGACAGGGTCGAGCCGCGCTGCCTTCACCGCCGGATAAATCCCGAAAATTAACCCCACCGAAATGGAAACTACGAAAGCCAGAACGATGGAGCTGATCGTAACCACGGTGGACCACCCTGCAAGCCACGCTATCAATTGCGACATCGCGAACCCGAGAACCACGCCGAGCAGACCACCCGCGAAGGAAATGAGCGTCGCTTCTATCACAAATTGCCGGATGATGTCCCAGCGCCTCGCGCCAATCGCCCGGCGAACGCCAATTTCTCGTGTGCGCTCCAATATGGCGGCCAGCATAATGTTCATGATTCCGATTCCGCCCACCAGAAGTGAAATGGACGCAATAGCCACCATCACGGTGTTGAAGAGTTGCTCTGTTCGTTTCTGTTGCGCCAGCAGCTCGGCCGGCACGATAACGCTGAAGTCGCCCGCATCGTGATGCGAAGAATTAAGAATTCCGCGCACCACTTCCGCATCCGTCACGCTCGTGTCCACCGATGCCAGATGCAAATAAAGGCCGTCGATCTCGTCCTTTAGCCAGCTTTGCGAGTCCTCCAGACGATACAGCACCGAATTTAACGGCGCATACACCAGGTTGTTCATGTCTTCGGTGCGAACGCCGGACACGTCGGATTCGGGAGCGAGCTGCGGCCCGGCGATCCCAATCACATGGCACCACATTTCGTTGAGCTTGATGTACTCTCCGACCGCCTGAGACGCACCAAACAAACTGTCTTTCGCCGCCGCACCCAAAACGCACACCGGCGCGGAAGCCGCATTATCGGAAGCGTCGAAGAACCGCCCTTCCGTCACGCGCAGATGGCCGATTTCCAAATAACTTGGCTCCACTCCGTAAACCACGGGGGTGTCTTGCTGAGGCTTCGGAAGAATCTTCGTCGGCGTAAACCGCTTGCGTGGAGTAGCCTCCTGGATGCTTGGCATATTCTGGCGAATAATCTGATAGTCGCTGAGCGTCAGACCCGGCGAATTTTTCCTGACTTTCTGCAGTTCCTGGCCGTTGCGCGCTTCTTTGGCTTCCACAATCAGGTTGCGTACGCCCAGCTGCTCGATGAACGCCATCACCTTCTGCTGCGCTCCCGCGCCGATCGAGAGCATCGCCACCACCGCCGCCACGCCAAAAATCATGCCCAGCATGGTCAGCAAGGAGCGCAGTTTATGGCTGGCCAGATTCTCAAAACCAAACACGAGATCTGGCAGCCATTGTTCCAGGGATCTCGGCTGAGCCATCGAACCAGGTTTCATCGCCGCCCCATTTGCTTCAATTGGAACTTGCACCCAGGCTAGGAGTTGCGCTGCCGCTTTCCTTGGGCTTTCCGGACCGCTTCTTGTCCGGATTCACCAACGCCACAACCGTTCCGACCGGGATGCCTTCGAGAATCGCTCGGCCTTCGCTCAGCGCCCGCACTTTCACCTCTTGCATCTCGAATCCCCGCCCACGCTCACAATACACAATCTTCTTCCCGTCGTGCTCGAACACCGCTTCCGCGGGAAGCGACACGGCCTTCGTAAGGCGATCGCCAAGAATGCTCAATTGTGCCTCGAAGCCCGGCCGCAACCGCGGATCCACGCGGTCGATTTGGATGGCCACGTCGAATTTGTGCTTGGCATTGTCGTCCCAGAATTCGCGAGCCGTGGCTCCTCCAACCGTTCGCACTTTCCCGCTGAACGACTCACCCGGAAGCGCATCCACCTTTATATCCACGGACTGTCCCGTCTTGACATTCGTGCGATCGGTCTCGCCGACCTGCGCTGAAATCTCCAGGCGCGAGCTGTCGATCACTTCGGCGATCGAGCTGCCGGGGTTTACCTGGTCCCCAACGTGGTAATCCGGCAGCGTCATCCCATCCATGAAGAATCCTCCGGTGGAATCGCGGTTGCCGTGGATGACCATGAGCCCATCGATCGGAGAGGTTATCTTCATGTTCTTTATGTTTAACTCCGCCCGGTCCATCGCCAACTGCGCCTTGTGATGCTTCTCTTGGCTGATCGCCAGCGCCGCGTCGTTGGACGCTCCGTGCGATCGGATGTCCTGTTCAAGCTGCGTCAAAGCGCGCTTGGCCTCGTCCAGACCCAGAATGTTTTTCTGACCATCGATCGGGCTCAATATTTCGTTTTTGCTTACCTCAAGTTCCGCTTTGCGAACCGCATATTTCGCTTTCAAGAGCGCCGTCTGGTCTTCCGCCGTCTGGACCGCCGCATCTGCTTTGGCTTTGACAATCTCCTGGTCTGCTTGCTCGAGGTCGCTGCGGTTTTGCGCCAGGTTGTATTCTTGCTGGCTTGGGTCAAACTCCAGCACCACGTCCCCCGTGTGTACCTGCGCTCCGGCGGCAGCCAACTGAATGATCTGCAATGTTCCCCCGGCAATCGGCGGCGCCGAAATGACTCTGGATTGTTCGGTATGCAGTGCGCCCTTGGTGAACACTTTCAGTTGCAGATCAACTTCCTTCACCGTAGCTGTCGGAATTCCCGTATCGCTGGCAATCACCGTGGTCTGACGGCACGCAATTCCGCTCCCTCCCGCCGCCAGCGCCACTAGAAATGCCGCCGCACTCGTTCTTCCCCTGCGCAACATGGAGTTCCTACTTGGCAAGTGTGGGATCCTTCAGTGCCAGCCGCTCGCCGGGTTGCAACCCCTTGGCGATCAAGGCTTCATCGCCGCTCTGCCGGGATACCTCGACGGGAGTTTCTTCGAATTTTGATCCCCGACGCACGTACGCAACGGTGCGCCCGGCCTTCCTGAAAAGCGCATTCGTTGGAATAACAATTCCATCGGGAACACGATCCACCGCAATGCGAACAGTTGCTCCCATTCCGGGCGTGAGCCGCGCATCGCTCCCTGCCAAGCCCACATCCACGGCAAAATTTCGCGGCACCGGCCATCCCGCGCCGAAATCCAGGCTGGCCGTTGGGCTGATTGTGTCGACATGCCCGTCGAAATTCCGGTCCGGAAGCGCATCCAGCCGCACGCTGGCCGTCTGACCCAGTTTCAGCTGTCCTCTTTCCGCCTCCTCCACGCGGGCCGAGATCTTGAGCGCCGAACCATCGGGAAGCTCCGCGATAGCCGCGCCGGGCCACGCCCGGTCGCCCGGTTTGAACGTAGTAGGGCTGCCTTGTGGCTGCCAGTGATTCTGCAGCGCCACAACGCCGTCGAGCGGAGCTCGCAAGGTCAGCGAATCCAGAGCGCGTTGGTCCAGTTCCACTTGGAAAGCAGCCTGGTCATGTTTCTGCTGTTTGCTGGCCAGATCGGAAGTCGCCGCCGCGCGATCCGCTTTTAGTTTGGCTTCGGTCTCCTTTTGTTTCTGTTCCGCATCTGCAAGTTTCAGTTTGGCCTGCTCGCCTTCAATGACCGAAAGGATTTCCTGCTTACTGGCATCCATCCGCGCTTTCTCGGCGTCATACTTCGCCGTCATCTCGTCGGTCACATCCTGCTCTTCTTTTAATCGCGACGCCGCGCGCGACTGCTGAATCTCCGCTTCCGCGGACTTCACCGCGGACTGATCTTCGGCCAGCTTCTGCTTCACCGTAGTCGCGTCAAACTCCACCAAAAAATCACCTTTCTTCACTTTCGTGGCATTGTCCACAAGCCTCAAAATCTGCATATCTCCCGCACCATAGGGGGCCGCGATCACCGCCGAGCGAATGGCCTTCACCTCACCCTTAATCTCCAGGTAGTCAACGAATTCCTTGCGCTTCGCATCCGTGGTCGGAAAATTCACAGCCGAGTTCGCCAGCCGAAAAGCTCCAAACACAAGTCCGCCAACAACCAGGATGGCAGCGCCAACGAGCACTTTCTTTCTGGTTTTGGATTTCTGACTTCCGCCGCTCATGGCCGCTCCGCCGCTCCAGCATCTTCGCCGGCATCCCGCCGGATCACATCTCCCTCTGCCAATCCGGATTCCACCACGGCGTTCAAATCATTCCGCCGCCCTATTTTCACCGTGCGCTTTTCAAAACCACTTCCGTTTTTCAGCCACACAAACGAATGTCCCGATTCCGCGCCAATACTTTGGTACGGAACCACCAGCACATTCGTTTCCGTCCCAAGATCCAAATCCATCGCTGCCGACAAGTCGGGCAGAAGCCGCGGGTCATTTCCTTGCACAAGGAAGCGCGCCGTAAACGACCGGACCATTTCCGTAAATTGACCCGTGTGCCCCAGCGGCGAGAGTTCGTCGAGCACCGCCGGAAGCGTCATCCCCGGATACGCATCCAAATGCATTTGGGCTCGCTGCCCCGGATGGATTTTCAGAAGATCCACCTGGTTCAGTTCGACGCGCACTTCCATCCTTGATGGATCGACCACCTGAAGAAACGGCACTCCCGGCCGTACCTGATCTCCTTGTTGCACCGTGCCCATCCGCCCGCCAAGCCAGATGGTGTTGTAAACCACCACGCCGGCCATCGGCGAGTGCACGGTCATCTTTGCCGCGTTCGTCAAAGCGTAGCGCATCGCCTCCTTCGCGCGATCTCTCTGAATCTCCAGAATCTTGATCGCCGCCACTGCTGCCGCACGCTTCAACTGGTAGGTTTCCTTAAGCTGCTTCAGCGTCGCTTGCCCTTCATCCACGGCTTCCTGATTCTTTTCGGCATCGATGCGCGAAACAACTTCATTTCTCTGAATCTCGAGCTGCGCCCGCTTCAATTCGTCTTCTGCCTGCTTCATCGCCGTGTCGTCCTTCGCCCGCGCGATGTCCTCATCCGTCTGTTTCTGCGCTACCTGGCTCACCAGGGTGTCGTAGGTGCTCTTTTTATCGAGGTAGTCTTTCGTCTGCGCTTGCGGGTCGAATTCCACTAGGAGGTCGTCTTTCGTTACGTGCGTGCCGGCCGGGGCCAGCTTGGTAATGACCATCGAGCCCACCTGCGCCCCTTCGAGCCTCGGCGCGAGCACCACAAACGAGCGTGAAGCCTGCGTCGTTCCATTCAGCCGCAGCGTCTCGGAAAGGCTCTTGCGCTCCACTCGAACGGTAGATTCCGCCCGGTCAGCCGAAGGCCGTCCTTGCCGGAAATGTAAAAAAAGAAAGGGGATAGCCACAAGCAGCAATAGGGAAGCGCTACGCAGGAGAAAGGTCTTGGGCCTGCCGCGATGTGGGGTTTTTGGGCCCATAACCTCTTATGACTCAGAAATCGTTCCAGTGTTAGCCCGTCAAGCTAGATTCTTGGAACTCGAATCCGCCAAATTGGTTGTTTCCCGAATCTCAGTTCCAGTCGCGCTCTACCGGCAACCAAGTCTATCCCAGCACAACCTAGAACTGCACCCCGAATTTGCATTCTGTTCACGTCATCGACCCGGAACCTGCTTCCCCGGAAGCGCTCGTCTGAGCCAAGTTCGTCGAAGCTAGCCAGTTGCAATGCGCGCAAGCGTTTGTGAAAGGTAGGAGTGCCATGGCAAGATAGCCATGCCCAAAAAGCAACACGAGCGGGCGTCAGGTATGAGAACTGCCTCTCCGAATTCAACGAGCCAAACTTCCATCTCCAGCGACGGTGATCTCATCACCGAAGCTCAAATTCCTTCGGCTGTCGAAGATGTTCTGACTTCCACCCCGTTTGTCGACATTCATACTCATTTGTACTCCCCGGCCTTTGGCAAACTGGGCTTGTGGGGCATCGACGAACTTCTCACCTATCACTATCTCGAGGCCGAGCTCTTCCGTTCTTCCGATATCAAGCCGCACCAGTACTGGGCGCTTTCCAAGCGCGAGCAAGCCGACCTTATTTGGCAAGCTCTTTTCGTCGAGACTACGCCCATTTCAGAAGCCACTCGCGGCGTAATCGCCGCACTCAACGCCTTCCACTTGCCAACCGATCGACCAGACTTAACAGAAGCGCGGTCCTTCTTTAAAGCGCAATCCTATGAATCGCACATTCAAAGAGTGCTTGAAATGGCGGGCATCAGCTTGGTGGTGATGACCAACGATCCACTCGATCCGGAAGAAGCCCCGGTCTGGTTGAACGGAGTCACCAACCACCGCCAATTTCGCGCCGTCTTGCGGCTCGATCGGATTCTGTGTACCTGGTCCGCGCACTGGCAACTGCTAGCCAGCCAGGGCTACAAGGTTGACGAACAGGCCTCGGGCCACTCCGCGGCGGAAGTGCGCTGTTTCTTGATGGACTGGCACAAGCGCATGCAACCCGTCTACATGGCCGTCTCGCTGCCAGACACTTTCGGATATCCCCAGGACACTGTCGGCAATCGCTTACTGACGGAGGCGGTGCTCCCCGCTTGCCGGGAATTGAATATACCCCTCTCGCTCATGATGGGAGTTCGCAAACAGGTGAATCCAGCGCTGCGCTTGGCGGGCGACGCCGCAGGCCGAGCGGACCTCCGAGCCCTCGAAAATCTCTGCCGCGACTTCCCCGAGAATCGCTTCTTGGTCAGTGTGCTCAGCCGGGAGAACCAGCACGAACTCTGCGTTTATGCCCGCAAGTTCAGTAACCTCATGCCGTTCGGTTGCTGGTGGTTCATGAACAATCCTTCCATCGTTGAAGAGATTACGCGCGAGCGCATCGAGATGCTGGGTACAAGTTTCATCCCGCAGCACTCTGATGCCCGCGTCCTCGAGCAAGTCATCTACAAATGGAACAACACCCGCAGGACCATGGCGCGCCTTCTTACCGGCTCTTATCGTCTCTTAGTGGAAGACGGCCGCGGCGTGACGCGCAGCGAGATTCAGCGCGACGTCACCCGCCTGTTTCGCTCGAATGCCGAGTCCTGGACAGGTTTGCGGGAGCCCGCTGCGGACCCGCCAACACGAACTTAGCGAAGTTGCCTCCCCGCGCCGGCAGCACTTGCCAGGCATACCTAAATATGACCGTAAATCTACCCTGAGCTGAAGACTCGCATTGAGGCAGCCCAGGAGAGAAAGGCCGCAACTAATCCTTCGGGGAAAAACAGTTAGTTCGTATAATAATTGTCAAGGATAGAACTGTGGTCACCGCTTCTCGAGGCAAGCATCTTGGCTTAGATGTGTATTTGCGCCCGAAAACATGGCGGCGCATGATTCTTTCGGCATTCCTGGTGTTCGGGCTCTTGTACTCCAGTTCCTCAGAAGCACAATCCACGGAAGGAATTGGTGTTCAAGCCGACGGCCCTTCGTCCGTCCGTGGCAGGGTTCTCAACCGAGCAACCCATGAACCGATCAGCCGCGCTCTTGTCTTTTCCCCGGACCAGCGCTACGCCACGCTGACCGACCATCTTGGCCGCTTCGAGTTTAAGTTTCCGCCGCAAGTCCCGGAACCAAAGGGGGATGTTCCTTCCTCGACCGACGCCAATGGACTCCGCAGCGCGTACCGCGCACAGCAGCTTCGAATGTTGCAAAACGCCAGACCGGAGACCTTCTTAGCGCGCAAACCTGGGTTTCTCGAGAGTGCGAGGAACCCGTCCAGTGGCCGAGTTGCGGCAAACCAATCAGAGATCGTGATCTATCTCGATCCGGAAGCTCTGGTCGTCGGGCGCGTCAACCTTCTGGGTGTGGAAGGCGACATGCGAATCCGCACAGACCTATACCGGCGACAGATCAGGGAAGGCCAGGAACACTGGGAACTGGCGCGCACGTTTACAACGTGGGCAGATGGAGAGTTTCGTTTTTGCGATCTATCACCCGGGACCTACAAACTGGGCACCGGCGAGCAACTCGATCGGGATCCCTTGATTTTTAGCCCCGGGGGACAACTCTTTGGCTTCCCGCCCATTTTTTATGCGGGCGCTTCCGATTTTTCCGTGGCAGACTCGATTCAACTCGCTTCGGGCGCGACGTTTCAGGCCGGCCTCTCACCACAGCGGCACGAGTATTATCCCGTCAAAATTCCCGTTGGGAATGCAGCTGCCCAACAACCGATGAGTATTCGCATCTATCCCCTGGGGCGTCCCGGCCCTGGCTATTCTCTCGGATACAATTCCGCTGAACAATTGATTGAGGGAACCCTCCCGGACGGGAACTACACGCTCGAAGCCGACACGCAGGGCCGGCCCGGCTCTACGGGTTTTCTGAACTTTTCCATACGCGGCGGACCGCGCGAAGGCCCGGTGCTGAACCTCTTTCCTAACTCTTCATTAACTGTGACGGTGAGGGAAGAATTCAAATCCGGGCAAAGCGTATTCGAGGAGGGGCCCGCAGCACCGGACGACGGGACGTCGAACACACCGCCGCAGCGACGGGTTAACGTCCAAGTCATGCTGATGTCCGTCGAGGAGTTTGGCTCGGCTGAAACTGCCGTGTCAGAGCCAGCTCAAGGTGCCCAGGAACACGCGCTGGTCATCCCGAACGTGCGACCGGGCCGATATCGCGTGCATGTCCAGACGGCCGCCGGGTTTGCGGCCTCGATAGTGTCCGGCGGTACCGATCTCCTGCGCCAGCTGCTTGTCATCGGCTTAGGCGGTTCGAGCTCGCCAATTGAGATTACGCTTCGCGACGACGGCGCCGAGGTGGACGGCAAAGTCGAGGATGCAACCGAAGGCCATATCTATTTCCTGCCCGTCGGTGAGGGTTCCGGGGAATTCCGGGAAGCGAACTGCACTCCCGATGGATCGTTTGCTTTGGCACAACTGCCGCCGGGCACTTATCGTGTGCTGGCCTTCGATAGTCAGCAAAACGATTTGGCATACGCCGACCCGGAAGCCTTGCGCAAACTCGAGTCCAAGGGACAAATCATTCATCTCGACGCTGGCCACAAGGAGCACTTGCAGCTAAAGATCATCCCGGGAGGCGATTCGCGATGACTCTCACGGCGCGCATATGCCGGACGGCGCTTGCCGTGTTGGCGGGGGCGCTGGTGCAGCCCGATGGTTTGGCTGCAGCGCAGAGTCAAACTCCCGCGGTGCAAGAGGGCTCCCAGGCCCGCCAAACGTTTAAGATGGCGGGGACGGTCGTGAGTGCAACGACGGGTGCGCTTCTCTCGCAAGCCCGCATTACGATTGCAGAGACGCGAGACCGTGGAAAATTGATTTCGATGATCACCTCTGAGGACGGTCATTTTGAGTTTTCGCAACTAAAGGCTGGAAAATATTCCCTGCAGGGAGCAAAACGCGGGTTCATTTCCTCAGCGTACGAACAACATGAACAGTTTTCTACCGCTATCGTGACGGGGCCGGACTTCTTGACCGAAAATCTGGTTCTTCGCCTTACGCCGGTGGCCCTCATTACGGGCCATGTATCTGATGAGTTCGGCGATCCGGTCCGGAGCGCAAGGGTCACCCTATATCTGGAAAATCATGGGGGAGGAATGAGCCGGATCATCCGCTTCTCTTCTTCAACAAGCGATGACCGGGGTTTTTACGACTTCTCCCTTCTGCGCCCCGGCAAATACTATATTTCCGTTACCGCAAAGCCCTGGTATGCGATTCATCCTGCGAGCGCGAACGCGCTCGACGCAGCGAACAGCCCGGCTTCACAAGTTTCTCCCGCTCTCGATGTGGCTTACCCCACGACGTACTACAACGGCGCCACCGAAGCGGACAGCGCCACTCCGATCGAGGTCAAGGGCGGCGACCGGTTGGAAATCGACGTGCATCTCAATCCGGTGCCCGCATTGCACCTCATTTTTCGCCTCCCTACGGACGGGCAGGGCCAGACGAATGGCTTAAGCATGCCGGAACTCCAAAAGCATGTCTTTGATTCGATTGACGTCATACCGCCTGACGGCATGCGCGCGGTGGCGCCTGGCATGTTCGAATTAACGGGTCTTCCACCTGGCCGCTACACGGTGAAAACTAAGAACGCGGACTCCGGCCAACTTGGGCAATCTGCGGATGTCGATCTGGTTCGCGACGGACAAGAACTGAACGAATCTCGTGGCGAAACGCTGGGCAGCTTGAAGCTCTCCCTCAAAATGCCTGGCGAACAACCACTGCCCAAGCAATACGGCGTAGGCTTGCAGGATTCGCGGCGCCGGATGGTGGCGTTCAAGCAAGGCGACGCTACGGGGCAGTTTACTTTTGAAGACTTGGCTCCGGGGAAGTACGCGATTCTAGTTGGGTCTCAAACAAAGCCCTATTCCGTCGTGCGAACTTCTTCACCATCGGGGGATTCTTCGGGCCATGACTTGAACATCACGCCTGGAGCGGCCCTTGAAGTGACCGCTTTTCTTTCCGCGGGGACCGTCAGCATTGAAGGTATCGTGCAGAAGAAAGATAAGACGGTTGCCGGGGTCATGGTCGCGCTGGTGCCGAACGACCCGGTGGCCCATATTGAATTGTTCCGCCGCGACCAAAGCGACTTCGATGGGACGTTTGTGCTACGGGGCGTGATTCCCGGTTCTTACACTATCGTCGCCGTCGAGGACGCCTGGGGCCTTGAATGGTTGCAGCCGAGCGTCCTCGCCCGGTATGTCCAACATGGACAGAACTTGAACATTGGTGAATTGATGCGCGGAACCGTGAGCCTGCCCAATCCTGTCGAGGTGCAGCCTCATTGAACAGTGGTCGTCGTGGGCCACTCTACTTGGCCTGGCGAATGTTGGCTAATGCCAATCTGCTATAGCGATCCAGCCCGCGGCGCAAGTCTTTGTAACCGTCTTGAGGCCATAGGCAAAGGCTCATGGTTCGTACAAAACTGTTGGACAGCGTTTTATGCGGAGCCGACGGTGGATAGGCGATCAGGAGTTTTTGCGGCGCGGTAGATGGTTTCGATGAGGGCGATGCTACGGCGGCCTTCGAGGCCGTCGCACGCGGAGACGCGGTTTTGCCGGATGGCTGCAAGAAAATCTTCGATGACAGCTTGGTGGCCACGGAAATCGCTGACGGCGGCGGACGAGGCGCTTTGGTTTTCGTCCTTGGTTGATTGGTTCAGAGCGGCAAGCTCGGCGGCAGCCGGGGCGTTGCGGAGATTCGCGGCGATGATGCGGTCGTGCTCCAGGATCACGGTGCCTTGAGTGCCGGAGATTTCGACGCGGCGCGGGTAGCCGGGATAGGCTGCGGTGGTGGCGTGAAAAACGCCGAGAGCGCCGCTGGAGAATTCGAGTATGGCGACCGCGGTGTCTTCGGCTTCGATTTTGTGAAACAGAGTGGCCGTTCGTGCTTGTACGCGAACGACATCGCCGAGGAGCCAGAGTAGGAGATCGACGGTGTGGACGCCTTGATTGATTAGAGCGCCGCCGCCGTCGAGGGCTTGCGTGCCGCGCCAGTGCGAATTGGCGTAGTAATCGGGCGGGCGATACCACTTCACGCGAGCGTCGACGAACAGAACTTTGCCGAGCAAGTTTTGATCGAGCCAGTTTTTGAGTTGGCGGATGTGCGGCTTGGTGCGGTCTTGAAAAATTACACCCAGCCGTACGTCGTATTGCTTTGCGGCTGCAATGAGTGCATCGGCGCGAGCAGTGGTGATTTCTATCGGTTTTTCGGTGAGCACATGCAGGCCTTGGTGGGCGGCGGCGATGCCTTGTTCGGCGTGCAGACCGGAGGGACTGCCGACGATCACCAGATCCATGGGGCGGTGTTTCAGGAAGGCGGCGAAGTCTTGATAAGGAGTTCCTCCGTGTTCGTGGCAGAGATGAGCGATTTTTTCGAAGTTGGTGCCGTGGATAGCGGAGATTTCGACCCCGGGGATGGCTCGGGCCGCGCGGGCGTGAGTTTCCGTGATGTTGCCGCCGCCGATTAGGCCGATGTGGATGGTCATGTGGCCGAGTGTATCAGTGATAGCTGGCGATGAAATCCTGGTAGGCCGCTTCGGTGGCTTCGGGCGTAAGGATTGCCGAAGAGATCAGGATGCGGTAGCGAAAAGTTGCGCTGGCGCGGGGAGCCAGGAAGAAATTCAGTTCTTCCTGGCCATTGCTGAAGATTTTTTGTCCTAGAGGATTGGCGGCGAACAGGCCGTAACCGCGGGCGTGCCAGTAAGTGGGAAAGCCGGGATTCTGGGGGTGATCGAGAATGGTGATGGTCACCGGTTCGTCGCCGACCAGGCCGCTGAGATTGCACCAGCGCCCGCGCGTGCCCCAAGCGGCGTCGCCCTTTTTTCCTTCGCTGGTGAGATAAGTGCCGTTGACGCCGGTGTTGTCCAGCTTAGCCACCGTTGTGGCCCGGCCGCTCGCGTCCGTGTATACCTCGGGCTTGTCGGACGGAATTTCGAGAGCGCGGATGACCCGAAGGCCCAGCATGCCGTCTTTCGCGTCGGGGAAAGAGACCTTCTGATCCAGAGCGTGCAGCGTGGTGATGCGGTCGACGCTGCGGAAGCCGGCCCCGCCGCGGAAGACGAAGTGGGTATGTTCGTTGAGGAGGGTTTTTTTGTCGAAGGTTACCCAGTCGGTTTCCACGTCGAGTTCGCCCTGCAGCGCGCCGCTTTTCAGGGAGACCATGGAATGCTGGACGATAGTGCCCATCTTTGGAGCGTTTTCGGTTTTGATGGCCTCGGAATTGTTCCAGAAGTCCAGGCCGTTGACATCTTCGTAGTTGAACCACAGGCCGGCGTGGTGCGGGTGGTCGATGCGTTCGCCGGGGCGCTGCTCAAGAGGAAAGCCGCGTGTGATGATGGTGCCTTTGGCCGTGCGGAGTGGATAGAGGACCGGTTTTTTTAGCGTGATGGGCCAGATGTAGGAGGTGAAGGGTTGGCCGTCGATGCTGATATCCACGCGGCGCTCCTGCTCGTTTGCGACGACTGAGATGCGGTCAGATGGATTTGGTTTGGCAACGATCGACCATACCAGGAATGTCGTTGCTGCGAAGATGACGAGAGCGCTTAGGGAGCTAGCACGCATGGATCACCGTCCTGAGTTCAAATTTCTTCCGGCACAACATAGGGTGCGCGATACGTCCCGCGAAGGAGACCATTGGCTTCGTCGTCGCCAATGACCTGCTCCTGCCGAGGATCGAATCGCAGCGTCCGCCCGAGGCGGTAGGAAGCATTGGCCAGATGCACCAACGTCGTCGAGATGTGAGCTTCCTCAATCGGCGAATGGATATCTTCGGCGCGGCGGCTGCGAACGCAATCAATGAAGTTGGCGTAGTGGTCGCCAGAGGCTTTACCGTGTGGCCCGGGTTCGGCCTGATCTGTCAGCCACGTTTTGTAGGCGTCGTAGCCATCGATGGCAAGATAGCCCTTCGATCCATAAAACAAATTGCCGACGGTGTTGGTCTTGGCATCCTTTGGACCGAGGGACTGTTGCTTGTCAGCGGGTTTTTTGTTGGCATCGGCGGTGATGCCAGCAGGGGGAACGGCGCTGGCGCCGTAAGCGCCGCTGCCGATTTCCGCTTCGTGGTTGGTGATCCAGTGGCGGACTTCGAGTTCCATCATCTTGCGCTTGCCTTGCGTCGTGTCGAAACAGAAGGTGGCGTTTAGAGTATTGGGAGTTTCCTGGTCGTCGTCGAACATGAAGTGTCCACCCATGGCAGAGACAGATACCGGGAAGCCAACCCCTAAGCCCCAGCGCGCGATATCGATTTCGTGGATGGCCTGATTGCCGACCTCACCGTTCCCGGTGTCCCAGATCCAATGCCAGTTGTAGTGAAAGCGATTCCGCGTAAAGGGCTTGAGGGGCGCGGGCCCGGTCCACAGGTCATAGTTAACTCCGGCGGGAACAGCCTCCGGCGTGGCGCGGCCGATCGATGGGCGCCACTTGTAGCAAAGAGCCCGCGCCATGTAGACATCGCCGATCGTGCCGTCACTCAGATGATGAATGGCTTCGATCATGCCGGGGTTGGAACGTGACTGGCTGCCGTGCTGGCAAATGCGGTTGTACTTTTTTACGGCGCGCACCAGTTGGCGACCTTCAAACCAGTTGTGCGAGCACGGTTTTTCAACATAGACGTCTTTCCCGGCCTGGCAGGCCCAGATGGCCATCAGCGAGTGCCAATGATTGGGCGCGGCGATGGAGATGGCGTCTATCTCTTTGTCCTCAAGCAACTTGCGAACATCGACGTAAGATTTTGGCTTTGGCAAGCCCATCTTTTCGATCTCTAGAACGCGTTGCTGCGTTACGTTTTCATCGATGTCGCACAGGGCGGCAAGTTCTGTTCCGGAAACGCGCGAAAAGCCGCGGATATGATCATTGCCGCGCCCGCGCACTCCGCAAACTGCCACCCGGACGCGATCGTTTGCGCCGAGGATACTGGCGTAGCTGGATGCGGTGGCGGTGAGCGCGGTCGTGGCGACGCCGGCACCGGTAATTTTTAGAAAATCGCGACGCGAAGCATTTAGTCGAGACATACAACCTCCATCAATGCCAATAGAATTGCGCCAGACTTAGAAACAGGTCTGGCATCGGCGACTGGCGACGCCGTAACCCTCGACACCTTTGCCAGAGTTTCCCGAGCAGGCCCATGGTAAGCCATATACTAAACCGAGACAGGGAATTCGGGTGTTGAGACTTACTAAAGAAACCGTTTGTCGGTTTTGAACTGACGCCGACAATGGCAGTTCCCCATGCCGCCTCCCGTCCCTTCGCTGAATGGGCCCGGACGAAAGGCGATCTTCTGGACTGGTACCCGGCCGCAAAAACTAGTAGCTTTGCTTCCGCACCATGGACCCAGCGCGTCCCACCTCTCCGTCTCGCAGCTTGGCATCGCCGGTGAATAGCGAAGCCGCGATGATCGTTGAGCACTCGACGCCTGCTGCTTGGCCCCGAGCCGGCTATTTCCGCTGGGTGATCTGTGCACTCCTGCTCTTCGGCACGACCAAGAATTATATGGACCGCAACGTTCTTGGCGTGCTCAACAAAACGCTTCAACATGATCTGGGCTGGAGCGAAATCGGCTTCAGCAATCTTGTGATGGCCTTCCAAGCGGCCTACGCCGTGGGCATGTTGCTGACCGGACGGCTCATCGACAAACTGGGCACTCGCTTGGGTTATTCGTTGGCGATGGTTTTTTGGAGCCTGGCGTCGATGGGCACCGCGCTCGGGAATTCCCTGACAAGCTTTGCCATCTCGCGCGCAGCTCTGGGATTCGGCGAAGCCGCCGTCTTTCCCGCCAGCATCAAGGCGGTTGCAGAATGGTTTCCGAAGAAAGAGCGCGCGCTGGCCACCGGCATCTTTAATGCCGGTACCAGCTTTGGCGCCATGCTTGCTCCGGTCGTCGTGCCGTGGTTGAACGCGCGGTGGGGATGGCGTGGCGCGTTCGTTGGAATTGGAGCACTCGGATTCGTCTGGCTGGTGCTCTGGCTCTTGATTTATCGCAAGCCAGAGCAGCACCCACGCGTTTCGAAAGCCGAGCTCGACTACATCCGCAGCGATCCTCAGGACTCGCCGGTCAGAACCAAATGGTCTGCTCTGCTTCCCCTGCGGCAAACTTGGGCGTTCGTCGCCGGGAAATTCCTGACCGATCCCGTGTGGTGGTTTTATCTTTTCTGGATTCCCGGTTTCTTGCAGAGCAAACACGGCCTGGCCCTGACCGGTCTTGGCCCTCCGATCGTGGCGATCTATTTGATCTCCGACGTTGGCAGCGTCGCCGGCGGTTGGATATCTTCGTCTTTGATCAAGCGGGGGCGCAGCGTAAACGCTGCCCGCAAAATGGCGATGCTCATGTGCGCAGTGGGAGTCATTCCGGTGGTGTTCGCCTACCGCGTGGAGAGTACCTGGTCCGCTGTGCTGTTGATCGGTCTGGCGGCCGCCTTTCATCAAGGTTTTTCGGCCAATCTGTTTACTTTGACCTCCGACATGTTTCCGGCACGGGCGGTCGGCTCCGTAGTGGGAATCGGCGGCATGGCCGGGGCCATCGGAGGTCTGTGCATCGCATCCGTAGTCGGTCACGTGCTCCAGTGGACGGGGAGTTACCAGGTTCCGTTTCTCATCGCCGGTGCGGCTTACTTGCTGGCACTCGCCATCATTCATGCTTTGGTCCCCAGGCTCGAGCCGGCCATCATCCGCCAGGAAATACAAACGTGAATCTGGAAATTTTTCACGAGAACCGTGACAATGCTCTGGCGCTGCTTCGCAATCAAACGAGCTGTTGAGGTGATCTTATGGCCATGACGATCAAGCCGAAGAAGGATTGCCGCTGGGACATTGTCAGTTTGGGCGAAGTCATGCTGCGCTTCGACCCAGGTGACCGCCGCATCTCCACGGCACGCTCCTTTGATGTGTGCGAGGGCGGCGGCGAATACAACGTAGCTCGAGGATTAAAGCGGTGTTTCGGTCTGGACGCCGCGGTGGTTACGGCCTTCGCCGACGATCCGGTCGGTCGACTACTGCAGGACTTTATCTATCAGGGAGGCGTAGACCAGTCGCTGATTCGCTGGGTCGAACACGACGGCGTGGGTCATGCGGCGCGCAACGGCCTCAATTTTACCGAGCGCGGATTCGGCGTGCGCGCGGCACTCGGTAGCTATGACCGCGGGCACACTGCCGTTTCTCAATTGCAGCCAGGAGAGATCGATTGGGACGAGATTTTTGGAAAGCATGGTGCGCGCTGGTTCCACACCGGCGGCATTTTTTGTGCGCTCTCTCGGACTACGCCCGAAGTTGCTCTAGAAGCGATGCAGGCCGCAAAGCGGCACGATACGACCGTTTCTTATGATCTGAATTACCGAGCTTCGCTGTGGAAATCCCACGGAGGAAAGAAAACCGCACAGGAAATAAACCGCCGGATTGCGCCGCACGTTGACGTGATGCTCGGTAATGAAGAAGATTTCTCGGCGGCGCTTGGATTCGAAGTGCCGGGCATGGACGAGCATCACGCGACGTTCGAAGTGGAAGGCTTCAACCAGATGATCGCCACGGTTGTGAAGGAATATCCGTTCAAGGTTGTTGCCACCACGCTCCGCAAAGCAAAAACCGCCACGCAGAATGATTGGAGCGCTATCTGCTATTGTGGCGGCAAGCTCTATCAGGCGAAAGACCGCGAGAATCTTGAGATTTTTGACCGCGTTGGAGGCGGCGATTCGTTTGCTTCCGGTTTGATTTATGGATTCTTGGCCGGGCATGATCCGCAGTGGGCCGTGGAATGTGGCGCTGCGCACGGTGCGCTCGCCATGACCACGCCGGGAGACACTTCCATGGCCACGTTGCAGGAAGTCACGCAAGTAATGAAAGGAGTCGGTGCGCGCATCGCGCGCTGACTGTCAAGTTCCAGAGGAACGGTGACCGCTGATGGATAAGCAAAAAGTCCGCGAGCGCATCATGGAAATCGGAATTGTCCCGGTCGTTCGCGCGTCCTCGGCCGGCGAAGCGTGCATCGCCGCGGAGGCCGTTTGTCAGGGAGGGATTCCTATCGTTGAAATTACCATGACGGTTCCCGGCGCCGTCGAGCTGATTCGTGAACTGGTAGAGAATTGCGGTTCCGAAGTTCTCATCGGAGCTGGAACGGTGCTCAACAGCGACGCCGCGCGCCGCTGTATCGACGCGGGAGCGGAGTTTCTGGTCAGTCCAGGGCTGAACCTAGAGACCGTCGCATTTGCTGCAGGAGAAGGGAAGCTGATCATGGCGGGCGCATTGACCCCAACGGAAGTCATGGCCGCGTGGGACGCAGGCGCGGACTTCGTCAAGATTTTTCCATGCGGCCAAGTGGGAGGCGCGAAATACATCAAGGCTCTGAAGGGCCCGTTCCCGCACATCCCCTTTATTCCCACCGGTGGCGTCAACCTAAACACCGCGGCCGAATTCCTCGAAGCAGGTTCCGTTGCGCTAGGCATCGGCGGAGAACTGGTGCAAGCCGACGCCCTGAAAGCAAACAAACCGGAAATCATCGTTGAGAACGCGCGAAAATTCCTCGCGATTGTCAAACACACACGAGCGCAAATGGCGCCCTCCCCCGTCGCTGCCAAGAGCACGCGCTGACCCAGGTTAGGAATGACAATTTTCGAAGGAGTGGGGAAACGATTTTTCTACTGCGGCTGCCTCGCGCGCTCCGGCTGTAGCGCAAACAAGATCTCATTTCGCTCGCGTCGCGTAGCAGACACCGTGCCGAGAGCCTGATGCGCTGCTCCCAACAGCGGAGCGTCCTCATTCAACACCACGGAGATCGGAATCTTCGACAGCACGGAACTCAACCGCCCCTTCTCCGCAAACGACCGGCAGAAGTTGCTGTGCTGTAATTTCGAAAGTATTTTCAGAACGATCCCGCCCGCAAAGTACACGCCGCCATAGGCGAGAACTCGCAGCGCCAGATTCCCCGCCTCGGCGCCAAACGCCTCGATCCACCAATCGAGCACTTCGACGCAAACCGGACAAGCACCAGCCAATGCGTTCTGTGTAATTTCGCTGGCGGAAGCGGCCTCCGGCTCGTCGAATGTCGGATGAACCACAGCCGCATCGAGAAACTCGTGCAGCTTGCGGAACCCACGCCCCGAAAAAATTTCTTCGCACGAAACGCGCGTCAGTCTCTTCTTCAGAAATTGCAAAAGCTGAATTTCGCGCTCCGTCCGCGGCGCAAAATCAGCGGAACCGCCTTCCGATGGAGACGCCCGGTGTTGGCGGCCGTCCCAAAGGATCATCGCTTCGCCAAGCCCGGTGCCCGCCGCAATCAACGCCTGGTTTCCGTTGAACTGCGGAGTCCCTGGGTTCAAGACCAGAAAATCCTCCGGCGCCAGATGCACCAATCCATACGCAGTAGCCACCAGATCGTTGATCAAACTGAGTTGTTCGAGGTAAAGGCCTAGTTTCGGCGCCAGCGCGGAAGCTGTCAGCTCCCACGGAATATTGTTGGCCACCAGGCGCCCATCCACCACCGCTCCGGCGACTCCAAAGCCCGCGGCGGAAATGTTGCCTTTGGGCATTCGGCCGCTCTCCGCGACGCATTCCCTGAAAAATCTTTCGATTAATTCTTCGAGGCCGGAGAATTCACGCGTAGCGTAGCGGCGTTTAAAGGCAAGCTGCAACGAGGAGCCGCGCTCTTCAAACACGGCCAGATTGCATTTGGTGCCGCCAATGTCGCCGGCGAGAATCATTTCGCCTCTGGGGCCGTCACCAACTCTTCAGATTTCCGGCTCGCTAGCCGCAAGCTAAAACTCACTTTCCACTTTACTGACTGGAAAGCAGACTAGCACACCCGAGGGTGCCCCTGCATCACTCGAAATTTCGCTTCAACGGAACCGTCGTATCACTAGATTGTGCCGGTGCGACCGGAGGAAAATATCTAACCAAGACGCCGCTAGAGTGCGGCACAAACTAAGCTCAAACACCTGTGCAATACTCGCGTATTTCCCAACCTTCTTCCCGGTTACCCTCTCACTGCGGCCACGCCCGCAGCGACAAATCAATCACCCGTTGCAAGTCCGTCCGGCTCACCCCACCTGCGGACTGCACCGACATTCCATGCATCACCGCCATAACGTACCGCGCTAAATCGCCCGCATCGGCCCCAGCAGGCAAGTCCCCCTCAAGTTTCGCGTGTTCAAATCGCTCCCGCAACGTGGCCTCTCCCGTCGCCCGCCGCGAAATAAGCTCCTTCCGTATTGGATCGGCCTCTTCTCCGCAAGCGAGCGCCCCCTGCACCACCAAGCATCCCTTCGGATTGCCCGGGCGCGAAAGCAAGTCCGCCGTCCCCACCAGCAGGCGCTCCGCCACCGCCCGCGCCGTAGGCTCCTTCAGGGCCTCAGCCGTGAAGTTCGTCGTTCGCTCCGAGTAGCGGTCCAGTGCCTTCCGAAACAACGCTTCCTTATTCCCGAACGTCGCATAAATACTCGGCCGGTTAATCCCCATCGCCGCCGTTAAATCCGAAAGCGCCGTCCCCTCATAGCCCTTCTGCCAAAACACCCGTAGCGCCGCCTCCAGCGCCGTATCCGGGTCAAAAGCCCGCGGACGGCCCCTTGGGCGCGTGCTGATACGGGTGCGGGGGGACCCCCTGCCGTTCTTCTTTGTATCCTTTCTCATCCTCCAGCATCTTATCACACTGTTTCGTATCGAGCGGTAAGAAAGTCATTGACACCGCCGCCGGAGTAGGATAGTTTCGTACCTAACGGTATATAAATAGAAAGAAGAGGAGAATAAGCACATGTCAAAACTAAAAGATCAGGTCGCAGTCGTAACCGGCGCCTCCAAAGGTATCGGCGCAGGCATTGCCAAAGCGCTGGCCGCCGAAGGCGCCTCCGTAGTCGTCAACTATTCCTCCAGCAAAGCAGGCGCGGACAAAGTCGTCGCCGAGATCGTCAGAAAGGGCGGAAAAGCCATCGCCGTTCAAGCCGACGTCTCTAAGCAAGCCGATATCACCCGCCTCTTCGCCGAAACCAAGAAAGCCTTCGGCCGCCTCGACGTTTTAGTGAACAACGCCGGCGTCTACGTCCTTTCGCCCCTCGAAGGCATCAACGAAGACTTCTTCCACAATCAATTCAACCTCAACGTCCTCGGCCTGCTTCTCACTACCAAAGAGTCTCTCAAGTTCTTCGGCGATAACGGCGGAAGCATCATCAACATTGGCTCCATCGCCAGCACCATGGCTCCTCCCAACGCTTCCGTCTACGTCGCCACCAAGGCCGCCGTCGACGGCATCACTCGATCCCTCGCCAAGGAGCTCGGTGCCCGCAAGATTCGGGTCAATTCCATCAACCCAGGCATGATTGAAACCGAAGGCGTCCACACCGCCGGCTTCATCGGAAGCGATTTCCAAAAGTTGGTCGAGTCGCAAGCCCCGCTGGGCCGCATCGGCCAAACCGACGACATTTCCCCCACGGCCGTCTATCTAGCCTCCTCCGATTCCAAGTACATGACCGGTGAAACCCTCCAAGTTGGAGGCGGAGTAAGATAATCGCCCCAGGCAACCAGGGCCGCACAGCGGCCCTGAAAGCGCCCTACGGTGTAGGGACGGGCTTAACGCTCTAAGCTAAGGAGCACCGCCAGCGCCTTTGACTTTTCTCGAGCAACCATCCAAATCATCGCAAAGCGAGAACACAAAAGCCGAACGCGATTCGTGAGCGCAATCTATTGAACAGGAGAGAAACGTATGTTCAGGCACGACGGAAAAGTAGCAGTCATCACCGGCGGAAACAGCGGCATCGGCCTGGCCACCGCGCAGCGCCTCGCTTCAGAAGGTGCCTACATCTTCATTACCGGCCGCCGCAAACCCGAACTCGACGCGGCCGTCAAGCTCATCGGCAAAAACGTCACCGCCGTCCAAGGCGACGTCTCCAATCTCGCCGATTTGGATCGCCTCTACGCCACCGTCAGGCAGCAGAAGGGCCGCATCGATATTCTCTTCGCCAACGCCGGGCTCGGCGAATTCGCCCCACTCGGCGCGATCACGGAAGGGCACTACGACAAAACCTTTAACGCCAACGTCAAAGGCGTTCTCTTTACCGTCCAAAAAGCTCTTCCGCTCTTTGCCGACGGCGGCTCCATCATTCTCAATGCTTCCATCGTCTCGATAAAAGGAACTCCCGCTCTCAGCGTTTACAGCGCCACAAAAGCCGCTCTCCGTTCCTTCGCCCGCAATTGGACTCTCGATCTCAAAGACCGCAAAATCCGCGTCAACGCCGTCAGCCCAGGCCCCATCGATACCCCGGGGCTAAACAGTTTAGGGGCCAACGCCGAACAAACCGCCCAGTTCAAAGCCGCCATGGTAAGCGCCGTCCCCATGGGCCGTCTTGGCACCTCGGACGAAATCGCCAAAGCCGTCTCCTTCCTGGCCTCCGATGACAGCAGCTTCATCACTGGCATCGAGCTGTTCGTCGACGGCGGCATGGCCCAAATCTGAATGGCCCAACCCCGTTGACGTGTCCCGCGTGCGGTTAACTCCCCGGCGCGGGTGCGCCTCTCACGCACGTTTCCGCTTCTAATCTCCGCGAGCTGCAGTTCCGCTATCCGGCCCTGAATTGTCTCTCTGCGCCGTCTCAAGGCACTCAGCGTCTCGGTGTCATCCCTTCTCTTTTCCTTGATTCCTCCCGACTCACGATTCATCATCCACGATTCCCACTCTTTCTCTGCCATCCATCGCCGCGAAGCCAACACTACGCAGCAAATCAACTTTAACGCTCTTCGTCCCATCCGGGATTGAGTCCACCCCATGAACCCTGCGACTCACGCCAAGTCGTAAGGGCGGGGCTTGCCTCGCCCGTTCTTCTCCCTCTGCAACAAACGTTGCGAATCCACCGTTAGGACGTGGGATCCCGAATCCAATCCATAGGTTTAGTTTCTGCTTCGAAGGATTCGAGTCAGTCGCTGGTTACACTCCGCCGAAGGCTTGGCAGCTAGGAATTACTGGGGCGCTGTGCCTGCACGCAGCGCGCTCTCTAAGCTCAGAATTCGAGCTTCAGACCAATTTGCCCTTCGCGGCCAGGTAGGCGTTCGGAAACGCTACCGAAGGCCGGTTGAGCCTGCTGATCTTGAATCGCGGCAGCATTGCCATTGTTGAACAAGTTGAAGAATTCGAACAGGCCCTGGACCTTGAGCCGCTCGCGAATAGTCCAGGTTTTTGCGACGCGAAAATCCATATTTACGAAGGGCGGCGCGGTGAACGCATTGCGACCGGTCTTCAGGTCGCGGCCATTAAACGTGCCATTGGCGTCCAGATCAACCGGTTGTTTTGCGACAGCGGTATACCGGAAGCCGCTTTGTGCTCGGAGCAGGCTGCTGAATTGAATCTTCCAGGGCAATTCCACTAGGCCATGCACCTCGAAGGTATGGCGGAGGGCAAAATCGGAAGGACCGCTATCGATTTTGGCACCGTCGTAGAAGGTGCCCTCCTTCGGCACGAATGCGCCGTTGCAGGCGGTGAATGAGCCGTTCGCGTTCGTCTGACCAGGGCACGTGCCGGAGCCGGGGTCGCTAACAAGCGGGATGATTCCGCGGAAGCTGTCGGTTGGGAACGCATTTCCACCGCCAATCGCGCCTGTACCGAGATTGGAGCTAAGAGCGTCGTCGTGCTCTGAAACATAAGCATAGCTGCCGCCGAGTGTGAACCGGTGACGCATACGCTTTTCAAAGGATACGATTCCGGCGTCATAGATGCCTGAGTACCAAGGACCGAAGCCGTTAACCTGGCTCGCGGGTGGTATGCCGGTAATGCGCGCATCAAAGGGAAGATTTGTCTGTCGCACGCCAAGGAGATTCTCGATTCCTTTGTGGTAGTAGTCCGCGGATATTACCCAATCATCGCTGAGTTGACGCTGAACGCCAAGCGTGTAGCTGCGGGTGTAGGGTGTGGCGAAGCTCGGATCAATGGTTACTGGAAAACTTCCTGGGGTTAAGACGTTGAATGAGAGCGTGCCGAACGGACCCCAGAACCAAAAATTGCTGGGCTTGCCTATAGCCGTATCGGCGGCTGTAAGGAACTGGTCTGGAGTCAGACCAGACAATTGTTGAACGTTGCCGATATTCACTGCTGAATTTGCAGGAATTGGATTGGATCCCAGATTACTGAGGTGGTCGATTCCATAAAGTGTGGAAGTGTCTCCAGGAATAACGCCAGCGAACGGGCAAGTGGCGCCGGCTGACGCAATCTGCGCATCTGTCTGGAATGTTGATTGACAAACGCCGAAGAGGTCGGGAGCAATCGTCGGCACGCCGTAGAACAGGCGCGGAAAAGAGAGCGGCTGCGTCAAGCGAATATCAGCGCCGCCGAATCCGGGAATATCGCGGGCAAGGCCGAGGCGAAAGTGGTCGTAAAAGAGACCAAAACTGCCCCGGACGACGGTCTTGGGATTGACAGACCAGGCAAAGCCGATGCGAGGGGAAACATTAGTGCTTTTTTGGAAAGCAGAATCGTAGTCCCAGCGGACACCGGCGTTCAGCGTGAGATTGTGCCGCAGTTTCCAGTCGTCCTGAATCCAGAGCCCATCGTAGTTGTTGCGCAGTTTGATGTCATTGGCCTGCGGAGTAAGACCACCGGTGGTCAAAAGTAAGAAGAATCCAGCATCGACAGGGCCGAACTGCAAATAGTCGGCTTCCGTCGCGAAGAGTTGATCTTGTTGGGCGTTAGCTTCGAGGCCATCGACATGCGTTCGCTCGAAATCCCAGCCGAATTTCAGACTATGGCGATTGATCATTTTGGCGAGGCTAGCGCCGAAGGTCGCATACTTTTGATGAATCGTCGAAGGCGTGAACGTGGCACCGTAGTTGGGCGTGCCCAGGTCACCAAAAATGCCTCCGGTCGTGAAGCTGCTGAAGATATTGAATCTGGTATTGGGCCCGGCCTCGGGATGTGCAGGGCTCGTTAAGGTTGGCTCATCACGATATTGGCCGCGAAGATTAAGGATGAATGGGCTTCCAGAATTCCCAAAAGTTATGACGTCGCTGAATCCGAGAAGCAAGTTGCGATCGCCTAGATTGGTTCGGGTGGAAGGAAGACTTGTCGACAAGGAAAGGGGATTGCTGCTGTTGACATGCACGTTGGTATAGTTCACCTGCTCGGTGAGATGGTGGTGGCCCAAAACTTGGTCGAATTTGGCGAATGCGCGTGCCTCTCGATCGGTGGTCGGCTCGTTGAAGGCCTCTTCGTTGTTGAGAAGGAACTGCGGGAGTTTCGGCGGCGGGGCGAAATTAAGCTGGCGGTTTTCGTGTATGCCTTCTGCCGAGGCGAACCAGAAGGCTTTGTCACGGACCATGGCGCCGCCGACCGCTGCATCGTAGTCCCAGCGCAGGAGATAGGGGACGTTCGGCGAGCCGGGAATGTCAGAGCTATCGAGGGCGCTGTTGCGATGATAGACGGAGGCCAGACCGTGCAGGTCGTTTCCTCCTGACTTGGTAATGACGTTGACCACACCGCCTGAAGAGTGCCCGAACTCGGCTTTGTATCCAGTGGTGATGACCTGAAATTCAGCGATGGTGTCCTGGTTGAATTGCGCCGCGGCGCCACCGGCAAGTTCGTTTTCATTGGGAAGACCGTCGATAAGAAAGCCGGTGTTGTTGGCGCGTTCACCGAGGATGGGCGTCGCGTTATCGCTGTTGGCATCGGCTTGGCGATAGATGCCGACTCCGGGAACAAGTTGCAGGAGATCAAGATAGTTCCGGCCGTTGATGGGCATGTTCCCGATGTCTTGCGGGAGAATCGTCGAGCCCGTGGAGGACGAATTCGTCTCCAGCAACGGCAGTTCGGCGGAGACGTTCACGACTTCCTCGACTCGACCGACTTCGAGCTGCAGGTTGAACGTAAGAGTGCGATTGATGGTGACGTCCAGATCTTTGACGGCGTTTGTGGTGAATCCGGCGTGGGACACGGTGAGCGTGTAGGCGCCCGCCGGAAGATTCTGAAACTGATAGGCGCCGGTCGCGTCCGAGACCGTCGTGCGGCTCGTGCCGATTGTGTCGCCAGCGAGCCGGAGCTGCGCTCCGCCGATCGCGAGGCCTTGCTTGTCGGCAACCGTGCCTTGGATCGTAGAAGTGGTCTGCGCGTGCGACGCGGACAAGAAAAGCACACCGGCGGCCGCGGTCAAGAGCAATGCACGCCAGACCCTAGGACCTATCGTCAATTTCCACAATACAATTCGGCGAATGGATTCACCAACCATGGAAAACCCCCTTTGATTCCGCGCAACAGTCTGCCAAGACCGTGTCCTCTGAATGGAGGCTAGGTAGTCGAGTGAAACATTTGTTGCATTTCTGCTGCTGCGAGCCTAAGAACCGAAATGTTGACTGTCAAGCCTTTTCTTTCTGGAGTGCGGACCTTGCTCGTATGGCTGGCGAGTTGTGCTGAGCGGCTTGGCATCTCGAGGTGCCGGATCACCGGCGCATCGGCTATTTGTACGTAGCCCGAAAACTGATACCTTGCCTCCTGCACGTTTGGGAACGCAGACTGCCTCACGGCGAGACGGTTGCCAGTTTCGGGGCAACACGCGGGCGTGGGAGCAACCCCAGGAGCGAGGGCTATGAAGCAAACGGCGGCAGTGATCGGTGTGGGATTTGTCGGCAAGGCGCACGTAGATGCTTTGCGGAGACTGGGTATTCCGATCCGCGGCATTCTCGGCAGCACGAAGGAACGCGGCGCGGAATCCAGCCAAGCGCTCGGCCTCCAGCGGGCGTATGGCTCGCTGGACGAACTGGCGGAGGATTCGAGCGTCACTGCCGTTCATATTTGCACTCCAAATTACATGCACTTCGAGCAAGCCAGCCGCCTGCTCCGCGCCGGAAAACATGTTCTGTGCGAAAAACCGCTGGCCATGGATTCGCGTGAGTCCGCAATGCTGGTGCAAATTGCGCGCGAATCGAAACGCGTTGGCGGCGTGGCCTACAACCTTCGCTACTACCCGCTCTGCCAGGAAGCACGCGCGCTGATTGCCCAGGGAGCGATTGGCCAGCCGCGGATCGCGCAAGGCAGCTTTTTGCAGGACTGGCTCCTGCATCCGACGGACTGGAACTGGCGGCTCGAGGAAAAGCTGGGAGGCGACCTGCGCGCGGTGTCCGACATCGGCACGCACTGCCTCGATTTGTTGATGTGGCTGACGGGAAAAAAAGTCATGGATCTTTGCGCGGATCTGGCCACAATAATTCCGGTGCGCAGGAAACCACGCGGACGTGTCGAGACCTTCAAGAAGTCCGAGGCGGCGGGCTACGATGAAATGCCCATGAGCACCGACGACTACGCTTCGGTGTTACTGCATTTTGAGGGCGATATGCGCGGCGTGATGAGCGTCTCGCAAGTCAGCGGCGGCCACAAAGCGAAGCTCGCGTTTGAAATTAATGGTTCTGAAGGCTCGCTCGCGTGGAATTCGGAATCGCCGAACGAAATGTGGATCGGGCGGCGCGATATTGCAAATGGTTTGATGCTCAAAGATCCAGCGCTGATGACTCCTGCGGCGCGCGGCTACGCCGTCTATCCCGGCGGGCACACGGAAGGCTATCCGGATACATTCATGCAGCTCTTCAAGGATTTTTACGAATACGTGGAAAAAAATGACTTGAGCGCGGCAAGAACGTTTCCGACGTTTGAAACCGGCCACGACGAACTGATTCTCTGCGACGCCATCGCGAAAAGTGCACAGGAAAAATCGTGGCAGCCAGTCCAGTGGGACTGAGGGCACCTCACTTCTTCGGAGGATAGCGATAAATCAAGCTCGGCGGCAGCCGGTCCGAACGCTGGCGCGTGTTGTATTCGAGCTGGTATCCGAGATGCTGCGCATCATCCGGGTATTCTTGGCCCGCGGGGTACGGATAGGGCAGCAGCGTGTGGTGCGGAAGCGGCTCGACGCTGAAAGCGTACGCAGCGTAGAAATCGAGATCCTTCTCGAAGCCGTTGGCGTAGAAGAAATAATCGCGCACCCAACCGGCGGGAAGGGCTGGCAAACTACGCGGATCGAAATCGAGCTTGACGCCTTCACCGGAGCCGAACACGACAAAGCGATCGTCGGCGGCGTTGAGCAAATCGAGCACATCGCCATAGCGCGTGTAGTTTCCTCGGGCGCGCGCGTACGGGCCGGTCATGCTGCGCCTGGTGAACGAATACGTTGTATCGCTGGCGGGAGTGAGGCGAATTTCGCGCGGGTAGCCGAGAAATTCGAGCGAGGCTTTTGCGAGCGGAACTTCGGCGCTGTGAATTTCCTTTGCGTCGGGAGTCTGGTCGATGCGGATCGCGTCCCAATAGATTTTTAGATTGGAGACCATCCGGATGCGGCGCGTGCCGGACGGCAATTTGCCGGTGAGATCCGCGACCATGGTGCGCTCGAGACCCGCAGGGAATCCCAGGTCCTCGACGACGCGTACCCATTTATTCTGGGCGTCGAGGGCTTCGACATAGGGAGCGATCACTTTGATCCCCGCTTGATCGGCGGCGTACATCGATGTAGCCGTGAAATAGTCGGTGTAGCCGTCGATGATGAGGCGCAGCGGTTTCGCAGCGTCCCACTTGCCGAGGTCGAGTTCGAGCCAATGGAGTTTTGCGAAGCCGGCGAACGGTAAGCCTTCAAAATCCGTGACGTAGCGGCGATCGCGCCGCGAGATCAGCGACAGAACGTCGTTTCCGTGGTCATCCCAAGCGCCGACAGGCGGCTGGGCATTCTGGCTCGCGATGACACGAAACTCGGGGAACGGTGGATTGGAGACAAAGCGCTCGTTGGGGAAAACCTCGTAGGCCGCCGGGTGGTCGATCGCCAGAAGCCTCAGTTGATCGAGGTAGACGGTTTCTTCCATCGGCTCCATGAAGCGGAAACTGAGCATGCCGTGAAGCGGACGAACGCTGGCGGCGCCGACTTTTAGGTATTCGTCGGGATCGGGGACATCTCGTTCCGCGACATTGTTCTGGCCGGAGCCGACCCAATGGCCGACGACGCCGGGGCCGATCATGTCCGCGATGAACTCGTATTCCTTGCCGTCCCAGGAAAATAAAACGGGGCAAGAACTGCCGCGGCGGTCGAGCTCGGCGATGGATTGCGTTTTTCCGGCAGCGAGGTTTATTTCGTCCTGCGGGACCCCGGTGGGCCAGAGAAGTCGAACCACTTCCGCGTTTTTTTCCTCGGCAAGTCCGGCGAGGATCGCCGGGGCGTTTTGTCCGAGGTAGCCGCTTGCGCCTTGCACTTCCCACTTTTGATAGAGCGCGCCAGCGTAGATCTCTACTTTTGTGCCAATGGCAGATTTGTTGTCGGCGAGAGGTTTGAAGTCGATGCTCATCCAGTTGTGCTGGTGGCCGCCTTCGTTGCGCAGAATGATCGGTGGGCCGCCGAGTTGAGTGACGACGAGATCGGCGTCGCCGTCGCCGGCGAAATCGGCGATCACCAGGGCACGCGGTTGAGAAAGTTTGACGGCGTCCAGGTGGACTTCTTTGGTGACATCCGACCAGCCCTTTGCGCCGAGGTTGCGGAGGAGGCGGAGTTCGCCGCCGCTGTTGGATTCGCCAGCGGCCACCAGATCGAGCCAGCCGTCGTTGTCGTAATCGATGGCGGAAACTCCCCAGCCGCGTTGCCAGCCGAAATCGGGGAGTGGAACGCGCTCGAGACGCTGGCCGTCGACGTTGTGCCAGAGGCTGATACCGGGTGCGCCTGCGTGGGTGAAGGCGAGATCCATCCAGCCGTCCTTGTTAAAGTCGAAAGCGACGACGCCGACGGCGGGAGGCAGATTTTCTTTTTTGAAATCGATGGCCGGGAGCGGAGTGAATTTTCCTTCGCGAGGGTTTAGGTAGACGGATGCGCCGTCACTGCCTCCGGCGAAAACGAAATCGATCGCGCGGTCGTTGTTGAAATCGGTGGTGACCAGGCCGGCACCGGTGGCGTCGAAGCCGAGACCGCTTTCGGCGCTTACGTCGGTGAACGTACTGTTGCCGTTGTTGCGCCAGAGAAAATTGCGCGCCGCTGTTTCGCGTGTGGCGGCCGCCGCGGGTTGCATGGTGACGTAGAGATCGAGATCGCCGTCGTGGTCGTAGTCCACGAAGGTTGCGCCGACGCAACCTTTTTCGCGACGAATGCCGACTTTTTCGGTGACTTCTTCGAATTTTCCGCTGCCGTTGTTGTGAAACAGGCGGATACCGTCGGCGAAGCACACGGCGAGATCGGTGTGGCCATCATTGTCGAAATCCCCTGCGGCGCAGCCTAGGCCGCTGCCGGTGAGTTCAAGGCCGGATGGTTTGGTGACGTCGGCGAATTTTCCATTGCCGAGATTGTGGAGGAGGCGGCTGGTGCCATCGGTTGCGGCACTAACTAGAAAGAGATCGGGTTTGCCGTCGCCATCGTAATCGAAGAAGCACGCGCCGGTGCTTGGGCCGATCGGAGAGGGATTGCTGCCGGCGGCTTGTTGAACTATTACGGCGATGGGCTGGGGAATGAAGCGCACGGCGATGGCGGGCGGCGCGTTCTGCGCGGAGCTGCGCGGGAGTTCGGCGAGAGAGAAGCGGCCCTGGTCGCCGTAGCCTGCGCCGAACGGAGTGGCGACATGATCGGCGGTCATTTTTTGGAATTTGGCGAGATGCTCTTTGGCGGCCTCGGCTTTGCCGCCGCGCTGATAGGCGCGGGCTAGGCCAAACTCGGCGGAGGCATGAAATGGAAAGATGGCGAGGGCTTTTTGGAAGGCGGCGATGGCCTGATCGTAATGCTGAAGCTGGGAGTTTAGATAGCCGACGAAATACCAGGGGTCGGCTTCGTTGGCAATTTGTGTGACGTGCATGAAGGCGCCTACGCCTTTTTCCGCGTCACCCAGATCTTTGTAGACCAGGCCGAGGTTGTACCAGGCATAGGGATCTTGGGGAAGTTTTTCGGCGGCGGCGGCCAGAGCCGTGCGGGCGGCTTCAAGCTTTTGCTGGGCCAAGAGAGAGATGCCGAGGTTGAGACGGGCAACTTCGAAATTTGCATCAGCGGTCAGGGATTGTTCGAAGAGCTTTTGCGCGTCGGCGGGGCGCTGCTGATTCATGTAGGCGACGCCCAGCGTGTTGAGGCGATAGGCTTCGGCGCTGTTGTGGTGAGGCGTGGCTTTTTGCGCAGGCGAGGATGGCGTTTGCGCGGCACGAGAATGAAGAAATGTCGCGGCCACGCATAAGCCGGATAAGCAAACGATGATCGTGGCGGCACGCCGAAGAGGAGCTTGCATGCAGGTGTGTGTCCCGTCGCGATGTGCGGCTGTTGATTGCTGGCCGCAACGCGGAGCACTAGAGATTCTGTGTGTACAAGCGAAAAGCGTCAACCGTTTTTGTGATCGTTGATCGTGACGCGGGAGAGAGTCGCCGATTTGACCGATATGCGGGCGCGACGCTAGTCATAGCGGAGGGCGGTGAGGGGATCGACGCGCAGGGCGCGGCACGTGAGGACGTAACAAGCCAACAGGGTGACCATGGCCATCAACAGAGCGACCCCGAAAAAAGTAAGCGGATCGGCGGGGCTGACGCCATAGAGTTCGCTGGACAAAAGGTGCGTCAGTGCAAAGGCGCCTGCGAGGCCGAAGATGATGCCGGCGAGCGAGAATTTTACGCCCTCCTTCATGACCAGCCACAGAACATCGCGACGCTCGGCGCCAAGAGCGATGCGGATGCCAATTTCGCGGGTGCGTTTCGAAACAAGAAAAGATAGAACACCATAGATGCCGATGACGCCCAGCACCAGGGCCACGGCCGCAAAGACGACAAAGAGAGACGTTGTGGAGGACGGAGTCGAGACGGCTTCGGCGACGACGGCCTGCATGGTTTTCACTTCGCTGACGGGAGCTTCCGGATTGAGATTGGCGACCGCGCTACGCAGCACGGCGGCGACTTGGGTGTCGTCCGGGGTGGTGCGAATGGCGATGGTCATCTCGGCAGGAACGCGTTTGTTTTCCAGCGTGGCGTCTGCGTTATAGAGGACGTAGGCGGTGCCGCCGATCCAATCGGGCGCGTTGCTCTGGAGATTGTAGGCGCGCACGTCGGGAATAACGCCGACGATGGTGCGCCAGTCGTTGTCCTGGAGCAGACGAATGTGCTTGCCGACGGCGATTTGATTGAGCCAGAAGCGGTGAGCGGTTTCGGCGGTGATGACGGCTACAGGCGCGCCGGAGAGGTCGGCGCTGGTGAATCCGCGACCGAAAAGAACAGGAATACCCATCACGCGAAAATAATCGGGAGTGACGATATTGAGCCAGAAGAGTGGGGAAGTATCGCCGGGAGGGACCACGTAGTTTTCGAGGTTGAAGGAGCGCTTGGCGACGCGGCCGTCGAGAGGAAGAGTGTTGATGAGAGCGGCACCGCGCGCGCCTGGGAAGGATTGCAGCTGATCGAGAAGGGTACGGTAGAAAGCGATGCAGCGGGATGCATCACTGCAGAAGGATTCATTCGGAGTGATGCGCGCCGTGAGAATGTGTTCGGGGCGAAAGCCGGGGTTCACATGAGAGAGCGCCCAGAAGCTGCGGACCATGAGTCCGGCGGAAATCACGAGAAGGACGGCGAAGGCAATTTCGGTGATGACCAAGACGTTGCGAAAGCGCTGCGAGACAGAGGTTGCGGCCGTTGTCCACGGGAGCGGTGTCTCCTAGACGAACTAGGAGTATAGAATAGTCCTCCTAGATGGTCAAGGAGAAGAGGCTTGTCCCGCTCACGCGGAGTGCGGGATTTTCGCGAGAGAAAAAGAGTGTCGCTGTGGTTGCCGTTCGAAGATGGGCTTCGCGGTTTAGGTTGAGGAGGAAACCATGGATGATTTTCCGGAGTTCATGAAATGTTCTGCGAATAGGATTGCGACCAGCAGCCAGGCGACGCACGGAGTCGAGGGCTACGTGTTTGACGGGGCGGATGGGAGCCAAATGGCATTCTGGACTTGCCACGAGACAGCGAGTTCAGCGCCGCACCTGCATGAATACGACGAATACATGGTCGTGGTCGAGGGTTGTTATACCCTGATCGTTGACGGCAGACGCATACCCATCAGAGCGGGAGAAGAATACTTCATTCCGAAAGGGCTCTCGCATGGCGGTGAAGTTGTGGCTGGCACCAGAACGATCCATGCTTTCGGAGGGCGCCGGGCCGAGAGGGCCCATCGGTAGACAGAATGCTTCCCGGCGGTCTCGCAGTCGCTGCGGTTTCTTGCCAACGATTAGCAAACTTTGCCATAAGCGCTGTATTTGGCGTATCAGAGTTTGCTGGGCGCCTTTTCATGATTAAATCGCCTTACAAGCGGCTGATCGTTCGCGTGGCAGACATAAAAGCCAAGTGCGCCTGGCCGGGCCTCGTTCCCTGTGCCAGGGCTCGTGCCTCTGGTTGAGACTGTCGGCGAAAGCGGAAATCTTAAAGACATTTATCTTGCTTACCCTTTGTGGTATGTAGGCGTCCTACTTACAGATAAGGAGTAGGTCTACATACGTCCATGACTTCGCCGAAAGAGCGTTATCAGAATCGTACAGAGATATTGCAGGGGACGCTGGATATGCTCATTCTGCAGACTTTGCAGTGGGCGCCGCGGCACGGATACGCGCTGAGCAAAGCGATTCGAACGAACTCTGGGGAGATTCTGAAGGTGGATACCGGTTCGCTGTATCCGGCGCTTCACCGGCTGGAGCGCAAAGGTTGGATTGCGGCGGAATGGAAGGCTTCGGAAGTTGGGCCGAGGCTGCGCGTGTATCGGTTGACGAAGAGAGGAAGGAAGCAGTTGGTTTCGGAGCGGTCGCGGTGGGAGAGGATAACGACGGCGATTGCTGGAATCATGAGTCCGGGGAGAGAGGAGAGCTAAACATGAGATTTCCTTTTTGGCGGCGGCGGCGCAACGAAGAACTCTTGGAAGAGATGCGGGCGCACTTGACGCTCGCGGAGCGCGAGGCGACGGAAGCTGGCCAATCGCAGAAAGAAGCGCAACACGCCGCGCGCAGAGAGTTTGGGAATGTCGGAGTGGCGGAGGAAGTGACGCGGGACGCTTGGGGCTGGAGGTGGATTGCCGAGGCGTTCGAAGACCTGCGATACGGCGCGCGCAATATGCTGCGGACGCCGGGGTTTACGGCCGTGACGATACTGACCTTGGCGTTGGGAATAGGCGCTAACACGGCGATTTTCTCGGTGGTGAACGCCGTGCTGTTTCGAGCGCTGCCCTACCGCGATGCGGGGAGACTGGTATGGGCAACGAACTTTGTGCCGGGCCAGGCGCAGAATCTTGTTTTCGCGGACGAGTATGCCGCGTACAAGACGCAAAACCATATTTTCGAAAACATCGCAGCGTATTCGGCGGCGGCTGAATACACCTTGACGGGCGCGGGTACGCCGGAACGACTGCGAGGTGCTCAGGTCACGGAGAGTTTTTTGAGTGTGCTGGGTGTGACACCGCAGCTCGGACGCAACTTTCTGCCGGAGGAGGACCGCCCGGTGGGTTCGAAAGCGGTGCTGTTGAGCAACGCCGTGTGGAGAGCAAATTTCGGGGCCGATCCTAACGTGGTTGGAAGAGTCATTGCGCTGGATGACACGCCGTACACGGTGATCGGAGTGCTGCGACCGAACTTCGAATTTCTGGACAACAGCCCGGCGGACGTGCTGGTTCCGTTCCAGCTGGCGGACAGCAGCATACAAGCCTCGAACGGGCGGGTACGCGTGGCGATTCAGCCGCTCAGCGTGGTGGCGCGACTGCGGCCTGGAGCGACTTTAGCGGGCACCGTGAGTGAACTTGATGCGATCAACAAGCGCGTCCTGGAAAGGCTTCCCGGTAATCTGAAGCGGCTGTTGGGCGAAGCGCAGGCACAGGTATTTCTGCTACACGACCATGAAATTGGCAGCGTACGTCCTGCACTATTGGTGTTACTGGGAGCAGTCGGCTTCGTGCTGCTCATTGGCTGCGCGAATGTGGCCAATCTGCAGCTTGCGCGCGCAGCGGCGCGGGAAAAAGAGGTGGCGATTCGCGGCGCGCTGGGCGCGGGGCGTTGGCGTATGGCGAGACTGCTGTTGGCGGAGAGTTCGGCAATGGCACTGGCTGGCGGCGTGGCGGGGCTGCTTCTGGCAGGATGGGCGATCCGTCTGATTCACCGTTTTGCACCCGCGCATATTCCCCACTTGCAGGGAGCTCGGCTCGATTTGCGGGTGCTGGTGTTCACGCTCGGTGTGTCGTTGCTGACAGGAATCCTATTTGGGTTGGCGCCGGTGCTGGCGGCGTTTCGCGTGTCGCTGAACAACACGCTGAAGGAGGCCGGCCCGCAGAGTGGCTCGAGCGCGGGCACGCGTCGGGCGCAAAGAGTGCTCATGGTGGCGGAGATCGCGCTTTCGTTTGTGCTGTTCATCGGCGCGGGGCTGCTGATGAAGAGCTTTCACCAATTGACGGCGATTCAGCCGGGATTTGATCCGCACGGAGTATTGACCGCGCAAGTGGCCTTGCCGCTGGATCAATACCAATCTATTGACCAGCAACGCAGTTTTTTCCGGCAGCTTGTGGAGAGATTGCAGGTGCTGCCAGGCGTCGCCTCGGCGGGAGCAACGGCTTCGATTCCACTGCGCGGGAATATGATGATCTCGACGATACAAATCGAAGGACAGCCACCGGGAGACTTTGGCGCGGCGAAGGTTCCTACAGCGAGCATCAACGCAGTGACTCCCGGATATTTCGCGGCATTGCGGGTGCCGCTCGTCGAGGGGCGATTTCTCGATGACCGCGACGGTGCAAACGCGCCGAACTCCGTGGTGGTGAATCAGGCGTTTGTGCGCCGGTTTTTTGAGAAGGAGGACCCGATCGGCAAGAGGTTCAACGCCGGAATGGGACCTGTGACTCGCGGGCCGCAGTCGTGGACCATTGTCGGAGTGATCGGAGACACGAAGCAGCAGGGATTGGCTAGCGAGGTCTTGCCGGAGGCGACGCCTTCGGCGTTACAGTGGCCACGGTTTATGATGACGCTGACGCTGCGCACCTCGGTTGAGCCTCTGAGCCTGGTTTCGGCCGTGCGCAAGCAAGTGAGCGATTTGGACAAAAACCTGCCCGTTTACGCCGTTCAGACGATGGATGACGTGCTTTCCGCGGAGGTCGCCTCGCAGCGATTCAATGCGGGTGCGCTGGCCGGATTCGCGGGGCTCGCCGTGCTGCTGGCAGGAGTGGGAATCTACGGCGTGATGGCTTACGCAGTCAGCCAACGCACGCGCGAAATGGGCGTACGCATCGCGCTCGGCGCAGAGACTGGAAATGTTTTACGCATGATACTCGGCCAAGGGCTGCGCCTGGCAGTCATTGGAGTTGGGCTAGGGCTGGCAGGGTCGTTCGGATTGACGCGGCTGATGAGTGGGCTGCTGTTTGGAGTGAGGCCCTCAGACCCGGAGACGTTTGTGCTGGTAACTGCGGCGCTCTTGGTTGTTGCGCTGGCGGCGTGCTGGATTCCGGCGTGGCGAGCGACGCGCGTGGATCCAGTGATCGCGCTGAGATACGAGTAAGATTTTGGCGGTGGCGCCGCAGCGGGCGATAAATCCCAAGCCAATTTTGTGATGTATGTGCAGGGCCACCTATGGTTCTACTTGGTCTCGACTCGATTTACTCTTCTGGGGAGCGGAGACCAAGGGGAGTTCAACGAAGCTGGAGTCGTTGAGGCCATGGTAAATGCGCTGAGTGGCTTTGCGATAGTCGCTAGGCTTGGCCCAAAAAATGTTGGGGACGAAGGTTTGCGGGTTGCGGTCGTAGAGCGGGAACCAGCTCGATTGGATTTGCACCATGATGCGATGGCCGGGGAGGAAGACGTGGTTGGCGTTGGGGAGATGGAAGCGATAGAGAAACGGTTTATCCGAGACGATGGGCTTGGGAGTTTCGAGGCTTTCGCGGTAGCGGCCGCGGAAGATGTCGGCGGAGACCATCAGTTGATAGCCGCCCATATTCGGCTGGCTGGCGACTTCGTCGGGGTACACGTCGATGAGCTTCACGACCCAGTCGGAGTCGGAGCCGCTGGTGGAAGCGATGAGGTTGGCGATGGGCTGGCCGCTGATTTTAACGGGCGCGCTGAGGACGTCGGTAGTGAAGACTAGCACGTCGGGTCGGCCAGACGATTCGCGCTGGTCATCGACCAGCCACTGAGCCCACGTTAGTTCGGTAGTGTAGCCAACAGGTTGACTGGGGCGGGCGCGGAAGGGCACGGGCTTGGCGGGATCGGAGACGTACTCGTCGAACGGCGCGTCGGAGGCGGAACTTGGGCCAGTCATGCTGAGTTTCGAGCCGGCGGCGAGATAAAGCGGCGTAGATTTCGGCGTGCAGCCGCTCGAGCAGCCGGCGGGCCAGGCGGGGAGGCGACGCCAGACATTTGTGCCGGTTTCGAACGCGGAGACCGGAGCGATGTCGGCTTTGCCCGCACCGTCCTTCAAGTATTGATCGAGGAACGGGCGAAGGATGTGCTGGCGGAAGTAAGTGCCAGTGTCGCTGCCGAACTTCAGAGCGCCGAGTGAATACGCATCTTCAATTTCCTGGCCGTGATGCCACGGGCCCATGACGAGAAAAACTTTGTCGTTGTTGGTGTCCTTGGGTTTGATGGCTTGGTAGACGGCCATCGCGCCGTAGATGTCTTCTTGATCCCACAGGCTGTGGACGAGCATGACGGGAACTTTGAGCGGTTGCGCGGCAAGGATTCTGTCCATGGCCTGTTCGCGCCAGAAAGAATCGTAGCTGGGATGCTCGAGAATCTTGCGCCAGAAGCCTATTTGTTCGAGGCCGTGACGGCGGCCGAGTTCTCCGGCCGAGCCCGCCTGCATGTAAACGTCGTAATCGTCGAAGTGATCGGTCCACCATTTGGCGCTGTTGTCACGCGTGCCGTTCTGCTCGTAGATATAGGGCATGTTTTGTTCGCGGAAGGCGCCGTTGTGGAACCAGTCGTCGCCCATCCAGCCGTCGACCATGGGGTTCATGGGGACGGAGACTTTCAGCGCGGGATGAGGATTGACGAGAGCCATTAGCGGAGTAAAGCCGTCGTAGGAAATGCCAAGGATGCCGACTTTGCCGTTGGATTCGGGGAGATTCTTGACGAGCCAGTCGATGGTGTCGTACGTGTCGGTGGAGTGATCGACGCTCGTGGGATTGAGCGGGCCGTGGAGCGGGCGGTTCATGACGTAGTCGCCTTCGGAACCGTACTTGCCGCGGACGTCCTGGATGACGCGGATGTAGCCGCCTTCGACGATGACGTCGACGGCGTTGTCGTAGCCTTCCAGGATGGGGCCGAGGTGCGAGCTGTTGGCGTGCGAGGTCAGATCGCTGGCGTTGTAGGGCGTGCGCGTGAGGAGGACAGGCGCGGAGTGGGCGCTTTTGGGGATGAGGATGACGGTATGGAGCTTTACGCCATCGCGCATGGGGATCATTACTTCGCGGCGAGTGTAGTCGAAGGTGTCGGTGACGGGTTTTAGTTGTGCGGGGGTTTCGCTGGGTAGCGTGGTGGTGGATTGAGCGAAGGCGGAGGGAGAGGAAGATAGAACGCACACGGAGGCAACCAGCAAAGAAAGCTTGCTTAGATAGTGATTCGAAAGCGTCATGAAAGATTCTCCCGTTTGGCAGCAAGATGCGTTTGCGTTTTCGTGTGTGCGCATGAGATCGCCAAATTTTCGTGGAACGTGGGGATTATACAGAGGCGAAAGTAAGCATGCCAGAGGTGCGGCGAATTGCGGATTGTGCTGAGATTTCGGCGAAGTGGGGCACGATCTATCGTCCCCCTACATAAGGAGAGCCCTGCGCGGGGAGAAGGGAGCACAGCCAGGAGTGGCTATGCGATTAGGTGGCGTTGGCGACTAGTGGACAGCCTTAGCGCGATACGGCGGTTTTGACTCGTTCTTTTTCCCGGATGACCTACCCTTTCGGGTTTGGTTCTTTGAAAAGGCGGGTCCTGCTGTTGTGGATCTTCGATCTGTCCGCACAGCTCCCCAGCCGAATTAAACCAATCGAATCCGCGCATGGGGAACCTTTTGGGAATACGGTTCGTACCTGATGGGGGGAGCCATGTCTCGACGAACCTTTGTGGGAGCGGGTTTCGGTTTCCTTGCGATGCTTCTGGCGGGGACGGATTGTGCGCAGGCGACGTACTCGATGGTGGCCTGCGATGCGAAGACGCTGGAGTGTGGCGTGGCTGTGCAGACCAACAACCTGGCGGTCGGCGCGAGCGTGCCCTATGCACAAGCGGGAGTGGGAGCGGTGGCTTCGCAATTCGAAACGAATCCACATCATGGGCCGCGCGGATTGGCGTTGCTCGCGCAAGGGATGAGCCCAGCCGAGGTGATGAAAAAGATCTTGGCGGAAGACGGAAACTTTGATGGACAAGGGATCGCGGCACGGCAAGTTGGAATAGTGAGCATCGACGGGCGCACTGCGAGTTACACCGGGGAAGAAGCGGCTGGCGCGGAGTGGGCCGGCGCACGTTCGGGCGCGGGCTACGGCATTCAGGGAAACGGGCTGTCTGGCCCGCAAGTGGTTGAAGAGATGGAGCGGGCGTTTTTGAAGAGCCAGGGATCTTTGGCGGAGAGGTTGATGGCTGCCTTGGTGGCTGGGGATTTGGCGGGCGGGCAGCGGACAGGACGTGAATCGGCGGCGCTGCTTGTGAGAACTCCGGATGGATGGCCGATGGATATTGATCTGCGCGTGGACCATTCGAGCGATCCGGTCAGGGAATTGCGCACGCTGTTCGACATGCAGCGCGCGAGGCAGGAGGTCATCGACGCGAATGCCGCTGCGCGGAAAGGAGAATTCGACAGAGCCAGAACGCTGCTGATGGCGGCTGTTGCACGGGCATCTGGGTGGCCGCGCGTATGGATTCGGGCGGCGCGGGTTGCGGAAAGCATTGAAGAGCCGACATTGGCGCTGCAGTATATCCATGTGGCCTTCACGCAAAATCCGGCTTGGGCGGACGCGGAGATCGGAGAGGGGAATTTTGCTCAACTTGGAGCTAGCGCTGAGTTTCATCATTGGGTGAGCGCGGCGAAGGAGAAAAACGCAGTTGCGGCATTCGAGCGTTTGCGGGACACAGGGGGAGCAACGCTGGAGAACCGCATTACCGTCAGTAGAATGTTGCTGGAGACCGGGCGTGCGAGCGATGCGCTTTTGGTCTTGAAAGAGATACCCCCGAGGGTGGATGAGTCCATTGAACTGCGATTGCTGCGCTCCGCGGCGTATGCCGCGAAGGGGGACTATGCCAATGCGATCGAGCAGTGCGATGTGGCGCTTCACAAAGAGCCGAAGAATTTGCGGGTGCAGTACAGAATGGCGCAGCTGAAGGGAAAAACGCGCCCGTAACCCCGTATCCGCACAGCGGAAAGAATGGAAGGATTTCCGCGTCGTAGATAGAGAGGCCACGGTTAAGGCGGAGAGGCGGGAAACCATCGGGCGGTTGGGCGCGTAGCGGGCTATGGGAGAAAACACCATGACGGCATGGCTCGAGGAAATGAGGCAGACGTTGCGGCGGCTTTGGAAAGCGCCGGGTGTTGTGCTGGCGGTGATTGTGTCGGTAGGACTGGGCATTGCGGCGAACGCGACGATTTTTTCGATGGTTAGCAGGTTTGTTTTGAGCCCCGCGCCGGTGGGGGATCCGAATACGCTCGTGGCACTGCACACTACGACGCGAGGTGAGTGCTGCAATCATTTTTCGTGGCCGCTATTTAGCGATTTGCGCGAGCAAGCCAAGTCATTTTCCGGGGTCTCGGCGTATCACGATCTCCTTCCAGCGTCCATCGGCGGCCATGGCGAGCCGGAACGGGTTTGGGGGCAGGCGGCGACGTCGAACTACTTTAACGTGGCGCAGCTTGGCATGACGCTGGGGCGAGGGTTCACTAGCGAAGAAGAACGAGTTCCCGTGATTGTGCTTGGCCATCGATTGTGGCAGAGGCGGTTTGGCGGGGACCCCTCGATTGTGAACAAGACGATATTGCTGTCGGGAAACCAATTCACTGTGGTTGGTGTTGCGCCGCCAGCGTTCCGAGGGATTGATTTGCCGCTCGATCCCGAATTTTGGGTGCCCCTTGGCAATCTTGATCAGTTGCTGCCGAAGACCAGCAACTATGAGTCGCGCGATTATCACTGGCTGGCTGTTGTAGGGCGCCTCGGGCCGGGTGTCACGCGCGCGCAGGCTGCCGCTGAACTTGGTGTGCTTGCGCAGCGTTTCGCGCAAGCGCATGCGGAATCGGAGAAGGATGGCGGGTTTCGGTTCGAGACAGCGGGATCGCTTTCACCGAGAGACAAGGCTGCGGTGATGATATTCCTTGGCGCGCTGACGGTGGTCGTATTGTTAGTGCTGTGTATCGCCTGTGCGAACGTCGCGAATCTTCTTTTGGCACAAGCTTCCGGGCGGCAGCGCGAGATGGCTGTACGGCTTGCTGTGGGAGCAACGCGCGGGCAGTTGATGAGGCAGATGCTTACGGAAAGCGTCATGCTGGCGATTGGCGGCGGGTTGCTTGGAGTGGTGCTTTCGCTGTGGGCGACGCGGGCGCTATCGACATTTCAGACGCCTGCGCCGGTGCCGCTTGATCTGAGCTTGAATGTTGACTGGAGAGTCTTGCTGTACACGTTCGCGGTCAGCGTGGGCAGCGGGTTGCTGTTCGGATTGGCGCCGGCGTGGGCTGCGTCGCGGACAATTCTATCGAGTGCGCTGAAAGGCGAGGACATGCTTGCGCGGCCTGGGCGGCGCTGGACATTGCGCAATGTGCTGGTTGTCGCGCAGATCGCCATGTCGCTGGTTCTGTTGTGCGCGACGGGACTTTTTTTGCGCAGCTTCGAGAGTGCGGCTGGAATCGACATTGGCTTTCGTTCGCAGGGGCTTCTGATGATGTCCGTCGATCCGCGAGAGCATGGGTATACGGCCGAGCGCACGGTGCAACTCCTCGGCCAATTGCGCGAGCGTGTTGCCGCGCTGCCTGGCGTTCGTTCGGCGGCGTGCACGGATGTTGCGCCACTCTCGTTGGGGAATCGGAGCGATGGGTTTAGTGTCGAGGGCCGGCCAGAGACGCTGGATTCGAATTCGACCGTCGATCTTTACATGGCGACGGCTGGGTATTTCGACACGATGGGGATTTCACGGATCGCGGGACGTGATTTCGCGAACGGAGGTGCGGCGGCGCCGAGGGTTGCAGTGGTCAACGAAGCGTTCGTTCGGCAGTTGTTCAAGAATGAGAATCCGATCGGGCAGCGCGTTTCGGGCGGCGGCGTGAGCTATCAAATTATCGGCATTGTGAGGAACGCCAAGTCACGGACGCTGGGCGAGCAGCAGAGGCCGGTGCTTTACCGATCGCTTGCGCAGAGTGTTGGCAGCGATCCGTCGTTCCTGGGATACACGGTGGTGGTTCGGTCGGCAGGTGATACGGCGGGATTGGCGAGCGCGGTGCGCGGCGAGATTCGCGCGTTGGAGCCGGCGCTGGCGGTCTTCAACATCGAAACCATGGAGGAACATTTACGCGGCGCGCTCTTTTTGCCGCGGTTGGCTGGGACTCTGTTCGGAGTGTTCGGAGTCGTGGGATTATTGCTGGCGGCGGTTGGATTGTATGGCGTGATGAGTTATTCGGTTAGCCGGCGTACGCGGGAGATTGGCATTCGGATGGCGCTGGGAGCGCAGCCGGCCGGAGTGAAGCGGCTGATCGTGTGGCAGGGAATGGTGCTGACGTTGATCGCCGTGGTGCTTGGATGGGGCGCGGCGTTTGCGGTGACGAACCTCTTCACAAGCATTTTGTATGGAGTTCGTCCGCATGATTTGTTGACTTTTACGGTTGTGCCAGTGTTTCTTGCGGGTGTTGCGTTTTTGGCCTGCTGGATACCGTCACGGCAGGCGGCTCGCGTCGATCCACTTGTCGCGCTGCGGTACGAATAGCGCTTTTACGGTTTCCCAACAATCTCGACATTTTGGGTTTTTGAACTTCCCATGCGCTTGACCCGAACTGGACGAGCACATACGCTGCGGATGCCTGACTATGGACAGAATTATGTTTGAGACGATCGCAGAGATCGCTGCGGGAATCCGCGAGAAGAAATTTTCGCCAGTTCAGGTTGTTGACGCGCACCTTAAACGAGCTGCGGCACTCCAGCCGAAACTGAATGCGTTCGTACACCTCGATGCAGAGGGAGCACGCCGGCAAGCGCGGGCGGCGGAGGCCGCGTTGATGCGCGGCGAACGAGTGGGGCCGCTGCACGGTGTGCCGTTGACGATCAAGAGTTGCGTCGACGCGGCGGGGTGGCCGACGCCGGCGGGTTCTTTGTTGCGGAAAGACTACGTGCCTCAGGGGGATGCACCTCTTGTGACCAGGCTGCGCGCTGCGGGTGCGATTGTTCTGGGAAATACAAATACGCCGGAATACTTGATGGCGTATGAGACCGACAATTCTTTGAGCGGAAGAACCAACAATCCTTGGAATCTCGAACGGTCGGCAGGCGGCTCTAGCGGCGGAGAGGCCGCGGCCATCGCGGCGGGTTGTTCGGCAGGCGGAGTAGGAAGCGATGGCGGCGGATCGATACGCGTGCCAGCGCATTTTTGCGGGATTTGCGGGTTGAAGCCAACGCCGGGACGGATTCCGGCGACAGGGCATTTCCCGGGTGGCGGAGGAGCGTTCGCATGGATCGGAGTCGTTGGACCGATGGCGCGGACGGTTGCGGACTTGCGCGCTCTGTTTGAAGTGACGGCAGGGCCAGATGAGGGTGACGCGCTTTCGGCGCCCGTGTCGGTGCGGGCGGTGAAAAAGGAAGATGTCGGGAAATTGCGGATTGGGATTTTGGAGGATGATGCGTTGGGGAAGGCCACGCCGGAAACTACAGCGGCGGTTGAGCGTGCAGCTAGGTTGTTGAGCGAACAGGGATTCGCCGTGGAGACGAAGCGATTGAACGGACTCGATCGAACGATTGAATTGTGGTGGTATTTTTTTGGACCGGTGATCGCGAACATTATTAGGGAAGGCGCCGTCGGCCAAGACGAGATGATGAGTCCAATGCTGCGTGAGTATGTTCGGTTGGCTACGGCCGAGATGGAATTGACTTACGACGGCTTCCTGAAGGCTTGCGGAGAGCGCGATCGTTTGCGCGAGGAAATTCTGCGGCAAATGGTGGAGGTGAAGGTTTTGTTGTCGCCGGTGTCGGCTGGGCCGGCGTTTGGGCATGGGGAGGGGAACTGGCGAAGCGGCGCGAAAGAAAACTATCGAGACACCATGCGGCATTCGCAGTGGCTAAATCTGGCAGGATTCCCCGGCGTCGCGGTACCGGTTGGAATGTCGCGCGAAGGATTACCGATCGGCGTCCAAGTCATCGGCCGACCTTATGAAGATGAATTGGTGCTGGCGGTGGCAGAGACGATTGAGCGCGGGCGCGGTCCGTGGCAGGCGCCAAGCATTTAGGGCTGCGGCTGCTTCAACTCGGGATTAGGCACGGGCGCATCACCGTACTTTTCCCTTTGTTTGTTTAGGCTGGCATCGACCAGCTTTCTGGACGTGGCGAGTTCGGTTTGGGCTTCCTCGCGGCGGCCGAGGCGGAGAAGGACTTGGCCGCGAACGAAATGGACGTTTTGATTGTCGGGGACGAGCTTTTCGGCGGCGTCGAGGGCGGTGAGGGCTTCGCGGTTTTTTCCTTGGCGTTGATAGAGGCGGCCCAACGCCAGGAGCGAAGCGGGTTGGCGGGGATTGTAGCGCAGGGCTTCGCGAAAGGAATGTTCGGCTTCGTCGTCTTTTTGTATTTGTAGGTAGAGCAGACCAAGTTGTTCGTAGTTGTCCGGCAGGTCTGGTTCGATCGCGATGTCTTTTCGGAATTCGGCTTCGGCGCGGTCGTTATCCTGCTTCCTGTTGTAGGCGAGTCCAAGACTAAAATGTACGAACGGCAATGTAGAATTCGCGGAGGCGGCGAGTTCCAGCTCGGAGATGGCTTTGTCCATTTCTTCGCGGTTGAGGTAGGCTTTGCCGAGGATGAGGTGAAATTCGGGAGTTTGGCCGCCGACTTCAACCAGACGGCTTAACGCTTTTTCGTCGAGGTCGTTTTTTCCGGCGTTGTGCGCGGCGATGTCGAGGACGTAGAGGTAGGTGAAATCGTTGGACATTTTGGGCCAGAGTGGCTCGAGCACGGCGACAGCGTCGTTGTAGTGCTCGGTGAAGACATGGCACAAGCCGAGGAGATAGCGGGGTTGTTGGGAATCGGGTTGGTCGCGGACGACGGAGGCGAGAGGTGCGACGGCGCCGGCGTAGTCGCCGCGGCGATATTTTACGAGGCCGATGTTGAGGCGAATGCCGGACATTTTGGGTTCGAACTTTTCGGCTTTTTGCAGGAGCGTGAGCGCGTGATCCCACTGTTTGCGGCGCATGGCGATGACGCCGAGGTTGGCGTAAGCGGCGCCTGATTGTGGGTCCGCGGAGAGAACGCGCCGGAAAGCTGCTTCGGCTGCGGCCAAATCACCGGATTGGAGGGCGGTTTGGCCTTGTTCGAACGCGGCTTGTGGGTCGATGGCAGAGGTGTGGCTCGCGCGACTTGTGGCGTCTGGAGCGGATTGTTGCGACGGGGGATGGGAGGAGCCGTTCGAACGCGGCGGAACAAGGAAGATGCAGAAAGCAGCCATTAAACCGATTGAGAGCAGATTCGTGAGACGCGTACGGATGGGAGAAGACATCGTCTCGTAGTGTCCAGCAGGGGACGAAGTAATTCAAGCGCAGAGCGGCGGGCAGCGGCGGAAGGAGACCGGACGGGACCCCTGGGGTATCAAGAAGAGTGAAACGCGATTTTCAGCTTGACACAAACACGGCAATGCTTTATTAATCCGATTTAATAAGTGAGATTGGGTGCGTTTCTAATCGTCGAGTGGTGGGGGCGGTGTGCGATGAGACGCCTTTTGCGAGCGATTTTCATAGGGGTGCCCGCTGCTGCAGGTGTGCTAGTGCCCTCACTCGGCTGGATTCCATATCAAGAAGATCGGGAGGTCACAAAGTGAAAGAACAGCGGAATTCGTTTTATCGTACCCACATTGTGAAGAATCTGGCGGGAGCGGCGCGAGTGCTGCTCGGCGCGACGCTGGCGATGCTGTGCATGGCGATGGTGGCGAAAGCGCAAGATACGGGATACCTCAGCGGGACCGTGACGGACAAGTCCGGAGCGGCGGTGGCGGGCGCGGCTGTGGTGGTTTCCAGCACGAACGGCAGCGCGACACATATAACAACCACGAATGGAGACGGCGCGTACACCGTCGCGGGATTGCCGGGCGGCACCTACGATGTTGCAGTGACCGCGACCGGATTCCAGAAATTCACGGCTCAGAAAGTGGTGCTGGACGTGGCTGAGAAACGCCGCATCGATATCCAGTTATCCGTCGGAACGGTCAGTTCGGAAGTCGTTGTCACCGGCGATAGCATCGCTCAGGTGTCAACGGAATCCTCGGAGATTAGCTCGACTATCACGGGCACGCAGATTGCCGAACTCGAGCTTAACGGTCGCAACTTCACGCAACTCGTCAACCTTAGCCCTGGCGTGGTCAGCCAGCAATTCGCGAACACGGGCACGGATGACGGTGTGGTAGGTATTTACGGCAACGTCTCTTTCAGTATTAATGGCGGTCGCAGCGAGTACAACAATTGGGAACTCGACGGTGGCGACAACATGGACAACGGCTCCAATGCCACGCTGAACGTATACCCCAATCCAGAAGCCATCGCGGAATTCAAAGTTCTCACCTCCAGCTACGGCGCGCAGTACGGCCGCAACGGTTCCGGCACGGTAGAAGTCGAAACGAAATCGGGCGGCCGTTCCTTCCACGGTAGCGCTTTCGAATACAACCGGAATGAATTCTTCAAGGCGAAATCCTGGGCTGAAGGTGAATGCACAACTTGCAAGAAGGCACCCTATAAGAAGAACGATTACGGGTACACCATCGGCGGGCCGGTTTACATCCCCCATTTTTACAATAACGACAAGAAAAAGACGTTCTTCTTCTTTTCCCAAGAATGGCGCAAGGAAAAGGTTTCGAGTACGATCCTTCAAAACGTGCCCTCGGATGCTGAGCGCGGCGGCAATTTCACGGATCTGTGCCCAGCCATCCCGACCGGGCAGATGACCACCAGCTTCTATCGCGACCCGAAAGTAGCGCCAACGGGCACTACAGTATTTCCTGACTGTCCTTCCACCGGACCGGGAGCAACACAGAATACTTTCACAACTTTTTCGAACAACAGTATTGGCACGCCGGCTGGCGTTGGTCAGGCGCTCCTCGCAATCATACCGGGTCAGAATACTTCGGCCAATGGCTTCCCGGCGGTTAATGAAACCATTTCAAGCCCCACCACCTGGCGGGAACAACTCATCCGTGTGGATCATAACCTCTCGGATAAATACAGTTTGACCTTCCGTTACATTCATGATTCCTGGCAGACGGTGACACCGAATCCGCTTTGGGGCAATGGAAGCAGTTTCCAGAACGTCACGACCGACTTTGTGGGTCCTGGAACCGCCTTTTTAGCGCGCATGAACGCGAATATTACCCCGACGCTTCTCAACGAGTTCGTGGCCAGCTACACCGCCGACCATATTTTCCTGACAGCCGTTGGGCCGGTGGGACTCCCATCCGGCTTTGCTATGGGCTCACTTTTCAACAATGGGTTCGGTGGGAAGCTTCCTGCCATTTCACTTGGAACCAACAATGCTTATGGCGGCGGTTTTACCTCTGATACGGGCTATTTCCCCTGGAAAAATTCCAATCCTACCTACACTTACCGGGACAATATAACCAAGATTCTGGGTAAGCATACTTTCCAGTTTGGCGCTTATTTTGCCTTTGCCCAAAAGAACGAAGGTAACTCCCCCTACATTCAAGGCATCCTGACTTACCAATCCACCGCGTCCATCAGCACCGGCAACGCTTTCGCTGACCTGCTTCTGGGAAATATCTCAAAATACCAACAAACAAGTGCATCGACGCAGTACTACAATCGCTACAAAATCGTCGAACCCTACTTCCAGGACGACTGGCGCATAACGAAACGCCTCACCTTGAATCTTGGATTGCGTGTAAGCCTATTTGGCACATACCGCGAGCGCTACAAGCAAGCCTTTAGCTTTGATCCCGCCGCTTACGTGGCAACCAACGCCCCCGCGGTTGACCCCAATAGCGGAGTCCTGATCGCTGGGGCCGGCAATCCCTTCGATGGCATCGTTCAATGCGGTGGGAAAGGCGGCACTTCCGCGATTCCTGCAGCCACTCTCGCCGAATTCCCGAACGCTACCGTTGGTTCCTCTTCTAACGCGGGCTGCTTGACAGGACACCTTTTCAATCCTGCTCCTCGCATCGGCTTTGCCTTCGACCCCAAGGGCGACGGCAAGATGGCCATCCGTGGGGGCTACGGCATCTTCTACGAACATACCAACGGCAACGAAGGCAACACAGAGTCTCTTGAGGGTTCGGCGCCTTTGGTGCTCACGTCCTCACAGAACAACATCGTTGGCTACGGCAACATCGGTGCAGGCGGAGGTCTGCTCTTTCCTCTCGCGCCTGTTTCCATACCGGACAAGGCCGTATGGCCTTACATGCAGCAGTGGAACCTGAACGTTCAGAAAGAGCTTCCTGCCCACATCGTCGTGTCGCTCGCCTACGTCGGAAGCAAAGGCACGCATTTGACACTGCTCAACAATGCTAACCAAATTCTTCCTGTGCCCGCTTCCGCCAATCCCTACAAAGTCGGAGAAGCAATCGGCGCCAATGACTGCAGCACTCTCACCACACCAAGCGGCGTGCCTGTAACCGGGCAGGCGCTGGTGAACCTCAACGTTTTCTGCGGAAACGGCTCGATCGATGCGCTACGCACCAATTTTCCGGGTTACGGTAATATCAACACACTACGGGACGCCGCGGATTCTAGCTTCCATTCCTTCCAATTCGGGGCCAAGCGCACCGTCGGTGATCTAACGCTGAGCGTGGCGTACACCTACAGCCACTCGATTGACGACTCTTCGGACCGTTCCGACAACGCGTTCCTCAATGCTTACAACCTTGCCATCAACCGAGCCAGTTCCAATTTCGATGTGCGCCATAACGCGGAATTTAGCTATGTTTATTCCATACCGCTCTTTAAGGGCGCGGGCATGGCTCACAACATCCTGGGCGGCTGGCAGGTTTCCGGCATCACCGTGGCCCAGACTGGCATACCCTTCAACATATTCACAAACACCGACAATGCTGGCGTAGCGAACGGCGCTGCAAATAACGGCGGCAATGCCCATCCTGATTTGGTGGGTAACCCTGGTGCGCCCGCCGCCCCAAGCTCCAGCCGCGGTCCACTAGCCTTCAACCCCGCAGCTTTCGCGGCTCCCCGAGGACTCACCTTCGGCACTCTCGGACGCAACGCACTAAATTTGCCCGACCATGTCAATTTCGACTTTGGCCTGTTCAAGAATTTCGCGATTCGTGAGAAGGCCGGCTTCGAATTCCGCTGGGAAACGTTCAACATCTTTAACCACACCGAATACAGCGGCATTAGTTCAACTTTCACACCCGGCTCCACCACCTTCCTGCATTTGAACGCCACGCACGATCCGCGGCGAATGCAGTTTGGGTTGCGGTTCTACTTCTAACGGGAACTGGAATGAGGAGGGCGGCGCCTTTTTTTCTGAGCGCCGCCCTTTTTTTTGGATAAGTGCCATCACTTTTTTGTATACTCGCTCCGCTTATTAAGGAGGAGTGAAAACACCATGAAACGCCGAACATTTATAGAGACGTCGATTGTAGCGGCGGCAGTATTTGCGGCGCGGCCCACTTGGGCCGCCGAGAGCGAGCGCCAGATCAAGAAGGTGGGACTGCAGCTGTACACCGTTCGCGGAGAATTAAAAAAGGATTTCGACGGGACGATAGGGAAGGTCGCTGCGACGGGATACAAAGAAGTAGAGTTCTTCGGAGGGGAATACGGTGGGCATTCTCCGAGGGAAGTCCGGACGCTGCTTGACAAGAACGGTCTGGCATCGCCGTCGGCTCACATTAATTACGATGTGATCGAGAACAAGTGGCCGGAGACGCTGGTGGCGGCGCACGTCATCGGGAACGAGTACCTCGTGTGCCCGTGGATTGACGAAAAGCAGCGAACCGCCGATGGCTACAAAAGGGCGTCGGAACTGTTCAACAAGGCGGGCGAAGCCAGCCAAAAGGCGGGAATCCAGTTCTGCTATCACAATCACTCTTTTGAATTTGCACCGTCGGGTGCAACGGGAGGGAAACTTTTGTACGACCTGCTGCTCGAACAAACCGACCCAAAGCTAGTGAAGATGGAAATGGATTTGGGATGGATCAGTGTGGCGGGGAAAGATCCCGTGAGCTATTTCGAGAAGTATCCAGGTCGCTTTCCGATGGTTCACGTCAAGGATTACGTGAACGACCCCAACTCGACGAGCAGTTACGCTGGAGCGACCGGCTCGGTTGAATTTAAAGGGCGGCTTGCCGATGTCGGGAAGGGAATAGTCGATTGGAAGCGGATTTTCGCGCAGTCGGAAAAGGGCGGCATCAAACACTATTTCGTCGAGAATGACGACGCCAAGACGCCATTCGAGGACATCAAGATCAGCTACGACTATTTGAGCGGCCTGCGCTTCTAATCGCGGCTGGTTGTACTGGGAGAAATCAACATGCGAAAAGCGGCTGCGGTCCTGACCGGCGTTGTGGCTGGCGCTTTTCTGTTGCTGGCGGCGCGTGCGCAGACGCCGGCGTGGAAACAGCTTTTCAACGGCAAAGACTTGACGGGCTGGAAGCACGTCGGACCGGGCGACATGACCGTTGAGGACGGTTTGATTCGCACGCACGGCGGAATGGGATTGCTCTATTGGACGGCGGGAAAGATGGCGAATTGCCGGATTCGCGTGGTCTACAAGATGCGCGACTTCAACGACAATTCGGGCGTGTTCATCCGCATTCCGATCGAGCCGCGGGAACCGTGGATGCCGGTGCACTACGGATACGAAGTGCAAATCGACAATCATCCCGAGACTTCAAACGAAGATGAATATCACATCACCGCGGCGCTCTATTCGCTGACAAAGCCGTTGGCCAAACCCGGAAAACCTGGCCCCGAGTGGAACACGATGGAAATTACGCTCGATGGCCCGCACACGACGGTGATGCTGAATAGCGTGAAGGTGACCGACTACACAGAAGGCCAGCCTGTTCCAGAGCGAAAATTCGATTTCGAGCCACAACGCGGCAGGCGGCCTGACGAAGGCTACATCGGATTGCAAAACCACAGCGACAACGACATCGTGTTCTTCAAAGAAGTCAGCGTGCAAGCTTTGCAGTAACGGCTTTAGAAAGACGAAAGACAGAGTCAAACCGGGAGGATGTGATGAGCAAGAATCAGTTTTCGCGTCGTCGGTTTTTACAGAGCACGGCCGGGGCTACAGGCGCGCTGGCGGCTGCTCCGAGCATCTTCCTGAAGCCGGAATATATTCCGTCGGCGCTGGAAGCAGTTGCGCCGAGCGACCGGCTGCGCTTCGGTATCATCGGGATCGGAATGCAGGGCTCCGGCTTGCTGGCGGCTGCCGTCCAGTTGCCGGGGGTAGAATGCGTAGCGGCTTGCGATTTGTATGACGGGCGGCACACTCTGGCGCAAGAAATTGTCGGGAAGCCCATTCCGACGACGCGGCGCTATCAGGAATTGCTGGATAACAAGGAGATTGATTGCCTTATCGCGGCGGTGCCGGATCATTGGCACAAGCAGGTGGTGGTGGACGCGGTGAGCGCGGGCAAGGACATTTACTGTGAAAAGCCGATGTCGCATTCTGCGGCGGACGGTTTGGCGATGGTGGCTGCGGCGCAGAAAACGGGACGCATCGTGCAGATTGGTTCGCAGCGCGTGAGTTCGGTGATTTGCGCGAAGGCCAAGGAAATGATCTCCCAGGGAGTCATTGGAACTCTTACGCTCGTGGAAGGTTCGCTTGGGCGCAACGATCCCACCGGTGCGTGGGAGTATCCGCCTCCACCGGATCTTTCTCCTTCGAATCTGGATTGGGATACCTGGCAGGGAACGGTGCCCAAAGTATCTTTCAATCCGAAGATTTTTGCGCGTTGGCGCTGCTGGAAGGAGTACGGGACGGGACTCGCGGGTGATCTGCTTGTGCATCTTGTCAGCGGAATGAACTTCATGCTGGGTTGGAATGCTCCGCCGAAGAAAGCCATGTCGCTCGGCGCGATTCTGCGCTTCCCGGATGGGCGCAACATGCCCGATGTGCATGCCACGCTGTTTGACTACGGAAGCGCGCCGGTGTACCTGCGGCTGAATCTGGGATGTGAGACTCCGGAGATTTATCGCTTCCAAGGCTCGAAGGGAATTTTGGAAGTCACCGAATTTGCCATCAATTACTATCCGCAGACGGGCGAGGATCAGGGGCCGAGTTACTACACGTCTGGCTATCCGCAGAAAATGCGCGATGCCTATGTGGCGGAATGGCGTAAGGAGCATGATCCTGTTCCCGGAAAAGAGCCGGTTCTGGAAGGCTATACGTATCGCGGCGACTCCTGGGATGATGAGAAGCCGCATCTTTGGAGATATTTCCAGGGCGTCAAGAACCGCCAGCAGGTTACCGAAGACGCCGTTTTTGGCCACAACGCCGCGCTGGCGTGCCATATGTCCAACGAATCGTACTTCCGGACCAGCGCGGTCGCGTGGGACGCGGCATCCGGCACGATCAAAACCGCCTAGAAGAGCCAACAAAAGGGCCGTACCTCCGGCCAGTTATGACTGGGCCGCAGCGCAACTTCCGCTGCCGTACTGGGTTTTACAATCTAGGTGTTCAAGCGAGGAGAGTTGCAAATGCGCAAAAGTCATATTGCTGGATTGGTTTTGCTCGCCCTAGGGATGGTGCTTATGCCGGCTCGGTCGTCGGCGCAGATTAGCGTCGGCGTGGCAGTGCACATCGGTCCTCCAGCGCTGCCAGTGTACGAACAGCCGATCTGTCCGGGTGCGGGTTATCTTTGGACGCCCGGCTATTGGGCGTATGGCGCCGATGGTTATTACTGGGTGCCTGGCACGTGGGTCATGGCGCCAACGGTCGGGTTTCTTTGGACGCCGGGCTATTGGGGTTGGGGCGGCGGCGGGTACTTTTGGCACGCCGGTTATTGGGGGCCGCACGTCGGATTCTACGGCGGGATTAATTATGGATTTGGCTACGGCGGAGTGGGGTTCTTTGGCGGACGGTGGAATGGCGGTGTGTTCGCTTACAACACCGCGGTGATGCATGTGAACACCACGGTGATTCACAACACCTATGTGGATCGCACGGTGATCAACCACGTTACCGTGAATAATCACGTGAGCTACAACGGAGGGACTGGCGGAATCTCCGCCCGGCCAACGCCTGCCGAAACGGCTGCTGAGCATGAGCATCATATTGCTCCAACATCAATGCAATCGCAGCACGAGCACGCCGCGAGCACCAATCGGGCGCTGCTGGCTTCGGAGAATCATGGCAAGCCGGCTATCGCTGCAACTGCGAAACCGGGGGAGTTTACAGGGCATGGAGTCGTGGCCGCGAGAGGAACAACTTCGCACACCCTTTCGCCAAACGGCACGAACGGGCATCCAAACAATGCCGCCGATCTTCACAAGACAGACCGTCCGGCTACCTCGCATACGGGAAGCACGGGGTCTAATACGGCGCACACGAATACTCTCAATGCTGCTCATGGGAATAGTTCTGCCAACGGCGTGCCGAAGAGTCAGGCGCATACACAGAACAAACCTCAGATGCAGAACAAGCCTCAGGTGGAAAGTAAGCCGCCTAAGGAAGGCAAGCCACACTAAGATCCGTTCGAAACATGAAAGAGAATTGCTCCAGGCGCGCGATGGCGGGCCTGGAGCAATTTTTATTTAGGATTCCGGCAGCGGAGGGCAGCCGGGGAATTCGCGCAGGGCGGTGTTGCCGATGTATTGCAAATCCGCGATGCCGATCTTGCTGGTGTAGAAACCGTCGCAGGTGAGCCTGCGCAAGAATGCGAAGAAAGCTACGCCCGGGCTTAGGGTGAGATCCTGTTTCACGTTTTTGCGGAAAGCGATCAGGTCCAGAACCTCTTTGCGTTGTTCCGGGCTGCAATCCAGAAACACATTCGAATAGCGGTCGGAGCAGTAGCTGTCCAGCCACTGGAGCCCTCCACCGAGGGTGAGCTGGTACTCTTCATTTTCACTGGTGAGGAGGTCGATGAATTCCGGAGCGCCGGCTTCCACGGCGCCTCCGGATTTTTCGTCTTTCGGGATAATGGTGTCGCACAGCGTGGTAAGCATCTCGTACTGGTGGGGAGATAAGAATTTCGGGACGTATTTCCCCGCAGACGAGGAGGACTTTTCATTGTGGACCACCTGGTGAGCGTATTCCGCGGCTTTTGCCGGGATCACCTGCAGCACGGAGCCGCTTACGGCGCCTACGGCCAACGTTTTTAGGATGTCGCGCCGCGTCACGGAGGATTCGCTCATAGTTCGTTCTCCCGGTGGTTCCCTGGCTAGGACTTGCGTGTCTACAAGTTGCCTTTCTTGGCTTCGTCGAGCAGGTATTCGGACGCGCGCCACGCCAGCGCCATAATCGTAAGCGTCGGATTCTTATCGGGGTTGGTGACTAGCGGCGCGCCATCCATGACGAAAACATTTTTCACATCGTGGGACTGGCAGTAGGCGTTCAGGACGGCGGACTTGGGGTCGGCGCCCATGCGTGCCGTGCCCACCTCGTGGATGATTTTTCCCCCCTCGGCAATCCCGAAAGGATGTTGACCACTGATGGGAGTCTTGGTTTTGTATTCGCCGCCGGCCGCTTCGATGATGGCGCGAAAAGTTTCCTGCATGTCCTGGGCCTGGCGCAATTCGTATTCGCTCCACTTGAAATGAAAGCGCAGGACGGGAATGCCCCATTTGTCGACAACGATTGGGTCGATCTCGCAGTAGGTGTCCGGATTGGGAATCATTTCGCCACGTCCGGAGAGGCCGATACCGACGCCGTAGACTTGCCTTGCGCGCTTCTTCAGAGCGGCGCCGTAACCTTCTTCTTCGTGCAAGAGATCATTGAACTCGCCGACGCCGGGCATTTCGCGGCCGCCGCCAAATTCGATGTGATAGCCGCGTGGAAAATCATTCTTGCGGTCGAACTTCCACCAGGGGATGTACATGTGCATACCGCCGACGCCATCGTGATTGTGCGGCGGCATTTTTTCGAGCTGCGGAATGATGCCCCAGCCGTCGCTGCCGACGGAATCGGTGAGGTACCTGCCGACGGCACCCGAGGAGTTGGCGAGCCCGTTGGGGAATTGCGCGGATGTGGAGTTCAAAAGCAAGCGCGCGGACTCGCAGGCGCTTGCCGCCAGAACGACAGCGCGAGCACTTACCCGTTTCTCGGTACGAGTGGCTTTATCAATGTAGGAGACGCCCTCGGCTTTGCCATCTTTTCCGAGAAGGACTTCGCGCGCCATCGCTCCGGTGACCATCGTGAGCTTGCCAGTCTTCATCGCGGGGGGGATCATCACCTGGCTGGAGCTGAAGTTTGAGGCAGTGACGCAGCCGCGGCCGCATTGGCCGCAATAGTGGCACGCAAGACGGCCATTCACGGAGCGCGTCAAGATAGCAAGCCGCGAAGGAATGCAAATAATTCCGATCTTGTCGCAGGCTTTCTTGACGATGAGATCCGTGCAGCGCGGTTTCGGCGGCGGGAGAAACATTCCATCAGGAGCGCTCGAAACGTTCTCGCGAGTGCCGAAGACACCGATGTAGGATTCCACTTTGTCGTAATAAGGCGCCAGGTCGTCGTAAGTGATCGGCCAATCGTCGCCCAAACCGTCCCGCGTGCCGGATCTGAAATCGATGGGGGCGAAACGGAGCGCGATGCGGCCCCAGTGATTCGTGCGGCCGCCAACGATGCGCGATCGGAACCACTGGAAGTTTGATCCCGGCGCGGAGGTATACGGTTCGCCCTCAATGTCCCAGGCGCCGTTGGGAGCTAGGAATTCGCCAAAGTTTTCTGCGGCGTGCCCTCCGACACCGACCCCGCGATGAGGTAATTCATAGGGCCACATCAGCATCTTGAAGTCTTTTTCGGGAGTGACTGGCGGCCCGGCTTCGAGCAAAACCACGTTGAGCCCGCCTTCGGTCAGGACCTTTGCGGCAGTGCCGCCTCCGGCGCCGGAGCCGATGACGCACACGTCATACATTTTTGGCGAGCGAATCACTTGAGACATTTAGTCGACCCCTGATTACAGCTCGTTTTGCTTCATTTGCGTAACGGCAAAATCGCAGGCGCGGGCCGTCAAGGCCATGTACGTTAACGAAGGATTGACGCAAGCGCTCGAAGCCATGCAAGCTCCGTCGGTCATGAAAAGATTCTTTGCGTCGTGCGCCTGATTGTGTTCGTTCAGGACGGAAGTCTGCGGGTCGCGGCCCATTCGCGCTGTTCCCATCTCGTGGATCCCGAGTCCCGGCGGTGTAGGCTTCTGAAACACGGAGATTTCCGTGGCACCCGACGCGGCGAGAATCTCCGCCGCCTGGACAGCAATGTCCTTGGACATGGCCAATTCGTTATCACCCCAAGCGCAGTGAATTTTCAGCGTAGGGACGCCCCAAGCGTCGACTTTTCCCTTTTCAATTTCGACATAGTTGTTGTGATTCGGGAGGCATTCGCCGAAACCATTGAGACTCATGTGCCACGGACCTGGCATCTTCAGCGCGTTCTTGAATTCCGGGCCTAGACCGACCATCGACGCGCCGCGGGACCAGCCCTCGCGGCTACCGCCGCCCTGGTAGCCATATCCACGCAGAAAATCCGGCTGCTTAGTTTTTACGTTTCTGAAGCGTGGAACGTAAATGCCATTGGGGCGGTTGCCGAAGGGCATCTTGTCTTCATGGCCTGGCATCCTTCCGCTCGCGCCAGCACCCATGTGATGGTCCATCAAGTTGTGGCCAAGCTCGCCACTGCTGTTGGCGAGCCCGTTGGGGAACTCAGGAGTGTCGGAATTGAGAAGAATACGAGTGGACTCGAGAGTGGAAGCGCAAACAAAAAAGACGCGAGCCTTGAATTCAAGGGAGCTTTTGGTCTGCGCGTCAATGACCTTAACCCCGGTGACGCGGCGCGTAGCCGAATCAAAATTCAAGCTGTGAACGACGCTATAGGGACGGATGGTAAAACGCCCGGTTTTTATCGCGGCCGGTAGAGTCGAACTCAAGCTGCTGAAATAGGACCCGGTGATGCAGCCACGGTGGCAGACGCCGCAATAGTGGCAGGCTGCGCGTCCTTTGTGAACACGCGTGAGAACGGCCGACCGTCCTATGGTCATCATGCGGTCGTCGAAATGTTTGGCGAGCGCTTCGCGGACGTCCTGCTCGACGCACGTCATTTCCATCGGTGGGAGGAATTTTCCGTCGGGCAATTGCGGTAGCCCTTCGGCCTGGCCGCTGATGCCGGCGAACTCTTCGACATAGTCGTACCAAGGCGCGATGTCCTTGTAGCGGATGGGCCAATCTGTGGCGGTGCCTTCTCTTAAGTTGGCTTCGAAATCGAGATCGCTCCAGCGGTAGCTCTGACGTCCCCAGGTAAGGGATTTTCCCCCAACTTGCCGGCCGCGAATCCAGGCAAAATGTTTACCTTCCTCGCAAGAATAAGGATTGTCTGCGTCGCTGACGAAAAACTTATTGGAGTACTCATCGCAGGCGTAATAACACTCGCGCTGAATCGGCTGGGTGGCCATGCGCTTAACGTGATCATCCCAGCCGCGGTACCTGAGCTCCCAAACCGGAGTGTGCTCGACATAGTCGCGCTCTGGAACGACGCTCCGTCCCGCTTCCAGGACGAGAGTATTGAGGCCTTTTTCGGTGAGCTCTTTCGCCGCCCACCCACCGGTAATTCCCGAGCCGATAATGATTGCGTCGTAGGTATTGGCCGCCATGGGAGTCTCCCTATGCCTTTTTCTCAGCCGCCACCGGCACGCAACCGTGCTGTGCGCCGGGGATTATTTGCAGACCGAGTTCGCGGCTAAAGCCAACTTCGGAGGTGTAGTAGCCGTGGAGCGTGATGCCTTTGAACACAGTAAAAAAATTGCCTCGCAGTTGCGTGTCCCACTCGGGGATGGTATTGCCGTGACGCGCCGAGCGGCGGGAGCCCATGCCGACGGCTTCATCCAAGGCCCGCAGCAAGGTGAGTTGCTGCGCGGGAGAAGCGTCGACAAAGTCCTTTCCATACAATTCGTTGCTCTGTTTGTCGACGCCGGCGAGGCCGGTAAGAAAATTGTTGCGGTCCTCCTCGGTGGCCCATTCCGTGAGGATGACGTCGATGAATTCATTGACGCGGGCGCCCTTGGCGCCCGGTGTGTCGGTTTCGGGAATGATCATTTCGCTCATAAGAACAACCGTGGCATTTTGGTGCGGATTGAGCGTGCGCATTGCGTATCCGGACGCGGGATGTGCTTGCTGAAAAAAGGCCAAGAGCTCGGGAGCAGCAGCCGTGGCAACTGCACCCGTCGCAAGAAGTTTCAAGGCATCACGGCGTTGCATAGAACCTCCCTAATTGCTTTTCTTCCGCCTCATCATCCTTCGAGAATCTCTTTCCGAACGTTCTTCAGGACGTACGCGGCGCGCTCGACCCCCACCTCGCCGGAAAGGATGGGATCTTCATTCTCGATGCTGAGGATGCCTTCGTAGCCGATGTCCATGTACGCCTGCACTACGGACTTCCACAGGCTCGCGCTGTGCCCGTAGCCGACGGCGCGGAAAGTCTCCGAAGCCAGGCCGAGATCGCTGGTTGCAAAGGCAAAATTCAAGACGCCATATTTCGCGACATTGTCCGGATAAAAAACCGTGTCCTTCATGTGGGCATGATAAATCAGACCTTGCTTGCCCAGGAAATGAATCACTTCGACGGGATCGCAGCCTTGCCAGAAGAGATGGCTCAGGTCGCAGTTTGCGCCGATCTCTTCGCCTACGGCTTCACGGAGTTTCAGAAGGGTTCGCGGATTGTAGACCACGAAGTTGGGGTGCATTTCCAGTGCGATGCGATGCACACCGTGTTCGCGAGCGAATTTCGTGGCTTCTTTCCAATAGGGAATGACTTTTTCCTTCCACTGCCAATCCTGCATTTCGGCGTATTCCGGCGGCCAGCGATAGGTGATCCAGTTTGGCTGCGCATCCGACGCCGTGCCCCCGGGGCAGCCGGAAAAGCCAACTATAACCTTTACGCCCAGACGCTCGGCGAGAAGGACCGTTCTGCGAAAGCTCTCGGCGTCGCGGGCGGCATGTTTTTCGTCGGGGTGAACGGGATTGCCATGGCAGCTCAGCGTGGCCACGTGAATGCCCCGATCCTCAAATTTTTTCTGCCAGGCCTTGGCCTTGGCGGGGTCGGCAAGAAGTTCCTCCACCGGGCAGTGATGCGTGCCTGGATAACCGCCAGTGCCGATCTCCATCGCTTCAAGACCGAGGGCGCTCACCTTCTCAAGCATCTCGTCCAGGGAAAACTTGTCGTAGACCGGGTCGAAGACGCCGATGGGGATGTTGCGCTTCGTTCGGGAGGAAGGCGTCGATTGCTTCCGCGACGCGGGAGCCGCCCCCGCCATGGCTTCCTTCATATGGACTCCCCCGGGAACCGCCGCAGCCAACAGGCCTCCGCCGGTCGCGGCGAGGAATTGCCTGCGGTCAACCGATTTACTAACTCGCGAGCTGCGCATGCCGAACCCCCCGAAGTGGCCTTCCCGCTCTGGCCAAACTACGACCCGCGGCATTATACGCCTCCTGAGGGGGAGAGGAAGTCACAAAATCGTTTTGGTGGACACGAATGAAGGGAAAATGCGCTTTGAAAAAGGCGAACAAATACTCCGTGGCTCGAGCCAGTCGCAAACCATGCGCAATGGGGGTTAGGGCTTCTTGCGTGCTAGTGTATCCAGAGCCGGGATGGAAACAGCGGCCGTCACCACGCGTTCGGCAGGCATCTGTCGATTTTGAAGCGCGTCGACGAGCATTTCAATCGCCTGGCCGGCGTTGGGAGGAACAAAGACGGTGGCAGCGAGCAGTCCACTGCGCACCCAGGATTGGCCTGTTTTAGGCAAGCCATCGCAGCCTGTGAACGGCAGCCCGAGCCATCTTTCGCGTTCATCCTCGTTCGTCAATTCCTTGAAGGCATCCCGAGCGCCCATGGCCATGGAGTCATCTTGCGCGGAAATGAGGTCGATGGCCGCTCGCTGAGAGGTTGTCAGCTTCAGCCAGGAGCGCACGGCTCGTTGCGCACTTTCCTGGGTCCACTGGGCCTTGAGCATGATCACCTGGACGCCGGGCGGTTTGGTCTCCTGCATTCCGGCGGTGCGATCTTGAGCGGCGGAATTCTCCGAAGGTCCTTGAATATAGAGAGCGGCACCGCCCCCGCGCAGCAGTGCGGCCATCTGCCGCCCCTGGATGCGGCCGATTTCGACATGGTCCGAACTAATGGCGAAGACGGGCGCCGCCGCCGTCTTGCGCAGTTCCCCAATGTAGCTCGCATCGCGATTCAGGATTACCCAGCCGATTCCCGCGCTTACGGCGGCCTTCGCCACTTGCGGCAGCGCCGTGCCGCCCACGGGTTCAAAAATAACGGCGTCCGGCCGCAACTCCTTCGGCGCTTGAACGCCCTTCAGGAGTTGCGTGCTCTGGTTGATGGCGTCGTTTTGCGCGTAGACAATCTGCACGTCTACGCCGGTTTTGCGCGCGGCTTGCTCTGCGGATTCCGACTGCTCGATTTGGTAGTCGTTATCGTCGGTTGTAAGAGCAACCAGGAATTTAAGTTTTTTCATTCTCGTCTCAGTATGGATAATTCTATTGCAACATAAAAATGTCCGCTAAGCCCCGCATCCTGCCGGATTGGTGCCTAGCCCGGCACTCTGCGACTTCTGATCACCTTCCCCGGCGCGATAACTCAGCCGGCTGGCGCTTTAGGAACTCGTCGAGCGCCGCGCCGAGACGTTCGAGACCGGCGCGCAAGCCTCGAGTGTCGCCGCCAATGCCAATCCGGAAATGCTGCGGCATTTCAAAGAATGTGCCAGGCACCACCGTCGTTTCGTACTTTTCGCGCAACAATCTGATAAATGCTTCTGGATCGCCATGGGCGAGGCGGGGGAAAAACACCGTCCCCGCGGGCGGGCGGAAGCATTCGAGGTCGCGCCGCGAATCGAGGAAGCCATCGACTACGGTGCGATTGGTGGCCAGGAGGGATCGCGCCCGCTCGCGAAATTGTGCCAGATGATCGAACGCGATCACGGACATGCGCTCGGCGGCGTGTGCTGCGACGGCTCCATACAAATCATTCAGAAGCCACATGCGCTTGGCCAACGCCGGCGACGCGAGCACCCAGCCGCAGCGCAGCCCGCTCAATCCATAGACTTTCGTCAGGCTGCTGGTAACGATAAAAGGGTTGTCAGTCGCGGCTGCAATGGTTTGGCCGATCGGAAAGCAGAATGGCGCGCCGCGGTCGAAGAGCATTTCGAGGTAGACCTCGTCGACCAACACGTGGCCGCCAACGCGGTGTGCCATTTCGCCAATTTCTCGCAGCGTTGTTGCCGGGATCAAAGCGCCGCTGGGATTGTGCAGGTTGCTCAGTACAATCAGCCGGGTTTCACTGGTGATAGCTTTTGCGATCTCTGCAGCATCCAAACCGAATCCTGCTTCGAACCGACGGGGAATTCGTTTAACGCGCGCTCCGAGGTACTCCGCGACATCAAGAAGAGGCCCGTAGACGGGCTGCTCGATCAGCACCTCATCACCCGGATCGAGCACCGCCGCCATCGCCAGATGGTTCGCCATCGACGTGCCAGTTGCCGCAACCACGCATTCCTCGGGCACGCCACTGTGGTGTGCCAAGCGCTGGCGCAGCGGTTCGTAGCCGTAAGCGCCGGGTGCGGTAATCTCCAAATCTTCCAGGCGCACGGGAAACGCGGACAAGGGAACGCTAACCAGGCCGCTAGTCGCGAGATTAAATCGTGCATGCGAACGCGTTTTCGCCCATTCCATGTATGCCGAACGCTTTGTTCGTTCCGAACCACTCATGTTTCTGTGACTCCCTTGTTTTTTGCGCGCCACAAATAGTATGCGGGCAAACCAGCGATGGCGATAGCAAGCCCGATCAGCGAGCGTTTCGGATCGTGTGCGAACGTGCTCACCACAACGATCCATTCTGCAGCGATGAACAGCAAAGTTGTCCACGGATGCCCTGGCACTCGAAACTCGCTCGCGGAGGAGCTTTCAGTCGCTGCGCGGCGCCGCAACACGAACAAACACACTGCCGTCAACCCGAAGAACAAGGAGTCCATCGCTACGACGTAGTTCACCACTTGCGCGTATGTTCCTGTGAGCCCGATAACGATAGCCCAGACGCCTTGCAGCAAGATGGCTACAACGGGGACGTGCGTCCGCGGATCAATCCACGCAACGCCGCGGAAAAAGATGCGGTCTTCAGCCATGGCGAAATAAACACGCGGAGCGGTCAGCATGGATTGCCCCAGAAACCCGAATGCGGAGAACGCGATTCCCGCTGCGATCAAACTACCGCCGCGCGGGCCGAGCAGCATGCGCATCACAGTAGACGCGGGCGTCATCGTGGCGGCCAGCCCGGTGGGTCCGAGGGTACGCACATAGACAAAATTCACCGAGGTGTACACCGCGATCACGCCAAGCACGCCCAACACCAGTCCCCGGGGAAGAGTTTTCCGCGGCTCGCGCACTTCACCTCCGAGGAAGCTCGATGTTTGCCATCCTCCGTAGGCAAATAGGACCGGTGTCATGGCAGTTCCGAACGTGAAAACTAACCCCATAGACATGGGCTGGTCCAGCACAGGGCGCCATGAAATTTGCGAAGCGCCGCCGCGAAGAAAGCTGAAGATCTCAAGCATTCCTATGGCGGCAATCGCAGCGAGAGTCATCGCCGACTGCACCCGGCTGCCCGCGCCAACCCCAAGGCAATTGATCACCGTTAGCAGAGCGAGAGCCGATGCGGCGACGACCGAAGCGCCGACTTGCCAATGCGTTAGCTCCAGAAAGTATCTGGCGAAAGTGACGGCAACGGCGGCCATACCTCCTGTCTGGATGACCAGCAAAAGCACCCACCCGTAGAGAAATGCTACAACGGGATGAAGCGCTTCGCGCAGATAGGCATACTGACCTCCGACCACCGGCAAGCGCGCAGCCAATTCCGCGTAAATAGAGCCGCCAACCAGCGCGATGAGGCCGCCCGCGACCCAAGCGGCCAGAATGAGCGCGGAAGTGTGCACACGGTCCGCAACAAGGTAAGGGTTGATGAAGATGCCCGCGCCGATGATCCCGCCCATCACGGCCATCGTCGTGCCGAATAATCCAAGCTGGCGCGCGAGCCCGCCGCGCTGCACCGTTCGCTTTTCCGGATTTTCGGGCATGGTCATGAATCTGGCTGGTGGTGCTCGCAGCCGTGCTTCGCTCGATGCCGGTCGCGATTGGCGCGTACTCTAACACCACCGCTACTATTCACAAAACTGCAGCGCGCGCCTCGTCTCTAGAAAAAGGTCGACGCATTTTTGCGCAATGCACGTTGGTCGTCTGCCGCTGCACAGTGGTTGGGCCCACTCCCTCGCTCCGAGACTTAGGAAAGCCTTGGCAGTCCGGGACTTACGAGTCGCTCGAGTCGATCGGTAATTGCTACCGATGCTCGAACTTTAGGAGTATTATGAGCCCAGATTCGGGTTCCCCTAGCCAGCAATAGACGGGTGGTTATATGTGTGTGCGTATCCTCAAGTATCTCCGGGTCATTCTGACTGTATCCTGTGGGTTTTTGCTGCCGGTCGCAGTGTGGGCAGGCAAACCAGCACCGGAGCCAGGCGGGCAAGTCCCTTACTCTAGTAGCCCTACCGTCACTGCGGGTCAAGCCCACCTGGAAGATGTCGAAAAGCAGGCGGACATTGACGTCTATGTTAAAGGAATAAACGGGGCGCCACTGGATGGTTCCGCGGTGGTGACGTTGACGAAACTAGACGGTGCATTTATTGACCAGAAAACCGCGAAGAACGGCTATGCCAGGTTTAATGGCGTGCGTGCGACGGAGTACAGGATTCAGGTGTTGGCTCCCAAGTACCAAGCAACCGCGCGGCAGCTCGAAGTGCAAGAACGTTCGCTCGCCAAGATCACCATCGAGTTGACTCCGTTGTCCGCGGAAGAGGCCGCGTCCTCGGTGGGCCTCTACGCGCTTGCTCCCAAAACGCAACGAGAGGTGGGAAAAGCGCTGGAGGAGTTGCGGGCGAACAAGCCTAATGATGCGCGCAAGCATCTTGAGGCCGCGCAAAAAGCGGCTCCCACCAGCGCGGAGATTGCATACCTCTTCGGTGTTTATTCGTCGCAGGTGAACGACCCGGTCCAGGCCAGGGCCTACTGGATGAAAACTCTTGAACTTAATCCCAAACACTTGAGTGCGCTGCTCGCAGTAGGTCAAGACTTGTTGCAGGAGAACAAATCGACCGAAGCATTGCCGTATCTGACCCGGGCGGCCGAAGCCGAACCGTCTTCCTGGCGTGCCCATGCGCTCCTCGCGGAAGGTTTGGTGTTGCAACACCAGAACGACGAGGCTACCAAAGAAGCCGAGCGGGCGATCCAGTTGGGGCATGAGCGAGCCGCAGTGGTTCAGCCGTTACTGGCCCGGGCCTTAGCCGGGCGCGGGGATCGGGATGAGGCGACAAAGGTATTGCAAGCCTATGTCGAGACGCATCCTAGAGACTCCGCGGCAAATAAAGACCTTGAGACACTGAAGAATCCTAAGGTAGGGGACGTATCCGGCGACACCGCGGCGGCAGCCAGCGAGATGGCGGCGATGAACAAGGACGCCACCGCTTTGCCGATGGCTTCCAAATGGATGCCACCTGACGTGGACGAAAAAGTGCCGCCCGTAGAGGCCGGCGCCTCCTGCGCAGTAGATGACGTGGTGAGCAAGGCCGGGAAGCAGCTCATAGAGCTGATCAGCGATGTGGACCGGTTTGCGGCAACAGAATCACTTACGCATGAATCAATCAATAGGTCCGGACTCGCCTCCTACCCTGAGAAGCGCAAGTTCGATTACGTGGTTTCCATTCAGGAAGTGCAACATGGCTATCTGAATGTAGAAGAATACCGGAACGCCGGCGGTTCTCCCGCAGATTTTCCGGACGGAGTGGCGACAAATGGGCTTCCGGCTCTCGTCCTGATTTTCCATCCCTACAACGCCATGAACTTTGAGATGACGTGCGAAGGTTTGGCGCGATGGAACGGCGGCCTCGCCTGGCAAGTCCATTTTAAGCAAAGGACGGACAAACCGAACACGATTAAGCGGTACAGGATCGGAGCCGACGGCCCCTCTTATCCAGTTGCGCTGAAGGGCCGCGCTTGGATTTCAGCAGACAGTTATCAGATCGTCAGGCTCGAAACGGACTTGGTCGCGCCGGTGCCGCAGATCCGATTGGTGGCCGATCACACTGCGATCGAATATGGTCCAGTCAAATTCAGCAAAGGCAACGTGAATATGTGGCTGCCGCAGAGCGCGGAAGTGTATTACGACTGGAAAGGGCGGCGCATTCATCGCCGCCACAGTTTCAGCAACTACCTGCTGTTCGGCGTAGACGATAAGCAGAAGATCACGCTGCCAAAGGTCGATGAGGCTCCCGCGGACAGTGCGGCCGGCGAACTCCCAAAACAGAAGCCCCAGACATAAAGGTCGTTCCGCCCCACTGTGTGACTTACACTATTTGGTATGATTCAAAGTCTGAAGTGCTTCACTTGATAGAATTGTGAGTTTCCCGGCGAAGAAACTGGCCTGCACCCGGCCGACCGACAAATTTTCCTCCATCAATCACGGTAAGCCCACGTGAGAAGACCGTCTTCGGCGCACCTTTGATTTGGATGCCCTCGAACATTGAATAATCCACGCGCATGTGGTGGGTTTTTCGACTGATAACCTGTTCTTCGTTCGGGTCAAAAATCACGACGTCGGCGTCCGATCCGACCGCAATGGTTCCTTTACGTGGATAAAGACCAAATAGTTTTGCGGGGGCAGCGGACACAAGTTCAACGAAGCGGTTGGCGGAGAATCGCTTTCCGTGGACTCCGCCCGTATAGATGAGGCTGAGCCGGTGCTCGATACCCGGGCCGCCGTTCGGGATTTTCGTGAAGTCGTCTTTGCCCAATTCTTTTTGCTCCTTGAAGCAAAACGGGCAGTGGTCGGTTGAAACTACCTGCAGGGTGTCCTTCGCCAGTCCCTGCCAGAGTTTTTCCTGGTGCCATTTTTCGCGCAGCGGCGGTGTGAAGACATATTTGGCCCCCTCGAAGCCGGGAGCGTCCATATTGTCCAAAGAAAGATACAGGTATTGCGGACAAGTCTCCGCATAAGCAGGCAGGCCGCGGTCGCGCGCTTCGCGAACTTTTTCGAGCGCGTCGTTGCAGGAGAGATGAACGATGTATACGGGCGCGCCGGCCATTTCCGCCAGCGCAATCGCGCGCGAGGTGGCTTCCGCCTCGGCGGTCGTCGGCCGCGTGAGCGCGTGGTACTTCGGCGCACGCTTGCCTTCTGCTAGCGCCTGTTGAACGATCACGTCGATCGCGCCGCCATTTTCCGCGTGCATGCAGATCAAGCCGTTGTGCTTGGCCGCTTGGCGCATGGCGCGAAAAATAGTGGCGTCATCCAGCATGAAAACGCCGGGATAAGCCATGAACAGCTTGAAACTCGTGACACCTTCGCGCACCAGATCGCCCATCTCTTCGAGTTGCGCAGCGCCGAGGTCGGTGATGATGCAGTGGAAGGCGTAGTCGGTCACCGCCTTGTTGTGCGCCTTCTGCATCCAGGTATCAAAAGCCTGGCGCAGAGTTTGCCCCTTATATTGGATCGCGAAATCGATCAGCGTGGTGGTGCCGCCGAAAGCTGCTGCAATCGTGCCGGTTTGGAAATCGTCTGCGCTGGTCGTGCCGCCGAAGGGCATGTCCAGGTGCGTGTGCACGTCGATCCCGCCGGGGATGACGAGAAGTCCCGCAGCATCAATCACACGACCGGCGTTCTCGATGGGGAGCTGCGCGGCGATTGCGGAGATCTTGTCACCGGTGACGCCGATGTCCGCAGCATAAGTGTCGGACGCCGTTACGATCGTGCCGTTTCGGATGATGGTGTCAAAACGCATCTCTGGCCCTCCAGTTTGTCCTAGAAAAATAGCGCGCTGCGATCATTTCGCGTAAACCGGCAGGACCTCTCGCGAATACACATCCAACGTTCGCTCCTCCTCGCCGCACATCAGATAGATATTGAATTGCGTCACGCCGACCTTGCGCAGGGCTTCGAGCTTTTTGCGGTGAGCTTCCACCGGACCAATGATGCAAAAACGCTCAATGACTTCATCGCCGACGAAATCGGCGTTGTCGCTGCCGACCTCGCAGTGGTGGTGATAGTCGTATCCGCCGCGGTTGTTGACGAACGATGTCAGCGCGGGGGGCAATTCCTCCGGTTTGTATTTCGAAATCAGGTCCATCACGTGATTCGAAACGAGCGCGGGAAACCAACGGACATGTTCTCTCGCCGTCTTCAAATCATCCGACGGCCAAACTGGCGCGGCGGACATCACTTCAAACTTGCTGAAGTCGCGCCCGGCTTCTTTCGCGCCTTCGCGCACGAAGCCCAGGCACCAGTCGATCAGATCCGGATCGGCAAATTGCAGGATCACGCCGTCGCCGATTCGTCCGGCTGTGCGCAAGGCTTTCGGGCCGTATCCGGCAACCCAGACTCGCGGGACTTCGCCGCTGGCCCACGGGAAATTCGTAGCGACTCCATCGAGCTCCACGGTCTTTCCGGCATTCAAATCGCGGAACACACGGACAAATCCTTCTAAGTTTTCCAGCGTCGTCGGTTTTTTCCCTAGCACCCGCCGCGAGCTGTCGCCGCGGCCAATGCCGAGCTGCATGCGCCCGCGCGAGGCGAGGTTCAGCGTCGCAAAGAGGCTCGCCGAAACCGTCACATCGCGCACCGCCGGATTCGTAACGCACGTTCCCAGCCGCATAGTCTGCGTGCTCGCGGCCATCAGCGTCAGCAGCGGAAAAGGCTCTTTCCAAATCACATGCGAGTCGAAAATCCATCCGTAGGAAAATCCGCCCGCCTCGGCCTGCTGCGTCAGGCTGACGATGCGCTCGATGGAGATATCCGGTTTTATGGTGATGCCAAAATCCATGAAATGTGGCCCTCCTCAGTGCGCCGTCTCGGCGACCCGCTCAACTTTGGTAGTCAGAATGAAATAGGCGAAAAAACTCACAGCGAAACCGACAAACCACGCGTAGTTGTACAACACGCGCAGCGCCGGAACGAAGAGTCCCACAAACGCGACGCCGGCGCCGGCGGCAAGTGATGCAATGGCTTGCCAGTTGACGCCGCTCGAATATTCATACAGCCCGCCGCGCTGGTAGAGATCTTGCGTCGAGAGATGTTTTTGACGAATCACAAAATAATCGCAGATCAAGACACCGGCAATCGGTCCGAGGAATCCGGAATAGCCGACCAGCCAGCCGAAAATATAGTTGCCGTAGCTCGACATCAGCTTCCACGGTTGCATCACGATGCCCATCACGCAGGTGATCAATCCGCCGGTGCGAAAGCTGATGCGGCGCGGAGAAAGATTCGAAAAATCGTTTGCGGGCGAGACGACGTTGGCGGCAACGTTAACGTTGAGTGTAGCCATGAGCAGGGCGATCATCGCGAGGACGACAGCCCAGGGATGGCCGAGGCGCGATAGCACCGCAACAGGATCCCAAAGCGCTTCGCCAAAAATAATGAGAGTGGCGGAAGTCACAGCGATGCCAATGAAAGAATAAAACGTCATGGTCGCCGGAAGGCCCAGAGCTTGGCCAACCATTTGATCGCGCTGGCTGCGTGCGTAGCGCGTAAAGTCGGGAATGTTGAGAGAAACAGTGGCCCAAAAGCCCACCACCCCGGTCAGAGACGGAACGAAAAAGCGGAAAAACTCCGCGAAACTGTGAAATTTGGAAGGGGCCGCCAGCATAGGGCCGAAGCCTCCCGCTTTTCCTTTTGCCCAAAGAAGAAGCGCGAGGCCGATCAGCAACAGGAAGGGCGCGGAAACGCCTTGTAAAAAGCGGATGGTTTCAATACCTCGAAGAATGACCAGAACATTCAGCAGCCAGAAGAAGCCGAAGCAAATGGCCGGGCCGAGTTGAAAATGCTGCCAACCTGGGGCCAGCGCGATGAGCATGGCGTTGATGGCCTCGCCGCCAATCCACGTTTGAATGCCGAACCATCCGCAAGCCACGAGCGCGCGCAGTATGGCAGGGACGTTTGCCCCCAAAACGCCAAAGGAAGCGCGCGCAAAAACAGGGAAGGGAATTCCGTAGCGAGTTCCCGCATGGGCGTTCAGCAACATGGGAATCAGAACCAGCACGTTGCCGAGAAAAACTGTGAAGAGCGCCTGCTTCCAGCTCATGCCGACGGCAATCATTCCGCTCGCCAACAAATAAGTTGGAATGTTCACGCTCATGGAGATCCAAAGCGCGGCATAATTGTACGTGCTCCAGGTGCGGCGCTCTGGCGAGACGGGAGCCAGGTCTTCGTTGTACAAGGAGCTGCTGCGAATCGTCTCCGCAGCCAGCGAACCGGCCCGCGCGTCATTCATCTTGAGTGTCCGCTTGTTTCAGCATGAATTCGGTTATCGCATCGCAGTTTTTGCGTCCGTGCGGAGCTTCTCAGTCTGCCGCCTCGGAACTTGAGGCAGCCCGTGTGCGCGTAATTTCGCCATACGATTCCGGCCGCCGGTCGCGATAGAACTGCCAGGTATCTCGTACCTTTTGAATTTCCTCGAGGTTCAGCTCGGCGACCAGCAGTTCGTCCTTGTCGCGACTCGCCTGCGCAACAATTTTTCCTCGCGGATCGCAAAAGTAGCTCTTGCCGTAAAACTCCCCGATTTTCCACGGCGCCTCGGTGCCGACTCGATTGATGGCGGCGACAAAGTAGGCATTGGCCACAGCATGGGCAGGCTGCTCCAGTTCCCACAGATACTCGGAAAGCCCGGCGACCGTTGCGGACGGATTGTAGACAATTTCCGCGCCGTTCAATCCGAGAATCCGCGCGCCTTCCGGAAAATGGCGGTCGTAGCAGATGTAAACGCCGACGCGCGCGTAACGCGTTGCGAAGACTGGATAGCCGGCATTCCCCGGCGTGAAATAAAACTTTTCCCAAAAACCTGGGTGACAATGAGGAATGTGGTGTTTGCGGTATTTTCCGAGGTAGCGGCCGTCGGCGTCAATCACCACCGCGGTATTGAAATAGACTCCGGTCATTTCCACTTCGTAAATAGGCACGACGAGAACCATCTGGTGCTTCTTCGCGAGCTTTTGCATGTGCACAATCGTAGGGCCATTCGGCACAGGCTCGGTCAATTCATACCAGCGCGTCTGCTGCTCCGCGCAAAAATAAGGACCGTAGAAAAGCTCCTGCAGACCGAGGATTTGCACCTTTTTCTTCACGGCGCTGGCGATCAGGTCCTCGTGCTTGGCCATCATCTTTTGTTTGATTTGCGCTAGAGAAAACTTTTCTGGCGACCATTCACAACTGGCCTGGATGAGGCCGCAGCGGACAACTCGGGCCATGACTACCTCCCCCACGAACTTCATGACGAAATGCTGGCGAAAGTTTACCCTGTGGCCGGAAACCTAACAAGGATTAGCCTTGATTGGTCACCACTCGCGGGATTCAGTACGCCCAGGCGAGATGCGGGCGCAGCATGCTGCGCCTACCAGGGATTCCCAAGGGAGGTCGGATTGAGTTTTCTTGCGATTGGGTTCATAGTGCTGCGCGGCGGTTGATTTTCCGAAGCTAGTTCCTATGCAGATCGCAGGTGGAATGGTTCTGCAGATGTGAACCGCAGGCGATTTGGTTTTTTCCTTTGAGGTGCTACGTGAACCGGATGAAACGTCTCTCGGTGGTTGTCCCGGTGTGGCTGTGTATAGTCCCCGGCGTGAAGGTCAGCAGAGCACAGCAGTATCCCGAGAGTACCTACCAGGAGATGCGGTGGCGAATGATTGGCCCCACTCGGGGCGGGCGGACTCGTGCGTCTGCCGGTGTGCCTGGCCAGCCGAACGTTTTTTATGTCGGGGCGGTGAACGGCGGCGTTTGGAAAACGGACGATTCCGGCCGCACGTGGACGCCGATCTTTGACGATCAACCATCGCAGGCTGTCGGAGCCATCGCGGTCGCTCCTTCCGATCCGAATATTATTTATGTTTCCAGCGGCGAGGGGCTGGCCCGGCCGGATTTGGCGGTCGGTGACGGGATGTACAAATCCACCGATGCGGGCAAAACGTGGACGCATCTTGGCCTTCGCAATAGTCAAGGCATTCCGGCACTTGCCGTCGACCCGCGCGATGCGAACCGTATTTTCGCCGCGGTGCTCGGGCATCCCTATGGAGCGAATGAAGAGCGCGGGATTTATCTGTCCACAGATGGCGGCCAAAACTGGCAGAAGGTGCTTTCAAAAAGCGAAAATGTCGGTGGCTCGGATGTGGAGATCGACGCATCGAACCCCGATGTTGTTTACGCAGCGCTTTGGGAGTTGCGCCTGGGTCCCTGGGAAGACGGAAACCAGTACAACGGAACAGGTGGAGGACTCTTTAAGTCGATCGACGGAGGCAAAACCTGGCGGCCGCTCGCAAATGGTCTGCCCAAAGGAATGATTCAAATCAATCTCACGATTGCGCCCAGCCAGCCAAGCAGACTTTTCGCTGCGGTGGCGAGCGCGCGCGGCGAAAATACCTCCGGCTCCGATGTGGGGATTTATCGTTCCGATGATGCGGGCGAAAACTGGCAGCGCATCACCACCGATGGACGGCCAGCGGGCCGCATCGGTGGCGGCGATTTGCCGATGCCCAAAGTTGACCCGAAAAACCCAGAGATCGTCTATTGCACGAGCACGGTGACGATGAAATCGACGGATGGCGGGAGAACTTGGGCGAGTTTTCGGGGTGCTCCCGGCGGCGACGACTATCAGAATATGTGGATTAATCCCATTGACCCGAACATCATTTTGCTTGTAGGCGATCAAGGCGCGCTCGTGACCGTCAACGGCGGGAAAACGTGGAGCACCTGGTACAACCAGCCAACCGCGCAGCTTTATCACGTCGCGACCAGCAATTCATTTCCCTATCTGGTTTGCGGAGGGCAGCAGGAGAGCGGCTCGGTTTGCGTCTCGAGCCGCGGCAACGACGGGGAAATTACGTTTCGCGATTGGCACCCTGTCGGCGTGATCGAATATGGATACGCCGCTCCGGACCCGCTTGATCCGGACATTATTTATGGAGCCGGCCGGCGCGAAGTCTCGCGATATTCTCTGAAAACGGGCCAGGTGCAAAATGTTGCGCCAATTCCCGTCGCCGACCCGAAGTACCGCGCCGATCGTACGCAGCCTATCATTTTTTCGCCGATCGATCCGCGTGTCCTCTACTACGCGACAAATTTTGTTTTTAAAACAACGGATGGCGGGAACACGTGGAAAACCATCAGCCCGGATCTGGCGCGCGAGCATGCTGGCATCCCGGAAAGCGTCGGGAATGCGGCCAGCAAAGACGCCAACGCCGATAAACAACGCGGAGTTGTCTATGCGTTGGCTCCATCGTTCAAGTCTCTGAACACTCTGTGGGCAGGCACGGACGACGGGCTGATTTGGACTACGCGCGATGCCGGGGTCAATTGGAAAAAGGTCACGCCGCCGGAATTGACGCCATGGAGCAAAGTGACGCAGCTCGTAGCATCGCACTTCGATGATGAGACAGCCTACGTCTCAGTGAGCCGTTTTCGCATCGATGATCAGCATCCGTATATCTATCGCACGCACGATGGCGGAAAATCGTGGAAGCTCATCACCGGCGGCCTGCCCGATAACTCGCCCGTCGACACCGTGCGCGAAGACTCCGTTCGCAAGGGGCTCTTGTTTTCGGGTACGGAAACAAGCGTGTGGGTGTCTTTCGATGATGGTGACCACTGGCAAAGTCTCGAGCTCAATTTGCCGCATTCTTCCATGCGCGACCTTTGGATTCATGATGACGACCTGATTGTAGCCACGCATGGCCGCTCGTTTTGGATACTCGACGACATAACCCCGCTGCGGCAGATTTCGGGATCGTTGCAGAAGTCGAACGCGTTTCTTTTCAAACCCGGCAGGGCGTACCGCGTCATGCGGGATACCAACACCGATACGCCCATCCCGCCTGATGAACCTACCGCATGGAACCCTGCTGATGGCGCCGTCATCGATTATTTTCTCGGGCAACCGGCCGAGGGTCCCGTGAAGCTAGAAATTCTGGACGGCCAATCCAAAGTGGTGCGCCGCTATGCCAGCACAGACAAACCGGATCTGACCGAAGAAGATCTCGCGAAGCAACTGATTCCGCCGTACTGGGTCCGCCTGCCGAAAACTGTTCCGACCACGGCGGGCATGCACAGATGGGTGTGGGACCTACATTACGCCACCCCGCTTTCCACGCGATATGACTATCCGATCGCCGCGATACCCGGAGACACGCCGCGCTCGCCGCAGGGTCCGAGCGCACTCCCTGGCCAGTACGCTGTTCGGCTCACCGTGAACGGCCAAGTCTTCACTGCGCCCTTGACCGTAAAGATGGATCCGCGCGTGAAGACTCCTCGCGAAGGGCTGGTGCAAATGTTCCAGCAGCAGTCGCGCCTCGCGTCCATGATGACTCACAGCACAGAGGATGTTACGCAGGCGCGATCCGCGGACGAACAATTGCAGAAGCTGGCGGGGCAAGCGAGCGGGCCATTGGCCGAGGCAATTTCCACGCTGCACAAAAAGGTGTCGGCGCTTCTCGGTGGAGGAGGCGGCTTCTTCGCTCCAGCTGCGCCGAAGCCGACGCTCAGCCGCACCAGCGGCGAGACGGCCACGCTCTATGCCGAGATAGGAAGGGCCGATGCCGCGCCGACGCCCGCGCAAACCAGCGCTGTAGCAGAGACGGAGAAGACATTCGCGGCAGCGTCGTCTCAATGGAAGCAGCTGAAAGCAGCCGATCTTCCGGCGCTGAACAAGCAGCTTCACGACGCCAATCTTCCGGAGATTGAGCTGGTGTCCAAATCTGCCGAACAAGACGATTCCGAAGACGTCGAGTGAGCTTCGAACCGCAGGCTCGCTTGGTGGCACTAGATTCCCATCCCTGGGCTCGAGGAAACGGGTAATGCCCCCGCCGACGCTTTGTACTGGTTATTGAACGGCCCCGCGTCCGGCATGCTATAATTCCTGGAAGTTGCCAAGAACGGGACTATGCGCTGCCATCGTTTACGAGTCCGGAACAGGAACACTCTTCCCCAGTCAGGCCTTACTCTTCTTGAGCTGATCATTGCGTCTGCGATTTTGCTGATTCTTGCTTCCGCTGCGCTCCCGGTCTTCAAATTCACGGTCATTCGGGCTAAAGAATACGAGTTGCGGCGCGACCTCCGCGAAATGCGCAATGCCATCAACCTTTACAAGGATGCGGCCGATATGAACCTAGTGCGGGTCAAGGTTGGCAGCGAAGGTTACCCGCCGGACCTCGAAACCCTTGTCAAGGGCGTTCCCTTCAGCGGCGATTTGACCAAGAAAAGAAGGTTCTTGCGGCACATCCCCATCGATCCCATAACCGGCCGCGCTGAGTGGGGTCTACGCGGCGTCCAGGACGATCCAGACTCCATGAGCTGGAATGGGGAAAACGTTTTTGACGTTTACTCAAAATCTCAAGGTACGGCGCTTGACGGCACCAAGTATTCGGATTGGTAGAATGTCCCGGAATCCATTACCGGATTTCCGCTTAACAATAAAACCCCTCCTCCCGATGTTTTTCAGAAGTGTCGTTCTAACGAGAGTCCAAACCGCTTGTCTTGATACCGCTCTGAAGCATTGATTATGAAGGAGTTACGAGCCGGAGAAAAACAGGAGAGAGATTTCTGCCGACGGTGCACTCCCGTTGCTTTGCGAAAGAGTGCCGAAACAATTGCCTTGGAAAGAGTTGGCGAACACTCTCCTTTGAAGAATGCAGAAGCGGGCGGAAGGTTGCCAGAGTTGAACAGGGAC
>Ga0210403_10000081_pt1 | contig 102050 bp, 81 predicted proteins | sample IncBWC19MmetaG_FD_150863 | JGI IMG/M metagenome (GOLD analysis project Ga0210403, IMG submission 150863) | Forest soil microbial communities from Barre Woods Harvard Forest LTER site, Petersham, Massachusetts, United States - Inc-BW-C-19-M | ecosystem: Environmental > Terrestrial > Soil >...
CGAGCAAATGCCTTTGGATGAACTACTTGCGCAAATCGACACCGACCAAAATCCATCCGGTGCGCATAACCAGATGAATTTATTCGACTAACGTTGGGACACTACTGATTCGCCAATTGAACTATCATTCGGGTACGCGCGCTCTCAAGCGCAGGGATAAAAATATGCAGACGATTCGTTTCCATCAATGCCTCGCCGTCATCCTGCTGTTGGGGGGTACGGGATTGACCTACGCGGAAATCAACACCGCGTCGATTGTCCAAGACATGCAGTGGCGGCTGGTCGGTCCGTTTCGCGGCGGCCGCACGCGCGCGATCACGGGCGTGCCCGGCCAGCCGCATACGTTTCTCACGGGCGCGGTCAACGGCGGCGTGTGGAAAACCGATGACGATGGGCGCACCTGGGAGCCGATCTTCGATTCGCAGCCGACGCAGTCGATCGGTGCCATCGCCGTGGCGCCTTCGGATCCGAAGGTCATTTATGTGGCATCGGGCGAGGGTCTGCATCGCCCGGATCTGTCGGTGGGCAACGGCGTCTACCGATCTTCCGACGGCGGTAGGTCTTGGGTTCATTTGGCCCTCGATGACTCGCAACAGATACCGAGCATTGCGGTCGATCCGCAGGATGCCAATCGTGTCTATGCCGCGGTCCTGGGTCATCCCTATGGTCCGAGCGCGCAGCGTGGCGTATACCGGTCATTGGATGGCGGGGCGACCTGGTCGAAGCTGCTTGATCAGGGCGAGAACATCGGCAGTTCCTTCATCAGAATCGATCCCTTCGATGCGCATATCCTGTACGCGGGATTCTGGGATGCGCGCTCGGGGCCCTGGGAAGACAAGACCATGTACAACGGCCCGCACGGCGGGCTTTTCAAATCGACCGACGGCGGCGAACACTGGCGGGCCCTGAAAGACGGGCTGCCGCCGGGACTGTCGCAGCTCGACGTCGCGGTCGCACCGAGTGCGCGCGGGCGATTGTTTGCAACGGTTGCGACCAGCTCGAACCCGCAGGCGCAGGGCGGCGCGGCTCCCAGTGTGGGTATCTACCGCTCGGATGACGGCGGCGAGCATTGGCGCGTGGCCACCGGCGATGCGCGTCCGGCGCTGCGCATCGGCGGCGGTGATCTGCCCATTCTCAAGGTCGATCCGAAGAATGCGGACATTATCTACAGCGCGTCGATTGTCGTCATGAAGTCGACCGACGGCGGTGCGCACTGGATTTCCTTCAAGGGTGCGCCCGGGGGCGACGACTACCAGGACATGTGGATCAGCCCGGACGATTCGCAGCATATTGCCTTGGCGGGCGATCAAGGGATTCTCGTCACGGTCAACGGCGGCAAAACGTGGAGCAGCTGGTATAACCAGCCCACCGCACAGCTGTATCACGTCAGTGTCACGCCGACCTATCCGTATCGGCTCTGCTCCGGACAACAGGAAAGCGGTTCTGTGTGCGTTTCCAATCGCGGCAACGACGGCATAGTCACCTTTCGCGAGTGGCACCCCGTGGGTGTCATCGAGTATGGCTATGTGGCACCCGATCCGCTCGATGCCGACGTGATTTTTGGAGCCGGCCGCAATGTCGTCACGAAAACGCATTTGTCGACCGGTCAGGTGCAAAACATTTCGCCGATACCCTTGCCGTCGCCCGACACTCGTACCGATCGCACCGAGCCGATTCTTTTCTCGCCGCAAGATCCGCACCGTCTGTACTACGCGGCCAACCGTTTGTATGCGAGCAGCGATGGCGGCGCGTCGTGGCAGGCGATCAGCGAGGACCTCACGCGCCCAAGCTCAGGATCGCCGCCCAGTGTCGGCGACATGCACGCGGACAAGGCTGAACTGCAGCGCGGAGTGATCTATTCCGTCAGCGCATCGCCCCTGACGAAGGGCCTGCTTTGGGCCGGAACGGACGACGGCTTGATTTGGGTGACTCAGAATGAAGGCGGTGCATGGAGCGACGTCACGCCCCCCGACTTGAAGCCATGGAGCAAGGTGACCCAGATCGAGGCATCGCACTTCGATGCCAAGGTCGCGTACGCAACCGTGAGCCGATTTCGATTGGATGACCTAAAGCCCTATGTTTACCGGACACGCGACGGCGGAAAAAGTTGGCAGCCGATCACCGCGGGATTGGGTGAAAATGCGCCCGTCAATGCAGTGCGCGAGGATCCCATGCGGCGCGGCTTGCTCTTTGCGGCCACCGAGAGGGCTGTCTGGGTGTCCTTCGACGACGGCGAGCACTGGCAGTCGCTGCAGCTGAACTTGCCGCACACCTCCATGCGCGACTTGGCCGTTCACAACCAGGACTTGATCGTTGCCACGCACGGCCGTTCGTTTTGGGTACTCGACGACATTGGCCCCTTGCGCGAGTTCACCGGCGCCGCGCCTCACCGGGAGGCAACGCTGCTCAAGCCCTCGCCCGCGGTGCGAGCGCGGCGCAGTACCGGCACCGACACACCGATTCCGCCGGACGAACCGGCAGGGCGCAATCCGCCTGACGGTGCTGTCATTGACTACTACCTGCCGCAGGACGCCAAGGGCGCCGTGACCATTGAGGTGCTGGACGACAAGGGCGCGGTCGTGCACCGCGCGTCGAGCACCGACCCCGCCGGGTTCAGCGCCGCGGAGCGTGACAAGGAGCTCATCCCCGCTTACTGGATCCGCCGGCCAAAGGCGCTGGCAACCACGGCAGGCATGCATCGTTTCATCTGGGATTTGCACCGCACCGCGCCGCGCGCGGTCAAGCGCAGTTTTCCGATTTCCGCGGTACCTGGGGACACGCCGCTGGAGCCCCTCGGGCCGCTGGTGGTTCCCGGGGTTTATCAAGTGCGCCTCGAGATTGGCACGCGCAAATGGGAGCAGTCCTTGGCCGTGATGCCGGATCCTCGCGTCACCCTCGGTCAGCAGGATTACACGGCTCAGTTCGCCCTCGTCAAAGGCTTGGCCGAATCGCTGGACGAGAGCACCGCGAAGCTGCGCGAAGTAAGGGCTTGGCGCGCGCAGCTCAAAACCCTGAGCACCGCGCAGCGAGGAGCGATCGCTCCTCGCGCGAAAGAACTCGATGAGCACTTGGCGTCGCTCATGGAAGACGGCTCGAAGGCACAGGAGAGCGGCTCCAACGCGCCAGCGAGCGCAGCACACCGCGGACTCGAGCGTGTCAACGGCGATATCTTGAGCTTGTATGCTCAGCTGCTCGAGGCCGATGCTGCGCCTACCCGCGCGCAGCAATCAGCAGCCGACGGCTTGTTCAAGGAATGGCAGTCGATCTACGCCGCGGCGGCAAAGATCCGGCAAGACGAGCTCGCGCCATTGAATCACGCGCTGACACGAGCTCGATTGCCTGCCTTGCGCAGCGATGCGGTCGCGCCGGAAGAAGGCGAGTCGAACGATGAAGAATAGGCGAGGCTACTGCTGAATTAGTCCTCGCCACAGCGCCAGCTGGGCCTGCAGCTTCTCGTGCAGCGAGTCGAAGAGCGCCTGCTGCTGAGTGGTGGGTGGTGTGTCGGCGTCCTCGAGCGATCCTGCGAATGCGGCAAGCTGCTCATTGAGCATGCCTGGAAAAGCGAGGTTGGCTTCCGAGCCGTTCATGTTCACCTGCACGAGCACTTGCTCGATGCGCGTGAGTTTGGCGTCGAGGCTTGCCGTCGCCGGCTTGAGTGTAAGCGCTTTGCGCCGAGCGCGAATGTCATTCACAGCCCGATGCAGCGCGTCGATGTCCCGGTAAGTCGCCAGCGCCAGCGCCGTTTTCGCGGCAATCGCCGCATCGCTGTTGGCGACGCGGGGATCGGCGACTACGGTGAGCGCTGCCGTGCGGGTCTTCTCGCCCAACGTCAGACGCAGTTGATACTGACCGGGGGCGACGATGGGGCCGCGCGGCGCTTCACCCTGATAGAACGCGCCAGGTATTTGCACAGGATCATCGTAGCGCAGATCCCAAATCATGCGATTCATTCCCGCATGGGCCGGAATCAGATCGCTCAGCACGATTTGATCAGGCCATTCGGGCGGCTGCACTTCTTTTTTGGTCTTGGTGCTGGAGAGATGCCGAATGGGCTCGCCCCTGGCATTCACGATATCCACGGTGAGCTCAGTGGCGGCGTCGGCAGGCAGCACGTAATCGATGACGGCGCCGGCCGGCGGGTTCGCGCCCACGGGGCGGCGGGTGTTCACCTGGTCCGGATAATAAAGGCGCAGCGCGGTCGCGGGTGAGTAGAGCACGAGCTCGTCGGCCGCTGCCTGCGCCTGGCGAAGCGGCGTCACGTTGCTCAAGATCCAAAATCCCCGTCCATGCGTGGCCGCAACGAGGTCATCGCCATGCACGGTCAGGTCATGGATCGGCGACACGGGCATGCCGTGCTGCAAGGACGACCAACGAGCGCCGTCATCGAAGGACAGGAATACGCCCAACTCAGTGCCGGCGTAGAGCAGGCCGCGCCGCACGGGGTCTTCCCGCACCACGTGCACGACGGCACCCGCGGGCAAGCCGGCGGCAATCGAAACCCATGATTTGCCCGCGTCCGCGGTCCTCCATGCGTACGGTGCAATGTCATCGAGCCGGTGCCGGTCCACGGCGATATAGGCGACCGCCGGGTCGAAATGCGAGGGTTCGGTCATGCTGACCGTGCTCCACGCGGGCAGTGCCGCCGGCGTCACATTGCGCCAGTGCGTGCCGTCATCATCCGACACGTGCACGAGGCCATCATCCGTTCCAACCCACAAATTGCCTTTTCGCAGCGGCGACTCGGCCAGCGCGAAAATCGTGTCGTAGTACTCCACGCTGGTGATGTCCTTGGTCAGCGGGCCCCCCGAGGCGGTCTGTTTGGTCTTGTCATTGCGCGTGAGATCGGGACTGATGATTTTCCAGCTCATGCCGCGATCCGTGGATTTCCACAGAACTTCGGAGGCGGCGTAAAGGCCGTTCGGATCGTGCGCTGAGATCATCAGCGGCGCGGTCCAGTTGAAGCGGTGCATCAGCTCGCCCGCGGGATGCCCGGAATTGTCGATGGGGTCCGGACTGATGCTCTGGGATTGCTGGGAGCGGTGATCGAAGCGTGCGTACTGATTCTCAGCGTCGCTGTAGATTATATTCGGGTCGCGCGGATCGGGAACCACGAAACCCGATTCGCCGCCGCCGGCGGGAAACCAGTTGCGCGGCCCGATCACGCCCTCATCGTCGAAACTCGCGACGGCCAGATTGGAATTATCCTGCTGCGCACCGTAAATATAGTATGGAAACTGCTTGTCGGTCGCGACATGGTAGAACTGGCCCGTGGGTTGATTGTCCTGTGTCGACCAGGTGCTGCCGCCGTCGAGTGAAATGCTCGCACCGCCATCGTTGGCGTTGATCAGGCTGTTGGAATTGCTTGGATCGATCCACAACGCATGATGATCGCCGTGCGTGGCGGACACCAAACCGAATGTCTTGCCGCCGTCGATGGAGCGCAGCATGCCGGTGTTGAGCGCGTACACGGTATCGATGGCGTTGGGATCCGCGTATATCTTGGAAAAATACCACGCACGCTGGCGTATGCGCCCGTCGTCGCTGACCCGGCGCCACTGCGCCCCGGCGTCGTCCGAGCGATACAAGCCGCCTTCCTTCGCTTCGATCATCGCGTAGATACGCTGCGAGTCGACCGCGGATATCGCGACGTCGATCCGGCCCAGCATCCCTCCGGGCAGTCCATGTCCGGTAAGCTGCGACCAAGTCAAGCCGCCGTCGATCGAGCGGTACAGTCCGCTTCCCGGTCCACCGCTCGAGAAGTTCCACGGCTGGCGGCGCACCTGCCACAGCGCGGCATAAACGATCTTGGGGTTGTGAGGGTCGGCCGCCAGGTCAATGGCGCCGGTCAGCTCATTTTTGTAGAGCACGCGATTCCAGGTCTTCCCCCCGTCGCCGGTGCGAAAAACACCGCGTTGCGTATTGGGCCCGAAGGCGTGTCCAACGGCGGCAACCAACACGACATTGGGGTCGACCGGATCGACGATCACGGCGCCAATTTGCCGCGTATCGGTCAAACCGAGATCGGTCCACGTCTTGCCCGCATCGATCGATTTGAACACGCCGCCGCCCCACGTCACATTGCCGCGCAGGTTGCCTTCGCCCGTGCCGACATAAATGATGTCGGGGTTGCTGCCTGCCACCGCGATGGCGCCGATGGATGAAGCTTTGACGGCATCGAATATCGGCTTCCAGGTCGCGCCGGCATCGATGGTCTTCCACACGCCGCCCGCGGCCGCGCCGAAATAGAAAACATTCGGCGATCCGGGGACGCCCGTCACCGCCACCGCTCTGCCGCCCCGGAAAGGGCCGATTCCTCGCCATTGCAAAGCGCTGTAGGCACTCTCAGGGGGCACTGCGCCCGAGGCGGCAAAGGAAGCAAGCAACAACATGCTGGGCAGCAGAAATCTGGTGAAGCTGGGGGTCACTCGGCGAACTCCTTCAAATGACGATACGCGATCTTACCTGCCGAGGCGCACGCATGCGTAAGTGTCGCGCAAGGCAGGGTAATCCCTACAAGACTCGAGCGCGGTCGCCTTATGTATGTTATTGGGTCGCGAAGAATGACTTGACGGCGGCAAAGCACACCGGAGCCACCAGCATCGCGTGATAGGCCTCGGCGACGGCCAGCGCGCCGCCATCGGCGGCACCCTGCGAGACGGCGGTGGCCGCCACCAGCGCCTTCGCAATTGCAAAATCCTGCTTCAACTTGGCGTATGGGTCATTGGCGATTGCCGCCGCCTCCAGATCGAGCACGCTGACCGGCGCCGAGGGCGCCTGCGCAGCCCAATAGCCCTTGCATCAGTTGAGTGTTGAAAAAGAAGACGAGCGGGTCGACGTCGCCGCCGCACAAGAGGACCGGAGCCGCGGGCACCCAGTCGCGCATGTCATTTTTTTGCAGCGCCTGCCGCCAGGAGAGTTGCGGCGCGGCGGCGGGCATGCCGGTGGTGATCGTGGGAAAGCCGCCATCGGGATGCGCCTGCGCATCTTGGAGGTAGCTCAGCCGGTAACTGTTTTGCAGTAAATTGCCATTGCCAAAACCGAGCGCAAAAACTTCAGCCAGGTTCGAAGGTTGGGCGGGCGGTGTGATGGCAGCGAATGCTGGCGCGGGCGGCGAGAGGCTGAAGAGCGCAAATTCCGGAAGCTTGCCCTGCGCATAGAGTTGGCTGCGCGGCGTCGTGCTGGGCAGCAGAGTCTGAATACCGGTCGCGTACTGCGGCTCGAAAATGTCGGTGGCGTTCGCGTAGATATTGCCATACACGGTTTGGTACGCGCCAAGCAGCAAGGTAGAGGATACGGTGGCGCCGCCGTTGACTTGGCCGTAAAACACGGCGTCGACAAAGGCGGCGAGAGCGTACGGACCGGACATCGGCGCGGACGCGGTGACGTTCATGCCGGCCGCTTGCATGGCGCGATGAGTGGCCATGGCCACATAGCCGCCCTGCGAGTAGCCGGTGATGAATAACTTGCCGTCATCCTTGACTGTCGCGAGGGAAGCCAGCGGCAGCGCGGTACGCGCCGCCGTTAGCGCATCGATCATGTCCTTCGATTGTTGATCGGCGATCAAATAGGGGTGATACGGAAGCGTCGAGGTGTCATAACCCGCGTAGTTGGGTGCGACCACGATGTAGCCCTGCGATGCGAATAGCGCCGCCAAGGAAATCGTTTCGGCATTCTGCAAATCAGACATGTTGTAGGTACGGTTGGTGGTCGTGCCGTGGGCGTACAAAACGATTGGCCTGGCGCCGGTGCAGTTCGTGCCCGGTCCGGTCGGTACCATGAGCACCGCTGACGCCGAGGTGGCCTCATTGGCGCCGCCGACCGTCTCGTATTGGATGTGATAGAACAGGATGTCGCAGAGCGGCGCGCTGCTCACTGTCAGCAGCAACTGATTGATCGGGAGTTCAAGCTCGGTCAACAGGGCCGAGATCGTCAGGGTGGACAGAAACTCCGGAGGCGGTTGCAGCAGGGTACCCCGGGCAGGAGGTGCGTTGGGGATCGAGCCGGACGCGCCGCCGCCACCGCACGAGGCGAGTGCGAGTGCGAGTGCAGCAATCAATGGTAAATAGTATCGTTTCATGGGCCGCACGGGATTGGGCTCGAAACAGTGGCCGAAGTTCAACTCAGCGGCACTTTCCAGGTCAAGCCCATTGACTTGCGCGCGCGCAGTCCCCATAGCGTAAAGCGCCCAAGGAGCGCGTATTGACTCTTCCACCTCCAGTTGAGCAAGAGCGGGAGCCCGCACCCGTTTCCGCCGTGGTATTTCGCGGCTCGAAAATGCTCTGCCGTGAGTACAGCCTGGTGCTCGAGGCGCGGGGCATTGAACACGAGGCGCAAGAGGCCGAGGGCTCCTGGGTATTGAGCGTGCCCTACGCCATGCGTCATCGAGCGTATCAGGAAATCAGCCGCTACTCGGTGGAACGCGGCGTGCGGCGCACTATCCCGGAAACTGTGCAGCCGCGCCCGGGCGCAGCCGTCGGCGTATTCATGTACGTTCTGATTCTCCTCCTCACCGCGTATTGCGCCGGCAAGGCCACCTTCGACGCGGACTGGCTGGCCCGGGGTTCGCTTGACGCCGGAGCGCGAGGCGAATGGTGGCGTGCCGTGACGGCGTTGACTTTGCATTTGGATCAAGAACATTTGCTCGGCAATGTACTCTTTGGCGTGGTCGCGGGCATTGCGGCGAGCAGGCTGCTCGGACCCGGCATTGCCTGGGCGAGCATCCTCGGGGCCGGGGCGCTGGCAAACTACGTGGAAATTCTCGTGACGCCAATCTCACATCGCGCGGTTGGCGCCTCTACGGCTGTGTTCGCGGCCTTGGGTTTGCTCTCGGGCATGGCGTGGCGACAGCGGCTCACGCTGCGCGAGCGCCTGTGGTATCGCTGGGCACCCCTCATCGCCGGAATCTGCTTGTTGACCTTGCTCGGTGCCGGCAGCGCGCATGTGGATGTGCTCGGACATGCGCTGGGATTTCTTTTCGGACTGGGCATTGGCTGGATTTACATTCGAACTGGCGTTCCCAACCATCGCGATGCACGCGCCCAGATCATCGCCGGCGCAGTCGCGGTTTTCGTCGTCTGCGCGGCGTGGTTCTTGGCGCTAACGCGATAGAGCCAGAGCAACAGGGCAATCAGTGAACCACATAGGGGCCCATGCGAAAGCCAAGAGCGATGCGCGCCGCAGCGAAAATTGTTTGGAGCATGGTCGAAATTCCACCCGCTGGATCGTCGTCAGGTAATACAGCCATCCTTAGGAGGACAAAATGAAGGTCATGGTGTTAGTCAAGGCAACCAAGGACAGCGAAGCGGGAGTCATGCCGACCCAAGCCCTGCTGGCCGAGATGGGCAAGTTCAACGAAGAACTTGTCAAGGCGGGCGTGATGCTCGCCGCGGATGGACTGCGCCCCAGTTCCCAAGGAAAGCGCGTGCAGTTCTCGGGCCGCAATCGAACCGTGATCGACGGGCCGTTTGCCGAGACCAAGGAGCTCGTCGCGGGTTTCTGGCTATGGCAGGTGCGATCGATCGACGAGGCGGTGGAATGGGTGAAGCGCTGTCCCAATCCCATGCCCGGAGACTCGGAAATCGAAATTCGCCGGTTATTCGACGCGGAAGACTTCAAATGACGGAAATTCAATCCTGAGGCCGGATTGGGTCATACTTTGCCTCATGGCTCAATTTTCAACGAGGCTGCGATGAGTTACATGTTGTTGATTGTAGAACCCGCGGGTCTACGTCGGACGCGCACCGAGGCAGAGGGCCGCGAGTTATACGACAGTATGGTGAACTTCAGTGAGACGCTAAAGGCTCGCGGCCTGCTCACCTTGAGCCAATCGCTGAAGGAAGACACCCGTGGTGCCCGCGTCAAGGTGCGCGGCGGGACAACGAGCGTCGTCGATGGTCCCTTTGCCGAAGCCAAGGAAATGGTCGGCGGCATTTTCCTGTTGACCTGTGAGACACGAGAGCAAGCCATTGCGATTGCCGCGGAGTGCCCCGTGGCACAGTCAGCGACGATCGAAGTCCGCGAGCTTGGACCGTGTTTCGAATGAGGTCTCGGTCGAGCCGAGCGAGCCATGGTTGAGTCCAACATCCGGAGCACCGTCGAGGCAGTGTGGCGCATGGAATCGGCCAAGATCATTGCAAAACTCGCACGCATGTTGCGCGACGTGGGCCTCGCCGAGGAACTGGCGCAGGATGCGCTGGTCACCGCACTCGAACAATGGCCCACGTCTGGGATTCCGAACAACCCAGGAGCCTGGCTGATGGTAACCGCCAAGAATCGCGCGCTGGATCAGTTGCGGCGTTTCAAACTCTTGCAACGCAAGCACCAGACCATCGCGAACGACGCGGAGTTGCTGGTGCCCAAGCCGCCGTCGCCGGAGGAGGAATCCGATGATGACGTGGGCGACGATTTGCTGCGTCTCATATTCATTGCATGCCATCCGGTGTTGTCGACGGAGGCGCGGGTCGCGCTGACGCTGCGCTTGCTGGGCGGTCTTAATACGGCAGAAATCGCCCGCGCGTTTCTGCTGCCTGAACCAACCATTGCGCAGCGAATCGTGCGCGCCAAGCGGGCGTTGGCCGAGGCTCATGTGCCTTTCGACATGCCGCGCACCGAAGAGCTCGCGAACCGACTCACTTCGGTGCTCGAAGTGATCTATCTGATTTTCAACGAGGGCTATGCGGCCACTGCCGGCGAGGAGTGGATGCGCCCCGCGCTGTGCGAGGAGGCGCTGCGCCTCGGCCGAATTCTGGCTGAATTGGCGCCTCGGGAGCCGGAAGTGCACGGTGTAATCGCGTTGATGGAAATTCAAGCATCGCGCGCGGGGGCTCGAGTGGGTCCTGCAGGGCAACCGATCCTGTTGCTCGAACAAGACCGCGCGCGCTGGGATCAGCTGCTGATCCGGCGCGGACTCGCCGCCTTGGTGCGCGCGGAGGCGCTGGGCGGCGCGCTCGGACCCTACGCGCTGCAAGCAGCGGTCGCCGCGTGTCACCCGCGGGCGCGCAGCGCCGGCGAGACGGATTGGGTTCGCATCGTGGCGCTCTACGATGCCTTGGCACAGCTGGCGCCCTCGCCGGTCGTCGAGCTGAATCGAGCCGTGGCGGTGTCCATGGCGTTCGGGCCCGTCGCCGGACTGGAGATTGTCGACGAATTGACTGCCGATTCCCGGCTCAGCACGTACCATCTGTTGCCGAGCGTGCGAGGCGACCTGCTGGAAAAATTGGGGCGCCTCGACGAAGCGCGCACGGAGTTCGCCCGCGCCGCGGCGCTGGCGCGCAACGCGCGCGAAAGGACGCTGCTGCTGGGGCGTGCCGCCTCTTGCGGTGCCACCTCGCAATAGCTCGGCGCGCCGAGCGGTGTTACGCGCCAAAGCATTTTTACGGGCGAAGCGCTCTTAAGAGCGCAGCGCTACAATGAAGCAGCTGCGGCCATCATCCATGGAAGCGCAGCGGGCATCGCCACCGTGACGGCGTGCTATTTGCCGCACCAGGGACAGGCCCAATCCGTTGCCCGTGCTGTTCTGGCTATCGCGGCGGCGATAGAAGGGTGTGAATAGCTGTTCGAACTCCGCCGCCGCCGGACCGGGACCCTGGTCCCATACTTTCAGCACCACCGCGTCGCCCTCCTGCTGTAGCCGAACCTGGGTCGGCGGTACGCCATGGCGCTTGGCATTTTCCAGCAGATTGCGCAGCAAGCGACGCAACAAGCGCGGATCGCCGTGAATTTTGGCGTGCGTGCCCTCGAGCTGAACGTCGTCGTAGCGGGCGCATTCCTCAGCGGCCAGGGCGAGCAAATCGATCTCCTCGCGTACGTCGTGCCGCGTGACTGTGTCCAATCTGCTCGCCAGCAGAATTTCATCGACCAAACCGTCCAACTCAGCGATGTCCTGTTCCAAACCGGCCTTGGTTTTCGGATCGGCGGATTGCTTCAACAATTCCACCGCCAACCGAATGCGCGCCAGAGGAGTCCGCAATTCATGAGAGGCATTGGCCAGCAGCGACCGATTCGCCTGGATGAGCTGTTCTATCTGACTCGCGGCGCGATTAAAGCTCTCCGCCAAGCCGGCGATTTCATCGTGGCCTTCGACGGCGACGCGAGCGCCCAGATCACCGGCACCGAGCGAGTCGACACCATGCTGCAGGCGTTCGAGACGTCCGGTGAGTTGCCGAACAATGGGATAGGCAGCCACGCCGATCGCCAATGCCGCGAAAATCACCAACAAATGAAAATTCAGGCGTGTGGCGCCGAAGCCGATCGGCACGCTGGCGACCAGCAGACGACCGTCAGCCAAGCGCACACTTGAAAAAGTATTGCCCTGCGAGTGCCCAAAGCTCAGCGGATGATAGTGTCGCGCGCTCGGCATGGGCAGCGGACGCCCGACGGCGGCAATGACGGCTCCATCCGGGGCAAAGAGAGTGACATCGGCGTTGAGTCCGGCCGCCAATTTTTGCAACGCTTCCTGCTGCTTTGGGGCCGGCGCCTGCGCGGGCGGCAGGACATTTTGGACCAGTTGGCCCACCGTGACGCCAACTTGTTCCATCGGGCCGCCGGCGAAATGCACCAGCACCGAGGCAGCCAGCCCCAGCAGCGCGAGGCTGGCCAGCAGTGCGATATAGAAGCGCAGGTACAGGCGCAACATCAATCCTGCGCCTTGGCGAATACGTAGCCTGCAGCACGCACGGTGATAATGCGCCGCGGCTTCTTGGGATTGTCCTCGATGGCGGCGCGAATGCGCGAAATGTGCACATCGATGGAGCGGTCAAAGGATTCGAATTCCTCGCCCTTGACCAAATCCATCAGGACCTCGCGCGACAGTACGCGGCCGGCGTTCCTTGCCAATGCCACCAGCAGATCGAATTGGTAGCCGGTCAGCTCGCAAGGCTTGCCGTCCAATTGGACGGCTCGCGCGGACGTATCGAGCTCCAGACGGCCGAAGTGCGCTGGTTTCTCGCCCGTCGCTCCGCGCACGCCACGGCGCATGATGGCGCGCAGCCGCGCGACCAATTCCCGTGGTTCGAAGGGTTTGGGCAGGTAATCATCCGCGCCCAGCTCCAATCCGACGATTCGATCGACCGCATCGCCTCTCGCGGTCAGCATCAGCACCGGTGTGTCGTATTTTGCGCGCAATTGGCGGCATACGTTCAGCCCATCCATATCGGGGAGCATCAGATCGAGCACAACCGCGCCGTATTCGGCTTCCGATAGTTTCTCGAGCGCGGTGGCCCCTAAGGGTGCAACCGTAACGGCAAATCCCGCCTGACCGAGATACTCAAGGAGCATGTCGGCCAGGCGGGGATCGTCCTCAACCAAGAGAATTCGCTCGACCATTGACCGGCGACTCTAAAGAGAGCGAGCCGTCAATGCCAGCGCATTATGACTTGGGGTGCATTTCTGACTTGCCGTGCATTTGCTTGAGGTGAGCCGCCAGGGCAGTGCGTTGCGCCGGCGTCAGTACCTCATCGACATCCGCGAGAAGCTGCGTGAATCGCTTGGAGGCCTGGTCGGCCAGCTGAAGATGCGCCACGCGCGCCGCTTCCAGCGCAGTCCGATCGACAGTGTTCTGCGTCAGCGCCTCAATGGCTTGCGTATGAGCCGCTTGCAGTTGCGTGTGCATCGGCAGCAGATCGCTCACTGCTTGCTGCACCAGCGGCGTGATCTGCGCTTTTTGTGCATCCGTAGCATCGATCTCAACATATAAGTGTTTCAGTACATGATCGACGTGCGCTGAGACATCGGCGGCGCTATGGGGACCGCTCATCATGCCGTGATGAAAGCCTTCCATACCGGCCGCGGCCGCCACCGCGGCAATGCTTCCGGCGAGGGCGGCCCCGGCAAGAAAGGCAACCAATGTCATGCGGCTGAAGATGGATCGACGCGGCGTTGCGTTGCCGGGTTCGGTGGAAGTATTCATGATGACCCCTTGTGGATGGAGAGACGATGAATAGTCTGCGCGTCATCTGTTAGCCGTCTTTGCAGCGGACGTAAAGATTTGTAAAGCGTCAAGGAAACCGGGGCGCGTCTTGGTGAGAATGCACACCTGGCGGTATTTGCCTCGCCTCGCATAGGCGAACGATCAGGGCATCGCGGCCGCTCCATGCGCCTGCCGCGAATCGGCATTAATCTTGAAGACAAACCGCGTCTCTTCAAGGATCAGTGGGCGCCGCGCACGGTGCAGGCAGCAACAACTTCCTAGGCGCGCCCTAAGAGCGCCGGCATGCGGCGATTCGCGCTGCTGAGGGCGCTTTCGTAAGCGTATGCCAACTGCAGGCAACTGAACTCCCGGCGATTAGGAGCGATGACTTGAATGCCGATCGGCAGTCCTGCATTGCTGAAACCCGCGGGGGCGGCGAGAGCAGGACAGCCCGACATCGTGACAAGCAACACGCCCTTCATCCACTCATGGTATGTCTGCATCTTCTGTCCCGCGATTTCCTGCGGCCAATGCTGATTGATATCGAAGGGGAAGACTTGCGCGGTGGGCAGCACCAAAAAATCAAAGCGTTCCAGAAATTTACGCACGGTTTGTGACCAATCGGTGCGCAATACTGATGCCGCGGTGATGTCGCGCGCGGATTGCCGCATCCCCGTTTCAACTTCATATACCGCTTCGGGCTTGAGCAGGGCGCGTTGAGCAGGATCGTTGTAATAGGCCTGGATCGAGGCGCCTTGCTGCCAACCGCGAAGCCGTATCGTAGCTTGCCACAGCGCGTCGAGATCAAAATCCGGCGCCGCCTCTTCGACGCTGCAACCGAGGGACTCGAGGGTGCGTGCCGCCTTCTCACAAACCTCGAGTACCCCCGGCTCGCACGGAGTATGCCCCTTGAAGTCCGCGCCCCAGGCAATACGCTTGCCCTTGAAAGAACTCTCCAGCCGCCGTTGAAACGCGCTGCCGTCGCCTTCCAAAGACAGCGGCACGCGCGCATCGAAGCCCGCTTGCACCGAGAGCAGCATGGCAAGATCGGTGACGTTTCTGGCCATGGGACCGGTGACGCCCATGGACGGCAGCCAGGCGTCGTGCGCGTCGTTGGGAACGCGGCCAATGCTGGTGCGAAAGCCAAAGACGCCATTCCAGCCGGCCGGATTGCGCAGACTTCCGCCATAGTCGGAGCCGTCCGCGACCGGCTGCATGCGCAGCGCCAGCGATACGGCCGCGCCGCCGCTGCTGCCTCCTGCCGAGCGAGTCATGTCATACGCATTGCGGGTCGCGCCGTAGACGTTGTTGTAGGTATGCGAACCTAATCCGAACTCAGGCGTGTTGGTCTTGCCAATGAAAATCGCGCCTGCGCTGCGCAATCGCTCGACCATCAACCCGTCGGTCGAGGGTGTAAAGTCCTTCAAGATCGGAGAACCCATGGTCATGCGAATGCCTTTGACCGCCTGCAGATCCTTTACCGCGTGCGGAAAACCATGCAGCGGTCCCATGGATTCGCCTCGTGCAAGCTGGGCATCGCGTTCACGCGCCTGCGTGAGCAGATCTGCCCGCTCTTGAAGTGCAACGATGGCGTTTACCTTCGGATTGATCCGCCCGATATGATCCAGGTAAGCGCTCATCACCTCGACACACGAGACCTTGCGCGAATGTATCGCTTTGCCAAGGACGGCCGCGTCCATGAGGACGATTTCGTTGGCGCGTGGTTCTTGTCCCGGAGCCGCGTATCCAGCTGCACTTAAAGTGGCACCCGCCGCGAGCCCCAAGATTTCGCGGCGGCTCACGGCTGCCTTGTCGGAATTGTTTTCATTGTTGGTCATATGCTGCTTCCTTGATCCTGCAGGCCGCCACGTGGGTAACCAACACGACGCAAATCGTGCGGCAATTGCCGGTATGCTGCGGCCACCTCCGGTATCACCGCGTAGCTCTCCACGAATTCCCGGGGGAACCGGCACGGCTTGCCCGAATCGAGATTCAGGCAAAAGTACTCGATTTCAGCATCGATGACTCGCTTCCCGTCACCTATACGCCGAATCTCGAAGCGGCGGGTGCAGCGCAGTCGCCCGTCGCAGGCGACCAGCCAGGTGGCGAGCAGCAACTCATCGCCGAGCAATGCCGCTTCCAGATAGTCGATTCGTGTATGCCGTACGGCCATGCCGCGCCGCATGGCCAGGCAGGTCGCCAAGGGCGTGCCCAGTTCTGCGGCGTGCGTCCAAGCGATGCGATCCAGCCATTGCAAGTAGACCGCGTTGTTGACGTGCGCATACTCGTCGATTTCGGCAGATACGACTTGGTGCGTGCAGGTGAACGCCAGTGGCAAGCGCAAGGGCGGGTGAATCAATGCGGCATTCTCGAGCCGTCGCAGCCGGCGCGCCGCTTTGCCACGGCTCGTGCGATCCAAGGGCGATTGGCATCGGCTGCGCTGGTCATACGCCATGATACCGTGTGCCGGGCCCCTAGAGTCGATGCCAGTACGCGTTCACGATACTCGGCGATTGACGAATTTTTGCGGCGACCAGCCGCAGCTGCTCCTCGGGAAGTCCGAACACATCCACCTGGATGTGAAATGCGTCGTTGGAGGTGCATTCGGCGACGATGCGCCGGGGCAGGACGTTGAGATTTTGGAAACGCTCGAGGACGCGAGCGACGGCCCCGGGGTCGCTATCCGCGACGATTCGCAGGCGCCATAGCGATGACTCTGTCGGATACATGGTGAACAATCCTCATACGATTCGAGTTCGGAGCGAAAACCATCGACACCCGGCCTTCAGTGAAGGCCGGGCTGGTAATGCCCGAACCGCGGCGTCTGAGATTGTTCATCTGCCGCTAGAGTATGCTCTCATCGCTTTAAAAGGGGGAGATCGTGAATAGTTTGCGGGAAGATGCGGGGGCGACGGCATGCCCACATCGGCCGCCATGCCCGGGCTGCCCGCGGTTCGGCGAACCAGGCATCGCGCTCGCAGCGCGCAATGCCCTGGAGGAGTTGACGCGTATTCACCACTTGGAGGGAATCGCGGTTGTTACCGGGGATACAGCCGGGTTTCGACACCGTGCGCGACTCGCCATCCGCGGCCGCTTAGGCTCGCCCAAGGTCGGGTTGTTCGAGCTGGGTACGCATCGAGTAGTTCATATCCCGAATTGCAGCGTGCATCACCCGCTCATCAACCATGTCGCCGATGTGGTGCGGCGCGCTCTGGTCGATGCGGACGTGACCTGTTATTCGGATACTGCCCACTTGGGGCTGGCGCGCTACCTGCAAGTGGTCGTGGAACGCAGTTCACAATCCGCTCAAGTCGTGGTTGTCGCCAACACGGAGACACCCGAGCCGCTGGCCGCATGCCTGGATCTCATCCGCGAACGGCTGGGCAAGGATTTACACAGTCTGTGGTTCAACGCGAACCGCGGACGGTCCAACAGCATTCTCGGTGCTGATTTCCATCACTGGTGCGGGCCGGCCAGCGTCGTCGAATATTTTGGCGCAGCGGCGGTGCACTATCCGCCGGGGGCGTTCGGGCAAAGCAATTTGAGCATCGCTCAGCTCATCGTCGAGCATGTTCGCGGCCAAATTCCGGCAGGTTCGCGCGTGGTTGAATTCTACGCGGGCGTGGGTGCCATCGGCCTGTCGATTCTGGCGCAGGTGGCCGAAATCAAAATGAACGAAGTGAACCTTAGCTCGCTGCACGGCCTCGAATTGGGGCTCGAGCAGCTCAGCGCAGCCGACCGCGCGAAAGTATCCGTCATCGCCGGCGAGGCAGCAGCCGCCCGAATGGCGGCGTCCGATGGGTCCGTCGTGGTCGCGGACCCACCGCGCAAGGGACTGGATCCGCAACTGTCGGACCACCTGGGCCAACATCCGCCCGATAGGCTGATTTACATCAGCTGCGAAATCGAGTCGCTGCGCCGCGATGCGGCAATATTGATCGCGCATGGCAAGCTGCGCCTGCGCGCGCTCACTGCTTTCGATCTCATGCCCTTTACCGAACACGTGGAGACCGTGGCTTGCTTCGAACGTTGTTAGTGGAATACTCGGACAGGCTCCCGGGGCCCGGTCGTCACCCTCGGCCGCGCGCGCGTTCGGGCTGCATTAAATCGTCCGGCGTGGATTGAAGAATGGTCATTTTGCCACTGGACAGAAAACGCGCCTGGCGCTATAGCTATGCGTGCCGGGCGCTATTGCTATGCGCGCGAAAATGCCTTGAATCAGGAGAGCTCTATGGCAGCTCATATGCGAATCGCGGGCGTTATCCTTGCGGAGGTCGCCTTGTTTGGCTGCGCGAACATGACTCCGAACGCGAACGCAAAACCTGCGACGGCGGGGGTGGTCAAGGATCCGACTTGCCTCACTGAAACCGGCAGCCGTGTACCCGGCTCGAAGTGCCGTGGATACGGACGCTCCTATTCAAATGAGGATCTGGAAAGGACCGGCCAAACCTCGGCAGCCGATGCGCTGGCGCTCGTGGACCCTTCGATCACCGTACATAAATAGTCCAGCCTCAGCCGAAGCGCCGACCGGCCGCGTTTCAGCCGCGAAGGTCCTCTATGGTCATTTGGGCCCCTTTCTCGGCGATCATCGCGGTCGGGGTATTGGTGTTGCCGGATGTGATCGTCGGCATGATGGAGGCATCGATGACGCGAAGATGTTCCACGCCGTGCACCCGCAAGCGCGCATCCACCACTGAAGTCTGGTCTCCGGCGAGCCCCATCTTGGCGGTTCCCACGGGATGAAAAATCGTCGTGCCGATATTGCCTGCCGCAACGGCGAGCGCTTGGGTATCGTCGCCAATGCTTGGGCCGGGTAGAAACTCCACGGGAGTAAAAACTTGGACCGCCGGCTGGGCCATGAGGCGCCGGGTCGCGCGAATGGCGTCCGCCGCGACGGCCCGGTCCTCGGCAGTCCCCAGATAGTTCGGCGCAATCATAGGAGGGGCAGACGGATCGGCAGATCTGGGCCGCACAGTCCCGCGCGACGTGGGGCGCAGATTGCAGGCGCTGAGTGTGACCGCTGGGAATCGATGCAGCGGATCTCCAAATTTGTCGAGCGACAGCGGCTGCACGTGAAACTCGAGATTCGCTCGCGGCATCTCTGGAGAGGAGCGCGTGAAGATGCCGAGTTGCGAGGGCGCCATGGTCAACGGTCCGCGTCGTCGCACAAGATAATCAACGCCCATCCATGCCCGCCGGAGCGGCGAGTGATAAGCCTCGTTGAGCGTTTTTGCGTTGTTGACCTTGAAGATCATCCGCTGCTGCAAATGGTCCTGCAGATTCGCGCCCACGCCGCGTCGCTCCTGAATGGTCTTGATGCCGAGGGGCGCGAGCCATTCGTGCCTGCCGATTCCCGACAGGCTCAATATCTGCGGCGAGCCGATCGAGCCGGCCGCAAGAATCACCTCGCCCGCCGTGCGGACCTCGAATGCTTCTCGATTGCGCCGGAACTGCACGCCGCAAGCGCGCCGATTCTCGATAATCACCCGTTCGACCATGACCTCGAGCTCGAGCCGCAAGTTGGCGCGGCTCAGCACCGGCTTCAGAAATCCGCGCGCGGCTGACCAGCGGCGTCCGCGTTGCTGATTGACATGGAAATAGGCAACACCCTCGTTGTCGCCGCAATTGAAGTCGTCGATGGCGGGTATGCCAAGCTGAACGGCCGCCTCGCGCACCGCATCGAGCACCCGCCAGGAGACCCGCGGCGCCTCAACCCGAAACCCGCCGCCCGTTCCGTGGTATGCGCTTTCGCCCAGGAAATGATTTTCCACCTGCTTGAAAAATGGCAGGACTTCGCGCCATCCCCATCCCTCGAGTCCGAGGGAACGCCAACCATCGTAGTCCGCTGCCTGGCCGCGCATGCTGATCATCGCGTTGATCGACGAGGAGCCGCCGATGACCTTGCCGCGCGGATAGGCGAGCGAGCGGCCGTTGAGGCCAGGCTCGATTTCGGTGCGGAACATCCAGTCGGAGCGCGGATTGCCGATGGCAAAAAGATATCCTGCCGGAATGTGGTACCAAATCCAGTTATCCAAGCCGCCGGCTTCGAGCAGAAGAACGCGGCGCTTCGGATCGGCGCTGAGCCGATTGGCCAAGATGCACCCTGCCGTCCCGGCGCCCACGATGATGCAGTCATAGTCTCCCGCTAAACGCATCATGGCGGCCATCTAACCATGAGCCGGATACGTGATGTAGCCCTCGGGCCCTTGCGAATACCAGGTTTTCGGATCGTCGGCATTGAGCGGCAGATTGTGCGCGAACCTGGCGGGCAGATCGGGATTCGCCAGAAACTTTCTGCCGAACGTGATGGCATCGGCGGCGCCGCCGGCCATCGCCGCCTGGCCACGTGCGAAGTCGTAATCGGAGTTCAGCGCCAAGATGCCCTTGAATGCCTTGCGGATCAGCGGCGCCACGGGCGGCCGATCCGATTTGCCAAATGTACCCTCAGGCCCGGGTTCGCGCAGTTCCAAGAACGCGACGCCCAACTCATCCAAAGCCGTGGCTGCCGCCGGGAAGAGTGCCGCTTGATTGCTGTCATCAACGCCCTGCGATTCGCCGTTTGGCGATAGACGCACGGCGCATCGTTCCTGGCCGACGGCGCCGATGAGCGCCTGGACGACCTCGCGCAGCAGGCGTACTCGATTCTCGATCGAGCCGCCGTAGGCATCGGTGCGCTGGTTGCTGCCGTCGCGCAGGAACTGATCGATGAGGTAGCCGTTGGCCGCATGCAGCTGCACCCCGTCGAAGCCCGCTTCGATGGCATTGCGCGCCGCGGTCACATAATCCCCGATCAGACGCGGAATTTCCTCGATCGCCAACGGCCGGGCTGCGGCGTAAGGCTGTCTGCCATCGTAAGTATGCGCCTTGCCCGGCGCGGTGGTCGCGCTCGCCGACACGGGCTGAACGCCGTGCAAGGAGGGATGAACGAGGCGACCCATGTGCCAGAGCTGCACAAAGATCCGGCCGCCCGCGCGGTGTACGGCAGCGGTGATCCGCCGCCAGTGATTCACGTGCTCGGCGCCCCACAGCCCGCCTGCATAAGGCCACCCGCTGCCCTCGAGGCTGATGTGAGTTGCTTCCGTTATGATCAGCCCCGCCGAAGCCCGCTGGGAATAGTACGCGGCCATGAGATCGGTTGGAACATGTTCGCGCGTGCTGCGCCCACGGGTCAGAGGGGCCATCCAGATTCGGTTGGGGCAGATGAGGCTGCCCACTTTTATCGGGTCAAACAAGGTGGTCATGAAATCCCTTACGAGCAATTGAGGGGGCGGCCGGCATGCTAACAGAGCTCGACGTGCGGCCGATCCGATCGATCGCGTACAATGCCTGAGCCGATCACCATCACAAAAAATAAACTGGGATTGATACACATGAGCCGCATCATTGTTCTGATTGTCTTCCTGGGCGTGGCGTTGCCTGTCAGCGGCGCCCCTTCAAATCCTGGATTCACGGTAGGCCGCTACCTCGACCTGCAGTCGGCCAGCGCGCCGCAAATCTCTCCGGACGGCTCGCAGATCCTCTATACGCGCACGATGATCGACAAACAGGCGGACAAATACCAGAGCGCCATTTGGATCGTGAACGCCGACGGTTCGCACCACCGATTCTTAGCCACGGGCAACGGCGCAATCTGGTCCGCGGACGGCAAGAGTATTGCGTTCCTCGCCCCGGGCGAGCCGAAGGGAGCCCAAATCTTTGCCTTGCAACTCACGGTTGCAGGGCCGCCGACCCAGCTTACCTGGCTCACCGAAGAGCCCGGCAATTTGCGCTGGTCACCCGACGGCAGGTGGATCGGGTTCACCATGAGAGTGCCCGACGCCGAAAAATGGGCGATCGACCTGCCGGCGGCGCCGGAAGGCGCGAAATGGGCGAATACGCCGCGCTATACCGAGCGATTGCATACTTTTCGCGACCAGGCAGGATTCACCGAGCGTGGCTGGCGCCATCTTTTTTTGGTGGCGAGCGACGGCGGCGCGCCGCGGCAGGTCACGAGCGGCAACTGGAGCGTTGGAACGAGCTCATTTGAAGTAGCCACCGGCGTTGATTGGGAATTCACGCCCGACGGCCGCTCGGCAGTCATCGAAGGTTATAAGGAAGGCGATCCGGACCGCAATGATCGCGAGAGCTACATCTACTCGGTTGACCTGAACGGCGGTACCGTCGCGCGGCTCACGAAGGCCACGGGCAGTTGGGCGCAGCCCGCCGTGTCTCCCGACGGTAGGACCGTGGCCTACGTGGGATATACCAAGACGGATACCAACCACGTGATGGACTTATGGACGATGTCAGCGGACGGCGGTAACGCGACGCTGCAATCGCAGGGATTCGATCGGGAACCGAGAAGTCTCAAGTGGGCGCCGGACGGCAGCGCTCTGTATTTCACGGCCGAGGATCGCGGCAGCATTCATCTGTACACCTGGTCGCGCGCCAAGGGTATTCGTCAAGTCACCAGCGGCGCTGAAGTTGTGCTCAACCCGACGATCGGCAAGGGCGGCATCGCCGCCATCCGTTCGTCCTTTCGCGAACCCGGCAATGTGGTGCTGTTGAATGAACGGCGGCCCGAGAGCGTGCAACAGCTCACGCATCTTAACGATGGAGTGCTTCGCGACGTCTCGCTCGCCAACGCCGAGGAGATTTGGTACGGCTCCAGCGGCGGTGCGCGAATTCAGGGTTGGATCGTCAAGCCGCCGGATTTTGACCGCGCGCGCCGCTATCCGTTGCTGCTCGAGATCCATGGCGGCCCGCAGGGTATGTACAGCGTGCAATTCAGTCCGCAATTTCAGAACTTCGCCGCGAACGGCTACGTGGTGCTCTTTACCAACCCGCGTGGATCGACCGGCTATGGAACCGCCTTTGGCGATGCCATTTTGAAGCACTACCCGGGCCCCGACTACGATGATCTGATGGCCGGCGTCGACGCGGTGCTGAAGCAAGGGTTCGTCGATGAATCGCGCCTGTATGTGTCCGGTTGCAGCGGTGGCGGTGTCTTATCGAGCTGGATGATCACCCACACGAATCGTTTTGCCGCCGCGGCGGTTCGCTGCCCGGTGACCGATTGGATCAGCATGGCGGGAGAAACCGACATACCGTTCTTCACCTATCGATTCTTCAAGAAACCTTTTTGGGAAGACCCGACCGACTGGCTGGCGCAATCCTCCTTGATGCATGTGGGCAATGTAAAGACCCCGACGCTCATCATGACGGGGGAACTGGACCGGCGCACGCCGATTCCTCAGAGCGAGGAATTTTATCAAGCGCTCAAATACCGCGGCGTTCCCGCGGCGCTGCTGCGCTTTGATCAGGAATACCATGGCACCGGCTCCAAGCCCTCTAACTGGATGCGCACTCAGCTCTACATGATGAGCTGGTTCCAGCGCTACAGCGGCACGCCGCCGCTGCCGGCGCCGCAGTAGGCGCCGACGGATCCCCGGCTCGATGTCGAAATCAGCAGCAAGGTAAGGAAGAGATGAACATGAATTCGTTGAGCCGGCGCGACATGCTTGCGCTGGGCATGCTGGCAGCCGTGCCGTTGAACCTGTTGGCAGAACGGGCCGGCTCGGCGCCGGCCGTCAATTCGAACGCGATGCGCACATTGGACGGCTTTATTGCAGGTTACTGCGCGGCCATGGATGCGCCGGGATTGACCCTCGGACTCGCCAATGCCGAGGGGACGGTCCGAGTGGCGTCATACGGCCATGTCGATCTGGCTGCCAAGTTGCCCGTGACCCCGTCGCATCTCTTCGAGATCGGTTCGATCACCAAATCATTTGTGGGGTTGATCGTTCTGCAGCTGCACGAAGAGCAGAAAGTCGATTTGCAGGCGCCGATTCGCACCTACCTTCCCTGGCTGTCCATGGAGACCAACTTTGGCGAGATCCTGGTACATCATTTACTGACGCACTCGAGCGGGATGCCCGACGACGCGCCGTTGATTCCCAGCTCGCCGGAGCGGCGGCCGCGCCAGGCGCTCAAACCAGGCTCGGAGTTCCATTACAGCAATTGGGGTTACGATGTTCTGGGGCGTTTGATCGAAACCGTCGATGGCCGCTCTTGGGCTGCCGCGGTCAGCGCGCGCATCTTGAAACCGGTCGGCATGACCGACACGGCGCCGACGATTACCAGTGCGTCGCGTCCGCGCATTGCTCAGAGCTACATGCCATTGCATGATGATCGGCCCTTTCCGCGGCACGGCGCGCTCGTGCCCGCCGGCAACCTGGCAGTGGAATTTGCCGCAGGATCGATCGCATCGACACCCAAGGACATGTCTCTGTACATGCAGATGCTGCTGAATCACGGCGAAATACGCGGTGGCCGCATCGTTTCGGAAGACAGCTTCAAGCTATTCTCGACCCCGCACATACCGGCGCCGCCGTTCGGCCCGGGGGCGGGCTACGGGTATGGGATTGCGGTCGACAAGCTCGACGGACATATCCGGCTCAGGCATACCGGCGGCATGGTGTCGTTCATGTCCGCGCTTCATATGGACTTGGACGCGAAGATAGGCGCTTTTGCTTCCATCAATGCGCAGTTGGGCTATCGGCCCAATCCGGTTGCGCAACTGGCGGTGCAACTGCTGCGTGCCGAGAAGGAACACGGCAAGGCACCGGCGATACCGGAGTTTGATGCCGCGGCAAAAGTCGAATCGGCGCAGAGCTACAGTGCCGTCTACACGGCGGGCGCCGGCCGGCATGTAGAGATAAAAAATGCCGGCGACCGCCTCAATCTCATCGTCGAGGGCCGCACAATTCCGTTGCAGCAATCGGAAAACGGCACCTTCATCGCAGATCAGGCCGGCTTTGACCTGTTTCCAATCAACTTCGAACGCGCTCAGGCTGCCGCGAACGACAAGTCAAAAGCGCCCGTCACCGCCATGTCGTACGGACCAGATTGGTACGCGCGGGCCGGATACCAAGGCGAAACTGCGCTCGCGCCATCCGCGGCCCTGGCCAAGTATGTTGGAGAATACTACTCCGAGAATCCCTGGTCCGGCACGGTTCGGGTGGTGCAGCGTCAGCGGCAGCTGTGGCTGGGCGGTACGGATCCGCTGATCCCGATCGGTGATCATCTATTCAGGGTCGGCGCGGAAGCAACCAGCCCGGGCATTGCTGAATTTTCGGCGCTGATCGGCGAGAAGGCCGCTTTTCTTTGGATCGACGGCGTTCAATTTCGAAGAATTGAGGAAGCGGCAGCCTGAGGGCATCGACGGCTTGTCCCGATAATCCCATCAGGGGCGGAGGTAGCGGGTTTAGCGGTGGTCGATCGACTGCCGCAGTGCCTTCGTGACTTCGCCGGCGATATCGTCCTGGACCTTCAGGATGTCGTCCAATCGCCGGTCGTACGTTTCGGTCCAGACCACAAATCCGCTGTCGGCGCGCACCAAGCGGGCGGCCACGCGCATGGTTGAAGCGGATTTGCGCAAGCTTCCATCCAAAACATAGGCTACGCCCAGGGATTTTGCGATATCGGCAACCGAGACTTTTTTGCCCTTGTAGTAAAACGACGATGTGGGCGGCGGCACGCGGAGTCCGGGAATCTTGCTGAGCCGGTCAATGAGTTCTTCGGTCATGCCGTCCGCAAAATATTCCTGGTCCATCGATTCGCTGGTCAAGTCAAGAAAGGGCAGTACGGCTACGGAATTTTCAGCCGACGTTGCATCGGGGTTTGACGCCGCATGCACCTTGTCGCCGATTCTGCCGTAGACAAACAGCGCAACGACGAACACGCCGGCGAGCGCAGCACCGGCGCCCAGCAAAGTCCGATTTCTGCGCGAGTGCGTGCCGGAGTCGGGGCATTGCGGGGCGGTGGACGAAATAATCGGCGGTTCCACCCAGGGGCTGACCGTGGCCACCATTCGATATCCTAAGCGCGGAACGGTCGCGATATAGATGGGCTGTTTCGGGTCGTCCCGCAGAAGGCGGCGCAGGGAAGTTATCGCCTGATAGACCGAATCGGGCGTAACGATGACACCGGTCCATACCCGCTCAAGCAACTCATCGATGCTGACGACTTCCCCGGCGCGATCTGCGAGACACAGCAGCAGGCGCATGGTTCGTGCCTCGACCCGCACGGTCTCGCCCTCGCGCGAGATCTGACCCGAGGCCGGGTTTATGCGCCAGGCGCCGATGCGCAATGATGTTCCTGACGGCTGATCCATACGCCGATTGTATCAATACGGGGGAATTTGACCGCAAGCACGGAGCCTCCGCTGAGGCAGCCCCGAAACGAAAGGACCCCGATGGGGCAGGGCGCCGGCGTCGGATCGACGCCGGCACGATGCGCGTTATCGGTTCTGTGCCACCAGCTTCGAGACCTGCGACCACTGCTCGGTTGCGCGAGCAACGTTGCCGGCAACATCTTTCTTCCAGTTCTTGCGCGATTCAAGATCGCTGAACAGGTAGAGTTTGCCATCGACGACGGCAAACACACGCGGGTGAGTCCCAACCTTGCGGCCTTGCGAGACGCCGTAAGCGTCGAAGCCGTCGTATTGCGGCGCGTACTTTTCCGGGTTGCTCGCGAACGCGTGCAGGTGCGTCGGAGTGATAAAATGGAACTTCGAGCCCTTGTAGTCGTAGCCCAGTTCCTTCACCCCCAGGATCGGGTCCGGAGACGGTGTAAAGTAGGAAAGCGCGTCGTAGCTGCCCAGCGCAACGCCTTTATCCTCAAAGAAATCGCCGGCGAATACCGGCGCGGCAGATAGCGCCAAGACGGCGACGGAGGCAAATCGAACGATTGATCGATAGTTCATGGTAGTCTCCAAAAGTTCACACAACCAAGTCATTGACCGCAATGACTGCAAAGGGAATCAGTGCAAGGATCAGCGAGAGAAAAAGCGCACCGGCATTGACGAGGATTTTCATGGGTATCTCCCTGTTGACCATGGAGGCACTGTAAGGCGCTGCCACAGGTCCTGTTAGGACGTGCGCCAAACCGCAAGATCCACGGCGCGAGAGGCAGGTTTAGGTCGCGAACGGTAGGCGGCAAGGCGGCAGGCGCTCGGGCGCGCCGTCGCCTAGTTGTCCTGCAGCACCACCCAGGTTGGCGCGTGATCGCTGGCTTTTTCCCAGCCGCGCACTTCTCGGTCCACGCCGGCATCGACCAGCCGGTTCGCGACCGATGGGCTGAGGAGCAAATGATCGATTCGCAGGCCCGCATCCCGCGGGTAGGCGTTGCGGAAAAAGTCCCAAAATGTATAGATCTGCCGGCCGGGATGAATTGTGCGCACCGCATCTACCCAACCGTGCCTGAGTAAACGGGCGAACGCCTCGCGAACCTCTATTCTAAAGAGGGCATCATCCACCCAGCGCTCCGGCTTATACACGTCGGCTTCGGCCGGAATCACGTTATAGTCGCCTGCGAGAACGACCGGCGCTCCGGAGAGAAGCAACTCAGCGGCATGCGCGAGGAGTCGGTTGAGCCAACGCAGCTTGTATTCGAATTTTGGGCCCGGCGCCGGATTGCCGTTCGGCAAATACAGGCATCCGATTACGACACCGGCGACCGTGGCCTCAATGTATCGGCTATGCTCATCATCAGGATCCCCGGGAAGCACTCGCCTGATCTCTTTGGGCTCTGAATTCCTGGCGAGAATGGCGACTCCATTCCAGCTTTTCTGACCATGCCAGATGACGCCATAGCCGGCATCGCGAATGGCCGCTTCCGGGATTTATCTTTGCGGTGCCTTCAATTCCTGAAGACAGACCACATCAGGCGCCGACTCCGCAAGCCAGCGCAACAAATTGCCCAAGCGCGCGTTGATGCTGTTGACATTATAGGTAACAATTTTCATGAGACATTATTGTTGGTTCGCGCAGCGATTTGCAAAGGCGTACCGCGGTTGAAGCGGACCGCGCTCACACCAAGCCTGGGAGCGTTCTCAGACACCGCATCACGACACCGCGCCGGCTGGCGGCGGCTGCGTCAGTTGATCGGTCGCAGGTCGATCGAGCTTACTTGGCGCTTCCCGGGGTATAAGAAAATTTCTGGCCCGCGATGGATGCCGAATACATCAGACCGCCTTTGGCGACGGTAAACACCACCATGAGCAAGGGCATGAGCGCCAGAGTGCGCAGCAGATGTTGCATGGTATCCCCCTTGGATGGGCAATCAGTATGCCGGCTATTCTAGCATGCAGCCTTTGGCCGGGCGGCAAGCTGCCGCAGGTAGGTGTTGATTTGCTCACTCCATGCCTTGCCTGCGACGCGGTCGCCGTCGGCCATGTCCCTCACGATTTTTTCGGCTGCCTCCGCCAGCGCCGTACGCTCGTAGACGACCTCCACCCTGGTCGAGTCGCCATTCGGCTCAACCTTCAGAGTGATCACCGTGACGAGCGCGTCGGGAATCAGGTAGGCATACTGGATTCGCCCTAGCGTCGGGTCGAAGGCGGTGTTCACCCAGATCGCGGTCTTGTCGCTGTGCCGGATGCGAAAGACCATGCCCGCTTGGTCGACCGGTTTCTCCGGCCAAACAAAACTCGGATCCCAGTCAGGGGCCCAATCGCGCTCCTTGTGCGCGCCGAACAGCGGCCAGACAAGGTCGAACGGCGCATGTGCAATCAAAGCGAATTGCTCGCGCGTGTGCAACGCTCGTTTCGTCACTGCCGTCACTCCCGTCGCTTGCCGAAAAAAGTCAGCGTAATTGGCTGTCCTTGCTGCCGCGTCGATTGTGGCCGGAGGATCGAACGGGTTCCCGATCACGTGCGTCCTGGCAGGGCAGGCAGAGGCGCACCCCGGGAACGGCATCGCGACGCCGCGGCGGAATTTCTGCGCCGCATTCCGCGCAGTGGCTCAAGCTCGGGCCCTGCGGCAGGCGGCTTTTGGCAAGGTCGATCGCATCCTTGACGGTCGCGTCGATTTGCTCTTGCACTGCACCTTCCCTCGCCCAACCCGTCGCCATCGCTCGCACCTTCAAAGTGAATTCGTGAATCTTAGCCCAAGGTCACCGGAACGAACAGCCGAGCGCCGCCGCGATGCCGACGGCGCGGCTAAGCGCCGCTCGCCGTGCGCGCAGGGACCCGGCCGATGGGGCCGATTTGTCCGAATCGCCGCTCGCGCTTGGCATATTCCTCGATGGCCTGCGTGAAAGCGAGCGCGTCGAAATCCGGCCAAAAGCATTCCACGAAGTGCAGCTCGGCATATGCGCATTCCCACAGCAAGAAGTCGCTCAAGCGCTTTTCGCCGCCGGTGCGGATCAGCAGGTCCACATCCGGCGAGGCCGTCATTGAGTGATCGACGTCGGCAAGATGCTGCGTGAATCGCGCGCGATCGCCGTCGGGCTCGTCCGCCATGCGCCGGCAGCTTTCCAGCAGGGAATGTTGCGAAGAATAATCGACCGCAATGCGCAACAGCATGCCCGTGCAATGCGCGGTCGCGCGCTCGCTGTGTTCGATGGTGCGCACCACGCCGGGTGCCAACCGGTCGCGCCGGCCGATGACGTTGATCCGTATCGATCGTTCCAGACAGCGCGGCGTCTGCGCCAGCAGATAGCGGCGCAATAGCGCGAACAGTGCGCCAACCTCGCCCTGCGGCCGTCGCCAGTTGTCGGCCGAGAATGCGTACAAGCTCAACGTTGCGATGCCGTGCCGTGCCGCCGCCGCGACGACTTTGTCGACGGCCTCGGCGCCGGCGCGATGGCCGGCCGTGCGCGGCAGCCCGCGCTGCGACGCCCATCGCCCGTTGCCGTCCATGATGATCGCTATGTGCATGTCGTTGGGCTTGTCACGAGTCGGGTGCTGAAAAAAATCATGTGCGTCGGGTCGCCTTGATCACCGCCTCGACATGGTCGAGATATCGATTCAAGGCCTTTCTGCCGGCCGCGGTCAGGCTATAAACGGTCCTCGGGCGGCGCTGTTCGAATGATTTCGTGCAGGTCAGATACCTGGCCTCTTCCAGCTTGCGTGCGTGCGCGCTGAGGTTGCCATCGCTGACATCGAACAGCGCCTTGAGCTCGTTGAAGGTCAGTGCTTCGCGCACCGCCAGCGCGCTCATGATTCCCAGACGGACGCGTTCGTACACCAACCGGTCGAAGGTAGCGTCGTGATCGGCGTGCGGAGCCGGCACCGGCGCGAGCTTCGGACGCTTCGGTGCCGATGGCATCGGTGCGCGTGCGTTAGATCTTGCGGCCATTTCCCATCCGTCCGATCAGAAAGCCGAAGAGCAGGTGCAATCCGCCGAATCCGGCACCCAGCATGAAGATCTGCGACCTGTCCGGCAGCAACAGCGCGACGAGGCCAAACAATGCGAATAGCGCACCCAGAGCGGCGAGCATCCGCGTGGTTGCCGCGCTGGCCGTCAACAAGGCGGATCCGTACAAGAGCAGCCACGTGCCCGGAATGGCGTGCGGATTGCCGCCGAACCAATGGACCGCGGTCATGACGAGGCCGGCACCCAACGACGGCGACAGACAGAGCGCGAATTTAAGCAGCGGGGTGCCGACCAGACGCAGGTCGCGCAGCGATGACTCGCGCACGATGAGAATGCTTCCCAGCACCGCACCCAACAGCGCGGCGCCCAGCCAAATGCCCAGCCAGTATCGATGTAACTCCGGCACCCAGCACAATGCTGCCGCCAGCAGCGCAATGGTCCCCAAGACAACGCCTGCCGAACCCGGAACCGCCAGCAACATCGCGCCCTCCATCGAAGATCGGATGTAGCGCAGCGTGGCAGCTGCGTGCGAGTCGAGACGTACGGTGTTGCCCACGCGGCGACACTAACCATGTCGCCGTGCGTCGTCAAGTACTCTGCCGTATAGAGTTGATAGGCAGCCGGCAAGTTTCGAGGCGATTGATGGGCTGTTGTTATGTACAGTACCGGGCAATGGGATAATATCGGCGAGGGCATCGCGTTGTCACAGGGGGAGAGCGTCATGACGAAATTGCAGGCTGGATTGGTGGTGCTGCTGGCGATTGCCGCACTCGCGGTTGCACACGTGGCGAGCGCAGCCGATGTCACCGGCACGTGGATCATGGCGGTCGAGACGAGCGCGGGCAGCGGCTCGCCGACTTTTGTTTTGGTGCAAAAGGGCGATGCGCTGTCCGGCAACTACCGAGGGCAGCTAGGCGAGGCGCAAGTCACGGGCAGCGTGAAGGGCGATGAGGTGATCATCGAATACAAGGTCGATGGCCAAGCCGGCAGCCTCGCAGTGAAGTATTCCGGGAAGACGGACGGTAAAACGATGGCCGGAAAAGTCTCGCTGGGGCAAATGGGCGAGGGTACCTTCACCGGCAGCAAGCAATAGTCTTCACTGCATCCCGCGTGTGGATATAAAGGGAACTCTCTCACCTTAAGTTCAATTTCGGCGGCACTCACCGCCTCCATTTTGCGAATCCGCGCGCGAACGCGGGGCCGTGGTCGCGAATTCGCGCCAAGCGCCGCGATTTGCAGTGCGAAGCAGTTCTCATCTTTCACGTTTAGCCCGCCGCGGCCGTCATTCCGATGCTGCCCCTGCATCCAAATGTGACCCAAGGCATGTCGGAAACCCATGATTTGCCCGAACCTTATTGTGTTAAGCAAGACACCGAACATTCGTAGTGCACGAATATGGTCGCAGCGCAACATGACCTGGTGATTGGCGATCGCGATATGGGACTATAACGATGCCGAAAAGTCTGAGAAAACATGATCTTGCTGCACCCGAGGCTACGGAGCGGCCGGTGCTGCAACCGCATAGGAAGCTCAAACTCCCGGCGCTTTTGGTGACCGAGGATGATTCTCTCTGGCCGCAGGTCGGCGCCGGTCTCGCCGCCGAGCTGGCGCTCAAGCAACTCGATTCAATCGATGAACTCATCCGCTCCACCCCCGCCGGGCAGGCAGCCATCGTTCTGTGGGATGCGCGCAATCATCCGGAGCCCGCGGCGGTGCTGTCGCGTCTGCACTTGCATTCGCCGCGCTATGCCATCGTCGCACTCGATACGGCCGGCAGCGCCGATGCGTGGACGCTGCCGATTCAACTCCGCCAAGTCGTTGCCCAGGTCGGCTTACCGATAAGTCCCAGTGCCTTGTCCGGGGCACTCGAGAGCGCGTCCGAAGAAGTGAATTCGCGCCTGGCGCTGCTCGGCGACGGCTCAGTCGAGCCGCAGACGAAATCCAGCCCGCCAAAACGACCGTGGCTCGTGCCTGCGGCGATCGGCGCTGTGCTCGCCGCAGCGGTGGGCGCCTATCTGCTTTCTCGAGGCAACTCGACCGCGATCAAACCCACACCCGGTGCAAGCGCGCCGCACAACGGCGCGGCGGCGCCGGCTGCCGCGGTCAAGTCGCCCGCGGACGCGGACGAGAAAGCGGATGCGCTCATCGAGAAAGCGCAGCAAGCCATGCTCGACCGGCATTTCATCGACCCTCTCGCCGGCAGCGCCCTGTCCTTATATCGGGAAGTTCTGCTGATCAAACCCGATAACGGCGAGGCCCGCCAGGGACTGCAGCGTCTGTCGGAAATCTTGGTCGCCCGAGTGCAGTCGGCTCTCGATGAGCGGAAATTCGACGTCGCATTGCAATTTCTCGAAACCGCGAGAAGCATCGATGCAAGAGATAAACGCCTGGTGGCGCTCGATGAGAAGATCGCGAGCCTGCGGGCGGAACTCGGACCCGCGCAGATTCTCGCGGCATTGAATGCGCAGAATTTCGATCGCGCGGCTCAGTTGATTGACGACGCCGCGCGCGCCAAATCACTGTCGCCCGCCAAACTGGCGCAATTGCGCGACGAAGTTCGCCGCCGGCGCGATGAATTCGACATCGCGCGGCTGCTGAAGCTGGTCGATGCACGCCTGCAGCAGGACCACATCATCGATCCGCGCAACGACAGCGCCACCTATTACCTGGATCAGGCAAAACAAGCCGGAGCTGCCGCGCCGGCGCTGCAGAGCCAGACACAGGAGGTGCTGAAGCGGTTGACGCAGATGGCGCACGCCGGGATACAGCAGCATAGCTTCAACGATGTCGATCGGATTCTTACCGAGATGCATGGCGTGGGCGCACCGCAGCCCGGCATAGCCGCTCTGCAGCGCGAGCTGGCCGTTGCGCGCAACAGCCTCGCGGCGCAAAAGCCCGAGCAACCGCAGTATCTGGAGCTGGCGCAGGCGCGTCTGGCGCAGGGAAAATTGACCGACCCCGACAACGACAATGCCCTGTTCTATGTGAACCAGCTGCGGGCAGCTGATCCGAAAAGCAGCGGGCTTGCGCAGGTCATCGGCGCCGTGCAGTCGCAAATCGTGGATCGCGCCCGTGCAGCTCTCGACGCCGGCGACATCGAGAAATCCGAGGCCTTGCTGCAGAAGGGAGCCGCGCTGGGCGCCTCGCCGGAACTCGATGCGCTCGGCGACAAGATCCGCCGGAAGAGGGCGGCGGGCGGCGATCTGCCGCAAATTCCCGAGCAGTCCCTGACGCGCCTGAACAAGCTGGACGTCCAATATCCGGCGCGGGCCTTGCAGAGCAATGTCGAAGGCTGGGTGGAGATTGCCTACACCGTCGGCACTGACGGAACGGTCTCCAACGTGAAGATACTGAATGCCACTCCGCCCCGCACTTTTGAGTCCTCGGCGAGTAGAGCCGTGAGCCATTTGCGCTACCAGCCGGTGATTCAGGGCGGCAAGGCGCTGGCCGTCGGCACGCAGGTGCGAATTGTATATCGCGTTCCCAAGTAGGCGATGCGATGAATAGCCAGACAGCCACCTCAACGACGATTACCGGTGCAGCGCTGGTGCCGCCGCCGGTCGCTGAGCGCGTTCGCGGCACGGTTCTTTGCCTCATCGTGCACGATGAATTGGAATTGAGATTGAGGCTGGCGGGCCTGGTGCGTCGTGCGATGCCGAAGATGGACGCGGATACGGTCACGCGCGCAGGCTTCGATGCGATCTCAATCGAGCGCCTGCGCGCGTATGTGGCCGTGATGTTCATCGTCGAGTTCAGCCCCCCCGAGGCGTCGGCCGCTTCGCTCGCCTCGCTCGGCCGCCTGCACGAGCAGGCGCCGAACCTGCCGATATTCGTGTTTGCACGCGGCGGCAATGAGCGCACGGCGGCGCGCGCGATGAAGCTGGGGGCCAGCGACTACTGGCCGATCCACTCGGTGATCGTCGGCGAGTTGTGCAGCGCCTTGCAGCCCTTGATCGAATCCGCAACGGCGCCGGCCGCCGCGACCAGCGCTGCCGCGGATCGCTGGCGGCAACCGGAAGTGGCCGGTTACACGATGATGAAGAAAATCGCGCAGTCGAGCGCTGCGAGCGTATACCTTGCGCGCAGCGACGAATTTCCGCAGCCGGTCGCCTTGAAGGTAGAGGCGATCAAGGGACAGCACGTGGTGTCGGAAGCGGATCGGGAGCGCTTCGCCAAGGAATGCGCGATTCTATCGAAGCTCAATCACCGCTCGATTGCAAATGTGCTGGACTTCGGCACGACCGAGGACTATTTGTATCTTGCCCTGGAATACTTTCCCTGCGGCAGTTTGCGCGAGCGTTTGAAACATCCGGTAACCGAGGCCGATGCCGTCAACTACGCGCACCAGATCGGCGAAGCATTGCAAATCGTTCACGCCGCGCGCGTCGTGCATCGCGACCTGAAGCCTTCCAATCTCATGCTCACCAGCGAAAATCGCCTGGTGCTCATCGACTTCGGGTCGGCCCGTACTCAGTTCACGACGAACGATCTGACGCGCCCGGGTGATTGCACGGGGACACCCTATTACGTGTGCCCGGAGCAGATCGAGAATCGCGATCCGGATGCGCGGGGCGATCTCTACAGCCTCGGAGTGGTATTTTTCGAGATGCTTTCCGGATCATTGCCCTACGGCGGCAAGACGCTCGCGGAGATTTTCGCGGCGCACCGCGCGGCGCCCGTGCCGCGCCTGCGCGAGCAGTTGTCGGTCTATCAGCCCATGGTCGATCGCCTGTTGGCGAAGGATCCGCAGGAGCGCTATGCCTCGGCCGCCGAATTTCTCGACGCGCTTGACGCTTTGCGCGCGGAATTGATGACCCGGAAACCCAGCCAACCACAGCGGAGCGCTTGATTCATGAACTCTCGTATTGCCAAAGCGCGGATGCCGCGCTTCTCACCCGGCGGACTCATGGTGCTGGTCGTCATTCTCGCCGTCAGCTTCGTGGCAATCGTACTGATACCGGGATTGGAGCTGGCAAGTGCCTTGACGGAATCCAGTGTCGCACTGAAATTTGCCGGGCAGCAACAACGGAATCCGGCGCTGATCCGTGCGTCGCTCGAGTCGATGCACGACCGCCTGACCAATCGGGGTTACATTCAAGAATCCTTGGATCAGCTGCGCGATGCGGCGGCGAAACTCGATGCGGGTCTGCGCCAAATGAACGCGTCGCGACCGGCGGGCTGGTTCGCGCTGCCGGGCGATGCCCGTGCCAAGGGCGAGCCGATTTCCGGAAAACATGCCGCCGCGCTGCGCGACTTGTGGGCCGCGCAGCAAGAGGCATTGCAGCCGCTGCTGAAGTTCACGGGAGTGCCCTACCGGGACAACGAGACGACCGGCACGGTGCTCAATGAAAGCGGCCGGCAGCTGGAGCGGGACGTCACCACGGCCTTGCGCGTCGGGCGGCGTGCGATACCGCAGCTTGACGCCGAGTTGGGCGCGATCGTCACGGAATTGCAGACCGGTAACGCGCGCTCGGCCAACGAACTGCGCCTGGTCATGTTGATCGGTCTGCTGATCGCGCTCGTGCTTGGCGTGCTGGTCGCAACCCTGCTGCTCGCCCGCAAACGCCAGGAGGCCTCGCTGCGCGAGGCCCGCCAACAGACCGCCGACATCTTGCGCACCGTCAAAGACGGATTGTTTTTGCTCGACGAGCATCTGGTGATAGGCGCGTCATATTCCAGCGCGCTCGAAGCGCTGTTTCAGCGCAATGACTTTGCGGGACTGTCTTTCGAGAACCTGCTGAAGGACATCGTGTCGGAGAAGACCCTCACCACAGCGTTGAAATTCGTTTCGGTCCTGTGGTCGGAGCGGACCAAGGAAAACCTGGTCAAGACCATCAATCCGCTCGGCGAGGTCGAGGTCATCTTCGACAGCGGTCACGGCAAGATTTCCACCCGCTATCTGCAATTCGAATTCCACCGGGTGCGGGTCGATGGCAAGATTCAGCACGTGTTGGTGGCGGTATCCGACGTCAGCGCGCGCGTCGATCTCGCCCGGGAACTGCAATCTTCGCAAAACCAGGCGCAGGCGCAGGTCGATACCTTGCTGGGCATTCTGCATGTCGACCCGACGCAGCTGGCCTCGTTTCTGAACGATTCCAACGCCGCCATGAAGATGATCAATGCCGTGCTGCGAGAGCCGGCCCGCGAAGCGAGCGCGTTCCGCAAGAAACTCGATACGCTTTTCCGGCAAGTGCACTCGGTCAAGGGGGAGGCGGCCGCCTTGGGATTGTCTTCCATCGAGAGCCGCGCGCATTCATTCGAGGATGACTTGAAAATGCTGCGCGACAAAACGGATCTTTCGGGAAACGATTTCCTGCCTTTGGTCATCAAATTGGATGACCTCTTGACGCATCTGCAGTCGGTCGGGGATCTGGTGTCGCGGCTGGCGCGCCTGCATGTCGCCGCAACCGGCACTGAGCCGCACGCACACACGGAAACGGCGGTCATCGAGCATGCGGGTTCTGAGGTCGCCAAGCCGGAAGGCAGCCTGGCCTCCATGCTGCAACAGCTCACGCAACGGGTGGCGGGCGAAAATCACAAGGAAGCGGCGTTGCATTGCATGGGATTCGACACCGTTCCCGACGAATACCGGCGCATCGTCAAGGACATCGCGGTGCAGGCCGTGCGCAACTCCATCGTGCACGGCATCGAATCGACCGCGGATCGGCTCAACACGGGCAAGCCGACGCAGGGTCAGCTCAAGCTCATCTTCCAGGAACTCGGCGACACGGGTTACAAGCTCATCGCCGAAGATGACGGCCGGGGATTGTCAACCGACAAGATCAAGCAGGCTGCACTCAAGAAAGGCTTCATCACGCCCGAGCGGGCGGCCACGCTGGACGCCAAGCAGATATTCTCGCTGTTGTTTCAGCCGGGATTCTCCACCGTCGAGAATGCCACCAAAGATGCCGGGCGCGGAGTTGGCATGAATTTGATGGCCGGACTCATGCAACAGATCGGCGGGAAAGTCTCGGTGGCCACGGTGCCGGGGAAATTTACGCGCCTCACATTGAGCATGCCCCCGGCCAAGCGCGCGGGGAATACGGAAGCAGCGTGATGGACGGTGCGGTTGCGCCCAAGGCTTCCCTGAAGCTGATGATCGTTGATGATTCGAATATCATTCGTCGACGCATAGAACGCTCGCAGCAGATCGCGCGTCTGGAAGTGGTCGGTGCGGCGAGCAATGGCCGCGCCGCGGTCGAAATGTTCCGGCGCACGCACCCCGATGTGGTGACGATGGATCTGACCATGCCAGAGATGGACGGCGTCGAATGCGTGGAAAAATTGGTGGCCATCGATGCCAACGTGCTCATCTTGGTGGTCTCCGCCCTTGCCGACAAAGCCACTGCAGTCGAGGCGATTGAGAAGGGGGCTAATGGCTTCCTTTGCAAGCCCTTTACCGATCGACAGCTCAACGATGCGTTGGAAGAGCTGCTGTCGGAGGCTTGAGATGTTCAAAGAAGCTGAAATCCGCACATTCATCGAGGGGACGACCAACTATTTCGAGACGTCGGCGCAGCAATCGGCGACCGTCGGGTCGCCTTACCTCGTCACCGACGGCAAGCCCGGTGCCTATGAGTACACCGGCGTCATCGGCATTACCGGGGCCCGCAAGGGCATCGTGTATTTTACCGCGCCTCGCGGCATGCTCACGGTGCTGCTGATGCGCATGCAAGAGACCGACACCAGCGATGAGAACATCAAGGATCTGGTCGGCGAGGTTGCCAATACGATTTCGGGAAACGCGCGCCGCGACTTCGGCAAAAACTTCACCATCTCGGTGCCGGTCGTCATCGCGCACGATCTGGAGAAAGTCACCACACCCTATGCGCGCTCCTTCGTGATTCCCATCAATTGGCGCACGCACTCCGCCAAACTCGTGGTTTGCCTCGAATAACCCTCAGGAGCGCGGCGAGTTCCTACTTGCCATCGACTGAGAAAGCCAAGAGAACATTGATCCCGTTGCTGCCCGTCCGGGCCGCGCCGTTGAATCCGGACATGGTGTACACCATGCCTCCGGCGATGGTCGGACCCATGCCATCGATACCGCCGCCCGGCTGCGAGGGATTGGCGTTGACGGTAGCGTAGGTTTGCGCCGTGGTGCTGAATTCCCAGACGATTTTCCCATTGGCCGCATCGTAGGCCCTAAACCAGCCGTCCAATGTTCCGGAGAACACGATGCCCGGCATCACTGCGGGTGCCGCCGATTGAGCGCGCACGCAGGCGCCCTTGGTAAAGTCCTTCGAGCGGTCACCCGCGTAGTGGCAAGGGGCAACCGGCGCGGGCGTGTTCCAGACAACATTGCCCGTGAAGGGATCCAGTGCGGACAAACCCGGCTTGCCCCGGGCGGCATTCTCCGGCACGGGGGGCGCCGCGCCGGCGGCGACGGCGATTTCGTTGAATATCTCGCCGATGTCGGAGTTGGGAACGAACACGTAATTCGAATCCGCGCCGATTCCCCATTCAACGCCGCCCAGCGGCGAACCGGCGCCCACCGCCGTCTTCCACAGCGTGCGCCCCGTATCCGGATCAACGCCATAGACGATCCCCGATTTCTGTCCCGCGACCAGAATTTGCCGGTTGCCGCGCTTGAACAAGATGGGTGTGGCGCCAAAGTCATAGTCAGGGCCCGTCGGCGCGGGGCAATTGGCAACCTTGATGGGCCCGCTGCAGCCGACGATGAAGTTGTCATTGGTGGTGACCTGATTTCGCCAGCGCACCTTGCCGGTCTTCATCTCCACCGCGACGATGGCATCATCGCCGTCGGTGGTCGCATCGGTGTAGCTATCGCCCGTGACCACGTAGACCAAGCCGCGCTTGGCGTCGACCGTCGGCGAGGCCCAGACCGGAGCGCCCGCCGGGCCTTGCATTTGTATGCCGTTGGCGTTCTTGCGCGTCGGCTGCAGCGGCTCGGTAATCATGGAGGTCTGCCATTGCTTCCGGCCGGTCTTCAGATCCAGCGCCGCGAGACTGCCGCGGAAGGTACAGCAGGAATAATTCGGCTGCATCGCCGCCACTTCCTCACCGGAGGAGAGCGGCACGAACAGCTGGCTTCCGGACACCACCGGCGTACCAGTGATATTTGATGCCGGGTGATTTTCCAACGATTCGCTGTGCCAGATCTCCTTGCCGTTTTGCGCATCGAACGCCCGCACGACACGCTTGCCGACCCCAACGAAAGTCGCCCAGCCGCTCGGCGAGATGGCAGATCTAATCACCATCGGTGTCGTGCGCGACGAGGCATCCTCGATCGCCCAGTGCACGCAGCCGGTTTTGGCGTCCAATGCGTAGAACTTGCCCCCGCGATTGGTGACGAAGAGCCAATCGCCGACCACGACGGGTTGGCCGCCGCCGGGCATCGAGAATGCCCACTTCACCTTGAGCTTCGGAATCTCGGCGGCGCCAATCCCAGGTGTCGGCTGAAAACGGCTGGAATTCTCATCCGGGCCGAGCGCGGGCCAGTCCGAGGCGCTCGCCTTGATCGGGCCATGGTTGGTGCACATCCGATCGGATCCGGCGCTCCCCAATTGCTGCCCGGGGGTGAGGTACAGCGCGAGCGCGTCGATCTCGGGCTGCGACAGGCCCTTCGCCATCGGGGCCATCACACCGGTGGTCAGGGCCGCGACGATGTCCGCGGGGGCGCGAAACGCCAACTCCGCGCGGGTCGGTGCCCGTTCCACGGCCGGTTCGTGGCAAGTTTTACAGCGCGCAGCGAACACGGCCTCGCCGCTCGGGCCCGGCGCCGCTGCTTGCTGCGCGAAGGCGCGCGCGCTCAAGCCGCCGGCAAGCGCCGACAGCGTAGCTGCCGAGATCAAGATCCGTATGGTGCTCATGAGTCAACTCTCCCCAGACCCGAATCCACTATGAAAATCCTATCCACCGTCCCGCCATGGCAACGATCAGCCATGCCGCCATCGTCAACACCGCCGCGCTGCGCACGCCCAAACCCGACGCGCCCCGCCGCACGAGAGGATTGAAGACGAAATAGGTGAGCATGAGCGCCAGACCCAACGAAAGCATTTTTACCCAGAACGCCTGCCGTCCGTAAAGCTTCACCGGCTCGGAAATTCCCAACAGTATTCCGGTCGCGATCAGCACGATGACCGCGCCGTTCAGGTAGCGATGCGCGCTTTTGTAGAGCTCGCTGATCGGGGTTTTCAATCCCCAACCCAGAATCGACAACGACATGATGAGGATGGCGCCGCCGAGCAGCGCCAGGGCCAGCAAGTGGGTCGACTCGATCGCCGGGAATAGCCACGTCGACTCGCGAATGGTCTGGCCGAGCGCCGACGCTTCGATGCTTTGCGCGGTGTGGTACAGGGTCATGAGTCAGCCCGGATCCAGGGGGCAGCCTGTGAGCTCCGCCATGATCGGCGAGCTGATGCTGTCGCAATCGAACCAGTTGTAGGCGATGAGCCGGCCGAAGACGATGACGCAGGCCCAGGCGCCCAGCGAAATGACGGCACAAATCTTGGATTTTGCCGGCACGGCGCCCAAGTCCCAGGCCGCTTTGTCCCGCTCCACCTTGAAAGTGAAAACGGCGATGTTGATCGCAGCGACCAGGATCGTGAGGCATTTCAATCTGAACCAAATGCTGTGATAGGTGCGAATCGGAATGGCGAGAAACAACATCGAGCCCGTGATCACCAGCAGCACGAACCCGGCGACCGTCCAGGGTAGAATTTTCGAGAGCATCTGCGAAACGGGCACCTTGCTATAGGAAATCCCCAACAGCCGCAGGTCCACCATCGCAATGGTGCCGACAAACAACATGATGGACATAACGTGGGTGGATTCCGTAATCGCATACATGTAGAGCGATTCGTGCAGCGCGATGCTCCAAGGCGTGTCCGCCAGTTTGGTGACCAATCCCTCGAGCATGGATTCCCCGCTTGTTATATATCAGCCGTGCTCACCCTTTCAAAGCGCCGGAAACCCAAGGACGCACCAGGGAATTGTATTGCAATGACAGCTGTCTGAAGCGATTATAAGCGATGATTATACGGGCCCTTTTCGCGCCGTCCAGCTAAGGAGCGGCCGCCGAGAGCAAAGATTTAGACACCTGGAGATCTCGAATGAAAGTACGCACCGATAAAGTTGCCGCGATGGCAGCCGCCGCGACCATGGTAGCCGCCATCAGCGCGCCTGCTTGGGCGCATCATGCTTTCCAGGCTGAGTTCGACGGCAATGTGCCCATCATGCTTCAGGGCAAGGTCACCAAGGTGGAGTGGATCAATCCGCATACCTGGGTCCACATGACCGTTGTTGCGAACGGCACATCGCAGGAATGGATGGTTGAAGCCGGCACGCCGAATACGCTGCTGCGCGAGGGCTTGACGCGCGACTCGCTCAAGGCGGGCGAGGAAATCATCGTTCGCGGTTACCGAGCCAAGGATGCGCGCTGCCGGCCGGCTTGCAAGGCCAATGGTCGCGATGTGACATTCTTGGACGGCCACAAAGTTTTCATGGGATCGAGCGGCACCGGCGCCCCGAAAGACGGCGCGGACCCGAACGAGAAGTAAAGAATCTCATGGATCAATTTGCGTTGGCGAAACGAGGGGGACGTTCTGAATAAGAAGATGAAGATATGGTCTCTGGTGAGCTTGACCGCATCGGCGGCGGCACTGACTTGCAGCCATGCGGCGCCCACGGCTGCCACTCACAAATCACCCGCCGGCGGTGCGATCGGCCGTGTCGGCGGACACCCCAATTTCAGCGGCGTCTGGTCGGTCATGAACACGGCCAACTGGGACATCGAGCCGCACCTCGCCAGCGCCGCGCTGGAGTTGCGTCCGGGGCCGGTGGTCCCCGTGCCCGCCAAGGCCATCGTCGCCCTGGGAGCCGTGGGCTCGGTGCCTGCCGGCATGGGTGTGGTCGAGGGCGGAAAGATCCCCTACAAGGCCGCGGCGCAGGCGCAAAAGCAGGACAATCAAAAGCACTATTTGGAGCGGGATCCGGAAGTAAAGTGCGACCTGCCCGGCGTGCCGCGCGCGAACTACATGCCCTTTCCATTCCAGATCGTGCAGTCCGCGAAGACCATGCTGATTTCGTACGAGTACGACGGCGCGGTGCGCGACATCCTCTTCAATGACCCAGGTCCGGCACCGATCGATAGCTGGATGGGTCAATCGGTCGGAAAGTGGGATGGCGACACGTTGGTGGTCACGGTCACCGCGCAAAACGACGGTACCTGGTTCGACCGCGCGGGCAACTTTCATTCGGGCGATATGCAGGTGGTCGAGCGCTGGAGTCTGATGAATGAGAACACCATTCGCTATGAGGCCGAGATCACCGACCCCGCGACATTCACGAGGCCGTGGAAGATGAGCATGCTCCTGTATCGGCGCCTCGGCGAGGATGCCCGATTGCAGCAGTTCAAGTGTGTCGAGTTCGTCGAGGAACTCATGTATGGCGACTTGCGTAAGGAGCCCCTGAAATGAGCAAACAATTCGCGGTTTTGGTCTTGGGCGCGGCCATTTCGGCACTGCCCGCGGCGGCGGCATCCGCCGCGGCGCCGGCCGCTGCAGCGCCGGCCGCCGCTTATAAAGCGCAGCTGAATGCGTATGGCCAGCCCGACTTCGAAGGTACTTGGACCAATGCAACCCTGACGGTGCTCGAGCGGCCCAAGGAATACGGCACCCGCAAGGTGATGAGCGCCGATGAGGTCAAAAAGGTCGAGGGCGATGATGCCAAGATGTATGCCGCCGACGCCGCGCCGCGCGATCCCAAGGTGAAGACCACGGACCTGCCTCACGAGTGCGGCAGGGGCTTCAGCGGCGCGGGCTGCGGCTACAACGCAGCGTGGATCGATCCTGGCAACACCGTCATGCGCGTGAACGGCGAGCCACGCACATCGTTCATCACGGATCCCGCGGACGGGCATCTGCCGCCCTATAAGCCCGGGGTCACGGTACCCAACATGTACATGCGTGCGCACTATGGCGAGAACCCCGAGAATCAAACGCTGGCGGAACGATGCCTGACATCGTTCGGCTACAGCGCAGGACCGGTGATGCTGCCGCTGCTGTACAACAACAACTACGAAATTGCGCAGAGCAAGGATACGGTCGCGATCGTGGTCGAAATGGTGCACGACGTGCGCATCATTCATATCGGCGCCAAGCATCGTACCGATGGCGGGCGGCCGTGGATGGGCGATTCCATCGGCTGGTACGAGGGCCCGACACTCGTGGTTGAATCCACCAACTTCCCGGAGGCGACCGCGCTACGCGGTGCTTGGAAGGAATTGAAGGTTACCGAACGCTTCACCCGCGTCGGACCGAATCGCATCCTCTATCAGTTCAAGGCCGAGGATCCGACCGTATGGGACCGACCGTGGAGCGGCGAATACGAATTTACCCCGTCAAAAGGGCGGATCTTCGAATATGCCTGCCATGAGGGCAACTATGCGCTGGAGGGAATTCTCTCGGGTGCGCGCGCGGACGAAGCAGCGGCCGCTGAGAAAGCCAAGGCGGCGGTGGCCAACAAGACTGCGGCTGCAACACCGGCCCCGAGCGGCACGAAGAAGCAATAGGCCGGCAGCCCCGGGGCAATAAAAGATGCCGCGCCTGTTTGGCGCGGCATTTTTTTAGGACTGGTGGCGCGTGCTGACGATCGGGTGTGAGCTCGACAAGCCGCCGTCCACCGCAATGGCTTGTCCGTTGACATAGGAGGCAGCATCCGAGGCTAGAAATAGCGCGGCCTGTGCGATTTCTTGCGGCATGCCGTGGCGCTGCAGGGGATTGAGTTGGCCGATCTTGTGCTCCGTGCCGCGCTCGCGGGCGCGTTCGAACATCGGCCGAGTCATGCCGGTTTCGATCAAGCCGGGACAGATGGCATTGATGCGTACACCCGTGCCGGTCAGTTGATAGGCGACCGTTTGCACCAAGCTGATGACGCCGGCCTTGCTGGCGCTATACGGAACGCCGCCCGCACCCGAGCGCAGGCCCGCGACCGACGCCGTGCAGATGATGGAACCGCGTTTCTGCCTGACCATTTCCTTCGCGGCGTACTTGGCCAGAAGGAACGTGCCGATGAGGTTGATCCGCAGAACTTCCGTCCAATGTTCGACCGTTTCGTCGAAAAAAGGCACTAAGCCGCCGCTGATGCCCGCATTCGCATGGCACGCATCGAGGCTGCCGAATTCCTGCAGCGCCGTGGCGACCGCGCCGGCGACAGCGGCCTCGTCGGAGGAGTCCTTCACCAAGGCAATGGCGCGGCCGCCGGCAGCGCGAATCGCGGTCGCCGTGGCGGCAACTTCGGCGGCGCGATCCAGCGCCACGACCGCGGCTCCCTCGGCCGCAAACAGCATGGCACTCGCCCGTCCAATGCCGCTGGCGGCGCCGGTAACGAGCGCCGTCTTGCCTTTCAGCATGTTCATTTCTTCTCCTGATTTTCGCAGCGACGCGCCGGCGAGTATCGCCGTATGTTCCGCCGCAGGCAACCAACCGCTGCGCAGGCTCAAGGGCGCGCCCTTGACCATTGCGTGGTGCGGCGTTCGAGTTTCAAGGGCGATGGGTTCGGCCTATACTCAAGCGTCCCATCCGTAACTATTTTCCTCTCGAGGGTATCGACATGACCGACGATTCCAACAAGATTTCCCGCCGCGAATTCACCGCGCTCTCGCTGGCAGCCGGCGTCACTGCTGCGAGCGGCGCTTCCGCCGCCGCTGCCGCGGACATGATGGACACCGACGTTGAGATCAAAACCCCCAACGGTACCTGCGAGGCTGCGCTGATTCATCCAAAGGGCAAGGGCCCGTGGCCGGGGGTCATATTGTTCGTCGATGTATTCGGATTGCGGCCGACGATGCGCGACATGGCCAAGCGGTTGGCGGCGAACGGCTACACCGTACTGGTGCCGAATCCCTACTACCGCACCACCAAGGCGCCGGGTCTGCCGATGAATCTCGACTTCAAGAATCCCGACGATCTTGCGAAAATCGGCAAGGTGCGCGCACTGCTGACCGACGCTGCGGTGATGTCCGACGCGACGGCCTACGTGGCGTTCTTGGATGCGCAGGCCATGGTCGATAAGAAAGCCAAGATGGGTGTGTTCGGCTACTGCATGGGTGGACCGATGACCATGCAGGCCGCGGCGGCGAATCCGACCCGCGTGGGCGCCGGTGCTTCATTCCATGGCGGCGGCCTGGTCACCGACAAGCCGGACAGTCCGCACCTCAAAGTGGCGCAGATGAAGGCGCAGTTTTATTTTGCGATCGCGGCGAACGACGATCAGCGCCAACCGGATGCCAAGACCAAGCTTGCCGAGGCATTCAAGGCGGCGAACCTTCCGGACAAGCAAGAAGTGTACGCAGGCTGCATGCACGGTTGGTGCGTGAAGGACATGCCGAACGGCGATGATGGCAAGCCGCTCTACAATGAGGCCGGCGCGGAAAAAGCATGGGGTGAGTTGGTCGCCCTGTACAAGCGCGCGGCGGTCGGAGATAGAGGAGCCTGAGGGCAGACTCTGGGTTAACCGAGGCGAGGGCGCGCATGGCGCCCGGCCTCCCCTTGGGACCCTCTTGGCGGAACGACTACTGCCTATCGCAGACCGACACGTCGTCGAACTTCGCGCCACCGGCATGCGTGCCCTTCTGCGCGACGGTCAGCGTCTTGCCGTCTTTCGACACAGTGCGCACCACGGTACCGACAATCGCGCCCGCTTTGGTCTGGGTGACGTGAACTGTCAACGCATCTACGCGTGTGACGGACACCGTATCGAAGTCAAGGGTGCCGCCGGCGGGGTAGGATTTGCCGTCCTCTTTGAAAGTCAGATTGGTGGTGGATTCCTTGCCGTCCGCCGCCGTGGTCTTGACTGTCACAGTCATGCCCTGTGCCGATTCAGCGTATATTCGCGTCTGGCTCTTGGGCGCCGGTCCGGGAGAGAACGTCGATTTCGCGAGATTCAGTTTCCACGTCCCGACAACGGCGTCCGCCGCGAGCGCAGTGCCCGTCCCGATTGCCATCATGGCTCCAACAACGAAAGTTTTGATGATCGTTTGCATTGTTTCCCCCGAAAATTGATGTGAAAGGCGCAGCCTTAAGTCAAGTCGCGTTCCTTAGTTGCGTCGCGAACGGCGGGTCACCCAGCATGCACGTCTCATGCCGACACCGCAATGCATTCCAGCCTACCCATCGACTTCTCAAACGGCACTCTGCACTGCTACATTAGGCGGCCAAAACGACGGAATCTAGTTCTGCAGAGTGGAATAAAGAATGAGTACGAATAAGGCTGGCATGGAGATCAAAGACGGCATCGCAATTCTCAAAATCGACAATCCGCCGGTCAACAGCCTGGGGTTGGAATTGCGTCAGGCAATCGTCGAGTGCATCGAGCGGGCGAACGCCGACCCCAAGGTCGAAGCCATTGTATTGATCGGTGCCGGCGCCGGATTTTCCGGCGGCGCGGATATCCGGGAATTTGGCACGCCGCGGGCCGCCATGCAGCCGCATTTGATGACGGTCATCAGCACCGTCGAGGGCAGCGCCAAGCCGGTGATCGCCGCGATCGGCGGCGTGTGCATGGGGGGCGGCCTGGAGCTTGCTCTGGGTTGTCACTATCGTGTGGGCGCCGCCGGGGCCAAAATTGCGCTGCCGGAAGTCAAATTGGGTCTGCTGCCGGGCGCGGGCGGTACGCAACGTCTGCCGCGGGTGATCGGCGCCGAAGCTGCGCTCAACATGATCGTCTCGGGTGCGACAGTCCCTGCCGAAAAACTCCGTGGTACGCCCTTGTTCGACGCGTTTGCGGAGGGTGACCTGCTCGATGCGGCCGGCGCATTTGCCCGCAAAGTGGTCGACGAGAAACGTGGCGTGAGAAGGGTGCGCGACCTGCAGGTCAACATGCCCAACCATGAGGCCTTTTTCCAGTTCGCGCGCAATACCGCCAAAGCGGTCGCGGGCCATTACCCCGCGCCGGTCGCGTGCGTCGAGGCGGTGGCGGCCGCTTTCGACCGACCCTTCGAGTCAGGGCTAAAGCGCGAGCGCGAATTATTTACGACGCTCATGTCGTCGCCGGAATCCGCGGCGCTGCGGCATGTGTTCCAAGCCGAGCGCGCGGCATCGCACATTATCGAGGTACCGATCGACACGCCGATTCGGCCGATTCGCAAGGTCGGCATCATCGGCGCCGGCACGATGGGCGGCGGCATCGGCATGAGCTTCATCAATGCCGGAATTCCGGTGGTGCTGCTGGAAATGAAGCAGGAAGCGCTCGACAAGGGACTCGCCACGATGCGCCGCAATTACGGCGGCGCATTGAAGAAGGGCACGATGACCCAAGCGGCGCTCGATCAGCGCATGGGACTGGTCACGCCGACGCTGGACTATGCCTTGCTGAAGGATGTCGATCTGGTCATCGAAGCGGTATTCGAAAGCATGGACGTCAAGAAGGAGGTCTTTCAAAAGCTCGATCAAGTGGTGCGGCAAGGCGCCATTCTTGCGTCCAATACTTCCGCATTGAATCTCGATGAGATCGCCAAATTCACCGCGCGCCCGCAGGATGTCATCGGGCTGCATTTCTTCAGCCCTGCCAACGTCATGCGTCTGCTGGAAATCGTGCGCGGCGCCAAGACGGCCAACGACGTCTTGGCCACGGCTATGCAGCTTGCCAAGAAGATCGGCAAGGTCGCGGTGATTGCCGGCGTCTGCGACGGGTTCATCGGCAATCGCATGGTGGCCCGCTACGGCGCGGCGGCGCACGATCTGATCATGACGGGCGCCTTGCCCAATCAGGTCGACAAGGCGCTCGAGGATTTCGGCATGGCGATGGGTCCGTTCCGGATGAGCGATCTGGCCGGTCTTGATATCGGCTGGGCCGCTCGCAAACGGCGCGCCGTCGAGTTTCCCGATCGCGACCTGTCGAATGTCGCCGACGAGCTGTGCGAGGCGGGGCGCTTCGGCCAGAAAACCGGCGCCGGGTTCTACCGTTACGAAGCCGGTTCGCGCAACGCCATGCCGGATCCGAGCGTGACGGCCATCATCGAGAAGTACCGGAGACAAAAGGGCATCACGCCGCGCAAGGTATCGGACCGGGAAATCGTCGAGCGTTGCATAGACGCGTTGATCAACGAGGGGGCGCGCATCGTCGCGGACGGCATCGCGCAGCGCAGCTCCGATATCGACGTGGTGTATCTCAATGGCTATGGCTTTCCGCCGTGGCGCGGCGGCCCGATGTTCTATGCCGACCAGGTGGGATTGAGCGAGGTGGCGCGCGCCATCACGGCCATCGCCGCACAGCCGCGCGCCGACAAGGCATTCTGGACACCCGCGCCGCTGCTTGCGCGCCTTGCCCAGGAAGGTAAAACATTCAGCGCATACAAAGGACCAGACAAGTGACAGACGCTGCCATCGTATCCACCGCGCGCACCGGGCTTGGCAAAAGCTGGAAGGGCGCATTCAACATGACCTATGGCGCCACCCTGGGCGCGCATTCCGTGCAGCACGCCGTCGCGCGTGCGGGCATCGACCCGGCGGAAGTCGAGGATGTGATCATGGGATCGACCTTCGGTGAGGGCACCACCGGCGGAAACATCGCGCGCCAGATCGCCCTGCGCGCCGGCCTGCCGATCACCACCGCGGGCTTGAGCATCAATCGCTTCTGCAGTTCCGGATTGCAGTCCATCGCCCTGGCCGCGCAACGGGTCATGACGGAGGGCGCGGAAGTCATCGTCGCCGGCGGCTTGGAAAGCATTTCCTGCGTGCAAAATGAAACGAACACGCATATGCGCCGCGATCCATGGATCGACGAGCACAAGCCGACGCTGTACTGGAGCATGCTGCAGACGGCGGAGACGGTGGCGAAGCGCTACAATATATCCAAGGAGTCTCAGGACGAATACGGCGTGCGCAGCCAACAGCGGGCCGCCGCGGGCCAGGCGGCCGGAAAGTTCAAGGACGAGATCGCGCCGATGACCACCACCATGGGAGTCGTGGACAAGAATACCGGCGCCATCGGTACCCGCGAGGTGACCATTTCGAGCGACGAAGGCATCCGGGCCGACACCACTCTCGAGGGTGTCTCGAAGATTCGCGCGGCGATCCCGGGCGGCGTGATCACGGCGGGCAACGCCAGCCAGTTCTCCGACGGCAGCAGCGCCTGCGTGGTCATGGACGCCAAGCTCGCCGAGAAGCGCGGTCTGCAACCGTTGGGTATTTTCCGCGGCTTCGCCGTGGCCGGATGCGAGCCCGACGAAATGGGCATCGGCCCGGTGTTTGCCGTGCCGCGCCTGCTCAAGCGCGCCGGCCTCAAGGTCGGCGACATCGATTTGTGGGAGCTGAACGAAGCGTTTGCCTGTCAGGTGATTTATTGCCGCGACAAGCTCGGCATTCCCGACGAGCGCTTGAACGTCAACGGCGGTGCGATCGCGGTCGGCCATCCTTACGGCGTCAGCGGTGCACGGCTCACCGGTCACGCGCTGATCGAAGGTAAGCGTCGCGGCGCCAAGCTGGTGGTCGTCACCATGTGCATCGGCGGCGGGCAGGGAGCGGCAGGTCTGTTCGAGGTGGCTTGATGGGCTTGCGGGATCTATTTGAGCTCAAGGGCAGGGTGGCGCTGGTGACCGGCGGCTCGCGCGGGCTCGGCCTGCAAATCGCCAAGGGTTTGGGAGAGATGGGCGCAAAGATTGCGATCAGCGCCCGCAAGGCCGCCGAGCTCGAGGAGGCCAAGGCCGATCTCAACAAACACGGCATCGATACCCTTGCCGTGACCCATGATCTGTCGAAGCTGGATCAAATCCCGTCCCTGGTTGAGGCGGTGGTCAAGCACTACGGCGGCATCGATATTCTGGTCAACAATGCCGGCGCGACCTGGGGCGCAAAGGCCGAGGCGCATCCCCTCGACGCGTGGCACAAGGTCATGACGCTGAACGCGTCGAGCGTGTTCGCGCTCAGCCAAGCGGTCGCCAATCGCTGTTTCATCCCGCGGCAGTCGGGAAACATCATCGTCATCGCCTCGACCGCGGCACTGCGCGCCGGGATGCAAATGAATGCGGCGGCATACTATTCGTCGAAGGCCGCCGCGCTGCATCTGACGCGCGCGCTCGCGGGCGAATGGGGCCGGTACAACATTCGCGTCAATGCGATCTGTCCGGGATTTTTCCCCTCGAAGATGGCCAGCGGATTGCTCGATACGGTATTGAAGGATGTGATTGCGCGCACCCCCCTGGGCCGGATCGGCGGCGACACCGATTTGCAGGGTGCGGCGGTTTATCTGGCCTCGGACGCTTCGCGGCACGTCACGGGGCAGTACATCGCAGTGGATGGCGGCGCCTCGAGCACATGAGCATGGACATAAGCGCAGTGGGACTGCGGCAGACCCCGGCGCAGCACGGTTTCGATACGCTGCGCCTCAACGCGTGGATGCAGACGCATATCGCGGGTTTCTGCGGTCCCATCGAGGTGCGGCAATTCGCCGGCGGCCAGTCCAACCCCACTTACCTGGTTCAATCGCCCTCGGGCCGCTATGTACTGCGGCGCAAGCCGCCGGGCAAGCTGCTGCCTTCCGCGCACGCCGTCGACCGCGAGTTTCGCGTGCTCGCAGCGCTCAAAGACTCTGCGGCGGTGCCGGTGGCGCGCGTGCATGCGCTATGCGAAGACCCCGAGGTGATAGGCAGTGTGTTTTACGTCATGGACTACGTCGAAGGCCGCATCTTCTGGGACGCTGCGCTGCCGGAGGTGGCGACGTCGCAGCGGCGCGCCATCTACAGCGAAATGGTGCGGGTGCTGGCCGCGTTGCATTCGGTGGACTACGCCGCGGTGGGTCTTGGCGACTATGGCAAACCCGGCCACTACATCGAGCGGCAAGTCTCCCGCTGGACCCAGCAGTACCGAGCCTCGGAAACCGAAAAACTCGAACCGATGGAGCGGCTGATCGAATGGCTGCCCAAGCACATTCCCGCCGATGAACAGACTGCGATCGTGCACGGCGATTTTCGCCTCGACAACACCATTTTTCATCCGACGGAGCCGCGCATCCTGGCCGTACTCGATTGGGAACTCTCGACGCTGGGTCACCCCCTGGTCGATCTCGCCTACTACTGCCTGCGCTTCCATCTGCCGGCCGCGGAGTTTCGCGGCCTCGGCGGCGTCGATGCGCAGAGCTGCGCGCTCCCGACCGAAGCGGAATCCGTGGCGCAGTACTGCCGCTTGCGCGGCGTGGCGCCCGTACCGCCGCGCGATTGGGCCTATTACTCGGCATTTTGCATGTTTCGCTTGACCGGAATTCTGCAGGGCGTGATGGCGCGCGCGCTGCAGGGAAACGCCTCGAGCGCCACCGCACTGCAGGCGGGCCGCCGGGCCCGTCCGTTGGCGGAGCTTGGCTGGAAGCTGGTACAACAATCGTTCGACGCATGAACTGAATTCAAAGGATTTCCCATGGATTTTTCCCATAGTGAGAAAGTTCGCGACCTGCAAGAGCGGCTGACCCAATTCATGGAAAGCCACGTTTATCCGGCTGAGCCTCTGTATCACAAGGAGCTCGAGGAAAACCGGCGCGCGGGCAATCCCTGGCAGGTGACCAAGGTTGTCGAGGACCTGAAGAAAAAAGCCAGGGCCGCGGACCTTTGGAACCTGTTTCTGCCGCACTCGGAACATGGCGCGGGCCTCACCAACCTTGAATACGCGCCGCTGTGCGAAATCATGGGGCGCTCGCACATCGCTCCCGAGGCATTCAATTGCTCTGCCCCCGATACGGGCAACATGGAGGTGCTGGCCCGCTATGCGACCAAGCAACAGCAGCAAACCTGGCTCGTGCCATTGCTCGAGGGCAGGATCCGCTCCGCCTTCGCCATGACCGAGCCCAGCGTCGCCTCCAGCGATGCCACCAATATCCAGGCCTCCATCGTGCGCGACGGCGACAGTTATGTGATCAACGGCCGCAAATGGTGGACCTCGGGAGCCGGCGATCCGCGCTGCGAGATTTTGATTTTCATGGGCAAGACCAATCCGGAGGCCGGGCGGCACAGCCAGCAATCCATGATCCTCGTGCCGCTGAAGACGCCCGGTGTCAAGGTGCTGCGCACCCTGACGGTATTCGGCTACGATCATGCGCCGCACGGACACGCGGAAGTCGATTTCGTGAACGTGCGCGTGCCCGTCGGCAACCTGCTGCTCGGCGAGGGACGAGGTTTTGAAATCGCGCAAGGACGCCTTGGCCCGGGGCGCATTCACCATTGCATGCGCACCATCGGTGTTGCCGAACGCGCGCTGGAACTGATGTGCAAGCGCGCGCAGTCGCGGGTCGCGTTCGGCAAGAAATTGTCGGAACAGGGCGTCACGCTGGAGCGAATCGCCGAGGCGCGCATCATGATCGATCAAACCCGCTGGCTGGTGCTCAACGCCGCCTACATGATGGATACGGTCGGCAACCGCGCGGCGAAGGCGGAGATCGCCATGATCAAGGTGGCCGCTCCCACCATGACGCTCAAAGTGCTCGACTGGGCCATCCAAATGCACGGCGCCGGCGGTGTCAGCGATGACTTCCCGCTCGCGGCCCTGTGGGCGGCAGCGCGCACTCTGCGCCTGGCGGACGGTCCGGATGAAGTGCATCGCGAACAGGTCGGCAAGCTGGAACTGTCGCGCTATCGTCCCAAGGCCTGACCCGTGCCCAACGCGCATTTCAAATTCTGGCCGAGCCAGGCGATGCACAACTTGATCGCGCCGGCCACCAATTTGTTCTACAACGCCGAAGTCTCGGCGCGCCGCTTTCCCCGCAAACCATTCCTGGTCTACTACGACACCCAGGTGAGCTTCGCGGAATTTCACGACGAGGCAGAACGCATCGCAGGATTTCTGCAACAGCGTTGCGGCGTTCGCAAGGGCGATCGCGTGCTGCTGCTGATGCAGAACAGCCCGCAATTCATGATCGGCTATTACGGCATCCTGCGCGCCAACGCGGTGGTCGTGCCCTTGAACCCGATGAACCTCACCCCGGAAATCCTGCGCTATGCCCAGGATGCCGGCGCGCGCACCATGCTGGTGTCGCAGGAGCTGTATCCGCGCGTCGAGCCGTTGCTCAAAGCCCAAGACCTCGAGCAGGTGATCGTGGCGGCGTATTCCGATTACCTGAAAGAAGCGACCGCGTTGGCCGTGCCGGATTTCATCAGCGCACCGCGCATCGACCATGAAGCGCCGGGCTTGTCGTTGTGGAAAGACGCGCTTGCCGCCGGCCTTGCGCCGGGGCCCTTGACCGCGGGGCCGGATGACCTGTGCGTGATGCCCTATACCTCCGGGACGACCGGACAACCGAAAGGCTGCATGCACACGCACCGCACCGTGATGCATACCACGGTCGGCGGGATGCAGTGGTTTGCCCTGCAGCCGGAATTGACCCTGTTGGCAGTCGCCCCGATGTTTCATGTGACGGGCATGCAGGGCGGCATGAACGGACCGCTGTTCACCGGCAATACCATGGTGCTGCTGCCCCGCTGGGACCGCGACGTGGCCGCGCAGTGCGTGCAGCGCTACAAGGTGGCCAGCTGGACCGCAATCCCGACCATGATTCAGGATTTCTTCTTGAATCCCCATATCGACAAGTACGATTTGTCGTCGATTCGCCGCTTGAGCGGCGGCGGCGCGGCGATGCCGGCTGCGGTGGCGCAGCGTCTCGCGCATGCGGGCATTACCTACGTGGAAGGATACGGATTGACCGAGACCATCGGCGCCACGCATATCAATCCCGCCGACCGTCCCAAGCAGCAATGCTTGGGGATTCCGATCTTCGATACCGATTCGCGCGTCATCGATCCGGTCACGCTGCGCGAATTGCCGCCCGGCGAAGTCGGCGAGATCATCATGCACGGGCCGCAGGTATTTTTGGGCTACTGGAACAAGCCTGAAGACACCGCGCAGGTTTTCATCGAACTCGGCGGCAAGCGCTTCTTCCGCAGCGGCGATCTGGGCAGGATGGACGAGGACGGTTATTTCTTCATCGTCGATCGGCTGAAGCGCATGATCAACGCGTCCGGCTACAAGGTCTGGCCGACCGAAATTGAATCGCTCATGTACCAGCATCCTGCGGTGCAGGAGGCGTGCATCATCGGCACCAAGGACGCGCATCGGGGCGAGACCGTCAAGGCAGTGATCGTGCCGCGGGCCGAATGGCGCGACCGAGTGGAAGCGCAGCCCATCATCGACTGGTGCCGGGAGCACATGGCCGCCTACAAGGTACCGCGCATCATCGAGTTCGTCGATGCGCTGCCGAAGTCAGGCTCGGGCAAGATCATGTGGCGCGAGCTGCAAGAACGTGAGAATGCGAAATCGCCTTCTGCGGCGGAGAACCAGGCATGAAGGCGCTGCTCAGCCGCCAACCGGGTGGTCCGGAAACCCTCACGCTGGAAGATGTTCCAGAACCCGATCCCGGGCGAGGCGAGGTGCGCATCGGCGTTCGCGCCGTCGGCGTCAATTTTCCCGATCTGCTCATCATCCAGGATCTGTATCAGATCAAGCCGCCGCGGCCGTTTTCGCCCGGCGGCGAGCTTGCCGGGGTCGTTGAGGCCCTGGGCGAGGGCGTGATCGACCTCAAAATCGGCGATCGCGTTCTGGTCAGTCCGGTGCGCGGCGCCATGGCAGAGAAGGCCGTCGCGCAGGCTGGCAACTGCTGGAAGATTCCCGACGCCATGCCCTTCGATGAGGCGGCGGCGTTGCTGTTGACCTATGGCACCTCGCAGCACGCGCTCAAGGATCGCGCTCGCTTGAGAGCCGGTGAGACCCTGCTGGTGCTGGGTGCGGGGGGCGGCGTGGGTCTCGCGGCCGTGGAATTGGGCAAGGCAACCGGTGCCCGGGTCATCGCGGCGGCCTCGAGCGCGGAGAAGCTGGCATTGGCGCGCGAACACGGCGCGGATGAGTGCGTGCAGTACAGCCCCGGTGCGCTGGATAAAAATGCCGCGCGCGCGCTCACCGACAGTTTCAAGGCGGCTTGCGGCGCGCAGGGCGCACATGTCATTTACGATGCGGTCGGCGGCGACTACAGCGAGGCGGCGCTGCGCGCCATCGCCTGGGGCGGACGGCATTTGGTGGTCGGTTTCACCGCCGGCATTGCCAAATTGCCGCTCAATCTGCCCCTGCTCAAGGGCTGCGAGATCGTCGGGGTTTTCTGGGGTGAGTTCACGCAGCGCAATCCAGCGCAGCATGCGGCCAATGTCGCGGCGCTCATGGCGTTGTATCTGAATGGTAAAATCAAGCCCGCCGTGACCGAGCGATTTCCGCTGGCGCGCGGCGGCGAGGCCATAGCGCGCCTGGGTTCACGCGCGGCGCGCGGCAAAATCGTCGTCACGGTGAGCTGAGCCGCCGCCAAAGGAAGCACCATGGATCTCAAATACAATTCGGAACAAGAAAAATTTCGCGCCGAGGTGCGTGCCTTTTTCGACGCCGAGCTGCCCACCGACATCCGCACCAAACTGCAGCTGGGGCGGCGTGTCTCCAAGGATGACATGGTGCGGTGGCAGAAGATTCTGTTCCGCAAGGGCTGGGGCGCGCCGAACTGGCCGAAGGCGTTCGGCGGCACGGGTTGGGATATCGTGCAGCAGCATATCTTCGAGGAAGAACGCGCCGATGCCTGCGCCCCGCCGCAAAACCCGTTCTCGCTGAAGATGTTGGCGCCGGTCATGCAGACCTTCGGCAACGCCGCGCAGCAGGAGTACTTTCTGCCGCGGATACTTGCGGGCGAGGACTGGTGGTGCCAGGGATATTCCGAACCCGGTTCGGGTTCCGACCTGGCTTCGCTGCGCACCGGCGCCGTGCGTCAAGGCGAGCACTACATCGTCAATGGCCAGAAGACCTGGAACACCATGGGCCAGTACGCGGACTGGATATTTTGTCTGGTGCGCACCAGCAGCGAGGCCCGCCAGCAACAGGGCATTTCGTTCCTGCTCATCGACATGAAGTCCCCCGGCATCACGGTCCGCCCGATCATCATGCTCGACGGCGAACATGAGATAAACGACATTTTTTTCGACAATGTCAAAGTTCCCGTGCAGAACTTGATCGGCGAGGAAAACAAAGGCTGGACGTACGCGAAATTCCTGCTGACGCACGAGCGCAGCGGCAATGCCGGCGTCGGCATCTGCAAGCGTGCGCTGAAGAAGCTCAAGGAGATCGCCGCGGAGCAGATGTCCAATGGCCGCCCGCTCATCGAGGACTCGCGCTTTCGCGACCGCATCGCCCAGGTTGAGATGGAACTGATGGCGCTCGAGATCACCAATCTGCGGGTGCTGTCGGCGACCGCGAAGGAACAGCGGGCGCTCGGGCCGGAAGTATCGGTGCTCAAGATCAAGGGTTCGGAAATCATCCAGCAGCTCGCGGAACTCAAGATGCACGCGCTAGGGCATGATGCGCTGCCCTACGTGCGCGAGGCCCTCGAGATGGACTGGGTCGGGAATCCCTTGCTCGGCGCGCACTACCGCTCCTATGCGCCGCCCATATCGGGACAATATTTCAACCAACGTAAAACCACGATCTACGCCGGATCCACCGAGATTCAGAAAAACATCATCTCGCAGATGATTCTCGGCCTGTAAAGAGCACCCATGGAATTCAACTACAGCGAAGAGCAACTGGCGCTACAGGACACACTGCAGCGCTTTATTTCCCGCGACTACGACTTCGACAAGCGCCGCGCCTACTCCGCGTCTCCTGCAGGGTTCTCCGCCGAGGCGTGGCGGCAATACGCAGACTTAGGCTTGCTGGCGCTGCCGTTCCCGGAACAGTTCGGCGGGCTTGGCGGCACCGGCGTCGACACCATGTTGGTGATGGAACAGTTCGGCCAGGGGCTGCTGCTGGAACCTTACTTGAGCACCGTCGTGACCTGCGGCGGACTGCTGCGCGACGCGGCGCCCGCGGCGCTGCAACAGCGGTTTTTGCCGCAGATTGCGGCCGGCACCCTGAAGCTGTCGCTCGCCGCCTATGAGGCGGCAGGGCGATACGATCTTTCTTTCGTCGGCTGCAGCGCGCAGGCAAGCGGCGGCACCTGGCGTCTCTCGGGCCGCAAGACCGTGGTGCTCGACGGCGCTTCGGCCGATTACTTCCTCGTGTCGGCGCGCGGCAGCGGCGAGGTCGGCGACCGCGGCGGCATATCGCTGTTCTTGGTGCCGCGCGATGCCAAGGGACTCACCATCGGTGCCTATCCCACCCAGTCGGGCGCACGCGCAGCCGACCTGCTGTTGGAGAATGTCGCCGCCGGCGCCGATGCGATGATCGGTGCGCCGGGGCGGGCTTTGCCGATCATCGAGCGGGCGGTGGATCGGGCCATCGCGGCGCTATGCGCCGAAGCGGTGGGCATCATCAATGCGCTCAATCAGGCCACGTTGAATTATCTCAAGACGCGCAAGCAATTTGGCGTTGCGATCGGCACCTTCCAGGCGCTGAAGCATAAAATGGCGGACATGCTGATCGCCGCGGAGCAAGCGCGCTCCATGGCCATCATCGCCGCCGTTCACGCCGATTCAGAAGATGCTGCCGACCGGCATCGCGCGGTCAGTGCCGCCAAGGCGTATATCGGACAAGCCGGACGACTGGTCGGTCAGCATGCGGTGCAAATGCACGGCGGCATGGGCGTGGTGGATGAACTGATCGTGAGCCACTATTTCAAGCGGCTGACGATGATCGACCTCAGCTTGGGTGATGCCGACCATCACCTGGCGAGCTTCAGCGAGACACTCAAGCCGACGGGCTGAGCGCAGCGTTGCGCACCGTCTTATGGCTGGTGCGCCATCTGCTGCTTGCGCACGTCGTTTTCCATCGTGCGCGACGCGGCGAACAGCACCAGCGCCGCGGCCACCGCCAGCACCGGAATGGCATACATCGCATTGTGCAGGCCCATGGCCTTGAACGTCTCCGTCATCGTGGTCGCGCCGGCATCGATCATCGCCTTGCGCGCGAAGTGATCGCTCAACATGCCGGTTCCGACCGGTCCCATGCTGGCGCCGAAGATATACATGCAGCAGAAATATATTGCGACCGCGGTGCCGCGCAGGCGCGGCTCGATCACATCCTGTATCGCCGTGTAAACGGTCGAGTAATACACATACATCGTGATCGTACCCATGGCCATCAATAGAATGTAAGGGGTGATCGATCCCTTGGGCTGATTGACGGCGAGGAAAATGCACGGTGCCGCGATGCTCATGCACCAGGCGGACAGCACCAGTCTGGCATTGCGGCGCTTGACGCTCATTTTATCCGCGAGCCAGCCGCCCAGGATCAAGCCGATGGCGCCGACCGCGCCCACCGCAAACGATGACACAACGCTCGCGTCCCGCACGCTCATTCCATGAAAACGCTGCAGGAACGCGGAGTTGAAGGAACCCAAGGCATACATATTGAAGTTGTGGAAAATGCCGGAAAGGATGATCCACCACATGGTCGGAAGGCGGAGAACCGCGAGGTACGGCGCGACCACCGAGCCGCCCGGCTTGGTCACCACGCGGCCGGGATCGAGCCCACCGCGCAGCGGTTCGCGCATGATCAGCGCCAGGAGAGCGAACAACAATCCGGGAACGCACGCGATATAAAAAGCGGCGCGCCATCCGAGGTGCGCATAAATGATTCCGGAGGCGGCGTAAGCAAGAAACAGCCCCGCGGGCAGGCCGAGCATGAATACGCCCATCGCGAATGCCCGTTTGTTGGGCGGAAAAAAGTCGCCAATCAAGGACTGACCCGCGGGAGCGCAGGTGGCCTCGCCCAAACCCACCCCCAATCGCGCAATGAATAGCTGAGCGAAATTCTGCGCCATGCCGGTCGCGGCCGTGAGCAGGCTCCATACGGTGGTGCCGATCGCAATCAGCTTGGTTCGATGCCACTTATCGCTCAAGTAGCCCATGGGCAGACCGACGAGCGCGTACATCCAGATAAACACGCTGCCTAAGAATCCCAGCGCCGTATCGCTCAATAAAAATTCCTTGCGAATCGGTTCGCCCAGTGAACCGAGCAATTGGCGGTCGAAAAAATTCAGCAGATTGACGGCGAACAGTACGAACAGCGCAAATTTCGCGCCCGTTGCTGCCTTGCTCAATGCGGTGCCGGCAGCCTGGCCGGCAGGCGGCACCCCCTCGAGCGATTGCGAACCAACAGACATTTATTCTACTCCCCCAAGAACCGGCCTCACCCGTAGTGTGCCGTACAACGCCGCCAAACGCCTAAATTTTCAGCCGAGCGGGCCGCCCGGCGCCGGCATGCGCTCCCAAAAGCTGCGAATCTCGCGGCGCGGATCGTTTTCCAATCGGGTCGGCGCACCGAAGATCATGGTTGCCCGTGTCGTGGCGTCGAAGGTCGGCCAGGGTGGTATGCGGGGATTATTCGGATTGCCGCTGCGCGCGAACGCCACCCAGCTCGAAGAGAGCTGATCGGCGACGCGCGCGGCGTCATTGCCGTCCCGGGCCTCACGGAACGAGCCTGACACATCGAGCCCATGCACGGCCCCGTAGCGGCCGCCAAAGGCAGGCGTCGGCCACTCCCATTGGTACATATAAATCGCACCCCTGCCCTGCGCCGCCTTCAACTCCGCTTGGCGCACGGCCGAGCGCCGAAAGCCCGCATCGGTGAGCATCATGGCCTGAATCAAATACGGCGATTTCTCGGGATAATACTGGCGGTACAGCGCGAGAATCTCGCTGCCGCGATCCTTGTAGCGCTTGTCGATGAGCGTTTTCAGATCCGCTTCGCTCAAATCAAAATTGGTCAGGCTGAGCGCCGCATCCTCCAGCGTGGTCGAGACAATGAGCGGAATCTCCGCCGATTCGCCCGGGGCGGACGGATCGAACGGGTCGTGCGGCAGATATTTGCCGTCGAGCACGGGGCCGTTTCCCAAGCCCGGCGCGCCGGCCGCGGCGGCGAGCTGCGCCTCGAGCAGCCGCTGCCAGGATACTTTCTGCAAGTCGGCAATACGCGATTTTGGAATCCCCAGCTGTTTGAGCAGCGCCTCCGCGTTCTGCGTGGCGCGATCCTTCGGCACGAATTTCAACAGCGAGCCGCTCTGCACGGCCGCCCGATGGAACAGTCCCTTTGCCGCGGGCGTCGCCAGCATGGTGCTGGTCTTGGCGCCGCCGCCCGACTGGCCGAAAATCATCACGTTGCCGGGATTGCCGCCGAAGTTCTCGATGTTGTCCCGCACCCATTCGAGCGATGCCACCAGATCCATGATCCCCGCAACACCCGCGTAGGCGAATTCAGGCGGGGCGCCGAGGTCGGCAAGATGGGTATAGCCGAAGGTGGCGAGACGATGATTGACCGTGACCACGACCACATCGCCGAATCGCGCCAGCTGAGCTCCGTCGTAGCCGATGGCGTTCGCCGATCCGGTTGTAAAGCCGCCGCCGTGAAAGGACACCAGCACCGGCCGCCTCGCCCCATCCTTGAGCCCGGGCGTCCAGATGTTCAAGGAAAGGCAGTCCTCTCCCATGCCGCCGGGATGGTAATCCCAATGAATCATCATGGCGTAGTCGGAGCGCAGATCCGCCGGCGCCTGCGGACTGATCCGGCCATGCGCCAAACACTCGCGCACGCCTTTCCAACCAGCCGGCTTTTTCGGCGGCATGAAGCGGTTCGGCCCCGCGGTTGAGGCGCCGTAGGGAATGCCTTTGAATTCCTTGACGCCGGCGCTCTGAACGCCTTGCACCTTGCCGAATGCCGTATCGGCTTCGACGAATACGCTGCCCGTGCTGCCGCCGCCCAGTCCACCCCGCGAGGTGGGCGCAGCCGCGGGCGTCTGCGCCTGAGCCTGCGCTGCCAACGATGTAACGCCGGCTGCGGCGATGGTCAGCGCCGAGGATTTCAGGAATTCGCGACGGCTGGTCGGCTCGCCGGTTTGAGCAGCGTCAAGGTGACCTTGCGCATCAGAGGCGGCGGCGCCGTTCACCGGCGCCGTCGCCTCCCGCGACTGCTTCGATCTGCTCACACGAGTCGCCGGCCCGCTGTGCTACAGATCAGTGGAAGCGGTAGCGCAGTTCCAGGCCGTACACCCGGGGCGGGGTGTAGCTAACCAGGGGGTCGATGACTTGCGCAGGCCCTGGATTCGTGACCCCCAAGCCTCCCGAGGCGTCCTGGCCGATCTTGTTCAAGACGTTGTTGGCATAAAGAATCACGTTGTAGCGATTGGCGGTGTCGGTCCAGATCCCACGCAAGTTAACCAGAGAGTAGGACGGCGCCAAGTTATACGAACGATTGAAGACACTGTCGTATGTCTTATCCCTCCAGATGTAGGCACCGGACAGGGCGAAAGAACCCGGATCGAAGTGCAGGGTATAAATGGCGTTCAGTGCGATCTTATTGCGCGGCGACGCGGGGAGTGTCGCGCCCACGATGTTCTGCAAGCCGGAGCCGGCCTTGCATCCACCGGTATTCGCGCCGGGCGCCAGCGCCAGCGGGTCCGCAGCATCCTGGTAGCAGGCCCCGTTCGTGCTGGAGATGGTCGCGTGGAGGTACGCGTAGTTCAGGACGATATCCAGGTCGGCAAGCGGGTTCCAAATGGTTTCCAGTTCGACCCCGTAGGTGTGCGCCGTGGGAATATTGACAATAACGGTGTTGATGACGTTCGTGGCCGCATCGAGTTCTCCAAGCGGCTGCTGGTCGTTTTTGTAGTTGTAGTAAAAGACGGCCGCATTCGCCTGGAAGGCCCGTGCGAAGGTCTGTTTGTAGCCGACTTCGAACGCGTCCACGGTCTCTTGCGACGTTTCAGGGTCGACCGCGTTGATACCGGAGTTGAAGCCGCCGGTCTTGTAGCCGCGGCTGTATTTCGCGTAACCGAGGATGTCCGAGGCCGGCGTCCAGGAGAGGCCGGCTGTGCCGGTGACGGCATCCCAATGGGCACCGAGCGTGCGTTGCGCCGCACCCGACGTGGGATTGATCGTGCACTGGCCGGTACCGCGGTAAGTGCCCTTCGTGCAGGACGTGACATCGAACGCCGGCGCATTGGCGCCGAACATATTCACACCCAGCGGCAGGCCCCGAATCAGCCCATCGACGTTGAACAGGATCAGCCGAAAGGCCTCATCGCCGTCCTTTTTATCGTAGGAGTAACGCAGGCCGGTGGTGAATTTAAATTGGCTGCTTGCCTGCCAATCGATCTGACCGAAGATGCCGTAGGAGTCCTCGGCAAGTGCAGTGTTTTCGTTGTACACCGAACGCGACGGGTTGGCGGGCGCCGCTCTGAGAGCGCCGGCGAGCGGTATGATGCCTCTCAATCCAGCGATTAGGGTACCGAACTGGTAGGGCGATGCGATCTGCGCCTGATCCGGGCTGATCACATTGATGGGCTGCGTGTATTTTTCGTGAAACTGATAGAGACCGCCGATCCACTGCAACGCGCCGGTGCCGGTAGAGGCGATGTCCATCTCATTGCTGAAAAATTGTTCGTACTCATTGAACGTGAACGCGTTGTGAGCCGAGTTGATCGCCAGATCCTGCACGCAACCGGCATTGGCAAAGAACAGGGCGCAAAGCGGCCTCGCCACGGCAGGTCCCTTCAGGGTGTACCCAAGGACTCCGCTGGAGACGCCCTGGCTGTTGGTCCACGGCGCAGTGAGGTCGTAATTGAACTTCTGGTAGCCCCCCAGGTACTTCACGTCGAATCCGTCGGCATGGAAGGTCAGATGCGTGGCAAAAATCCAATTGTTCTGTTCCTTGGACTGCGACTGGAAGCCCGAGTCGAATGTGCCGGTGCCGAGGCTGCTGGGATTTCCGGCGATGGTGTTTTGGCCGGTAATGACGCTGACGATCTTGTCCGGGTTGCCGGCGCACCCCAAGCCGCCGGCGCCTCCGGGCAGCGCGCAGGTGCCGAAATTGGCATTGGGAAACAGCGGGTTGGGAAACTCGCGTGTATCCAAAGGCCCCAGCAGCGTTTCGGTGTGATAGCTCACGTCGTAGTCGCTTGTCGCGAGCTTGCCCCACCAGTCGAAATTCGGGCCGATGTTGCCCTCGAGTTGCCCCTCGATGTGATAGCTGGTGCCGTTACCGCCCTGCGCGACGTCGCCGCCCTCTCTGACGCCGTTCAAGTTCTTGTAGAAGCCGTCCCCGTTCTGGCTGGTGAAGTTGGCACCGAACCGATAGCGCAAGGTGTCGCTGATCGGGCCTGATACCGTGCCCTCAACGAACGCCTTGCGGAAATTGTCGTAGCCGGAGCGAACCTCGGCCTCAAAGTCGTTCGTGGGGTGCTTGGAGACATAGTTGAGCGTGCCGCCGTCGGAGTTGCGGCCGAACAAGGTGCTTTGCGGACCTCGCAGAACCTCGATTTCGTTGATGAACAGCGTCGAGCTCTGCAAGATCGTCGAGGCGTTGGCGCCATTGTAAACACCGTCGACATACACGGCGACACCGGACTCGACCGCCAGATTGTCGGTGTTGCGGCCGATGCCGCGAATGTAGGGGCGATTATCGTAGGTGGTGTAATACAGGCCGGGCGCGTAGTTGGTCATGTCCTGAACCGACGAGATGCCCTGCAGATCCAGCGTCTTGGCTGTGAACGCGGTGATCGAGGCCGGCACCCGCTCGAGGTTCTCCGATCGTTTCTCCGCCGTGACCACGATCTCGGTCAGTGCCGTTTCCTCCACCGCCGCATCGACGGCCCGCGCGGGCGCGGGGTGCAGGCTTACCCATGCGGCAAAGGTGAGGGCGGACACACCGCTCAGCGAACTTGACCTGATACGCGCCGCGCGTCCGTAGTGCGATCGAATTCCACGCCTATTGATTTTAGAAGACACGTTGTTCCCCCCTCTGCTCGCCTGATCCCGACGATTTTTGAGAATTGCACGGCAGGGAATCGTATTGGCGCCGACGTCATGCCCTTGAGCGCGGCTCTTCTGTTGATTGCCCGGGCACTGGCCACCCTAAGCCATGTCAAGGCACCCACACCCTGTGGACGCATCCCCTGTTCAAGTATCTTGAGCCTAACCGTCGCGCTAGGACCACGCTTTGCACGACATTTGATTGACAAACGGCGCCACACTCTTGGGCTGACCGCCAGGAAGACGAGGTCTAGGAGTGGTGTAGAAGACACATCACGAGAAATCCTTTGCGCGGCACGGCGTGCCGGCAGGATTGCGACGCCCGCGGGCGGCTTTGGATTAGAGAACGCCCTTGGCCTTTGCCGTGTGCGTCGCGATCACGTCCATCAGCGCCGGCGACAGACAATCGTAGGGATCGAGGTGCAACTCTCGCAGGCGCGCGCGAACGCCGCCCATCTGGTCGGGTTTGGTTCCCGATTCGATCACCGAGGAGACAAAGGCGGCAAATTCCGGTGCGGCCCACCCCGAGGCGTCCAAGAGTTCCGGATGGATGAAATCAAAACCATAGAGCGGGTGACCCTTGTTCTCGATTCGCCCGTACAGGTGCACGCCGCAAGCGGTGCAGGCGTGACGTTGAATCGCCGCCGCCGCATCGACGACTTTCAGTTTCTGGGCATTTGAACCCACGGACAGCTTGTCACGGGGAACCACGGCCACCAATGAAAACATGGCGCCCTTGGGCTTCCAGCACTTGGTGCAGCCGCAGACATGATTGAAGGCCACGTTGCCCTTGATGCTCACGGTGACGGGCGCGTCCGCGCACCGGCACCGCAGGGTTGCGCCGCTGAAGGCAGGATTTCCGGGCTTGACGCCTTTGTCCACGCTGGGATGAATGGCTACGCTCATGCTCGTGCTCCTTCGTTTTGGTCTTATAGGTGATGCGTCCCGGCGTGTCAGGATATCAGGCGCACGGCAGAAACGGAGGATGTGAAAAATACAGCAGGCTGTATATAATAACAGTCACAGAACCGGCCGCAAGATCCGTCCCATTCCAGAAAAACCCATGAGCGTACTGAACGCATTCCATCCCGCCGTCGCCGCGTGGTTTTCGCGAAACTTCGCAGCGCCCACGCCGGCGCAAATCCACGCATGGCCCGCGCTGGCCGCGGGCAAGCATGTATTGGTGGCCGCACCGACCGGATCCGGCAAGACCTTTGCGGCGTTTCTCGCGGCCATCGATCAGCTCGTGAAAGAAGGAGTCCGGGGCCGGTTGCCCGACGAGACGCGAGTGGTGTACGTGTCGCCGCTGAAGGCGCTGTCGAACGACATCCAGCGAAATCTCGAGGTGCCGTTGCAGGGCATCCGCGAAGAGCTGGCGGCCTTGGGGCTTCAGGATGTGGAAATTCGTGCGGCGGTGCGCACCGGCGACACGACGCAATCGGAGCGGGCCGGCATGCGGCGCCGGGCGCCGCACGTCGTGGTGACCACGCCCGAGTCGCTGTACATCCTGCTCGGTTCGCAATCCGGCTGCGACATGCTTAAGACCTGCCGCACCGTGATCGTCGATGAAATTCACGCCATTGCCGGCAACAAGCGCGGCGCCCATCTGGCGCTGTCGCTGGAACGGCTGCAGTCCTTGACCGGCAGTGCGCTGACCCGCGTTGGGTTGTCGGCGACGCAAAAGCCGATCGAGGAGGTTGCCAAGTTCCTGATCGGCGCGCACCCGGTAACTTGCACCATCGTCGACAGCGGCCATGTGCGCCGGCGCGATTTGGCGTTGGAAGTTCCCGCGGCACCCCTGGAAGCGGTCATGTCGGGCGACGTCTGGACGCAGATCTACGATCGATTGGCCGCCCTGGCGTTGGAGCATCGCACCACGCTGGTGTTCGTCAACACGCGCAGGATGGTCGAGCGCCTGGCGCGGCAGCTGTCGGAGCGCGTGGGCGAAGAGAACGTCGGCGCGCATCACGGCAGTTTGTCCAAAGAGCGCCGACTGGACGCGGAACAGCGTCTGAAGCGCGGCGATTTGAAAGTGCTGGTCGCGACAGCCTCGCTGGAGCTGGGCATCGACATCGGCGATGTCGATCTGGTGTGCCAAGTAGGCTCGACCCGGTCCATCAATTCCTTCTTGCAGCGTGTCGGTCGCGCCGGGCACGCCGTCGGCGGCATCTCCAAAGGCAGGCTCTTCCCGCTGTCGCGCGACGAATTGGTCGAGTGCGCTGCGCTGCTCGAGGCAGTACGGCGCGGCGAGCTGGATCTTCTCAAGATACCGCAGAGCCCTCTCGACGTCCTGGCGCAGCAAATTACCGCGGAAGTGGCCGCGCGCGAGTGGCCCGAAGATGAGCTGTTCACGATGCTGCGGGGCGCGTATCCCTACCGCAATCTCGAGCGCGAGGAATTCGACGAATGCGTGAGCATGCTCGCGGAGGGTTTCAGCACGCGCCGGGGCCGCCGCGGCGCACTGCTGCACCACGATGGGATCAACCACCTGCTGCGGCCTCGCAAAGGCGCCCGGCTGACCGCGATCACTTCGGGCGGCGCCATACCCGACAACGCCGATTACCGCGTGATGCTCGAGCCGGAAGCCATCGTGGTCGGCTCGGTGAACGAAGACTTCGCCGTCGAAAGCGCGCAGGGCGACATCTTCCAGCTGGGCAATACGTCCTACCGGATTTTGCGCGTGGAGCGCGGCACGGTGCGGGTCGAGGATGCGCATGGCCAACCGCCTTCGATTCCCTTCTGGCTCGGCGAGGCGCCCGGTCGGAGCATGGAGCTGTCCGCGGCGGTCTCGACTCTGCGCAAGGAAATCGAGAGTCGCCTTGGGCTGGAGCCGCCTGCGGCGCTGGCGTGGCTGATGCAAACAGCAGGGCTCGATGAAGCGTCTGCGTTTCAAATCGTGCAGTACTTGAGCGCCGGCAAGGCAGCCCTGGGCACTTTACCCACCCTGGACACCGTGGTGTTCGAGCGATTCTTCGACGAGTCCGGCGGCATGCAGCTCATCATTCATGCCCCGTTCGGCAGCCGCGTCAACCGGGCGTGGGGCCTGTCGCTGCGCAAGCGCTTCTGCCGGACCTTCAATTTCGAGCTGCAAGCGGCGGCCACCGAGGATCACATCGTGCTGTCGCTCACGCACGCACATAGTTTTGAGCTCGCCGAGGCGGCGCACTATTTGAATTCCAACACAGTCCGCCAGGTGCTGATCCAGGCTCTGTGCGCCGCGCCGATGTTTGAGGTTCGCTGGCGTTGGGACGCCGGCATTGCACTCGCGCTGCCGCGTTTTCGCGGCGGCAAGAAAATCCCGCCGCAGATAGCCCGCATGAATGCCGAGGACCTGCTGGCCTCGGTATTTCCGGACCAAGTTGCGTGCGCCGAGAATCTGCCGGGCGAGATCGAGGTGCCGGATCACCCGTTGGTCCGGCAGACCATCCGCGATTGCCTGGAAGACGCGATGGACATCGACGGGTTCGAGGAAGTATTGCGGCGGCTGGAAAGCGGCGATATCCGCGTTGTCGCCAAAGATCTCACGGAGCCCTCGCCCATGGCGCTGGAGGCGCTCGCGGCGCGGCCCTATGCGTTTCTGGACGACGCCCCTCTCGAGGAGCGGCGCACGCAGGCGGTCATCAGCCGCCGCTGGCTCGATCCAACCGAGGCGGCCGACATCGGCAAGCTGGATCCGGAAGCCATCGCGCGCGTGCGCGCCGAGGCTTGGCCGGATGCCGCTACGCCGGATGAATTGCACGATGCGCTGTTGTGGCTCACCTTCATGACGGACGAGGAGGCCGGGTCCAATGCGCGATGGCCCGCCTTGATGGAAGATCTCGCCTTGCAGAGCAGGGTGGCGCGAATTGCGCGCGGGACCCGAAGCCTGTGGGCGGCGGCCGAGAAATGCGCGCTGTTCGAGGCGTTGGACGACTCACTGGTGGAGATCGTGCGCGGGCGGCTCGAGGGCTTAGGGCCTGTTACCGCCCGGCAAATGGCCGATTCGCTGGATCTGGCCGAAACCCGGATCAATGCCGCGCTGATCGTGCTGGAGGCGGAAGGCTTTGCGATGCGGGGCCGATTCACCGGCGACGCCTTGGCGGAGGAATGGTGCGAACGCCGCTTGTTGGCGCGAATTCATCGCTACACGGTAAAGCGGCTGCGCGCGGAAATCGAGCCGGTTAGCGCGCGCGAGTTCCTGCGATTCCTGGGCGAATGGCAACGCGTGTTGCCGGGCGCGCGGATGCAGGGCCCGGATGCGCTGGCGGCGATACTCGCGCAGCTCGAGGGGTTCGAATCGCCGGCCGGTGCGTGGGAAACCGAGGTCATCCCGGCGCGGATCGCCGAGTACGAACCCCAATGGCTGGATGAGCACTGCCGCGCGGGGCGCTTCATTTGGACGCGGCTGGCTGCCCGCGGCGGTGCGCGCGGCGACGACACGGCCGCGCGCGGCGCCTCGCCGGTGCGCTCCACGCCCATCGTCCTGCTGGCCCGGCGCAACGTGCCGCAGTGGTCGATGTTTGCGGATCGGTCCGATCCGGTTTTGCTCACGTCGAAGGCCCAAGCCGTGGCCGATTTCATCCGCGAGCATGGCGCGTCGTTCTTCGACGAGATCGCCGAAAACGCACGCATGCTGCCCGCGGAAGTCGAGGAGTCGCTGGCAGAATTGGTGGCGGTGGGCCTGGTGAATTCCGACAGTTTTGCGGGCCTGCGCGTGCTCCTGATGCCGAGCGGCCGGCGCGGCGGGCGGCCCAACTCATACTCGGGACGCCACAAGCGCCGCCTGGCCCTGTTCGGGATGGCCGACGCCGGACGCTGGGCATTGGTGCGGCGGCCGGCTGCGCCCTCCGCGCAGCGCCGGGATGAGGCGGTCGAGCAGATCGTGCGCACGCTGCTGCGCCGCTGGGGCGTGATTTTCTGGAAATTGCTCACGCGCGAAGCGGCGTGGCTGCCGCCGTGGCGCGAAATCTTGAGCTGCTGCCGCAGGCTGGAGGCCCGCGGAGAAATTCGCGGCGGCCGCTTCGTGGCGGGATTTTCCGGGGAGCAGTTCGCCACGCCCGAAGCCATCGGCCTGCTGCGGGATGTGCGCCGCAAGCCGCCGACCGAAAGCTACGTATCGATTTCCGCCGCCGATCCGCTCAACTTGATCGGGATTCTGACGCCCGGAGCGCGGCTGGCATCGCTCGCCGGCAATCGCCTGCTGCTGCGGGACGGATTGCCCGTGGCGACGCTTGCGGCGGGCGAGATGCATTTCTTCGAAGAATTGCCGCCGAAACAGCAATGGGAGGCGCAAGTCGCGCTGCTGCGTCGTCACGTGCCGGTCGCGCTCGAGGAGTTGGAGTTGAACCGGGCGATTCGTTAAGCCATTGAACATGATACAGAAATCGCCGTATTTTCTTGGTCTCGATTTGAGCATTCGCTTCTCCTTCGCGCACCGTGACCGCGGTCCCTGCCGAGGAGTCGATCGATGCATCAAGGCCAGCTCGTGTTTGCGCAGTTGATCTTTCAAGAGAGTCTGCGGGATATCGAGTCGAGCCTTCGAGCCCAGGCGGAGAAGCTCTATCACTTGGGAATTCGCGGCAATGTTTCCCGCAACACTTTGGCCAATGCCAATGCGACTTGCGATAGACGTATCGGCAGCAGAGGTAGTATAGGAGGTAGGACGTGTCAGTCGTCCCACCGCGACCGGTCATGCGCCGCCAACCGGGGGTAGCCTTGACACGCTGCGACACGGGGGTCATTCTTGCCTCACAACTTGCCTCACGCGGCGGCTCTTGCCTCACATTAATTCATTTATTTATTTGATTAATAACATATTTTACATTTTCAGATTGACTCATGTCGAATATAGACCAGCACATATCCAACTACTTTGCCAAACACCCTAACCATGGTGCCGGTGATGTTCCGCCTTTTAATGGCCGCAAAATACCTCGTCAGACATTATCGCGGCGGCTAACGGCGCTGGTCGAAAAAGGCGAACTGATTCGCATCGGCGAAGGCTCTGGCACCCGCTATCTGCGGGGCGACCTAGACGCTTACCTGCAAATCCCGCAGGCTCAGCGACCTCCAGTTGCTTACATCATGGAACGTGGGTCGAGGGATCTACCAAAGTTCTCTCGATCTCAAATCGGAATGCTGCGAAGGTCGGCCGGCGCGCACGGCGCTACCGCCGAGGACACCGCGCGCGCGGTGCGCGAGCGCTTGCTGATCGAACTTTCGTATGCCTCGTCCAACCTCGAAGGAAACACCTACGATCTGATTCAAACCGAGGCTTTGATCAAGTACGGTCAGGTGGCAAAAGGCAAAACCGCCCTTGAGGCAAAAATGATCTTGAACCACAGGGACGCAATCCGTTACCTGCTGGACAACATAACAACGGTGGCCATTGATTGGGTCACGTTGCGCGACATCCATGCATTGCTGTCCGACGGGTTGCTCAATGATCCGGCGGACTCAGGACGCATTCGCCGACACGGCGTCGCAGTCACGCAATCCAGCTACAAGCCGTTGGATAATGAATTTCAGCTTCGCGAGGCAGTCGATATATTGCTGGCAGAGGCAAACCAAGAACCGGATTTCTTCAACAAATCCCTGATGCTGATGACGGGAACCGCCTATGTGCAAGCGTTTGCCGACTGCAACAAGCGCACGGGCCGCGTGATCGCCAACCTGCCTCTGCTCCAAGCGTCGTATCCTCCCCTGTCTTTCTTGAGTGTCGATAAGGAAGCGTATACGCGAGGCTTGTTGGCGTACTACGAACTCGGCAACGGCAACCTGCTGGTAAAGGTGTATGCAGACGCCTACCCAACCAGCGCGGATGCATACCGAACAAATGCCGAGTATCGGCCGAAATCACCGGAGCAGATGGCCGTTGAAATCCGGTATCAAGGTTTTGTGCGTGAGCGCTTGAGGGATATCATCACCGGAACTATGGATCGGAATGAGCCCTTACCAGAATCGATACCCGCAGACGACAGGGCTCTCGTCGCGAAAATGATTCAGGTGCAAATGGAAACTCTGCATCCTGGTCGAGCTGCGCCCTTAGGGGTGACTTCCGCCGCCATCGAGGCATATCTCCAACGCACCGCCGCGTAGTAAGTAGCCGGTTGTGGGTTTAACAATCCACTGATTGGCAAAATCAGCTGACGTTTTGGCTACTCCAATGCGCCGTCTGGGCCGGTCGAAATACGGCGTACCCCTGCCCAAACTCAGCTCGCCCGCTCTGGTATATGGCCTCAATCCCGGGACGCAAACTTCTTCCGTCCCTCGATAGCCAATCTCGCGTTTGCACGAAATCGACGTATCGATGACTTCGCTTCGTGGGTCGCCTGCGCCGCCTGCGCCTCGACGCTGCTATTTCGCGGCGGCCAAGGATGCGTCCCAACCGCCGCCCAAGGCTTCGATCAACGCGACGCTGGCTTGCAGCCGTGAGGACAGCACCTGCAGCGCCGTTTCCTCGGCGCTCAAGCGGACGGTCTGAGCGGTGATGACGCTGCTGTAGGGCACAGTGCCGGCCTTGTACTGATTGAGCGTCAGCGCCTCGGCCTCACGCGCCTTTTTGACGGTTTCATCCTCGATCGCGCCTTCTTGCTCGAGCACGCGCAGGGTGACGATTTCATCCTCGACCTGTTGAAAACTCGCCAGCACGGTTTGCCGGTAGCTATCGACGGTTCCCTCGTACGCCGCGCGTGCGCTTCGCACCTGGGCGCGCACCAACCCGCCGTTGAACAAGGTCTCAGCGAGGGCGGGACCCACGGCCCAAACGCGGTTGGAATGCCGAATCAAGCGGCTGAAGGCGCTGCTCGAATACTGGTCCTGGCCGGTCAAGGTCAGGTCCGGAAAGTAGCCCGCTTTGGCGACGCCGATTTGTGCATTGGCCGCCGCCATCCTGCGCTCCGCTTCCGCGACATCGGGCCGTCGCTCCAGCAAGGTCGACGGCACGCCTGCCGGGACGGTGGGCACGTCGCCGCGCATGGCCGCGGGCGCAACCGAAAATTCAGCCGGTTGCTTGCCGGTGAGCACGGCCACGGCATGTTCCAGGATGGCGCGCTGGATCTGCGCATTCACTTGCTGCGCCCGGCTGCCCAGCAACTGAGTCTGTGCGGTGACGACGTCGGCGCGTGCGGCGACGCCGAATTTGTAGCGGCTCTCGGCGATGTGCAGCGACAGCGTTTCCGCAGCAACCGTGTCGTCGAGCAGCTTTTGCAATTGGTCCTGCGCGCGCAGCTCGAAATAATCGATCGCCAGTTCGGCCTGGGCGGATAGCCGGGCCGCCGCCAGCGCGGCGGAACCGGCCTGCGCGGAAGCCACATTGCTCTCGGTATTGCGCCGAATTCGCCCCCAGATGTCGATGTCCCAATTCGCCGATACGCCCGCACTGTCGGTATTTTGCGTGCGCGTCGCGGTGCCGGTCGGGACGCCGGCGGCATTGGCCGCGACCACCGGTTGGCCTTGGCGCTGCACCCCGAGATTCGCGACGATCGTGGGCCAGAATCCGGCACGTGCCTGCGCGACCAGGGCGCGGGACTGCTCAAAGGCGGCCTCCGCCGCCTTGACGTTTTGATTCGAAATGTCGATTTGCGACTCCAGTCCGTCGAGCACATCGTCGTTGAAGATCTTCCACCAAGGTCCGCGCGACAGTACATCATTGGGTTCGCTCGGCTTCCAGTCGCCGGCTTCCTTGTAATGGGCCGTCGTGTCGAGCTGCGGCCGATGGTAGTCGGGCCCCACCGCGCAGGCGGTTGCCAGCGCCGCTCCCGCTCCCGCGCAGAGGACGCGCGCGAGGTTGCGCATCAAGTGGGGACTCCCAGTGGCGCAAAATCGCCGCCGCCGCCGCGGCCGGATGGGGGCTTCGCCGGCGGGGAGTCCTTGCCTTGCTTCAAATGTTTCCAATAGCGATGCAGGTACAGGTAGACCACCGGGGTTGTATAAATCGTGAGCAGCTGGCTCACCAGGAGGCCGCCGACGATGGCTATCCCCAAGGGACGGCGCATCTCGGTCCCGTCACCGGTGGCGACCGCCAGCGGCAGCGCGCCGGCGATGGCGGCGCAGGTCGTCATCATGATGGGCCGGAAGCGCAGCGTACAGGCATGCACGATGGCGTGCAGCGGATCCATCCCCAAGGTGCGCTCCGCATGCAGCGCGAAATCCACGATCATGATGGCATTCTTATTCACGATGCCGATCAACAGCAGGATGCCCAGAAATGCAATCATGCTGAATTCCGTACCGGTGGCCATCAAGGCCAGCAGAGCGCCGACTCCGGCCGAAGGCAGCGTCGAGAGGATCGTCCAAGGTTGCGAATAGCTCTCGTATAACACGCCCAGCACGATGTAAATCGCGACGATTGCGGCCAACAGCAGCAACGGCACATTGCTGCCGCTCTGCTGAAACAGGCGCGCGGTGCCATAGGCGCCGCCGCGAATGCTCACCGGCATGTGGATGTCGGCCATCTTCCTGGCGATGGCGTCTTGCGCGGTACCGATGGAAATACCCTCGGGCAGATTGTAGGCAATCGATGTCGATACCGACGTGCCCGTGTGATTGACCGACACCGGCGTGGTGCCGGTGGTGAAATGGCTGAAGGCCGAAAACGGCACGACCGTTTCCCGCGCGACGCTGACCGCGGATCCGGTGGAGGTATTGCCGCGCCCAGCATTGGCCAAGGAGTTCGACGCGAGATTGCGCGCGACGTCCTCCGCCACCGACGTCCGCGAGGCAGCCGTGTTCTTGACGACGGTGGTACCGGCCACCGCTTGGGTCAACTGCGTTCCCGATGCGGCACCGCCCGCGGTGCTGACGTACAACTCCTTGAGAATCTCCGGGTTCTGCCAGTACTGCGGGGCCACTTCCATGACGACATGGTACTGTTGCGGGCTGAACGGATTGTAGATGGTCGACACCTGCGCTTGGGCAAAGGCGTCGCCCAGCGCATTGTCGATTTGCACTTCGGACAGGCCCAGCCGCGAAGCGCTGTCGCGATCCACAACCAGGTCGGTCTCGAGGCCGCCGGGCTGCAAGTCCGTATCGACGTCGGTAATCTCGGGAATGACTTGCAGCGCCAGCCGCAGCTTTTGCGACCACGCGCGCAATTCGGTCAGATCGTCGCCCAGCAGCGTATATTGATATTGGGAATTGGCCGATCGGCCGCCACCGCCGCCCAAATCCTGCACGGCCTGCAGGAATGCGGAAACACCCGCGACCGCGGCGAGTTTTGGCCGCAGCCGCTCGATGACCCGGTCGGCCGAGATGCCCCGCTCGCTCAAGGGTTTGAGCGCGATCGTGACGTTGGCGCTGGCGCCGCCGCCGCCGAAGGGCCCGAAGCCGCCGGCACCGACCGAGCCCGTCACGGTGCGCACGGCGGGGTCGGCCCGGATGATGCCCGCCACTTCCCGAAGCTTGCCTTTCATCAATTGGAAAGAGCTGGATGCGTCGCCGCGAATCGCCCCGCGCAACTGCCCCGTGTCCTGCTGCGGCAGGAATCCCTTCGGGATCACAATGTACAGAAAAACGTTGAGTGCAATCGTTGCCCAAAAAATCGAGATCATGATGCGCCGATGACGCAGCGCCCAATCCAAGGTCGCGGCGTAGTGGCGGCGCAGCTGCTCGAAACCGCGGTCAAAGGCCCTGCCGAAACGCGTCGGCTGGTGCTCGCGCCTGCCCTGCAGCAGCAGGGAACACATCATGGGGGTCGTCGTCAGCGAAATGACCAAGGAAATAAGAATCGAAACCGACAAGGTCATCGCAAACTCGCGGAACAAGCGGCCGAGGATGCCGCCCACCAGCACGAAGGGAATGAACACGGCGACCAGCGACAAGCTCATCGAGACGACGGTGAAGCCGACCTCTTGCGCGCCGAGGAACGCCGCGGCGGTGCGGGTCATGCCGCCTTCGATGTGGCGGGTGGTGTTTTCCATCACGACGATCGCGTCGTCGACCACGAAGCCGGTGGCGACGGTCAGCGCCATGAGCGAAAAATTATCGAGAGTGTAGCCCAGCAAATACATTGCGCCGAAGGTGCCGATCAGCGACACCGGCACCACGACGGCGGGCACCAACGCAGCGCGGTAGCTGTTCAAGAAAATGTAGACGACCAAAATCACGAAGGCCACGGCCAGCACCAGCGTCCGTTCGACTTGCCTCACCGAGGCGCGGATGGTGATCGAGCGATCGAAGCTCACCAGCAGGTCGATCTTCGGGTCGATCGAATTCTTGAGAACCGGCAGCTCCGCCTTGACGGCGTCGATGGTCTCGATGATGTTGGCGCCGGGCTGCTGGGTCACCGTCACGAACACCGCCGGCCTGTCGTTGTACAGTCCGTAGGTGCGGATGTTTTCCGTCGCCCCGTCCTGCATGTCCAGCACGGTGGCGACATCGCCGAGCCGCACGGTCGCGCCGTTGCGATTGGCGATGATGAGGTTGCGGTACGGCGCCGCATCCCGTGCGTTGTCGTTGGTATAGATCTGATAGTGCAGCTCGTCGGTCTCGATCGCGCCCTTGGGTGCGTTGGCGTTCGAATTCGAGATGGCGGCGCGCACATCCTGGAGGCCGATGCCGTATTTGGACAATGAATGGGGATTCAGTTCCACCCGCACGGCGGGCAGCGCGCTGCCGTTCACATTGACTCCGCCCACTCCGGAGATCTGCGACAGGCGCTGCGATATGACCGCGTCGGCCGCGTCGTAGATTTGCCCCTGCGTGAGCACGTCCGAGGTCATGGCGATGACGATGATCGGAATCGCGGAAGTGTTGAACTTGCCGTAGGTGGGATTGCGGGTCAGCGACGTCGGCAGGTCCGCATGCGCCGCCGCAATCGCCGCCTGCACGTCGCGGGCCGCGCCGTCGATATTGCGATCGATGCCGAAGGTGAGCTGGATGCCGGTGGTGCCGACACCGCTCGAGGATGTCATGTCATCCACATCGGAGATGGCCCCCAGGTGCCTCTCCAACGGAGTCGCCACGGTGCTCGCCATGACCTCCGGGCTGGCCCCCGGCAGCTGCGCGAACACGTAAATCGCCGGGACATCGATGCGCGGCAGCGGCGCCACGGGCAGCAGCGCAAAGGCGGCCGCGCCGCTCAATGCCACGCCGAGCGTCAGCAAGGTGGTGGCGACCGGGCGCTTGATGAAGGGCGCGGAGATGTTCATGCCGGGCCCTGTGCCAGCGGCGCATCCGACGCCGCCATCAAGCGGCCGCGCATGCGCGCGGCGATGCGATCGAAGGCCAGGTATATGACCGGTGTGGTGAAAAGCGTCAGCACTTGGCTGACCAGCAGGCCGCCGACGATGCTGACGCCCAAGGGATGCCGTAGCTCGGAGCCGGTGCCCGTGCCGAACATCAGGGGCAGCGCGCCGAAGATGGCCGCCACCGTGGTCATCAGAATCGGGCGAAAGCGCAGCAGACATGCCTTGTAGATGGCATCGCGCGGCGCCAAGCCTTCGTCGCGCTGCGCTACGATCGCAAAATCGATCATCAGGATGGCATTCTTTTTCACGATGCCGATCAACAGAATAATGCCGATCAGGGCAATGATGGTCAGATCATCGCCGAACAGCATGAGCGCCAGCAGCGCACCGATGCCCGCCGAGGGCAATGTCGACAGAATGGTGATGGGATGAATGAAGCTCTCGTACAAAACACCGAGCACGATGTACATGACCATCACCGCGGCAATCAGCAGCAGCAATTCGTTGCTCAGGTTGCTGCGAAATGCCAGCGCCGCGCCTTGGAACGTGGTGCGGATGCTGATGGGCATGCCGAGGGTTTTCTCGGTGTTCTCAATGGCGGCAACCGCCGCCCCGAGCGAGGTATTCGCCGCAAGGTTGAAGGAAACCGTCGTGGCCGGGAACTGCGCCAGGTGATTGATCAGTATGGGACGCGTTTCGACCGTCACCTTGGCAATCGCCGACAGCGGTACCTGACCGCCGCCTGCGGCAGGAACATAAATGGACGCGAGAGAATCGACCGACCGGTAATATTTCGGATCGGCCTCCATGATCACCCGGTATTGATTCGACTGGGTGAATATGGTCGAGACGATTCGTTGACCGAAGGCATCGTAGAGGGCGTTGTCGACGGTGCCCACACTGATGCCGAGGCGCGCCGCGCTGTCGCGGTCGATGGTCACGTACGCCGCGAGCCCGTTGTCCTCTTGATTGCTGACCACGTCCGCCAGCTGCGGCAATTGCGCGAGCGCGCTCACGAGCTTGGGCGTCCAGCTCGACAGCTCCGCCGGATCCGCGCTCTCCAGGGTGAATTGGTATTGCGTGCGGCTGATGGTGTTATCCAGAGTCAGATCCTGCACCGGCTGCATGTAGACGGTGATGCCCGGGACGTCCGCCGTTTCGTCGCGCAGCCGCCGGATGACGTCGGTGACGGCGGCCGAGCGGTCGGCGCGCCGCTTCAGGTTGATGAGGAAGCGGCCGCTGTTCAAGGTGACGTTGTTGCCGTCGACACCGATGAATGAGGACAGGCTGATCACGTCGGGATCCTTGAGAATCGCCGCGGCAAGGGCTTGCTGACGTCCTGCCATGGCGGCATAGGAAATCGACTCGGTGGCGTCCGACACCCCTTGGATCAGTCCGGTGTCCTGGTCGGGAAAGAAGCCCTTCGGGATCAGCACATAGAGCAGGGCCGTCAGCGCGACCGTTCCGGTCGCCGCCCATAGGGTCAATTTTTGGTGGTCGAGCACCCAGGTAAGGCGCCTGCCATACCACCCGACCACAGCAGCGAACCATTTCCCGGAATCGGTCTGCGCATGTGCGCCCTTCGGCCGGTGCTTGAGCAGTCTCGCGCACATCATCGGCACGAGCGTCAAGGACACCACCGCGGAAATCAATATCGTCACCGCCAGAGTGACGGCAAATTCGCGGAACAGCCTGCCTACCACATCCTGCATGAACAGCAGCGGAATCAGCACGGCGATCAACGAGACGGTGAGCGAAATAATGGTGAAGCCGATCTGTCCGGCGCCCTTGAGCGCGGCCTCGAGCGGCGCTTCACCCGCCTCGATGTAGCGGGAGATATTTTCAATCATGACGATGGCGTCGTCGACGACGAAGCCGGTCGCGATCGTCAGCGCCATCAGCGACAGATTGTTCAAGCTGAAATTGGCGAGATACATCACCGCAAATGTACCGATGAGCGACAGCGGCACCGACAAGCTCGGAATGATCGTCGCCGGGATATTGCGCAAAAACAGCCAGATCACGAGCACGACCAGCACGACCGCCAGCACCAGTTCGAATTCGACATCCTGTACCGATGCGCGAATCGTGATGGTGCGGTCGGTGAGCAGGACCACGTCCACGCCCGCGGGCATGTCCGCGCGCAGCGACGGCAGCAGGTCTTGAATCCTGTTGACCACGTCGACGACGTTGGCGCCCGGCTGCCGCTGTACGTTCAGGATCAGGGCAGGGACGGAATTCATCCAACCGCCCAGTTTGGAGTTTTCCGCGCCCGACACCAGCGTGGTGACATCCTTGAGACGCACCGGCGCGCCGTTCCGGTAGGCGACCACGACGTTGCCGTAGTCCTCGGCGTTGCGGATCTGATCGTTGGTGTTGATCGTATAAGCGTTGGCCGGTCCGTCAAGCGTGCCCTTCGGACCGTTCTGATTGGCGTTGTTGATGGTGGTGCGCAGATCGTCAAGATTCAGTCCATAGGCCGCCATCGCGCGCGGATTGGCGATTACCCGCACGGCCGGGCGCTGACCGCCGCTGATGCTGACCACGCCCACGCCTTTTACCTGAGAGATCTTTTGCGCAATCCGGGTGTCAACCAGATCCTCCACTTCGGTGAGAGCCATGGTTTTGGAGGTGATGCCGAGAATCAGAACCGGTGCGTCGGCAGGATTGACTTTGGCGTAGATCGGCGGCGCGGGCAGATCCTGGGGCAGCAAGTTTTGTCCGGCACTGATCGCGGCCTGCACTTCTTGCTCGGCCACGTCGATGGCGAGCGCGAGCGTGAATTGCAAGGTGATCACCGAGGCGCCGGCGGAGCTGGTCGAGGACATCTGGCTCAAGCCGGGCATCTGCCCGAATTGTTTTTCCAACGGCGCCGTGATGGCGGAGGTGATCACCTCGGGGCTTGCGCCGGGATAGAACGTTTGCACCTGGATCGTCGGATAGGCTACTTCCGGCAGCGCCGAGAGAGGCAACTGCAAATAGGCCATCGCGCCCACGATCAAAATCGCCGCCATCAACAACGTGGTGGCGACGGGGCGCAGAATGAAGATGCGTGAAGGGTTCACGGCATCACGGTGATGCGGCTGGTTTGCCGAGCCCCTTGCCGCGGCGCGCGCCCGGCGCGTCCGGCTTGCCGGGCGGGTGCGCTGCGGCGGCAGGCGCCGGCGCGGAACCCGGCAGTTGAACTTGCGCGCCGTCGCGCAGCCGGTCTGCGCCTTCCGTGACGACGACTTCACCGGCCTTCAGGCCGGCGGTTACCGCCACTTTCTCGCCATCGACCACGCCCAAGGTTACCGGACGCACGCTCACGCTGCGGTCCGCGTTCACGGCATACACGAAGGTTGTCGCGACGCCGTTGGGCGCACCCCTGCGCACCGCTGAGTTCGGCATCGTGACCTGATCGTGCAGGACCTGCAGCAGCAGCTGAATATTCACGAATTGATTCGGAAACAGCGCGCTGTCCGCATTGTCGAACCGTGCGCGCAGCCTGACGGTCCCGGTCGCCACGTCGATCGAGTTGTCGACGGTCAGCAGCCTGCCATCGGCAAGTTTGCTCGCGTTGGTGCGATCAAAAGCCTCTACCGCCAGAACGGCGCCGGCATTCACCTGCTTCATGACGGCGGAAACATTGTCCTCGGGAATCGAAAAAATCACGGTGATCGGCTGCAGCTGATTGATGACGACGATGCCGTTGGTATCGCCCGGCGTCACATAGTTGCCCTGATCGACTTGCCGCAAGCCGGCGCGACCGGTCACCGGGGAGACGATGTGGGTGTACAGCAGATTCACCTTCGCGGTGTTCACTTGACCTTGGTCTGCCTGGGTGGTTCCGGTGTACTGATCCACCAGCGCACGTTGCGTATCGAGCTGTTGCTGCGCAATGGAGTCGTCCTTCACGAGTTCCACATAGCGATTCAAATCCACTTTGGCGTTGGCCAACAAGGCCTGATCGCGCTTCAGGTTGCCCTGCATCTGCTCCAGCGCGGCTTCATACGGGCGAGGGTCGATCTGCGCCAAGGCGTCGCCCTGATGAACGATTTGACCCTCGGTAAAGAAAATCCTTTGCAGCGCTCCGGTGATCTGAGTTCTGACGGTTACCGTGGCCAAGGGAGTGACCGTCCCCAGTGCGGGTATTTTCACTTGAACGTCGGCTATGGCAGCCGTCGCGACGGCGACCGCGACCGGGCCGTTTTGGCCGTTGCGTCCCCGCGGCGGCGCAGCGACCGGCTGTTTGCTGCGCAGGTAGAGTACGAAGCCGGCCAGAACCGCCACGATAACCAGAGCGATCGTCAATGCCCGCCAGTGTCTGGCAATGAATGGCCGGGAGTCCCGCGATGGCGCCGGGAATCGAGGATCTTCTTGTTCGATTATCACTAATTCACCTGGCGGGCCAATGCCGTGGCGCGCACGGCCAAACGATCATCCGGGCGAGCCGTAGACTATAACCAGATTCGACCCTGTACTGCACGCCGATCACGGCAGCATGCATGTAGAACCGCGGAAAACTCCAAAGTTCAAATGTAAAGTATTGTGAATTAACAGCGTGTCCGAGCATTGCGCCGCTCGCGCGCAATGCTCGGCCGGGCCCCGGGTGCTAGAATTTGCACCGCGCTGGACATAAGGAGCCTCGATGAAATCGATCCAATCCATTACATGCTTAGGTTTGCTGGCGTTGGCCTCGGCGATGCCCGCCCGCAGCGCCGAGGTGTGGACCGAAGGGGTGAATTATTTCCTGATTCAACCGGTGCGAATATCGTCGCAGCCGCCGGGCAAAATTGCCGTGACGGAAGTGTTCTCCTACGCCTGCCCGGCGTGCAATGTTTTCCAGCCCACCATGCGCAAGTTGAAACTGGCCATGCCCGCAAACGTCGTGGTGGACTATCTTCCCGCGGCGTTCAATACCGCCGAGGATTGGCCGATGTTTCAACTCGCGTACGTCACCGCGCAAATACTCGGCGTGGATCAACAGGCGCACGACGCCATGTTCGACGCGGTGTGGAAGGGCGGAGACTTGAGCATCAGCGACGAGTCCAGCTCCCTCAAGAGCCACATGCCGACCATCGAGGACGCGGCCAAGTTCTACAGCCGGCACGCCGGCGTGCCGGTCGAGAAATTCATCGCAACGTCGAAGTCCTTCTCGGCCGATCTGAAGGTGCGCACGGATCAGGATCTGATCATGGGATACAAGGTCGACCGCACGCCGACCATCGTCGTCAACGGCAAGTATCGATTGCACGTGCAGTCGGCAGGAGGCACGGATCAATTGGTCGACTTGGTCAAATACCTGGTGGCGAAGGAAACCAAGTAGCGCTCGCCCGGCAGGGTGTCCGGCAGCATGAACAACCTGATCCTTGGCCATCCCCGGCTGTGGATCGCGTGCATCGCCGCCAGCGCTCTTGGCGTTTTCCTGCCGCGCGACTGGTCGATTTTGAGTCGCGTGCTGGTGTGCTGGAATGGCGGAGTGCTGTTGTTTTTGACGCTGATCTTTCTGTGGATGAGGAGACTCACCGCCGCGCAGATTTGCACCAAGTACATCGAAGAGGACGAGACGGCGCCCTTCATTCTCATCGTGGTGGTCATTGCGGCGGTTGCCAGTTTATTTGCCATCGTCGAGCCGCTGGCAACCATCAAGCAGGTAAGCGGTCCGGTACGCGCCGCGCACTTTTCACTGGCCGCGCTCACGCTGATTGATTCGTGGCTCCTGGTTCCGGTCATGTTCATGACTCGTTACGCGGATATGTTTTACCGCGCGGCGGCCGATGATCGCCCGCTGCACTTCCCCAATACCACGGAGCCGGTGTTCTGGGATTTTGCTTATTTCTCCTTCACCATCTCCGCGGCGTGTCAGACCGCGGACGTCTCGACGCAACGCGCGGATGTTCGCAGAGTCGTCATCGCGCACACTCTGATTTCGTTCCTCTTCAATGCATCGATTCTGGGGTTCGCCATCAACGTTACCGCCGGCCTCATCGGCGGGAACTAGGCCGGGCGGATTCGGCGCCGTTCTCGTTCCCGCTCCGCGCGACTTCCGACAACAAGCTCTCGAGGCGCGGTGCCGGCGCGCCTCGCACCGACGCAAATGCCACGATGTGCTCCAGGATGTGCTGTACGTAGCTGCGTGTTTCGTTATAGGGGATATTTTCGATCCAAACATCGGCAGGCATCGGCGTCCGCGGCAGCCAGCGACCGACGGCCGCGGGCCCCGCGTTGTAGGCAGCGAGGCCCAACGTCAATTGCTCACCATAGCGATCCAACAGTTCGCGAAGGTAGGCCGCTCCCAGCGGCACGGCAATTGACGGATCAAACAGGCCATCGCGACCCGGGGAGGGCAGGTGCCAGCGGCGCGCTACCGAAGAGGCGGTCGATGCGGCCATCTGCATTACGCCGCGGGCATCCGCTTGTGAAAGCGCGTCCTTGCGAAACAGGCTTTCCTGCCGCATCACGGCCAATATCCAGTCCTGCGGCAATTGCGCGAGTTTGCCGGCATGAGCCACGGCAACCATATAGGGCCGTGGATATCGCAGCGTCACGTCGTCGAATTCTCCGGTTTGCGCCAAGGTCGTGATGGATTGCGAAAACCAGCCCCAGGCGGAGGCGAGCATGGCCGCTTGCACCTTCAGGGCATTGTCGGCGCCCTCGAGCGCGGCGTTCCATTCCGAGGTTGCCTCCTCGGTCATGTCGCAATCGAATAGTTCGTGCGCGCGGATCAATCCGGCCTTCTTGGCCAGGATGGCCTGTGCCGCAGGGTCGAGCGGCGAGGGCCGTACGTTCAGGTTGTAAGGCAATGCGAGCCGATCGGCCGCAAGATAGCCGTAGTAGTCCCGAAGCCCGGCGATTTCGCGGAACATCGGCGCCGCCGCGGCGTCGCCTTGGGTGGCGGCGATGGCGCGCGCGTGCCAATAGCGCCAACGAGGCTGCCCGGAAAGGCCCGGCGGCATTTGTTTCTCCCAGGCAAGGGCCAGGGCATAGTCTCCGTTCCACAATGCCGCACGCACCCGCCACTCCTGCACCTGGCCATCCACCGCGGCCTGCGGCATGTCGTTGAACGCCGCGATCGCGCGTGGATCGCGGTCATAGGCGGCAGCCAGCGCAGCGGCGCGCTGCAGCCGCCCCTCGAGTTCCGGCGTCAGGCCGTCACGTGCGATGAGTTTCGGCAGCAAATCCATGGCATCGGCCGGCTCGGTGCGGGCCAGTTTCTCGAACCCTGAAGCCAAGGCCTCCGCGTCGACCACCAATGAGGGATGCTTCGCCAGAACATTCAACGCCGAGCGCGGCGAATCGAGAAGATCGGTCCACTGCAGCAGCGCCGCCCTGCGGTCGATCGGCACCTCGGCGGCAAATTGCCGCGCCAGACGCGGCGCGTCGGCCGAAAGTGCCGCCCGCGCGCGAATCTCCGCCGCCGCCGCCGTCAGCGAGCCCTGTCGGCTCAGCCAGGCGAAGACATCGGCACATTCCGCGGGCGCCGCCTGCGGAAGAATCCAGCGGGCGAGCGCGGCGGCGGCAAGACCTTGCGTTTCGCCCGTGGACAATCGGCCCTCGAGCCTGTCGCACACCAAGATCGGATCGACGGCATCGGCGGAGCGCGGCAGAAACCAATCCCAGCGCCGGCGCTGCGCGAGGCTTGCGAGCCAATCCCGGCGCAGGCCGCGCGTCGCCGGCTGTCCGGCATGTGCGTGCAGGAAAGCGTCAATGGTCGCGTCGAGATTCTCGTTCGCGCTCAACAGGTCGCGCCGCAATCTGGCCGCGACCAAATAGTCATGGATGGCGTAGTTTTGCAGGGCGGGTGAATCCGGTAGGTCCGGCTGATGCAGGCGGACGCGCCGCATGGCGGCTACGAACTCGTCGCGGACCGCGTCCACAGGCTGCGCGCTCAGCAGGGGCGCAAGGCCAAGTACCATTGCGGCGCCAAACAGTGCCTTTAGCCGGATCGACATCGCATGCATTATGCTGGTTGACCAGCATGGGCATGAAATCCAAAGTCGTGGCGATATTGGAGACGCGCACGGGCGCCCACCTCGCCGAGTTGGTTGCGCGCCGCGGCGGTGTGCCCCTGCTCGCGCCCGCCTTGGACGAGGTGCCGGATATCGATCCGCAGGCGGTGAGTTCGCTGCTGGCGCGATGGCGGATCGAGCGCTTCAAAATATGCATCTTTCAAACGGGCGTGGGCACGCGGGCCCTGTTTGCCGCGGCCGAGACGGCGGGCCTCGGCGCGCAGCTGCGGGAACGGTTGGCCGCATCCACGGTGGTCGTGCGCGGCCCGAAGCCGGTCGGCGAACTCAACGCGCGAGCTGTCCGCATCGACATCAAGGCTGCTTCGCCCTTTACCACCGAAACAGTGCTCGCTGCTCTTTCCGATGTGCCGATGGCAGGCGCTGCGGTCCTGGTGCAGCGCTACGGCGAAACAAATCAAGTGCTGGCCGCGGGATTGAAGGCCCGGGGCGCCACGGTGCAAGAAATCGCCACTTACCGCTGGGCCTTGCCCGCCGACACGCAGCCGCTCGCCAATCTTATCGAGGCGCTGTCGCGTGGAAGCGTGGATGCCGTTGTTTTTACCAGTGCCGTTCAAATCCACAACCTCTATTCGATGGCCCAGAAGTCAGGAAGTGCCGCGGATCTGGCAAATAATCTGAATCGCTCGATCGTCGCATCGATCGGGCCTGTGTGCTCGCGCGCTTTGCGCCGCTACGGGGTGGCGCCGGCATTCGAGGCCAGCCCGCCCAAACTCGGACCCCTGATCGCGGCGCTGGATACGGCCTTGGGCGGCAGTGCCTAAATACGGGCGGCTCAGCGCGCACGAGGACCGCCCCGTGCTGCCCGGCCGGGGGATGAGCGATCTAGTTCGCTCCGCCCACGGCAGGTGGGTCGCTGGCGGGGAAGGATTCCTCCAGCGCCTCATCCAACAGCTCATCCATGTGATTTTTGTCGGACGCGTGAGCTTGCTTGCGCATATAAGCAGCGGCATAGGAGCATGCCGGGTTGATCGACCAGCCGTGCTCGGCGGCTACTTCAAGCGCCGCGCGCATCAATTCGGCCGCGATGCCTCGACCGCCGATCTCCCGCGGAACGCGCGTGTGCGTGATCGTCATCACACCATCTGCCAGTGTGTAGTCCAGTTCCGCACGATGCCCATCGACCGCCGTCGTCAATCGATTCGCGCTCGGATCATGGCTAATGATGGTCATGTTCCTGTGGATGCTCCGCGGGACGCGGAGCTGGGCGCGCCTGCGGTTGCGGCGCAGGCCTGGCTTGGGTTTGCGCCGGTTCGCCGCGCGGCTCAACTGGCGCGGCTTGGCGCGGCAGCGGGGCCTCGCGCGGCGGTGGGGCTTGGCGCGGCGGCGGGGCTTCGCGCTGCTGTGGTGGTGGCTGGCGCGGCGGCGGGGCTTCGCGCTGCTGCTGCTGTGGCTGGCGCAGCGGCGGGGCTTCGCGCTGCTGTGGTGGTGGCTGGCGCAGCGGCGCGATCTCGCGTGGCGGATTGGCGTGTTGCAGCGGAGAGGCGCGCTCTTGCGGCGCAGCACCCTCGCGGCTGGGCTGAACAGGTCGAACGGTGCCTGGGCTGGGTTGTAGAGTCTGGCGAGACACGGGAGTCTGGCGTTCCCCGGGAGTCTGGCGGGACGCGGGAGTCTGGCGTTCCGTGGAAATCTGGCGTTCCGCGGGATTCCCACGCCCAGCTTCAATTGGCGCATTCCGCGCCGGTATCGGATTGGAAAAGTTTCCAGCGCGAGGAGTTGCCGCAATCGGCGGACGACCGCGATTGACGCTGGCGCGTAAATCCGGACTGCTGCGCGCGGTCTGCATATGTTCACGCTGAACCGGGGTCGCCTCGATGTGGCGCTCATGCGTCGCCGCCATTTCCGCCGCAGTGGGCTGCGCGCGCGCTCCGCGGCTGCCGCCGTTGTAACTGACTCGGGTCTCGCTGTAATTGTTGACGACCGTCTTGTTGTAGACATTCGTTATGTGCGTAGAGCCGATATTAACGACCGAGCGGTTATAGAAGAGGTGCCCGCCTTGCCAATAGCCGCCCTCGTAGCCTCGGCCGCCGTAGCCATAGCCATAGTTGACGCCGCCATAAAATCCGACCTGAGGCCCCCAGTAGCCTGCATGCCAAATGAAAATGGCACCTACGGCTGCCCAGTATCCAGGCGTCCACAGGTAGTCGGGCTGCGGCGCCTCGACCCAGGTGCCGGGTATCCAGTAGTAGTCTTGAATGTCATCGCCCCAGGCCCAGTATCCCGGCACCCAGAGGTACCCGTCTCCCGGAATCGGCGGCTGCTCATATACCGGGAGCTCGGGAGGGGCGATGCTGATGGATACGCTTAACTGCGCCGAGCTCAGCGCGGGCGAGAGCGCCAGGAGCAACGCCGGAATGATTGATAGACGCCAGGATATCGAACGCATGATGGGTCTCCTCTGTGAGGCGCGCAGTGCCGCGAGAATTCTGTAGCAACAGCTTATCGAGAACCCGACCTCTTCTTAATCAGCGAGCCGCGGCGACGCCTGTAGGATAGGGCTTATAGCGCCGTATTGCTCCTCAATATCATGATTTTACCCATCGCAACCGCCCCGGTCATCGCCCAGAACGCGGATGTCCGTTTTCTCGGGAAGCTTCTCGGCGACGTCATTCGTACTTACGGCGGCAGCGGGCTGCTCGATCGGATCGAGGCGATTCGGGCGGCATCGGTCGACCGGTTCCGGGGCATCGCGAATCCGCGGGGACTGGCCGCCGGCTGGGAGAGCCTGTCGCTCGATGAAACGGTCGCCTTTGTCCGCAGCTTCATGCTGTTTTCCATGTTGGCGAACCTTGCGGAAGACCGGCAAGGCGCCGCGGCGGAAAAGGACAGCTCCCTAGGATCGGCTCTCGCCCACCTTGAATCCCGGGGTGTCGCGCTCCCGCAAGCGTCGGCGCTGCTCGATCACGCGCTCATCACGCCGGTTCTCACGGCCCACCCCACCGAAGTGATGCGCAAGAGCATGCTTGATCATCGCAACCGCATCGCGGCCTTGATGGCGCAGCGCGACGCGGGGCTTCGCGAGAATTCCGCCGGCGAACTGATCGAGGAGGCCATTGCCGCGCAAATTGCGTTCCTGTGGCAGACGCGTGCGCTCCGGCATGAACGGCTCTATGTGGCGGACGAAGTCGACACGGCGCTCGCTTACTTGAGGGACGTATTTTTGCCGGTCATACCGGCTCTTTACGCGCGATGGGAGCGCTTGCTGAAGAAACGACCGCCCAGCTTTCTGCGGCTCGGTTCCTGGATAGGCGGCGACCGCGACGGCAATCCGCATGTCACCGCGGATTCATTGCGCCTGGCGTTGGGTCGAGCCAGTCAAGCGCTGCTCGCGGATTATCTCGAGCAGCTGAACGCCATCGGCGCGGAGTTGTCGTTGTCGAGCGAACTCGCGGCGGTATCCGCACCGCTCGCTGCCTTGGCGGAATCAAGCGGCGATCGGAACGCGGCGCGCGCCGACGAACCATATCGACGCGCAATCACCGGCATGTATGCACGTCTCGCCGCCACTTATCAGAGTCTGACCGGCCGGTTGCCGCCGCGGCCGGCCACGGTTGAGGCGCCCGCCTATCAGGATGCACCGAGCCTGCGGGCGGATCTGCAAATTCTCGAGGACTCCTTGAAGTCCGAGAGCCGGGTGCGTCTCAACGGCGGCGGCGCGCTGTCGCGGCTGAATCGCGCGGTCGAGACCTTCGGGTTCCATCTGGCGACCCTGGATCTGCGTCAAAACGCCGACGTGCATGCCCGGGTCGTGGCGGAATTGCTCAAAGTCGCGGGCGTGTCGGGGGACTACCAGGCCCTTGCGGAATCCGAGCGCGTCTTGCTGTTGCGGCGCGAGTTGGCGAGCGAACGCTTGTTGGCCAGCCCGTACGCGCGCTATTCGGCCGAGACCCTGTCGGAACTCGGTATCGTGCGTGCGGCAGCCGAAGCGCATCAGCGGTATGGAGCCGAATGCATCCGCTTCTACATCATTTCCAAGTGCGAGAGCGTGTCGGACTTGCTGGAGGTCAACATCCTTTTGAAGGAAGCCGGGCTGTACCGCGGGCAGCGCAGGGCATGGGCCGCGATCATGGCCGTGCCGCTGTTTGAGACGATCGCCGATCTGGAGGGCGCGGCCAAGGTGATGCAGGCGTGGCTGGAAATGCCCGAAACCACGGCGATCGTCGCGGCCTTTGGGTTTCAAGAAGTCATGGTGGGCTACTCTGACTCGAACAAGGACGGCGGCTATCTGACCTCAGTGTGGAGCTTGCATCAGGCAACCCGCATGTTGGCGGCCGTCTTCGAGAAATTCGCGACGCCCTTGCAGTTATTTCACGGCCGCGGCGGGGCCGTCGGCCGCGGCGGCGGCTCATCCTTCGCAGCGATTCGGGCGCAGCCGCATGGCACCGTGCGCGGACGCATCCGAATTACCGAACAAGGCGAGATCATCGCCGCCAAATACGGCACGCGCGAGAGCGCGGCCGCAAACCTTGAATCCATCGCGGCGGCGACCGTGCTTGCATCGCTCGAGAATGCGCCGCTCTGCGGCGACAGCGGCGCACGCTTCGCCGCGGCAATGCAGGATCTTTCCAAGGAGGCGTTTCGTGCCTACCGCGCGCTGGTGTACGAAACCGCAGGGTTTCCGGTATTTTTCAGGCAATTGACGCCGGTGCTGGAGATTGCGGAACTCAAGATCGGTTCGCGTCCGGCCTCGCGCAGCGACTCCCGGAGAATCGAGGATCTGCGGGCAATCCCCTGGGTTTTCAGTTGGGCGCAGGCCCGAGTGATGTTGCCGGGTTGGTATGGCGTCGGTCAGGCAATGCGTTGCGCCGACCCAGGGTTGCTGCGGGAAATGCTCGATGCATGGCCATTCTTTCGCGCCACGGTCGACAACCTGGAAATGGTGCTGTCGAAGTCGGATATGGGAATTGCGGGCCGCTATCTCACGCTGGTGACGGATCAGGCGGTGGGCACGGCGATATTCGGCCGCATTCGCGCCATGTGGCTGGCCACCCAGGAATGCATTCTCGCCGTGACCGGACAAACACGTCTGCTGGAAAAGCACCCGGCCTTGGACGCCTCGATTCGATTGAGGCTGCCGTATATTGAGCCGCTCAATCTGCTGCAAGTCGAGTTGCTCAAGCGTCATCGTGCCGGGGAGAAGGATCCGCGGGTGCGTGAAGGCATTCAACTGTCGATCAATGCCATCGCGACGGCGCTGCGCAACAGCGGTTAGCATCGATGCCGCGCGATCACGAACTCGGGCCGTGGAACCCAGGCATCGGGTCACACGTACCCGAGGAATTGCGCCATTTCGCCACCATCTTTCGCGCCGAGAATGTCTTTACCGGCATCGCCGCGGCAACGGAATTACGCGGCCTGACCGGTTTCAGCTTGAGCGAATTGGCGGTGTTTCGCCCGCAACGCCTGACGGTGCATGAACTCCTGGTGCGCGTCACCGCGGATTTCGCCGTGCCGGACGGCACGCGCATCGCGGATCTCGGCTTGAATTTTCGCGAGATCGCGCGGCTGTTGCTGTCGCGCTACCTCGAGCCGGCGATGGACGCGATCGTGCGGACCCATGAGCGCGCTCTGCAAGAGGCCAATAACTTCATCGAGAGCGCACTGTCGCGCTTGATCCGCAACTGGGGTCCCGAGGAGATCGCGGAGATCGAGCGCCTGTCCGCGGTGTGTGCCACCGCGGCAGGCGTTGCCGGATATAGGAGCCTGGCGCGCGTGATGTCGGCATTGTTCGCGACGCAGGGAGCCGCGTGGGGCACGAAGGATCTGATCGCCTCGATGGCGGCGGGTTTCGCCGGCAACGATTTCGGCAGCGATTGCATCGGTCAGGCCATCGCGCCATTGCTGCAAACCGCCGCGCGCGAGCAGGGCTACAAACTTCTGCCGCGCCAGGAACATCCCGTGGTCATCAACACCAAGGGGCCCTCGGCGTCCGGCAAGAGCACCTTGCGGCCGCTGCAGAAGAAGCTCGCCGGCGACATCGGCGTGCAATGGAGCGATTTTGCCCTGATCAGTCCGGACATTTGGCGCAAACAGCTGCTGGACTATGCGTCGCTCGGTGCGGCGTTCAGATACGCCGGCGCGTTTACCTCCGATGAGGTGCAAATCATCGATCAGAAACTCGATCGCTACATGGCATCCAAGAACCGGCGCGGCGACATGTCGCATTTGCTGATAGACCGGTTTCGCTTCGACAGCTTTGCACCCGATTCGGCCGAAGCGGGCAGCAACTTGCTGACTCGATTCGGCCAGACGGTTTATTTGTTCTTTGTCATCACGCCGCCCGAAATGTTGGTGGAACGCGCCTGGCAGCGCGGACTCGAGTTCGGCCGATACAAAGCGGTTGATGACACCCTGGCACACTCGGTGGAAGCCTATGCGGGCATGCCCAATGTGTTTTTCACCTGGGTTCGCCGCAGCGACAAGCAAATTCAGTTCGAATTTTTGGACAACACCGTGCGTTTGGGCGAGCGGCCTCGAACCGCGGCCTTCGGCGATAACGAAACCTTCAATCTGTTGGACGTCAAGGCCGTCTTGGATATAGACCGCTTTGCGCGCATTGACGTCGACGCCACTGCCGCGGAATTCCTCTACCCGGATCGCGCGCTGCTGGTTGCCGAGAAGAATGTGAATTTCCTCAGGCGTTGCGTTGGGATTTTCCACCGGGTCAATTTCGCCGAGCAGGCAAGCGGACGGATTTATCTGTGCATCGAGCGAGGTCGACCGATATCCAAGGATGGCGCGGTGCTGGAACGGGTGCTCAAGAGCCCTGACACGCTGGCGGCGATTCGGGCCGTGGGATCCGATGCGCTGACCGGCGGGGTGCCCGAGGCGCCGCGGGCGGCGTACCTCACGGGCAAAGATCGCCCGGCACCGCCCACCTTAGGTCAGTGGGGACCGCTAACCTAGAAATCCGCAGTGCCGATCGACATGCGCCGCCAGATCGAGCGTGTGCTGGCGAGTGAGGCGCTCCGCAGCCTCTGTTTCTCGCCTCTCCAGCGCCTCGATAATCCTCAAGTGATCGATGATGGAGCGCGCCGCGCGATCGCTCTGCGTGATCGTAGCGCGACGAATGGCGCGCACGTGCAGCAGCAGATTCTTGGTGGCGTCGATGATCATTTGCGAGCCGCCCAAGGCGATCACCGCGGTGTGAAAGGCGATGTTCGCGTCGGAGTATTCGCACAAGTGCTCGGACGGGGGTGAATTCTGGAATTCATCGAATAGATGCCGCAGCTTGGCGATGTCCCCGTCGCTCGCATTCAAAGTCGCGAGCCGTGCCGCCATGGATTCGAGCGCCGCCCATATCTGAATCATTTCGATCATCTCGCGCTTTGATTTGCGGATGATGTAAATGCCGCGGCGCGGCACGGTGCGGATGAATCCTTCCTGCTCCAACAGCGACAAAGCCTCGCGGATGGGTGTGCGGCTGACGCCAAGCGCGCTGGTCAGTTGGCGCTCATCGAGCCGCAACTCCTGGCGCGGATCATAGATATCCGTATCTGCAATGGCAGTCTTCAGCAGCGCATAGGCTTGGTCGCGCAGGCTGGTTGCATTGAGCGGGGCCAGCGCCAGCGGAGTCGCCGAGGTGGTTCGTTGAACCAGGGTCACTATGGAGTTCATTGGGCCTCTCTAGAGAAATGCGTCGAGACGGTCTGCGCGTCATGCGCTTGCTTGACACTCTGAAACTCGTTCATATATGGTATACCACCATAACGAAGGGTGGCTGGTTTGTTCTCGAATTTAATGATTCGGGATTCGTTATTCGGAATATGCAAAGTGGATTACTCTCGGCGCGGCTCAATTCCGCTTAGGCAAAGCGTGAAATTGTGCATCTTACTCTGCGCTAAACCTGGAGAACTAAAATGAATGAAGATGTAACTGCTAAATCACCTTTGATGAATCCTTGGATACAACTCGTCATCGGCATCGTTTGCATGGTGATGATCGCCAACCTTCAGTATGGTTGGACGCTGTTTGTCGGGCCGATCGACACGAAGTACCACTGGGGCAAAGCGTCGATCCAAGTCGCCTTCACCGTGTTCGTTCTGCTCGAGACCTGGCTGGTTCCCGTTGAAGGTTATCTCGTCGACCGCTTTGGGCCGCGCTGGATCGTGGTGATCGGCGGCGCACTCTGCGGAATTGCGTGGACGCTCAACTCGTTCGCCGACAGTCTGCCGATGCTGTACTTCGCAGCGGCGATAGGCGGCATCGGTGCCGGAGGCGTCTACGGTACCTGCATCGGAAATGCAGTGAAATGGTTCCCGGGGCGCCGCGGGCTCGCCGCCGGACTCACGGCAGCAGGGTTCGGCGCCGGATCGGCGGCGACGATCATTCCGATCGCGAACATGATCAAGTCGGCCGGCTACGAACACACCTTTCTTACCTTCGGCATCATTCAGGGCGTCGTGGTTTTCTTGCTCGGCTTCCTGATCTTGGTGCCGCCGCCCAGCGTGCTGGCTGCGCCCGTCAGGGGTCCGACGAGCGCCGGGCGGATTCAGGGTATCCAGGCCACGCCGCTCGAGATGATCAAAACTCCGCTGTTTTGGGTCATGTACGCGATGTTCGTGATGATGGCCTCGGGCGGCCTGATGGCGGTCGCTCAGCTCGCGCCGATTGCGAAGGATTTCAAGGTGGCGGATGTCCCGGTGAGCCTGATCGGATTGACGCTGCCCGCGTTGACCTTCGCGCTGACCATCGATCGAATCCTGAACGGGCTATGCCGTCCATTCTTCGGTTGGGTGTCGGATCATATCGGCCGCGAGAACACGATGTTCATCGCCTTCTCCATCGAAGGTCTCGGAATCATCTCCCTCGCAAACCTAGGCACCAATCCGACCGCCTTCGTGTTGCTGAGCGGGGTCGTGTTCTTCGCTTGGGGCGAGATCTACAGCCTTTTCCCGGCGACGACGACCGACAGTTTCGGCGCGAAGTATGCGACGGTGAACACCGGGCTCATGTACACCGCCAAAGGCACGGCGGCGATCGTCGTACCGATCGCAAGCGTTTGGGCAACCCATGCGGGCGGCTGGCACGCTGTGTTCATCGCTTCCGCGACCGCGAACTTCTTGGCGGCAGTGCTCGCGTTGGTAGCGCTGAAGCCGATGAGGGCCAAGTACGCCGAGCGCGGCGCTACGCCCACCCGGATGGACGGCGGCGTGAAGGCCACGGCTTGATGCCCCGGGCCGGCACCGTCGGGGCGGGTGTCGCGTCCTAAGGTTTGATGACCGGGACGCTTGCCGGCGATCCGGCATTTTCTGGTGAGGGCTGCTGATCGCAGCCCTCATCTCAAGTACTGTTACTGCGAGGCTAGATATGTCAACGAAGGCCGTGGAAGTCCGCTCAAGCACGACGGCTGAGGATACGCTGCAGCGCAAGACCCGCGATGCGAGCGTGATCTCGGGCGGCCATTTGGTCGCGAAGGCGCTGAAGAACGAGGGTGTGGACACCATCTTCACTTTATGCGGCGGGCACATCATCGACATCTACGACGGCTGCGTCGATGAAGGCATTCGCATCATCGACGTGCGGCATGAGCAGGTGGCGGCGCATGCGGCGGATGGCTACGCGCGCCAGACGGGCAAGCTGGGGTGCGTGGTCACGACAGCCGGGCCCGGATGCACCAACGCGGTCACGGGCGTTGCCACTGCGTTTCGATCGGAGAGTCCGATTCTCCACATCGGCGGCCAGGGCGCCTTGACACAGCACAAAATGGGATCGCTGCAGGATCTGCCGCACGTCGAACTGATGACGCCGATCACTAAATTCGCAGCGTCTGTCTCGAGCACGGAACGCGTGGCGGACATGATTTCCATGGCGGCGCGCGAGGCTTTCAACGGCGCGACCGGACCTGTGTACCTGGAAATTCCCCGCGACGTGCTCGACCGGGAGGTGGAGATCGCAAAGGCTGTCGTGCCCAAGCCCGGGAAGTACCGTGCTTCGACCAAATCAATCGGCGATCCGCGCGATATCGAGAAGCTGGCGGACTTGCTGGTGAATGCTGAGCGGCCCGCCATTCTCTACGGCCAGCAGGTGTGGACCGCCCGGGGCCACCAGGAAGCCATCGCGCTGCTGCGCGGACTGGATATCCCCGGCTACTTCAACGGCGCCAGCCGCGGTCTTTTGCCGCCGGGCGATCCGCATCACTTCGACCGCACCCGCACGCAGGCGTTTGCCAGTGCCGACGTGCTGGTCATTGTCGGAACCCCCTTTGATTTCCGCATGGGCTATGGCAAGCGCATCAGCAAGGATCTGCAACTGGTGCAGATCGACATGGACTATCGGACCGTCGGCAAGAACCGGGAAATCGATCTCGGATTGGTGGGCGATCCGGGAGCAATTCTGGGCGCGGTGCTGGCCGCCGCCGGCGGACGCGTCAAGGGCGACAAGCGCCAGGCGCGCCAGCGGTGGCTGAAGCAGCTGAGCGATGCTGAGGTCGTGGCGGGCGACAAGCTCATGCCATTGTTCAAGTCAAACAGCGTGCCGATTCATCCCTATCGGGTCGCCTTCGAGCTGAACGAGTTTCTGGCCGACAACACCATCTACATCGGCGACGGCGGCGATGTGGTCACCATCTCGGCGCAGGCGGTGCGGCCGCGCGGGCCCGGGCAGTGGATGGATCCAGGCGCGCTCGGTTCGCTCGGCGTGGGTACCGGCTTTGCCATTGCCGCGGGCCTCGCGAATCCGCAAAAGGAAGTCCTGTGCTACTACGGCGATGGATCATTCGGCATGACTGCCTTCGACATGGAGACGGCCAACCGTTTTGGCGTCCCCTACATCGCAGTCATCGGCAACAACTCCGCCATGAATCAAATTCGCTATGGCCAGCTTGCCAAATACGGTGAGCAGCGCGGCAATGTCGGCAATCTTTTGGGTGATGTTCCATTCGGTAAGTTTGCGGAAATGCTTGGCGGTTACGGCGAGGAAGTGCGGGATCCGGCGCAAATCGCGCCGGCCCTGAAGCGTGCCCGGGAGTCGGTGCACAAGTTGCGCAAATCGGCCGTGATCAACATTTGGGTCGATCCGCGCGAGTACGCCCCGGGCACTAAAAATCAAACGATGTACAAGTGAAGGGTCGGCGGGAGATTCCATGAGTAAGGCGTTAGAGGGTGTCCGCATTCTTGATTTCACGCACGTGCAATCCGGGCCCACCTGCACTCAATTGTTGGGGTGGTTCGGTGCGGATGTCATCAAGATCGAGAAGGCGGGCTCCGGAGACATCACGCGCGAGCAGCTGCGCGATCTGCCGGATGTGGACAGCCTGTACTTCACGATGCTGAATCACAACAAGCGATCGGTAACGCTCGACACGAAAAGCGATCATGGCAAGGAGGTCCTGGAGCGTTTGGTGCGGCATTGCGACGTTTTGGTGGAGAATTTCGCGCCCGGGGCGCTGGACCGCATGGGCTTCACGTGGGAGCGCGTTCAAGCATTGAATCCGCGCATGATCATGGCCTCGGTCAAAGGCTTCGGTCCCGGCCCGTACGAGGATTGCAAGGTCTACGAGAACGTGGCGCAATGCGCCGGCGGCGCGGCCTCGACGACGGGTTTCGATGACGGTCCACCCTTGGTGACGGGCGCGCAGATCGGCGACAGCGGCACAGGATTGCATCTCGCTTTAGGCATCGTCGCGGCGCTCTATCAGCGCAAGGCGACCGGGCGCGGCCAGAGGGTGCTGGCCGCGATGCAGGACGGCGTGCTCAATCTCTGCCGCGTGAAACTGCGCGATCAACAGCGCCTCGAGCGCACGCGCGTCATGAAGGAATATCCGCAATACCCGAATGGCGAGTTCGGCAGCGCCGTGCCTCGCGCCGCCAACGCATCCGGCGGCGGACAACCGGGAACCATCGTGAAATGCAAAGGCTGGGAAACCGATCCCAATGCCTACCTGTATTTCATCGCGCAAGCGCCCGTCTGGAAGGCCATTTGCCAGGTCATCGGCAAGGAGTCGTGGATCACGGATCCGGACTTCGCCACGCCCAATGCGCGGTTACCGAGACTGAAGCAAGTGTTTGCGGCCGTGGAAGCATGGACCTCGACCAAGACCAAGTTCGAAGCGATGGCGCAACTCAACGAACATGACATCCCCTGCGGTCCTATCTTATCGATGGAAGAACTGGCGCATGAACCTTCGCTGCGCAAGACAGGAACCATCGTCGAGGTTGACCATCCCAAGCGCGGCAAGTACCTCACCGTCGGCAATCCCATCAAAATGAGCGACAGCCCCACCCACGTCACCCGCTCGCCGCTGCTGGGCGAGCACACCGACGAGGTGCTTGCGGAGTTGGGATATGCGGCCGCGGATGTCGCTGCATTGAGATCGAAAAAAGTCGTCTGATTCGCGCTCGACGGCGTAACGCCCAGAGCCAGCTCATAGCTTCCAAGGAAACCGCAAGAATGTCATACGATAAAAGCGTCGTCCGCAAAATTCTCGACCAAGCCAAGGCAGCAGGCCGCGAAGCATTGACCGCGCCCGAGGCGCGCGGTGTCTGCGAGGCGTACGGCATCACGATCCCTGCGGAAGGCGTGGCGACTTCCGCCGAGCAGGCAGCGAAGCTTGCCGGGACGATCGGTTTTCCCGTGGTGATGAAAATCGTATCGCCGCAGATTCTGCACAAGACGGAAGCCGGCGGAGTCGTTGTCGGGGTGAAATCGGCGGAGCAAGCGAAGCAAGCGTATGCCGGCATCGTCGGCAACGCTCAAAAGTACGACGCCAAGGCGCAAATACTGGGCGTGCAAGTCCAACAGATGCTGAGCGGCGGCCAGGAAGTGATCATCGGCGCCGTGACCGACCCGGCGTTCGGCAAGCTCGTGGCCTTCGGGCTCGGCGGCATCCTGGTTGAAGTCCTCAAGGACATCACCTTCAGGCTCGCGCCGGCATCAAAAGAAGATGCGCTGTCGATGCTCGACGGCATTCAGGCGGCGGAGATTCTGCGCGGAGTCCGCGGCTCCAAACCCGTCGATCGCGCCGCGCTGTCGAGCATGATCGAGCGCGTCTCGGCGCTGGTCGCGGACTTTCCGGAAATTTCGGAGATGGACCTCAATCCGGTGTTTGCGACCGATCACGGTGCGACCGCTGCGGACGTTCGAATCGTCCTCAATTTCCACCCCGCGCCGCCGCGCGATCGGCCCAGCCAGGCGGCAATCGTCGAAAAGATGAATCGCATCATGAAGCCGAAGGCGCTTGCGGTAATCGGCGCCTCAGCCGAGAACGGCAAGATCGGCAATTCGGTGATGAAAAATCTGATCAACGGCGGCTACCGGGGCGAGATCTATCCGATTCATCCCAGCGCCACCGAAATCATGGGCAAGAAAGCCTATAAGAGCGTCAAAGACGTGCCGGGAGGCATCGACGTCGCGGTTTTCGCGATACCGGCGAAGTTTGTCGCGCAAGCCCTGACGGAAGTCGGAGAGAAGCAGATCGCCGGGGCCATTTTGATTCCCTCCGGTTTTGCCGAGACCGGCAATGTTGCGGGGCAGAACGAACTGGTGGAAATCGGCCGCAAGTACGGCGTGCGCCTGATGGGCCCCAACATCTACGGCTTCTACTACACGCCCAGCAATCTGTGCGCAACCTTCTGCACTGCCTACGATGTCAAGGGTCACGCGGCGTTGTCGTCGCAATCGGGCGGAATCGGCATGGCGATCATCGGCTTCTCGCGTTCCGCCAAGATGGGCGTCTCCGCGATCGTCGGCCTTGGCAATAAGTCCGATATCGACGAGGACGATTTGCTGACTTTCTTCGAGCAGGACGACAACACCACCATCATCGCCCAGCATTGCGAGGACTTGAAGGATGGCCGCGCCTTTGCCGAGGTGGCCAAGCGGGTGTCGAAGAAGAAACCCATCGTGGTGCTGAAGGCCGGGCGCACCAGCATGGGGGCGCGCGCGGCAAGCTCGCACACCGGCGCACTGGCCGGCAACGACAAAATCTACGAGGACGTATTCAAGCAGTCGGGCGTCATCCGCGCGCGCAGCTTGCGCGACCTGCTCGAGTTCGCCCGCGGCATTCCGGTGCTGCCAACTCCCAAGGGCAACAATGTGGTCATCATCACGGGAGCCGGCGGATCCGGCGTGCTGTTGTCGGACGCCTGCGTCGACAACGGCCTGTCGCTGATGGCGATGCCCGCGGATCTGGATGCGGCATTCCGCAAATTCATTCCGCCGTTTGGCGCAGCCGGGAATCCGGTCGACATCACGGGCGGCGAGCCGCCGAGCACCTATCAGAATACGGTGCGCCTGGGACTCCAGGATCCGCGCATTCACGCCCTCATCCTGGGCTATTGGCACACCATCATCACCCCGCCGATGGTGTTCGCGAAGCTGATGGTCGAGGTTGTCGCGGAAATGCGCGCCAAGGGCATCGAGAAGCCGGTGGTTGCCTCTCTTGCCGGCGACGTCGAGGTGGAGGAAGCCGCGGAGTATTTGTATCAAAACGGCATTCCGGCCTACGCCTATTCCACCGAGATTCCGGTGGCCGTTCTCGGCGCCAAGTACCAATGGGCGCGAGGCGCGGGACTGATTCCGAACGGGTAAGCTGCCGCTTCGCCCGGGCCGCGGTCGCTTGCGGAATGCAGGCGCCGGGCTCGAGCGATATCCGCACGGAAATCCGGCTGAAGCCATGGGGCAATCCGACCTTCAATGCGGGCAGCGCGCCGTCGCGGGCTACGGTGGCCGAAATCTGCCAATATCCGCCCCGAAACTGTTTGCCAAGACACTGGCTGGAGGAAGGCTGTAGTGCGGAGTTCAAATAAGACATGAATGTTCACGAATACCAGGGCAAGGAAATTCTGCGAGGGTTCGGCGTCGCGACACCGCGCGGGGTGCCTTGCTTCTCGGTCGCCGAGGCTGACTCGGCCGCACGCCAACTGGGCGGCAAGGTATGGGTCGTCAAGGCGCAGATTCACGCCGGCGGACGCGGCAAGGGCGGCGGCGTCAAGGTCGCCAGGTCCCTGCAAGAAGTGCACGACTTCGCGGCCAAGATCCTCGGGATGACGTTGGTCACGCATCAGACCGGACCGGAAGGCAGGCTCGTCAGGCGATTGCTGGTCGAGGAGGGCGCCGACATCCGCAAGGAACTTTATGTCGGCATGGTCGTGGATCGCTCCACGCAACGCGTCACCCTGATGGCGAGTTCGGAAGGCGGCATGGAGATCGAGGAAGTCGCCGCGCAACATCCTGAGAAAATACACAAGGCCGCCATCGATCCCGACGCCGGCCTGACTGACGCCCAAGCCGACGAGGTCGCCAGGAAAATCGGCGTACCCGAGGCCTCCATCGTGCAGGCGCGGGCCTTCATGCAGGGGCTGTATCGAGCCTTCGTTGCATGCGATGCGTCGCTGGCGGAAATCAATCCGCTCATCATCACGGGCCTTGGCGAGGTGCTCGCGCTGGACGCCAAATTGAATTTTGATTCGAACGCCTTGTTCCGTCATCCGGAAATCGTCGCCATGCGCGATCTGGACGAAGAAGATCCCGCCGAGGTCGAGGCTTCCAAGTACGATCTGTCCTACATTTCCCTCGGCGGCAACATCGGATGCCTGGTCAACGGCGCAGGCCTCGCCATGGCGACCATGGACACAATCAAGCTGTTCGGCGCGGAGCCGGCGAACTTTCTCGATGTCGGCGGCGGTGCCACGGCGCAGAAAGTCACCGAAGCATTCAAGCTGATGCTGAAGAACCCCGCGGTGAAGGGTATTTTGGTGAACATTTTCGGCGGGATCATGCGCTGCGACACGATTGCAGAAGGCGTGATCGCAGCGGCCAAGGAAGTGAAGCTGAGTGTTCCGTTGGTGGTGCGAATGAAGGGCACGAACGAGGATCTGGGCAGAAAGGCGCTGCAGGCCTCCGGATTGCCCATCATTTCCGCCGAGAACATGGCGGATGCCGCCAAAAAGATCGTTGCCGCGGTCAACGGCAAGCAGGGGCTGCCCGCATGAGCATTCTGATCGACCGCAGCACCCGGGTGATGACGCAGGGCATTACCGGCAAGACCGGCGCATTCCACACCCGGTTGTGCCGGGACTACGCCGACGGCAAGGCTTGTTTCGTCGCCGGAGTGAATCCGAGCAAAGCAGGCGAGAATTTCGAGGGTATTCCGATCTACGGCACCGTGCGCGATGCGAAGCAGCAAACCGGCGCAACCGTGTCCGTCATCTACGTGCCGCCGCCCTTTGCGGCGAGCGCCATCGACGAGGCCGTCGATGCCGAGCTTGATCTGATCATTTGCATCACCGAAGGGGTGCCCGTGCGCGACATGATCGCGACGCGCAACCGCATGCGCGGGAAGAAAACCATGCTGGTCGGGCCGAATTGCCCCGGGGTCATTACGCCGGATGAAATCAAAATAGGCATCATGCCGGGCCACATTCACAAGAAAGGCCGCATCGGCGTCGTATCGCGCTCGGGTACCCTCACCTACGAGGCCGTGGGCCAGCTGATGGACTTAGGGTTGGGGCAGTCGACCTGCGTCGGGATCGGCGGCGATCCGGTGAATGGCTTGAAGCACGTCGATGTCATGCGCTTGTTCAACGAGGATCCGGGTACCGATGCCGTGATCATGGTCGGTGAAATCGGCGGCGACGATGAGGAGACTTGCGCCCGCTGGATCAAGGCTCATATGAAGAAGCCGGTGGTAGGGTTCATTGCCGGCGTCACCGCGCCGCCAGGCAAGCGCATGGGGCACGCGGGCGCCATCATCTCCGGCGGCAAAGGTACCGCGACCGAAAAGCTGGCGGTCATGGAGGAGTGCGGAATCAAGGTCACCCGTAATCCGGCGGAGATGGCGGCTTTGCTCAAGTCGGTGTTGTAGTGACCGGGTGGGCGCCGTTGCGCCCGGCATCCGCCAAGGCGTTGCTGCGGCGGATGTTTGACGCGGCCATTGCATCCGCGCAGCCGGCGCGGTGTATTCCGCCGCATCTTCCTCCGGCGCCGCGCGGTAGATTGATCGTGATCGGTGCCGGCAAGGCCTCCGCCGCGATGGCGCAGGCGGTCGAGCAGAACTGGCGCGGCAAATTGTCCGGATTGGTCGTGACACGCTACGGCCACGCCGTGCCGTGCCGGCAGATCGATATCGTCGAGGCAGCGCACCCGGTTCCCGATGCCGCCGGCATGCATGCCGCGATGCGCATGCTCGAGCTGGTGGCGGGCCTGCACGCGGATGATTTGGTGCTTTGCCTGATCTCAGGCGGCGGCTCGGCGCTGCTGCCGCTGCCGGCAAAGGGATTGACCCTGGATCTCAAGCAAGCGCTGAATCGGGCCCTGCTGGCCTCGGGCGCTTCCATCAGCGAAATAAACTGCGTGCGCCGGCATTTGTCGGCGATCAAGGGCGGGCGTTTGGCGGCCGCGTGCCACCCCGCGCGGGTGCTCACCCTGCTCATGTCCGATGTACCCGGCGATCGGCCCGTCGACATCGCGTCGGGTCCGACCGTGGCCGATCCGACCACCTGCGCGGATGCGCTCGATATTGTGCGCCGCTGCGGCATCGTCGTTCCGCCGGCCGTGCTCGAACTGCTCGAGAGCGGGCGCGGAGAGTCGGTAAAACCGGGTGATCCGCGGCTCGCGCGCGCCACCACGCGCACGATCGCGACTCCGCATATGGCCCTCGGGGCCGCGGCCGCCGTGGCCGGTGAGGCGGGGATCGCCGCGCATATATTGAGCGATCGCATCGAGGGTGAAGCCCGGGATGTCGGCAAGGTATTGGCGGGCATTGCCCTGCAGGTGGCTGAGCGCAATCAACCGTTCAAGGCGCCGTGCATTTTGCTGTCGGGCGGCGAAACCACGGTGACCGTGCGCGGCAGCGGGCGCGGAGGGCGCAATGTGGAGTACTTGCTGTCGCTGGCCATCGCGCTCGAGGGGCACGCGCGAATTCATGCCCTGGCGGGCGATACCGATGGCGTCGATGGGCAAGAAGATATTGCCGGCGCGTACCTGGGCCCCGACTCGCTCGAGCGAGCCAGGGGCCTCCAGCTCAAGCCCAAAGACATGCTCGGCAGCAACGACGCACACCGCTTCTTCAGCATGCTGGAGGACTCGGTGATTACCGGGCCGACCTTGACCAATGTCAACGATTTTCGGGCGATCCTGATCGATACGAGCCTGTCTTGAGTATCCCGCGTGAGCCGCTGG
>Ga0210403_10000082_pt1 | contig 102021 bp, 79 predicted proteins | sample IncBWC19MmetaG_FD_150863 | JGI IMG/M metagenome (GOLD analysis project Ga0210403, IMG submission 150863) | Forest soil microbial communities from Barre Woods Harvard Forest LTER site, Petersham, Massachusetts, United States - Inc-BW-C-19-M | ecosystem: Environmental > Terrestrial > Soil >...
CCGGTCGCGCCCGCACCCAAAATGAAGATTCGCATGGCGTTAGCAGACTTTATCACACTCGGCGGAAACCACAGGAGGCGGGTTCGACAGGTTTTCAGGCTTTGGTTTTTTCGCGCGGGGCGGGCGCGCCGCGCAGCAGGCCTTCGGTGCTGAGGTCTTCGTCAATGTCGGGCCAGTGAATTCCGTATCCACCGCCTGCCACTTTCCAGTTGTTTCGCTGCCCAGGATTGGCGCGCAGAAGTTTGGGATACCAGGTGAGAGGCACGCTGATCTTGCGGCCGTCGCGCAACGATACACAGAGCGAATCCTCGGTAAAGCTGACGTCGGCGACACGCTCACCCGGGTTAAGGGTGGAAATGCTCATTCCATGCCTCCAGGAGCCCCTGCTGGTGCTCCTCTACTATGGATTGTACCCGACGAAGTTCAGTCATGTTAAACCCAAAGTTTTGCGCCGGCGAAACCGGGCGAAGCCAGAACTTTGCCGATTTCTCGTCCCTATCTGCATGCACATGTGGCGGCTCATTCGGTTCGTGGCTATAGAAATAGACTCGGTACGGCCCCGATCTGAGAATGGTGGGCACAGTGATATTCTATGGCTAATTTAACTATTTGGATAACCAAATGGTACCCGTTTGGGAGGCCTGGCTGCGATTGCAAGGTCTTTCGTACCGGCGTAGGATTGTAGATGTAACTCCGACTCTGCCGACCTGCGGGAGAGACATCCCATGGCGGCGGGGCGAGGCGGCCGATGGCGGCTTGCCGAGGGTTCGGGTGGAAACGCCCGCGCCTCCCGTGCTTGGAAAGGAGCCAGTCCACCGGAAATCTGCAGATTTCCGGCTAGAGCCCGATTCCATGTGCGAATCGGGTTTTTTCTTTTTGGGGTACTCTGATGACGCTTCACGACAAGTTCGGACGCCAAATCACCGACCTGCGGATTTCCGTCACCGACCGCTGCAATTTCCGCTGCGTGTATTGCCGCTCCGCCGACCCTGAAAATTACCGCGAGCACGAGCAGATTCTTTCCTGGGCCGAGTTCGGACGCCTGGCGCGGATTTTCGTCGACCTGGGCATTCAGAAGATGCGCATCACCGGCGGAGAGCCGCTTGTCCGCGCGGGTGCGGAAGCATTCCTGCGCAAGCTGCAGGAACTGGGCGTACCGGACATTTCCATGACCACCAACGGCCACCTGCTCGCCCAGCGAGTGCCCTCGCTGATCGCCGCCGGCCTGCACCGCATCAACATCAGCCTCGATTCGCTCGACCCCATCAAGTTTGAAAAAATCACCCGCACGCGCTCTTACGACTCCGTGATGCGCGGCATCGATGCGGTGCAGAACTCGCCTCTCGCCCCCGCGAAGATCAACGCCGTCCTCGTCCGTGGCTTCAACGAGGACGAGGTGGAAGCCTTCGCCGCTTTCGCGCGCGACCGCGGCGTGATCATGCGCTTCATCGAATTCATGCCGCTGGATGCCGACCGCCACTGGTCGCGCGAACTCATGGTCCCCGCCGAGGAAGTCTATCGCCGAATTCACGCGCAATGGCCGCTGGTGCAGATTCCTCACGCGAAAAGCGAAACCGCGCGCAAGTATAAATTTGCCGACGGCGCGCCCGGCGAGATCGGCCTGATCGCGCCGGTCACGCAGCCCTTCTGCGGCCATTGCTCACGCATCCGCCTCACCGCCGACGGCAAAGTCCGCACCTGCCTCTTCAGCAAGGACGACCACGACCTCCGCGCCCTGCTCCGCAACGGCGCCTCCGACCAGGACATCGAGGAGCGAATTCGCGCCATGGTCATCGAAAAAGAAGCCGGCCATCGCATCAACGAACCCGGATTCCAGCCGCCATCGCGCACCATGGTCTTCATCGGCGGCTAGGCAGTTCCCCGCGCGACGCTTCGCCAGACTCCTGCACAATCGCGTGTTATCCTTAGCTACAGGCCTTTAGTTGTCTCGGGAACGGACGGAAACGGTATGCCGGAAGACCACGACGACGAGCGCGAAGAGCAGCCAGAGCAACCCCAGCGATTGTTCACCCTCACCGAGGCGGAGCGCACTCGCCAGGAGCTTGAGCCTTTTCTGATCGAAGCCATCGGCGCGCGCAAAAAACTTTCCGTGCTCGAACAGGATTTAACCGCCGTTTCCACGCGCATCATGATGATGGGCGGCGTGCTGGTGCCCTACGCGAAGCTCGCGGAAAAACGCATGGATCAGCAGAATCTCGCGGAAGTGATGAAGAGCAATCTGGAGAAAATTCTGTCCACCGGTTGCCTCATCAAGGATCTCGACGTCGGGCTGCTGGATTTCCCCGCCATTGTGGACAACCAAGAAGTGTACCTGTGCTGGAAACTCGGCGAAGACCGCATCCGTTATTACCACCGGCAGGATGAAGGCTACTCCGGCCGCAAGCCCCTGGACCCGCGCGATCTCGGCTCCGGCACGCATCTGCAGTAGAGCAAAGCGCTCGTGATTTTGTAGCGCATCCAAAATCCATCCGCAAAGCGCCGCCACGGGAGCGACACACCGCCATGACCGAAAACCGACTGAAAGATTCCACCAGCCCCTACCTGCGTTCGGCGGCGCACCAGCCCATCAACTGGTATGAATGGGGCGCAGACGCCTTCGGTCTTGCCAAAAGCCAGGACAAGCCCATCCTGCTCGACATCGGAGCAGTCTGGTGCCACTGGTGCCACGTCATTGACCGCGAAAGCTACGAAAATCCCGCCATCGCCAAAATCATCAACGAACATTTCGTTCCTGTGAAGGTGGACCGCGATGAGCGCCCCGACGTCGATTCCCGCTACCAGTCCGCCATCAGCGCCATCAGCGGGCAGGGCGGCTGGCCGCTCACAGGTTTCCTGATGCCCGACGGCAAACCGTTTTTTGGCGGCACCTATTTTCCGCCGGAGGATCAAGACGGTCGGCCCGGCTTTCGCCGCATACTTCTAGCCGTCGCCGATGCATATCAGAACAAGCGCGACGATTTGCTGAAAACATCCGAAGCGCTCGCCGAAGCGGTGGCCAAGGCGGAAGCCTTCGCCGGCGCAAAGGGCGAATTCGACCTAGGCGTGATCGATTCGCAAATCAGTTCCTTGACGCAGCTTTTCGATCTGCGAAATGGCGGCTTTGGCAATGCCCCGAAGTTTCCCCACGCCTCAGCGGTCGATCTGCTCTTTGAGCGCTACCGCCAGACGGGCGAAAAGCATCTCCTCGCCATGGCCGAAACCACACTCGAAAAAATGGCAAAAGGCGGCGTCTACGATCAACTCGCCGGCGGCTTTCACCGCTACTCCGTAGATGAACGCTGGCTAGTCCCCCACTTCGAAAAAATGTCCTACGACAACTCCGAATTGCTTCGGAACTACCTCCACGGCTGGCAGGTGACTCGCAATCCGTTCCTGAAGGAAACCGCCGAAGGCATCATCGGCTGGGTGAACCAGGAACTCTCCGATCAGGCGAGCGGTGGATTTTACGCCAGCCAGGACGCCGACGTTTCGCTCGATGATGATGGCGACTACTTCACCTGGACGCTCAAGGAACTGCGCGCGGCATTGTCGCCCGATGAAGCGCGCATCATGGAGTTGTATTACGACGTGGAAGCCCACGGTGAAATGCACCACAACCTTGAAAAAAATGTGTTATGGATCGCTCAGACCGCCACAGAAATTGCCAAATCGCTCGGCCTCGACGAATCCACTGTCCGCCTGACGATTGCCAACGCCAAACGCAAACTGCTCGCCGCGCGTACACCTCGGCCTACGCCATTCATCGACAAGACCATGTACGTAAGCTGGAACGCGATGTTTGTTTCCACCTACTTTAATGCAGCCCGCGTGCTGGAAGGCGAACTCACCGCAAATTCCGGCGCCTTTGCTCTGAAAACGATCGATCGCATGTTGCGGGAAGCGTGGAGCGCGGAAAACGGATTTGCCCACCGCATCGGTGGGCCTGCGTTGCGCGGCTCTTTGGATGATCAGGTTTTCGGTGTGCTTGCGTTGCTCGACGCCTATGAGGCCACGCTCGACACGAACTATTTCCGCGCGGCGCAGCGCACCATGGACCTCACTATCGAAAAATACGGCGACGCGGAAAACGGCGGCTTTTTTGACCGCGCATCCGACGCCCCGGCGATGGGCGGCCTCGAAGTTCGTCGCAAGCCGTTCCAGGATTCTCCAACGCCCAGCGCGAACTCCGTTGCGGCGATGGCCCTTACGCGCCTGCATGCCTACACGGATGACGCCAGATATTTCAACTGGGCCAAGAAAACGCTGGAAGCCTTCGCCGGCATCGCCCCGCAGTACGGCCTCTTCGCCGCAACCTATGGTCTCGCAGCCCTTCTCTTCGCGGAGCATCCGACCCAAGTGGTCATCACCGGCGCGAACGGTGATCCGGCCAAAGAAAAACTCGAACGCATCGCCAACGATGTGTTTCGCTTCGGCAAAGCCGTTCTTCGGGTCACACCTTCTACATCGCTCGAGCACCTGCCCGTCGCCCTGCGCCAGACGGTGCCCCATCTCCCCAAAGACAAAGCCAGCGCCCTGGTCTGCTCCGGTAACACCTGCCTGCCGCCCACCACCGACCCCGAAGAACTAAAGCGCCTCCTCCAAAAAGGAATCGCCGGCACCGCCGCCGGTTAGATCGCTTGCCGTTGTAGCGGCCGCCTTCTGAGGCGGGCACTCTGCATTTGGAGTGCGGGAGCAACGCTCCCGCTTTTACGGTGCAAGCGCTGTCTGCCAAATTAACTTGGAGGCTGAACTTAACCCTCAAAAGCGGCGGCAGAACCGCCACACTCCAAAAGTGGCTTCCCCCAAAAAAGGGCAAGATGCCATCGCACCCTGCCCTCACTAGCTCGGAGGTCTCCGAATTCCTTTACCTCCTTAACTTCCTTTACTTCATTTCTTCGGCCTTGATTCCGGCGGCACCAACCCGTTGATCCGGTAATACACCACCAACTGCCCGTAATGTTCCCCCGAATGCTCGATCAGCCCATAAGCCAGGTCGTAAAGCCGGTCCAGATGCGGACTGCCATCGTTCACCGCTTCCATCAGGCCTTTGTCGCCTTTCGCCTTGATCTCGGCGGCTCCGTCTTCCACGCACTTCTTCACAAACGCCACCAGTTCCGCCCTGGTTTTCACGCTCACGTCCTTGGGATCGTCGGCATAGCGCGGTTTCTTCCCCGCGGCCGTATCCGTAAAGTAATACATGGACGCCGAGGCGTGCACCAGATTCGCGACAAACGTCCGCGACTCTGCCTGCGGCTTGAATGAATACTTGTCCTCCGGAAAATCCTGCGCCATCGCAATCAGCTTCCGTCCGATGTCGTTCCACTGTTCCAGAACGGCTTCCGACGGGCTGGGAGCCGGCCCCGGCGCCTTCTTCGGGGCTTCCTGTGCCCGCAGGGGAGCCAACACGAAACACACCGCAAACCATACCAATGCAAACCTGGAAAAACGATTCATAGCTTCTCTCCTTTGAACGTCGAACCGAACGGCTTTCTATCCCCCTAAAGACGTATCTCCGCACCGGATGTTTCAGTTTGGCAGGAAAATGGCAGGCCAACCGGCTCTGGCCGCCAGCCATCATACTTAATAGACCCGCGGAAGTCGCGGAAAGGTGCAGAAAAGGGGAGGTTTACTTCTGGCTACGGGGCCAAAAGACCATATAAAAGGCTAACGTCCCGCGTGTTACTCTGATAGAAAGTGGTCGAGGGAGTCATCCATTGATTTGGAGTTGGTTTTTACTGCGGGTCCTAATCGGGCTGTCGATCGTGACGGTCCTGTTTTTGTCCCAGCGCTTCTGGTACCGGGCCTTGTGGCGCGTCACCGGACACTGGGGCCGCACCACCCTGCGCGTGGGCGTCCGCCTGCTTTACCTCTCGGGCTGGCTGCTCATCATCACCACCCTCGCCGATAATATCCGTCAGGATCACGGGAGGCTCCTGCCCGATCACTCTCCGGTCACTGCATTCGCGGGTTTGTGGTTTGCCAGCGCGCTGTTTGGGTATCTGGCCATCAAATTCGTCCATGGCATCGAGTGGCTCTGGCATCGTTTCCGTAAGCCCGTGGCAAAAGACGCTTCCAAGCTCCCGGCGCACCGCATCGATCTGGAGGACATTATTCCGGACCCTTCGCGCCGCACCTTTTTCCGCACGGCCAGCGTTGTCGCCGGAGCCGCGCCGTTTCTCGGCGTGATGTATGGCTTTGCCGCGGAGCGCCTACGCTATGAGGTTCGACGGATCGAGATTCCCCTGAACAACTTGCCGGCGGAACTCGACGGGATGCAGATTGTCCAGATCAGCGACATCCACCTGAGCGCGTACATGACTCGCGAGTCGGTCCGCCGCGCCGTGGAGATGGCTAACGAGGTTGGCGCGGACCTGGCCGTCGTCACCGGAGACCTGATCACCGGCATGCACGATTCCATGTGGGATTGCGTCGAGGAAGTTCGCCAGTTGCGCGCGCCGCTCGGCGTCTATGGCTGCAACGGCAACCACGAAATATATGCACGGGCGGAAGACCTGGCCGAGCGCCTTTACCAGCAAGCCGGCATGAAGCTGCTGCGCCGCGAAAACGCCATCATCAACTACAAGGGCGGGCAACTGAATCTGATCGGCGTCGATTACCAGCGCGAGCGCGGTCCCAGCGGACGCAAAGTGCAAATGCTGGTGAATCTCGAACCCCTGGTGCGCCGAGACATGCCCAACATCCTCTTGTCGCACAATCCGAACACCTTCAATCGAGCCGCGGAACTCGGAGTTGAACTTTCGCTTGCCGGGCACACCCACGGCGGCCAGGTGCAGGTCGAAATCCTCGATGTCAGCCTCAGCCCCGCGCGCTTCATCACCGATTACATCGCCGGCCTCTATCACCGCCCGCTGCTCATGCCCGATCAGCCAAAGCGCATGGGCGAAACCATCAAGCTCATGCCCAACGCCCCCAACGGCCTCGCCGCTCTCTACGTGAACCGCGGCCTCGGCACCGTCGGCGCGCCAGTCCGCCTCGGCGCTCCCCCGGAAATCACCCACATCGTCCTTCGCCGCGTCTAAGGCACTATTTCCGCAAATACCCGGATCCAACCATGCTCAAAATAAACATTGGCCGCTGGGCTTCAGTTCTGGGTCTGATTTTCGCTGTTTTTGGCGTTGACGCGAATGCCGCTCAACGCTGGTCTACAAAGATTTGTGGCGTAGACCAAAGTCGGCCAGCTGAGCGCATATTTGCGGAGCCGGACAGCAAACATAATTGGCGGGAGTATCGCGGCGTCAAGGAGGTCCCAAAACTGGAAAATGACTTTGGAGAATTCGCCCAGTTGTGGACAAGCCACGATGGCAATGTTCTGATAAGCGTCCAAGCGCCGGGTGAGGATTTCGCTTCCTACACGGACTATTGTTTTGACTCAAAGGGCGAGCTCATTGAGCTCAGATTCCAATTGCGGACGGCTTGGGGATGGGGCTACAGAGTAGAGGGTCCCGTATTGAACGGAAGGTTGGCACCAAAAAAATCAGAGTTTTTCAACACGAAGACAGAAATGCCAATCACAAAGCCAGAACAAGCAGACGATATTCCTGATGCCCTCAAGCCTATGGTGTATCTGCGGGAAGTGCAGCTTCCGTTTTCCAAGCTACTACCGAAAGCCTAATTGGCCGCGGGCCGAGCCGCCAGTTCCCCGCAAGAAACTCACCCATGACCGCTTTCTCCGACGTTCCTTGTTCTTGCTGCGAGTGCTAAAATCTGTGCAACAAATTCATGAACCTCAAAGAGAAGAACTACAGGCTGGAGACAGTGGCGGAGCCTGCCAAGGGCACCTCAATTTGGGGTTGCGGAGTTTATTCAGCAGTCTTGCCGGGTGTGGCCGTGGTAGTGGTAGGCACTCCCTCAACGGCGGAGAGCGTGATTGGCGACGGAAGTGAGGCAGCGTCGACTATTGGAGAAACCTCGTCTTTGCGCATCGAAGGGAACTTGCCATAGGTCATTCCGCGCCAGAGCCACTCCATCGGCCCGAACCGGTACCGTTGCAGCCACCAGTTGCTGACCACCACCTGAGCCGAATATAGAACGACCGTGGGGATCAACCCGATCGCCGGCCCGATGCGCCCGTAAAGACCCGTCGTATAGTGGTAGAAAAACAAAGTGCAAATCACGGACTGCATCAGGTAATTCGTCAGCGCCGTCCGTCCCACCGCGGCAAATGGCAGAAGGTAGCGCCGCTTCTTCTCGTCCAGATAAAGCAGCGCAAGGCCCGAAGCGTATCCCGCCGCCAGAATGTGCGACCCAGGCAGCCACAACACCGCCGCGGACCAGCCCCTCACCGACACGACGCCCGGCGGCAAGATTGCTTTCATGACCGCCACGTACAGGCTGATGATCAATCCCACGGGGAGGCACCACGAGCACACCCGCTTCAGCACCGGCCGGTACTCGTCCAGCCGCTGCACAATGCCCGCTCGCCACACCCACATCCCCAGCAGAAATAGCGCCGCCGCATAGATCGCGAATAAACTGGTGGGCAACTCCCGCTTCCACTCCACCCAGTTCTGCGCCAGGATCTGACGCACCGTCCCATGAGCGTAAATCTGGACGACCGCGTAGATCTTCTGAACGTCTTCCGGCTTCGGCGTCATCCAGGCGGGCCGGAAACGCGTGTAATACAAACCCAGAAAAAATGTGGCGACGACGATCGGCACGGCGAACAGGCTTCCCGCCCACCACAGCAGTGTCTTTTGCTGGCGGTTGCGGAACATCAGCAGAATGGCGCCGGAAAGCGCATAGGTCAGCAGGACATCGCCCGCCCAGATCAGCATTCCGTGGATCAGTCCGAACAGCGCCAGCGCCAGCAGTCGCCGCGGATAAAACCCCATGAACCGCGCGCCGCGAGCCTCCGCCCGGCTCATCTGGATGGCGAACCCCATCCCGAACAGGAACGAAAAAATGGTGATGAATTTCCCTTGGATAAATCCGTCGATGAAGATCTGGGCCAGCACGTCGGCCCGGCCGTGGAAGAGGACCCCGATGTGATCGTAGCAATCGAGTGGCGCGAAGAAAGCGCGCATGTTCGCCGCAAGAATTCCGAAGAGCGCCATACCCCGCAGAACATCGATAAAAACGATGCGTTCGGAAAGGCTGACCGGCCCAACCCGCTGGGTGTCTGGGTTCATACGCCGTCCTTGCAGTGGCTATGATGCTATACGCAAGGCAACCGCGTAAAGTAACGGCTGTCTGTACCAGTTTGCGCCGCGGATGCTAGAATCTCCTCGGTCAATCCATGAACATAAGAGAGAAGAACTACTGGCTGGATACGGTGGCGGAGCCTGCGAAGGGCTCTACGGGAGCTTTGCCGGATAAGGTGGACGTTGCCGTCGTCGGCGGGGGATTCTGCGGCTTGTCTGCGGCGCGCGTGCTGGCGCAGCGTGGGGTGCGCGCGGTCCTGCTCGAAGCCGAATCGCTGGGCTGGGGCGCAAGCTGCCGCAATGGCGGCATGGTGCTGACCGGGCTGAAGCTGCCCGTGGCCACGCTGATCAAGCGCTATGGCCGCGAAGCCGTACAGCGGATGTACGCCGCCTCGCTCGAATCCATCGACCTCGTCGAGCGAATCGTCAAAGAAGAGGGAATCGACTGCGATTTCTCGCGCTGCGGACACCTGGAAGTCGCCTGCAAACAGGCACATTTCGATGATTACGCCGCAGCCGCCGCGCGCATCAAGAGCGAGTTCAATCACGAGTTGCGCATCATCCCGAAGAACGCGCTGCAAAACGAAATCGGCTCACAAATTTATTTTGGCGGCATGGTGGATGAAACCAGCGCCGGCGTGAATCCTGCGCGCTACGTGCAAGGCCTGGCGAAGGCCGCGCAGCGCCACGGCGCCTGCCTGTTCGACCACGCACGCGTCACGCGCGTTTCCTCGCAACCGAATGGCACCAGCGGCAGCTTTCGCCTCGAAACCACCCGCGGCACGCTCACCGCTAAAGAAGTTCTGCTGGCCAGCGGCGCTTACACGACCGAAGCCACACCGTCCCTGCGCAAAAAAGTGATTCCCATCGGTTCCTACATCATCGCCACGGAAGTTCTTCCCGACGCCTTGGCCGCCGAAGTCAGCCCGCGCAACCGCATGATCTACGATTCCAAGCATTTCCTCTATTACTACCGGCTGACGCCGGACAATCGCATGCTCTTCGGCGGCCGCGCAGCCTTCTTCCCGGAATCCGAAAGCACAGTGCGTGAAAGCGCCGAGCTCCTGCGCCGGGGCATGATCGAAGTCTATCCCCAACTGCGCGAAGTGAAAGTCGAATACGTCTGGGGCGGCACACTCGATTTCGCGATGGACGTGATGCCGCACTCGGGAAAAATCGACGGCATGTATTTCGCCCTCGGCTTCGCCGGCCACGGCGTGGCGGCCGCCACCTGGATGGGTGCAAAACTTGCCGGCGTGATCTGCGGCGACCCCGACGACAATCCCTTTTCCCGCATCGCATTTCCCGGCGCGCCCCTCGGCCTCCGCAGCGGCAACACCTGGGCCCTGCCCCTCGCCGGCGCCTACTACAAAGTCCTCGACTGGCTCACGTAAGCCAGCCCGCGATCTTTCCGAGCGCGGCTGCGATTGGAATGCGGTTTCATCCCCATTTCACCACAAAAGGAAACTTGTCATCCTGAGGCTATCCGACGAGGATAGCCGAAGGATCTCAACGCAAACATTGTGCAAGATATTCAAGTTGAGGTCCTTCGGGGCGCAAACGGCGCGCCCCTCAGGATGACAATTTATTTTTCGTCTTGGAAATTGGAAAATGGAGCGGTTTGGAGCCGTGCAAAGCTGAAACTACCCCGCAACCAACTTCTTAATTTGCGGAAACACGAAATACGCCGCCACGCCAAGTGCCACCGGCACCGGCCCCCACTTCAACGCAAACTTGTCGCTGCCTACCAGCGCCACGATAGTCATAAGGATCGGCGCAATCACCACGTAAGCTAGGCCCGCGTTGCCCCACGGAATCCGAAACGGCCGCGGCGTCTCCGGCTGTGTCTTCCGCAACTTCCATGCCGCCATCACCGTGAGCACCGTCACCAGGCTCCGCAGCCAGATGTACACGGTCAGCAACTGCGCCAGCGTATGAAACGCCAGCAGCGCGTAAATCCCCGACGAAATCAAAATCGCAATCCAAGGCGTGCCGTATTTCGGATGCTTCGCGGCAAACACCGCCGGCAGGTAGCCGTCCTCCGCCATCGAAGATGGCATCCGCGTGCTCGTCAACACGGTTGCATTCAGCAGCGAAACATTTCCCAGCATCGCGGCAACCGTCAGCGCAAAACCAAGCAAGCTTCCCCCGATCAGCAGCCCCGCCGTGGGCAAATAAGCCGTGTTCCATTTATCCCAGTCTCCCAGCGCCGCCAGCGAGAACAGCGCGGGCAGAAAATACGTGGCGATCGAGAGCGGCACCACAATCGCCAGCGCAATCGGAAAATTCCGCTGCGGATTTTCAATTTCCTCGGCCACGCTGGAACATTGTTCGTAACCCGAATACAGCCACAATCCCAGCGCCAGCCCCACCCCGAACACCTGAAACGGCGGCACATGCGGCGGCACAAACGGATGAAACGGATTGAAGTGCCATTTCGTTGCCGCAATCGCGCAGAGCACCAGCACCGGCACGAGCACGGAAAATTCCAGCACCGTGGACACTATCCCCACCATCTGGATCCCGCGAATATTCACATACGCCAGCAGCGCAATCAGCGCCACCGAAACCAGGTAATGTTTCCAACCCACCAGCGACGGGAAAAAGCCCCCCAGGTAATCGCTGAACAGTACCGCGTAGCTGCCGCCCAGCAGCCAAGAAGCGCTCCAGTTCCACCACCCGGCCAGGAATCCCCAGAAATTTCCGAAGCCCGCGCGCACCCATCGGTAAAATCCGCCTTCAACGGGAATCGCCGTCGTCAATTCCGCTGCCACCAGCGACACCGGAATACACCAGAAAAGCGGAATCACCAGCAAATACAGCAGCGTCACGCCCGGCCCGCTCGTCGTGACCATCTCTTCCATGCCGAACGGGCCGCCCGTCGTGTAGGCAAACATCACGAACACGAAATAGAGCAGTCCCGCTTTTTTTGCTGCCGTTTTGGCTATGCTCAAGGGTTTGCCGGAATTATCCCCACGCAGGTACATCTTGCAGCCCGGCGCAGGCGCACGAAGTGTACTCCACTTCGCGAACGATTGCTGGACTTGGCCCGCGGAGTGCGCGACACTCGGCGCGCCCGATTTTCGAGCCTCACGCCCGAATTGTGAGTCTGACGAATGATACTTCTCCTCATGGGAGTCACCGGCTCTGGAAAAACCACCATCGGCAAACTTGTGGCCGAGCGGCAGGCCTGGGTGTTTCTGGAAGCCGATGAGTTTCATTCACCCGAAAACATCGCCAAAATGCACAACGGTATTCCATTGACAGACGCCGACCGCCTGCCGTGGCTCGATGCGATCCATGCCAGGCTCGTGGCGCTGCACGCGGAAGGGAAAGATATTGTCCTCGCCTGCTCGGCGCTCAAGGAAAGTTACCGGCAGCGGCTGGCGAAAAATCTGCCCATGGAACTCGTCTACCTGAAGGGCTCGCCGGTTTTCATCGGCAGGCGCCTGCGCGAACGCCGCGGCCACTTCGCTGGAACATCTATTCTCGCGGGACAATTTGCCGACCTCGAGGAGCCGCGCGAAGCCTTCACTCTTCCCGCGGAATTGCCCCCCGAAGATATAGTGCGCAAAATTCTCCAACATTTTTCTCTCGCGCCAAAAACCTCCATCGATGCGCCTTCGCTCCTGAAAAAACTTCGCTGGCGCCTGCTTCCGTTTCTCTTCCTCCTGTACGTGGTTGCCTACCTCGACCGCATCAACGTCGGCTTTGCCGCCCTGCAAATGAAGGGGCAACTCGGTTTCAGCGACGCGGTCTACGGCCTCGGCGCGGGAATTTTCTTCCTCGGCTATTTCCTGTTTCAGGTTCCGGCAAATCTGGCGCTGGAGCGCGTCGGAGCCCGCCGCTGGATCTCCGCCTTGATGATCTGCTGGGGCATAATCTCCGGCTGCATGTTCTCTGTGCACTCCGTCGCTTCTTTTTATTCGCTGCGGTTTCTTCTCGGTGCCGCCGAAGCTGGATTCTTTCCCGGCGTAATTTTTTACCTGCGCTCCTGGTTCCCCGCTAGCGCCCGGGCCGGAGTTGTCGCGCTGTTCATGACCGCCGGCCCCGTCTCCGGCGTGATTGGCGGCCCGATTTCCGGCTTGCTGCTGGATTGGAATCACCGCGGAGGCCTCGCCGGCTGGCAGTGGATGTTTCTTCTCGAAGCCATCCCCGCAATTCTGCTTGGTTTCGCGGCCTGGTTTTTTCTTGCGGACAATCCCGCCCGCGCGCCCTGGCTTTCTCCAGCAGAAAAATCCTGGCTGCTGCAAACTGCGGGCGGCGAAGCAAGCCCCGCATCGGCAACTTCAACGGAACATCCGGGTTTGTGGTTCGTGAACGCCCGCCTCTGGGGATTTGCGCTCGTCTATTTCGGCTTGAACACTTGTACCTACGGGATCAGCCTCTGGCTGCCAACCGCCCTGCACTCGCTCACCGGTCTGTCCAATTTTCTCCTTGGCCTCTTATCCACAGTCCCCTATCTTGCGGCAGCGATCCTCATGGTCCTGATAGGCGCGCACTCGGACCGTACCGCAGAGCGCCGCTGGCACATCGCGTTTTCCGCGTTTGCGGGAGGCATCGCCCTCGTCGTCAGCGGCTTTTCGCCGGGCATCGCCACCAGTGTTTTTTGCTTTGCCATCGCCCTGTCCGCGTCTTCCTCGATGGCCGGGCCATTCTGGGCCATGGCCTCCGGCTCCTTCACGGCTGTCGCTGCTGCGCGCTCCATCGCTCTGATCAACGCCATCGGGAATCTCGGCAGCGGCTTCGGCCCTTACTGGATCGGCCATCTTCGCGACACGACTGGCTCGTTTCGTGCCGGTTTGTTGAGTGTCGCCGCCTTGCTCACCTTTGCCGGCCTCATCGTCCTATTCCTTGATCGCGGCCCGCGGCGCTCAAATTAAAGCCGTCAATCTGCTCATCAGCGTCTGCCGCACAAATTGGCTCCTTGCAGATTCTCTTCAATCACGAAATAATCGCTCTCTTGCACTTCAGGAGCTTTTCTTGACCAGATCAACTCGCTTCATCCTGTTCGTTGCCTGCCTCATTGCCATCGGCACTCTCGCGCTTCATCCGCGCGTCGCGGCGGATGAAGCGCCGCTCTACGGCTACTCCGCCGAATCCTCCCGCGCTGAGCGCCAGTGGGAAGAAAAGTTGCGCGCCATACCGAGCCCTGACAACATGCGAGCGTACATGCAGCGCCTCTCCGCGCGTCCTCACAATGTCGGCTCGCCCTACGACAAGGAAAACGCCGACTGGCTCGCCGCAAAATTCAAGGAATTCGGCTTCGACGTTCAAATCGAATCCTACGACGTCCTCTTTCCCACGCCCAAAGAACGCCAGCTAGAACTTCTCGACTGCAAGAGCGCCTCCACCACCGACTGCTCCGTGAAATTCACCGCGAAGCTTGAAGAACCCACCCTCACCGTCGATCCCACCTCCGGCCAGAAATCCGAGCAGTTGCCCACCTATAACGCCTTCTCCAAAGATGGCGACGTCGTCGCTCCGCTCGTCTACGTCAATTACGGCATTCCCGAGGATTACGAGCGCCTCGAACGCCTCGGCGTTTCCGTCAAAGGCGCGATCGCCATCGCCCGCTATGGCCACTCTTGGCGCGGCATCAAGCCCAAGGTTGCCGCCGAACACGGCGCCGTCGGCTGCATCATCTATTCCGATCCCGAAGGCGACGGCTACTCTCAAGGCGAGACTTTTCCCAAAGGCGGTTTCCGCCCGAATGATGGTGTCCAACGCGGCAGCGTGGCCGACGATCCCATTTATCCCGGCGACCCGCTCACTCCCGGCATCGCCGCGAAAAAAGATGCCAAGCGCCTGAAGCTGGAAGATTCTCCCGTCATCACCAAAATTCCCGTACTTCCCATTTCGTATGGCGATGCGCAGCCGCTGCTTTCCGCGCTCACCGGCCCGGTCGCACCCAACGAGTGGCGCGGAAAACTTCCCCTCACCTATCACGTCGGTCCCAGCACGCTGAAAGTCCACCTGAAAATGAAATCGAATTGGGATTTGAAGCCTATCTACGACGTGATCGCTCGAATCCCCGGCAGCACGATTCCCGACCAGTGGGTTATCCGCGGCAATCATCACGACGCGTGGGTCAACGGCGCGGAAGATCCCATCTCCGGCCTGGTTGCCGAACTCGAAGAAGCCCGTGCCTTCGGCGAACTTCTGAAAACCGGTTGGAAGCCGAAGCGTACCATCATCTATTGCGCGTGGGATGGAGAAGAACCCGGCCTGATCGGCTCGACCGAGTGGGTGGAAGACCATGGCGACGATTTGATGAAACACGCTGTCGTCTACATCAACTCCGACACCAACGGCCGCGGTTATTTCGACGCCGAGGGTTCGCACACGCTCGAAAAATTCATCAACGATGTCGCGCGCGACGTCCAGGACCCCGAAACCAAACTTTCCGTCTGGAAGCGTGCGCAACTTCAGACAATCTCAGCCGCCGCAAATGCTGATGATCGCGCGGAAGCCCGCAATCGCGCCGACCTGCGCATCGGCGCGCTCGGCTCCGGTTCCGACTACGGCGCGTTCGTCCAGCACGACGGCATCGCCTCGCTGAATCTCGGCTACGGCGGCGAGGACGGCGGCGGCATCTACCATTCCATCTACGACGATTTCTACTGGTTCACTCACTTCAGCGACACTGAATTCGTCTACGGCCGCGCTCTCGCGCAAACCTCCGGCACCGCCGTCATCCGCCTCGCCGACGCGGATATTTTGCCCTTCGAATTCACCGATTTCGCGGACACCATGCAAACTTACGTGAAGGAACTCAAAACCCTCCTGCAGCAAAAACAGGACGAGGTTCGCGAGCGCAACAAAGAAATTGAAGAAGGCGTCTTCCAGGCCACCAACGACCCTAAGCATCCTACTGTCGCGCCCAAACCCGAAGAGGTGGCACCGTTCATCAATTTCGCACCGCTCGACAACGTCATCACCGAGCTCGCGAAGGCCGCCGAGGCCTACAAAAAAGCCTACGCCGAGGTTGGCGCGCGCGGCGATCTCGCAAAGGCTTCGGCCTCGGCGCAAGAGCTCAACCACCTGTTGATGGAAAGCGAGCGCCGCCTGACCAATCCCGACGGCCTCCCGGGACGCCCCTGGTTCAAGCATGAAATCTACGCGCCCGGCCAGTACACGGGTTACGAAGCGAAAACCATTCCGGGCGTCCGCGAAGCCCTGGAACTCAAGCGCTGGAAGGAAGCCGAAGAGCAGGTCGGCGTCGCCGCCAAAACGCTGCACCAGGAAGTCGCGTTAATCAACGAAGCCGCTGCAAAATTATCCGCGCTTCACTAAAGTCGCCTTTTTTTGAGTGCGCGAGCGAAGCTCCCGCTTTTACGGTTGCGGCGCTATCTCCCAAGCTAATTTGGGCTCATCCCCGTAAACCTCAAAAGCGGCGGCAGAGCCGCCGCACTCCAAAAAGGCCGTCTAAAATCCGCTATAATTTCCGCGCAATTCACTCTCAAGGAGACCTCTCATTCCCTCTTACAACCTCTCCATCGTCGGCTTCGGGCACGTGGGGCGCGCCCTGCTGCGCCTGCTCATCTCCAAGGAAAGCGAGATGCGCCGCAAATACGATGTTCGCTGGCGCCTCACCGGCATCGCCACGCGACGCTTCGGCTGGATCGCCGAGCCCGAAGGCCTCAACCCGCTCGCCGCGCTGAGCAGTCATTTTCCGCAGCTAGCCAATCCCCCGCGCAACGTCCGCGAATGGCTCGAACGCTCCAAGGCCGATGTGCTCTTCGAAGCCAGTTCGCTCAACACGCATTCCGGCCAGCCCGCCATCGATCATCTCGTCGCTGCCCTCGAAGCCGGCGCTCACGCCATCAGCGCCAACAAGGGGCCGCTGGTCCACGATTACCAGCGCATCGCCGCGCTTGCCAAGGCAAAGGGCAAGCAATTCTTGTTCGAATCCACGGTCATGGATGGCGCGCCCATCTTCTCGCTCTTTCCGCTGGGCCTCCCTGCCGCGGATTTGCGCGGTTTCGCCGGTGTTCTGAATTCCACCACCAACGTGGTGCTCACCGAAATGGAAAAGGGCCGCTCGCTCGACGAAGCCGTCAAGCGCGCCCAGGCCATCGGCATCGCCGAAACCGATCCGACCCATGATCTCGATGGCTGGGACGCCACGGTCAAGGTAGCGGCAATCGTTAACGTCTTGATGGGCGTCCCGCTGCGCATCGAACAGGTGCAGCGCACCGGCATCCGCGAACTCAGCGAGGAAAAAATCCGCTCCGTGCGCGCGGCCGGCATGCGCTACAAACTGATCTGCCGAGCCGAGCGCCGCGGCGACGGCGTCGAATGCCGTGTCGGCCCGGAACTCCTTCTCATGACCGATCCCATGGCCGGCCTCGAAGGCACCAGCTCCGCCATTCGTTTCGATCTCGACGTGATGAGCATTTCTCTCGTGGAGCACAATCCCGGCATCGAAGCAACCGGCTACGGCCTCCTTGCCGATTTTCTCCGCGCCGCGAAGTCCTGAGCTTGTATTGGCGGTCTTTTGTAGGGCGGCCTTCTGAGGCGGGCCGCTCTTACTTTTGAGTGCGGGAGCCCAGCTCCCGCTTTTGCGCTGTAAACGTAATCTCCCAAACTAATTTTGGTGGCGAACTGGAATCCTCAAAAGCGGCGGCTTTGCCGCCGGACTCAAAAAACCGCAACACCCAACCCTTTACCCCGCCCGCGTTCCGTCCGGCACCGCCTTTTCCGGCATTGCCAGCACCGGCGTAACGCCGTCCGCGTATCCAATATCGAAAAGCATCCCTTCGGAAATTTCTCCCGCCATCTTTCGCGGTTCCAGATTCACCACAAACAGCGCCTGCTTGCCCTCGATTTCCCGCGGATTCTCTCGTTCCTTCCTGATCCCCGCCAGAATCGAGCGCGTCTGGTCGCCAAAGCTGACTGTCAGCCTCATCAGCTTCTCCGAGCGCGGCACTTCTTCCACCTTCTGGATCGTGCCGACGCGAATGTCCAGCGCTTCCAACGCTGCAAACGCCACGATGGGTTTGATGGGTGCCGGTTTGAATGTCGAAGCGAATTCGTTCATGGCTCACCTGCGAAAATGCGCCGCATACGCCGGCGTGGGAATCGAAGCGTCGCAGCGTTCATCGCGAACCGCCGCGTCCGCCACCAACCGCAACGGAATAATGCCTGCCCACACGGAAAGAGCGTAATCGGCCGGGTCATCTTCCACATCGCCCGTGCGCACCTTCGCGGAAACTTCCGTCAGCGGCAATTTCAGGATGCTCGTCGCTTTCAATTCCTGCTCGTTGGGCTGCCGCGCATCTTCCCAGCGCCCGGGAATCAGCTTCTCTGTGAACGCCCGCAGCGCCGTCAGCTTTTCCGCGGGTTCGCTGATCAGCGTGGCCGTGCCCAGCGCCACCACGGACCGGTAATTCATCGAATGATTGAACACCGACCTCGCCAGCACCAGCCCGTCCGTCAGCGTCACCGTGATGCACACCGGCAAACCGCCGCCCGCCCCGCGCAGCATGCGGCTGGCCGCCGAACCGTGAAAATAAATCGCATCGCCCACGCGCGCGAACATCGTGGGAATCACAAACGGCTGGCCCTCCGCCGCAAAGCCGATGTGGCAAACGAAACCCTCGTCCAGAATTTTGTAAATGGCCTCGCGATCGTACACGGCGCGGTTGGCTTCGCGCACAACCCGCGTGCGGTCGCTCACGGCAAACGAATCAGACATGGAAGACCTCAGAATGAAACACGGCGCGGAGTTGATAGCCGGCGCCATCGCGGCATGAGTGGGAACAACTCCCTTGATGGTACCACGCGCCTCTGGACCCCTTGCAGCGTTACGTATTACGGGAGTTTCGGGGTACAACTGCCCGCGCCGGTGTGAGAAACTAACCACTGATACATCGCGATTTTACTTTCGCCCGAGAAAAGAGCTATGACCACACCCGGTTTGAACGTGCGCGCCACACCTGCTTTGGATATCGCCTGGGTTCGCTCCCAGTTTCCCTCCCTGAAAACTCAGGTCAACGGCCACACCGCCGCATTCCTCGACGGCCCTGCCGGCACCCAGGTGCCCACGCAAGTCATCCATGCGATCCAGAGCTACTTGCTGACCGCGAACGCCAATACCGGCGGCGCGTTTCTCACCAGCCGCCGCACCGAGGAAATCATCGCCCACGCCCGCGCCGCCATGGCCGACCTCTTCCACTGCGAAAAAGACGAGGTGGTCTTCGGCCAGAACATGACCACGATCACCTACGCGATCTCCCGCGCCATCGCCCGCGACCTGAATCCCGGCGACGAAATCCTGCTCACCACGCTCGATCACGACGCCAATTATTCGCCATGGAAAGCGCTCGAAGAAAAGGGCGTGATCATTCGCCAGGTGGACATTCGCGAAGCCGATTGCACGCTCGACCTCGACGATCTGAAAAGCAAGCTCAACGAGAAAACGCGCCTTGTCGCCGTGGGCTACGCCTCCAATTCCGTCGGCACCATCAATCCCGTGGCTGAAATCACCCGGCTCGCCCACGCAGCAGGCGCCATGATTTATATCGACGCCGTCCACTACGCTCCACACGGCTTGATCGATGTCAAGGCGCTCGACTGTGATTTCCTCGCCTGCTCGCCCTACAAATTCTTCGGCCCCCACATGGGCGCGCTCTATGGCAAGCGCCAGCACCTGCAGTCATTCCGTCCCTACAAAGTGCGGCCGTGCAGCGACCAGCTTCCCGATCGCTGGGAAAGCGGTACGCAGATTCACGAATTGATCGCCGGAATTGGCGCCGCCGTCGAATATCTCGCCGAACTCGGCCGCCGCTGCGACGCCAGCGCCAAAACGCGCCGCGAAGCCCTCGCCGCGGCCTATCACTCCACTGTCGCCCACGAAACGGAAATCATCTGGCACCTCATCGACGGCCTGAAAACCATTCCTGGCGCCGGCGTTTACGGCATCACCGACCCGCAGCGCTCCGCCGAACGCTGCTCCACGCTTTCCCTGCGCATCGGCAATCACCATCCCACCGCCATCGCCACATTCCTCGGCGAACGCGGCATCTTCACTTGGGATGGCAACTACTACGCCCTCAATCTCAGCGAACGCCTCGGCGTCGAATCGCAAGGCGGCATGTTGCGCATCGGCCTGGTTCACTACAACACCGCCGAGGAAGTCGACCGCCTCCTCGCCGCCCTCCGCGAATTCGCCGCGCGATAATTTTGAGTGTCCTCGCCGACGATTCGAGAGAAACGCCTTTGTAGCGGCCGCCTTTTGTGGTCCGAACAAATGGAATGACGCACCGAAGCATTCGATAAGGAAACGAAACCTCTCTCATGGCAAAACGACCGAAACCTCTCGTACTCACTGTGCTCGACGGCTGGGGCTACCGCGCCGAAACCAAAGGCAACGCTATCGCCCTCGCGCGCAAGCCCACTTACGACGAACTCCTTCGCCAATTTCCCAATACACTGATCCACACCTCCGGCCCCGCCGTCGGCCTCCCCGAAGGCCAGATGGGCAACAGCGAGGTCGGCCACCTCAACATCGGCGCGGGCCGCGTCGTCCACATGGACATCACCCGCATCGATCTCCTCATCGCCAGCAAGCAACTCGATCAGGTCCCCCTCTTCCAGCAAGCCATGGAGCGCGGCCAGCAGCGCCAACTGCATTTCATCGGCCTGCTCAGCGATGGCGGCGTGCACTCGCACATCAACCACCTCTTCGCGCTTCTAGAAATGGCCAAGCAGTGGAAAGTCGAAAAGGTCTTCGTCCACTGCTTCATGGACGGCCGCGACACCCCGCCCAACAGTGGCCGCGACTACGTCCGCCAGCTCCAGCAGAAAATGCGCGAATTGGGCGTCGGTGAAATCGCCACGCTCGTCGGCCGCTATTACGCGATGGACCGCGACAACCGCTGGGAACGCATCGAACTCGCCTATCGCGCCCTTGTCCACGGCGAAGCCGAAACCAAATCCAATGACCCCGTCGCCGCGCTGCAACAGAGCTACGAACAGGGCGTCACCGACGAATTCGTCAAGCCGATTGTGATCACGCGCGGCACCGGCCCCGCCCCGCCGCCCGCGGGCTTGATTCGCGATGACGACGCGGTCATCTTCTACAATTTCCGCGCCGACCGCGCCCGCCAGATCACCTACGCGCTCGAAGCCCCCGGCTTCGACAAGTTCACCGACCCCAAGCGCCCCAAAAATCTCTTCTACGTCGGTATGACCAAGTACGACAAAAACTGGCCCTGGCTCAAGTGCGTCATCACCCCCGAAAAACTCGAGCAGATCCTCGCTCAGGTTTTCCAGGAGCTGCAATACAAGAATTTGCGCTGTGCAGAAACCGAAAAATACGCGCACGTCACTTATTTCTTCAACGGCGGCGTCGAAAAGCCCTTCACCGGCGAGGAACGCATCCTCGTCCCCTCCCCGAAAGTCGCCACCTACGACCTCAAGCCCGAAATGTCCGCGGAAGGAATCACCGATACCGTCGTGAAAGCCATCGAAAAAGGCGAATTCGACGCCATCATCATGAACTACGCCAACGCCGACATGGTCGGCCACTCTGGCAAACTCGAAGCCGCCATCAAAGCCGTCGAAGCCGTGGACGCCGGCCTCGGCCGAATCTATCAAACGCTGAAGCCGCGCGGCGGCGCGTGGATCATCACCGCCGATCACGGCAACGCCGAAACCATGATCGATCCCACCACCGGCGGCCCGCACACCTACCACACCACCAATCCCGTCCCCTTCATCTGCGTCACCGAAAACGACGCTCTCCAACTCGCTCCCGGCGGCGCGCTCCGCGACATCGCCCCCACAATGCTGGGCATCCTCGGCGAACCCGCACCCGCCGACATGACCGGCCGCGACCTCCGCCTCAAGCCAAAAACCTAAATGACGCGCACCACACCTGAAAACACCAAGCTCACCATTTGCGTCTGGCACCACTTCACCGAATGGCGCCCCCCGGCTTCCCTCGCCGACGCCATTCGCAGACGCTGGCCTGCCATGCGCGTCGTGCATCTACTGGACTACGACCGACTTCCGCAGGAACTCCCCGACACGGACATCTTCGTCGGCTACTCCCTGCGCGCGAAACAACTCGTAGAAGCCAAAAAATTAAAATGGATTCATTCCACCGCGGCTGGCGTAGCGCAACTCATGTATCCAGAATTGCGTGATTCCGGCATCCTCGTCACCAATCCCAGCGGCATCTTTTCCGTGCCAATGGCCGAACACACCATGGGCCTGCTGATCGCTATGGCTCGCAATTTTCCGGATTCCGTGCGCTTTCAGGACCAATCGCGCTGGGCGCAGCAGGAACTCTGGGACCTGCCGCAGCACCTCACCGAACTGAATGGCCAGGTATTACTGATCGTGGGTTACGGCTCCATCGGCCACGAACTGGCTCGCCGCGCAAAAGCCTTCGACATGCGCGTCTGGGGCGTTTCGCGTTCCGGCAAAGGCGACTCGGCGCTAGCCGAAAAAATCGTTCCCATCGGCCAGCTTCAAGATGTCTTGCCGCACGCCGACTTCGTAGTCGTCAGCGCGCCGGAAACCCGCGAGACCATGCACCTCATCGGCGCGCCCGAGCTTGCTCGCATGAAACCCACGGCCCGCCTCATCAATGTCGCGCGAGGCTCTTTGCTCGATCAATCCGCGCTCATCACCGCTCTTCAACAGAAAAAAATCGCAGGCGCTGCGCTCGACGTCACCGACCCCGAACCCCTGCCCGCCGCCGACCCGCTCTGGAAAGCCCCCAACCTGCTCATCACTCCACACACCAGCGCCATCAGCGACCGCCTCTGGCCGCGGCAAACCTCTCTGCTTCTGGATTTACTGGAACGCTGGTTCGACGGCCGCGACCTCTTCAATCAAGTCGATCTTCACCGCGGCTACTAACCACTCGCGGGTCGCACGGCCCGAGACGGTGTCATCCGGCCTGCCCGCCGCAGGAGGGAGGCTATCCGATAAGGATAGCCGGAGGACCTCAACGTTTGAATTTTGCACGATGTATAAGTTGAGGTCCTTCGGTCCGCAAACGACGCGGCCCTCAGGATGACAAGTTATTTTTGTTTTTGGATGGATGATAAATCTCTGCCGGCACAAAACGCGGCGCCTAGTCTCCCACCCCGCCCTTCACCGACTGGTAGCCTTCCCGCGTATACACCACAATCTTCTGCTTCTTTCCTTTTTGATCCGTAACCACCAGCGGTCCGCCGTCCGGCGCCACGAGTTCCACTTTAATCTTCCGGAACTTTCCGTCCTGGTTCGGATTCGAAGGAGTGTATGAAAGGCTGTACTGGTGCCTCAAAAACGCCGCCACTTCCCGCATGATCCCGGGAAGCTCGCCGTCAAATTGTGGGAACCACGCAAATCCCCCGGTCATTTGCGTAAATGTCTTCAACTGATTTTCCGCCTGCAGAAAATCCATCCGGTTCATCGTCCCCAAACTCCGGTGCAATTCCAGGTAATTGCTCAGCGGCTTGTCCAACCCCACGGCAAAAATGGTGGTGTCCGTTCCGCGCAGTTGCTTCATCGTCTGATCCAGGGTGTGCTTTGAAAACGTATCCACTCCGGAGGCCAGCACCAGTATCGATTTTTTCCCCTTCACATCCTTCAGCCGCTCGTTCGTATCCAGAATCGCATCGAACAGGTTCGATTCGCTGAATCCCGGAAAATACAAATGATAAATCGCCGCCTCCACTTCATTCTTGTTCTGCGTGAAGTCCACTTCCGTTTTTGGCCGCATATCAAACGTAACCAGCGCCACCCAATCCTTTTGATTCAGGTTGGGAAACAGCGCCCCAGCCCAATATTTGGCTTGATAGCCGAACCACCCGTAAAACCGCGCGCTGAATTCCATCAGCACCACCATCGTGATCGGTGCATCCGTCGGCCCAAAGTTCGTGATGGTCTGCGGCTGCCCGTCCTCCAGCACTCGGAAATTTTCTTTCTTAAGCCCCGGGATGATGTCGCCGTTCTGCGTTGCGGCCACCACGTCCAGCGTCACCACCGGCACCTCGACGGAGATCGTCACTCCGCCCTCTTGCGGCTTCTGTTGTTGCGGCGCTGCGGGCTTTTGCGAAATTGCGGGCTTATCTTGCGCGGGCGAGGTCGGCTGCGGCCCCGCCGGAGCCTGCGCCCAAATCACCGCGCTCCCGGCAGCCAGCACTCCGGCCAGCATTCCCACCCGCACCATCGCCTGCCAATAAAATGCTTTCATCCGTTTTTCCCCTAAGTTCTCCGGCATTCGCTTAGATGCCAAATTCCCGTCCCGTGTCGTATGCATGTTGGACGCATCCCGTGTGAAATATGTAACGCCCATCAACGCCAATTCCAGCCCTTGTGACACTGCATGTTAGTATGGAATTTATTTGTGGCAAACCGCATTCACAACTGGGGGGTGTTTACGTGCTGCACAAGCACATTTCTTTTTCGATTCTGAGCCTGTTGTTCCTGTCCGGCATTCCGGGCCGCAATTTGAACGCGCAAGTCTCGCAGAGGCCTCCCGCCCTCGGCATTCCGCAGACTCCTCCGCTGGTCGGCGACACGATTGCTCTTGCACTGGAGGCGCAGAACTGGCTCGTCGAACTCATCAAAATTAACACCACCAATCCACCGGGCAATGAACAGGCTGCCGCCAAATATATCGCCGGCATTCTTGCCAAGGAAGGTATCACCGCCGAACTTCTCGACCTCGCGCCCGGCCGCAGCGCCATCGTCGCCCGCCTTCGCAGCAGCGCCGTTGCCGATCCATCCAAAGCGCTTCTTCTTGTCGCCCACATGGATGTTGTCGGCGTCGACCGCAGCAAGTGGTCCGTGGATCCCTTCGGCGGCGTCATCAAGGACGGTTACATCTGGGGCCGCGGCTCCCTCGACGACAAAAGCATGCTTGCCGCGAATCTCGCCGCTTTCATCGCCCTCAAGCGCGGCAACGTTCACATCAATCGCGACGTCATTTTCCTGGGCACCGCCGACGAGGAGCAGTTCGGCGACGCCAGCATGAAGGTGATCATCGCGAAGCACTGGGACAAGATCGCCGCCGGCTTTGCCTTGAACGAAGGCGGCAAGGTCGTCCTTGGTAAAGACGGCAAGGTGCAATACGTCGCACTGCAGGCCGGCGAAAAAGTTTCTGTGAACGTCGGCCTCACCGTCACCGGCAAGGGCGGGCATGCCTCCATGCCGACCAAGGACAATCCCGTCGTCCATCTCGCCGCCGCCGTCGATAAAATCGGCAACTACAACACGCCTGTGCGTCTCACTTCCATCGTCCGCCGCTATTTCGAAGCCCTGGCGCCCCTGGAAGACGAAGAGACCAGCAAGTGGATGCGCGTGATCGATACTCCCGATCGTGGCGAACATGCCCAGCGCGTTCTCGCCGAGGCCAATCCGATGTGGAATTCCATGATGCGAGACACCATCGCCCCCACCATCCTGCAAGCTGGCTTCCGCGGCAATGTGATTCCCTCGGAGGCGCACGCCGTTCTCAACATTCGTCTCCTCCCGGGAGACACCATCGACGTCCTCGTCAACGATTTGAAGAAACTCGTCAACGATCCGCAAGTCCACTTCGAGATTGCGCCCGAAGGCGGCCTCGCGGCGCCCAACTCTTCCCTCGAAAATAATTTTTTCAGTTTGATCACCCGAGTCAGCGCCCAGGAATTCGGCGGCGTGCCTGTGATCCCGTTCATGTCCACCGGCGCCACGGACTCCGCTCAGCTTCGCCTGCACAACGTGCAGGCCTTCGGCCTTCGCCCGTTTCCGGTCAACGAAGCTGATGACGCTCGCGTCCACGGCGACGAAGAGCGCTTGCCGCTCGCCTCGTTCCCCAAAGGCGTGGACCTCATGGTCCGCATCGTCGCGGAGTTTTCCGTCAGCAGGTAACCACCTAACTGTTCTACAATTGGACTCTACACACTGATGAGCTCCCGTCACTCCAAAATTGTCTGCACGCTCGGTCCGGCCACCAATTCGCCGCGCATGATCAGGCGTCTGCTCGAGGCCGGCATGGACGTCGCGCGCCTCAATTTTTCCCACGGCACGCATGAAACCCACGCGCAGACCATCGCCATGTTGCATTCATCCGCCGCCGAACTTGGCAAGACCATCGGCATTCTCGCCGACCTGCAAGGCCCGAAAATCCGCACCGGCGCGCTCGCCGGCGGCGGCACCGTCAACCTGCGTTCCGGCCAGCAGTTCATCATCACCACCGCAAAAATCCTCGGCGATTCCACGCGCGTCAACACCACTTTCCGCCCGCTGCCCCGCGAAGTGAAGACCGGCGACCGCGTCCTTCTTTCCGACGGCCTCATCGAGCTCCGCGTTGAAAAAGTCCGCGGCCCGGAAGTCATTTGCCGCGTCATCAATGGTGGATCGCTCGGCGAGCACAAGGGCATCAATCTGCCGGGCGTGAAGTTGCGCGTACCTGCCTTAACCCCAAAAGATCGCGAAGACCTGCGTTTCGCGTTGGATCACAATGTCGACTTCATCGCCGCCAGCTTCGTTCGCCGCCCCGAAGACGTTTTGCTCGCCAAGGCTCTCATCCGCCGCGCCAAAAAAGACACCCCCGTCATCGCCAAGCTCGAAAAGCCGGAAGCCATCGAAAATCTGGAAGGAATCCTGCGCGTTTCGGATGGCGTGATGGTCGCGCGCGGAGACCTCGGCGTGGAAATGAATCCCGAAACCGTCCCCGTCGTTCAAAAAAATATCATCGCCCGCGCCCGCGAATTCCGCCGCCCGGTCATCACCGCCACGCAAATGCTCGAATCCATGACCCAGAATCCCCGCCCCACGCGCGCCGAAGCCTCCGACGTGGCCAACGCCATCTTTGACGGTTCCGACGCCGTGATGCTCTCCGCCGAAACGGCTTCCGGAAAATATCCCATCGAAGCCGTCTCAATGATGGCCCGCATCATCCACGAAGCCGAGGCCAGCATTCAGGAATTCCCGCGCCCCACCACCGCGCAGGAGCGGCTCAAGGTCGCCGAGACCGTCGCCGAACTCGTCTGCCACGCCTGCCGCGAATTGCACATGAAGCTCATCGCCGTTTTCACGCACAGCGGTTTCACGGCGCGCCTCGTTTCCCGCTATCGCCCGCTCGTTCCAATCGTTGCGTTTTCTCCCGAAGCGGCAACCCGCCGCCGGATGTCGCTTCTCTGGGGCGTCACTTCCCGCCATATCTCCGACATAAAAAAGATCGACGGCCTCGCCGACCTCGCCGAAAAGCGTCTCCTCGAAGAGCGCCTGGTCAAAAAAGGCGACGTCATCGGCATCGTCGCGGGCACACCCATGGGCATCCGCGGCACCACCAACTTCATGAAATTTCACGTAATCGGGGGTCTGTAGAAGTTAGTTGATGAATCGTCTGGAGGCCCCGCTCTTGGGTTTTCTCTACCTTTGTAGGGGCGGGGCTCGCCCCGCCCTCTTGGGTCACTCTTGCTTTTGTAGCGGCCGCCGTCCGCGGCGGGGGCCTTTCTCTCAACCATGACACGCCGCGACGCCACGCGGCTTTCAAACTCAAATAAAAAAATGATTTCCAGCGCGAGAGTAGAAGTCTAATTCACCCAGCTATCCGGCCGCGAAGGCGGCTCATCCTTCGTCTTCTTCATGTACACCTGAAATCTCTTCCGGTTCCGCTGATACTTCCAATCCGCCATTTCATTCCGCACGCGGTACAAAAACGACCCGCGCCGCAAATAAATCCACCCGATCAGCATCCCGCCCAGGTGGCAAAAGTGGCTCACGCCATCGCCGCTCGATCCCAGCGTTCCAAAGAATTCCACCGCGCCCATCACCGCCACGAACGGCCGCATGGGAATCGTCAGCGGCAGGGGAAACAGCCAGATCCGGCGATCCGGAAACAGAATCGCATTCGCTATCAATATTCCAAAAATTGCTCCCGACGCCCCAATCGTGGGAATGTCATATGGGCGATGGCCCCAGATCATCGGCGTCACTTTCACTAGCACCGTGATGATTCCGGCGCCCACTCCGCAGATGAAAAAGTAGTTGAGGAACCGCTTCTTTCCCCACACCAGTTCCAGCTCGCGCCCGAACATCCACAGCATCAGCATGTTGATCAGCAGATGCCCCAGCCCGCCGTGGAGGAAAATATAGGTGAACGGTTGCCACAACCGCAGCCCGGGAATCGGTCCCAGGGGCACCAGACCAAACCAGTGATTCAGCCACGCTGTCGCAGAAGGCGAAAGAAAAATCGCCACCAGTTCCTGAACCAGAAACACCCCAGCGCAAATCAATACCAGGAGTTTTACCGCAGGCGTGATAAACCCTCGCCAATCAAATCCCACCCGCGGCGCGAAGGTCGAGCTCATAATTGCAGTGTACGGCGGCCCCGGCCACCCAGTCAAAAGGGTGTTTCCTGCAGGCGTCGGGCTTCAGCCCGCCCCGTGGCGCAGCCATTCCTGGCTGTGCGCTTTTCCTCCGATGGGTGCCCCACGTGCCCCGCCTGTCCCGACCCGGTCGGGGCACGTGGGCTCTTCCTTCTTCTGCCGCTTCGGCCCGCCCTCAGGAACGCCATTCTCCCGAATGGCGCTCTTTCTTCTCTTCTCCTGCGAGCTAACCCTCAGTCCAGCTTCTTCCTCGCAAAATAAAACAACGACCCCGCCAGCACCACAAACATAAATGCCCCAAACAAATTATTCGTCGCCAATCCACCCAATATCTTCGGCCCGAACGCAAACAAATCCGGCCGCCACGGCAATCGCAGCACCGACGAAACCCACCGCGGCACGCGATTCGAAATTTCCGGGTCCTGCAGCAGATTAATAATGATCCCCAGCAACCCGAAAATCCCCCCCGCCGCAATCAATCCGCTCGAATAAAGCGCCCCCGGGCTCGCCTCGCTGTCGGCGCCGCTCTTCTCCTTCATGCTCGCCTCCACCGCCCAGCGCACCAGCCCGCCGATAAACATCGCCGCCGTCGTTGCGATCGAGATATACATTCCCGTCGCAAACGCCAGCGAGCGCACCCCCAGAATCTCCACGGCAATCACCAGCGCAACGCCCATCAGCACCAGTCGCCATGGCAGCCGCTGGTTCAAAATCCCGCTGATCACCGTCGCCATCAGCCGCGCCTGGGGAGCCGGAGCCTTGTCGCTGCCGATCCCCTGCGCCCACTGGTACTCGATCCGGCTGGTGCCGCTGTCGTAAAGATATTCGCCGTCCGGTATCTTATGTGAACCAAGCACGTTGATCAGTACATAATTCTTCCCCTGATACACAAACTGATCGCGCTCCACCTTCACACCCGAAGGCAGCGTCTGCAGCGTGACCGGAATCTGCGTCGGGATGTACCGCTCCAGCCCCTTGTTCATCAGGTTCAGCGTCGCGCCTATCGCGACCGTCGAAATCGTCACGCCCACCAGCAAGCCCATTTGCTGCCAGAAAGGAGTCGCTCCCACCAGGTATCCCGTCTTCAAATCCTGCGAAGTCGCCCCCGCTATCGCCGCCGCGATGCACACCACGCCGCCGATCATCAGCGCCAGCACCGCGTAGTTTGGCGCCGTCCACCCTGCCAAAAAGAAAATCGCGCACGTCGCCATCAGCGTCGCAATGCTCATCCCGCTGATCGGGTTCGAAGAATTTCCCAGCAACCCGCTGATGCGCCCCGCCACGGTCACAAACAAAAATCCGAACACCACCACGAACACGCCCGCGAATAAATTCTGATACCAGTGCGTCGCCGCTCCCTGCATCGGGTGAAACGTCAGCAGCACCCACATCATCACCACGATCAGCACCGACCCCGTGATCACCCACTTCATCGGCACGTCGCGCTCCGTCCGGCTGTCCGCCGTCCCGCCACCGTTGCCGCCTTCCGCCCGCACATCTTTCAACCCCGCGGTCAGCGCAGAGATAATCGTCGGCAGCGTCCGCAGCAGCGTGATCAATCCCGCCGCTGCCACCGCACCCGCGCCCATCGGCCGGATATAACTCCTCCACAAATCATCTGGCGTCATCAATGGAATCGGAATCGTCGAGGGATAGATCGGCGTGTTCCCCGCGAGCTGCCCGTAAAACTTGATCGCCGGCATGATCACCAGCCACGACACAATCCCGCCCGCGAACAATATCCCCGCTACCCGCGGCCCAATGATGTAGCCCACTCCCAGATATTCCGAAGTTACCGCCGCGCGAAACGATGCCCCCGGAAACCACCCCGGCCGCGCCTCCGGTTGCCCCGTCCACGCCTGCACCGTGTTCATCAGAAACGTGTACACACCGCCGAGGCCCAATCCCCAGAACACCCGCCCCGCGAACGACCCGCCCCGCTCCCCCGCCACCAGCACATCCGCGCACGCCGTTCCTTCCGGAAACGTAAGGTTGCCGTGCTCCTTCACAATCAATTGCCGCCGCAGCGGAATCATGAACAGCACGCCCAGCCATCCGCCCAGCAGCGCCATCGGAAAAATTCGCCAGAACGTAAACTCCGACCCGAATCCCAGGAAAATCAGCGCCGGCAGCGTGAACATCACCCCCGCCGCCAGCGATTCGCCCGCCGACCCTGTCGTCTGCACAATGTTGTTTTCCAGAATGGTCGAGCGCCCGAACGCCCGCAAAATGCTGATCGAAAGCACTGAAATTGGAATCGACGCCGACACCGTCAGCCCCGCGCGCAATCCCACGTACACCGTCACCGCGCCGAACAGCAGCCCGAACAACCCGCCGAGCAGCACCGCCCGCAACGAAAACTCTGTCAAACTCTGCGCAGCCGGCACGTACGGCTGAAACTCTCCCGCTGGTGCCGTGGAACTCCATGGACGGTCGCTCACCGTTTCCTCCCTGAATCTTGTTCAGTTCACTTCGAACGTTTGTTTGATTCTGCGTGCCCGGATTATGCCCCACCCCGGCCCCACCGCAAAGCGCTTCCTCGCCCCCTGGGAGCGCCATTCTCCCGAATGGCGCTCTCCTCCCCTCCTCCCGCCAGCCAGGAAACTACCGATCCGACGTTCTCTTGACATCCCCCGCACTGGTCAGTATTGTCACCTGCATTCGGTACCAGGGTCGGTGAGTGCGGACTTTGTGGAACGCCCATCTCCAGGCCTCGCTCTGTCTGCCTTCGGATGGGGATCACCCTCTTCGCATCCGCTCCCTATGTTTTGCCATCAGGAGCACTCCGTGAAACTCCGCCGCCTCGCTGTTCTTCTGATTCTCATTTCCACATCTCTGCTCTTCCGCCCATTCCTCGCCTCCATCTCGGGCGACGACTGGCAGCCCATCGATCCTGCCGACCTCAAAATGACCAGCGAGCCCAAAGCTCCCGGCGCCCCCGCCATCTATCTCTACCGCCAGGTCGACCGCGACGACCAAAGCGGCCGCGAAACGCAGTATTACCGCATCAAAGTCTTCACCGAAGAGGGCCGTAAACAGGCCGACGTCGAAATCCCATTTCTCAAGGACGCGGAGCAGGTCAACAACATCAAGGCGCGCACCATCCGCCCGGACGGCTCCGTCGCCAATTTCGATGGCAAGGTCTACGAAAAAACCATCGTAAAAGCCCGCGGCGTCAAATACCTCGCCAAAACGTTCACCCTGCCCGACGTCCAGGTCGGCAGCATCATCGAGTATAAATACATCGACTCCTGGTCCAACGAGCTGATCTATGATTCGCACTGGATCATCAGCAGCGACCTCTACACCAAGCGAGCCAGATTTTCTCTCAAGCCCTACACCAATTTTGCTCTCCGTTGGAGCTGGCACAACCTGCCCACAGGCTCTCCGCAGCCCGTCAATGAACATTCCTCGATTCACCTCGATATCGCCGACATCGCCGCTTTTCAGGTGGAAGATTACATGCCTCCCCAGGACGAGCTGAAAGCCCGCGTCAATTTCGTCTACAACCAGGACAACGACGAAAAAGAGCCTGAGAAGTTCTGGAAAAAGGAAGGCAAGAAACGCTTCGAGCGCGTGGACTCTTTCTTGAACAAAAAGAAGCCCATGGAGCAAGCCGTCGCCACCATCGTTTCCTCCTCGGACTCGGCCGACGCCAAGCTCCACAAAATCTACGCCCGCGTCCAGCAAGTCCGCAATCTCTCCTTCGAAGAGGAAAAATCCGAGAAGCAAAAGCAGCGCGAAAAGCAGAAGGACTTGAATAACGTGGAAGAGGTCTGGAAGGCGGGCTACGCCGGCGGTTCGCAAATCAACTATCTGTTCATCGCCCTTTGCCGCGCCGCTGGTTTCGAAGCCTATTCCGTGCTCGTCTCCCGCCGTGATTATTATTTCTTCGAACCTGCCATGATGAATCCCGGCCAGTTGAACGACAATGTCGTTCTCGTCAAGGCCGATGGCAAGGAGTTTTATCTCGACCCCGGCACCGAGTTCACCCCCTTCGGCCTGCTTCCCTGGGCGGAAACCTCCGTGAAGGGCCTAAAGCTCGATAAAGACGGCGGCACTTGGGTCCAGACGCCCCTCCCCGAAAGTTCCGCCTCGCGAATCACTCGCGTTGCCGATCTCCGCATGGACGAGCACGGCAGCCTGCAGGGAAAACTTACCGTCACCTACACCGGTTTAGAGGCCCTTCGCCGGCGCCTCGAAGAGCGCAACGAGGATGACGCCAACAAAAAGAAATTTCTCGAAGACGGAATCAAAGACTGCGTGCCCGTCGTCTCGGATGTGGATCTCGCCAACCAGCCCGATTGGAAGGCATCCGCAAATTCGCTGGTGGCTGTTTTCGACTTTAAGACCGAGGGATGGGCTTCCCCCGCCGGGCGCCAGGCTCTGATTCCCGTCGGACTGTTTGGCGCTCCCGAAAAACATCTCTTCGAGCATTCCAACCGCGTCCATCCAATCTATTTCGAATATCCCTGCGAGGTGCAGGACGACATCACGATCAACATGCCTCTCAACTGGCTCGTCAAAGCCCTCCCTCCCGAGCAAAACCAGAATTCCAAAGTCATCGTCTACACCTTGAAAGTGGAGGACCAGAAGGGCACCGAGCATATTTCCCGCCTTCTCAAGCTCGACCTCCTCGGTCTCGACGTCAAATACTACGGCGCGCTGCGTAACTTCTATCAGGGGGTCAAAAGTGGCGATGAACAGCAAATCGTTGTGCAGCCGGGCGCCTAGCTTTTCCTTGCCCCGCGCTTGTCTTCGCGCTTCGCCGTTGGCTGCCCTCTTTCTCTGCCTCGCCGCCTTCGTAACTCCCGCCTCCAGGGCCGGCGACGCTCCCTCGTGGATGCACTCCCTCGCCACCGCCCCGCTTCCCGACCACGACGACAAGACCGACGCCGTTCTCCTCTACTCCGAAGACATTCTCACCGTCCAGGGCAACGGCAAGATCAAGCATCTCAAGCGCCGCGTCTTCAAAATCCTCCGTGTCGGCGGCAAGGACACCGGCACCGCCGTCGCCTACATCGATTCCGAAACCAAAATCCTCAACATGCACGGCTGGTGCATTCCCGCTCAGGGCAAGGACTACGAAGTCAAAGAGAAAGACGCCATCGAATCTTCCTTGCCCGGCGTTTCCAACGGCGAACTCGTCAGCGATCTCCGCGCCAAAATCCTCCGGATTCCCGCTTCCGATCCCGGCAACATCGTCGGCTACGAGATCGAACAGGAAGAGCGCCTGTTCATCTTTCAGGATGAGTGGATGTTTCAATCCGCCCTTCCCACCCGTGAAGCGCGCTTCACCCTGAATCTCCCCGCCGGCTGGGAATACAAAGCCGCCTGGATCAACTATCCCGAAGCGAAACCCGCTTCTCCTTCTCCCAATCAGTGGCAGTGGGTCGTCTCCGACGTCAAGGCCATCCGCGCCGAAGACGACATGCCTCCCTGGAAAGGCGTTGCCGGGGAGATGCTTCTTTCTTTGCTTCCTCCGGGCGACTCGCAAAAAAAGGGATTCCTTAGCTGGGCGGAAATGGGCAAGTGGGAAGCGGACCTCGCCCAGGGCCGCCGCGATTCTTCACCGGAAATCAAGCAGAAGGTTGCTGAACTCGCTTCCAGCGCCCCCACCACGCTCGCCAAAATGCAGGCCCTCGCCGCCTTCGTGCAGCACGACATTCGCTATGTGGCCATCGAGCTCGGCATTGGCGGTTTGCAGCCTCATGCCGCAAGAGATATTTATACCCACCGCTATGGCGATTGTAAGGACAAGGCCACGCTGCTCAGCGCCATGCTCAAGGAGATCGGCGTCGACTCCTACCTCTTCACCGTGAATTCCCGGCGCGGAGGCGTCAACGCCGCTTCACCAGCGCAAATCGGCTGGTTCAATCATGAAATCCTGGCGATTCGTCTCCCCGACGATCTCAAGGATCCTTCACTCGCGGCAATCGTCACGCCGCCAAAGCTCGGCCGCCTCCTGATCTTCGATCCCACCGATGAAATGACTCCCTTCGGCCAGCTCAGCGGCTCGCTTCAGGCGAATTACGGCCTTCTCGTCACGCCCGATGGCGGCGAGCTTCTCCAGTTGCCGCAGCTATCGCCCGAAACCAGTGGCGTTCGCCGCTCTGGCAAACTTGCCCTGAGCCCGAACGGCACCCTCAGCGGCGAAGTCCAGGAATTGCGCTTCGGTGATACCGGCGCCTACCAGCGCTATGTTCTTCGCGCCGCCGCTCAGGATAAGGACCGCATCAAACCCATCGAAACCGCTCTCTCTCACTCCCTCGCCAGCTTTCAGATCACCAAGGCCACCATCGGCAATCTGCACGTGCAGGATCAGCCGTTCGTCTACACCTATTCCTTCACCGCCGATCGCTATGCCAAGCCCGCCGGCACTCTCCTCATCGTTCGCCCGCGCGTCCTCGGCAACAAGTCCAGCGACATCCTCGAGCGCAAGGAGCCCCGCAAATATCCCGTCGAGTTCGACGGCCCTCAAAAAGACATCGACGTCTACGAAATCACGCTCCCTGCCGGCTATGAGGTCGACGAACTTCCCCCTCCCTCCGATGCCGATTACAGCTTTGCCAGCTATCACAGCAAAACCGAAGTGCAGGGCAACGTCCTGCGCTACAAGCGCACCTACGAGATCAAGGAACTCAGCGTCCCCACCAGCAAGCTCAACGACCTGAAAGCCCTCTACCGCATCATCGCCGGCGACGAGCGCAACACCGCCGTCCTCAAACCTGCCTCCCATTAGCGCGCCTTGCGCCGCCACCCGGGAACGCCATTCTCCCGAATGGCGCTCTTTCTTTTCCGACGCCTTCTATCTACCAGGAAATGCCATTCCTGTAGCTCACCCCTTCACGGGTGAGGGTTTCCACAGGGCTGGCAAGATTGCCTCCTGGCAGTGAAAACCCTCAGGCCGCTCCCCGCTATTCCGAAGCGCTGTCATCCCGACCGGAGTGGCCGATTTTTTCCTGCGTTCGCGCTGCGCGGACGTCGGCCACGGAGCGGAGGGACCGAGGCAATACTTTCACTTCATCTCGCAGGCAAGTTGGGTCATTTATCGGAGGGGACCGGTTGATGCGGGGAGGGGAAAACCCCAAGACCCAGGTACCGAAAACCGGAACCTGGGCCACCCGGCGGAGTTGTTTTCCCGTGTCAGGAGCGGGCGTTCTTGATGTCTTCGCGCGCGCTCTTCTCGGCGTTCCGCGCCTCGCCCCTAGCATTCACATCCGGCTTCAGAGCGAGGATGGCTTTTTCCAGACTAAGGGCTTTCGGGGGCGCCTGGCACGACTTGATATCACCGTTGGGGCGCACCGCGGTCATATTCCATTTCAAGCAGTTGAATTTGATTTGCAGGTTGCCGCTGGCGTGAAGCGAAGCAACGCAATCGTCCAGGGTCTTGAAGAGGGTGCAAGCGTCCTTCAACGTGGTGCGCGCCGGCAGCAGCGCCTGCACCTGCAACGTCAGCGCCTTTTCCTCCGCGCTGTTCGCCGCAAGCTCCTGGCTGGCGGTCGGTTTCTTGATCCACTTCATGGGATTATAGGAGCGCGCGGCCACGGTGGCGGCGCCAAACAGGATCGCAGCTCCGGCCGCACCAAGGACGAGAGTTTTGTATTTCATACTGTAGCCTTTCCTGGGGGTGGGCGCTGGGTTGACTGTAGTAGGCCACGCTGTGTCGTGCGCTTCGAGGCTCTGCAGGTACGGTACTCCCCGTATCCGTTACTCTGACCTTCCGGCCAGTCTGTGAAAGCAGATACGCAACAAGACCCCGTAAAGGCGAGTGGAATCGAAGTCTGGGCGGCGCAAGGGTGGGTCCGCTCTTCCTATTTTCTTGTTCTCTTCGCGGCGGGGTGTCCCAGGTGCCGTTTTTGCACCCGGGTCTTGGGTCTCGCGGAAGCTGTCGCAAACGGCGCCGGCGGCGCGGCGGCTGCAGGTGAACCAGCCAAAGGTGTCCGCGTTGTCGAATTATCAGTTGGAGGGCTTTTCCGTGGAACGGCTGATGGATTTTCTGACCGCGCTGGATCGGGACATGGATGTTGTGATTCGCCGGAGGCCGGGGACGCGGAGGGGTGGGCGTATCGTGGTGACGGCTGTTTAGGAATGAAGAGAGACCGTTAATCAGGAATCAGCGAACAGTAATCAGCAAAAGCCCAGCAGTTAGCAGCGATCAGCAAGCAGGTAGCGCGAAGCGGAAACCCCAGGTACCAAACACCGGAACCCGGGGCACCGGCTATTTCTTGCCGCTTCGTCGATGTTGGCCCAACAGCTTTAGACACCCGCGTGTAACCACAACGCGAATCGAATCGACTGAATCCTGCTGAATCGGTGGTGCACTCGCAGAATGCGATACCAATCACTGATCGATTTTGGTTTCATGGATTGGCTCCTTCGGAAGGGATTCCGTTTCAAGGCCGGCTCTAGGGCCCGCGAGCTAAGAGGTCGCCGCAACTTCGTGATCCCTAGCTTGTCGTCCGGCCGCATCTCGCACTCTGCCGGATTGAAAGAGGCAGCGCATCACGCGATGGACTGTTTTTTCTCTACCTCTCTCGGACCATTGGCCGATACCACCATGGTGTAGGGACAAAGTGAGGAGTTATCTAGCAAAGGCGGGTGGCCGAGCGCGGGTGTGGTGCCCCGCCCTCGGGTTGAGAGGGTGGGTCTTGGGTTTCTCCTTCCGCTTCTTCATTCCGGGACGACATCGATTCCCACAAGCCCCGGCTCTCCCATTACGTAGAATGACCAACTGCTCCACGGCCGGGTGGCGGGTGGCCCGGGCCACCAGTCCGAGTAAATATGCTGCGATCCGTGTAACCGAATAAGCACAGTCCCATTGCCAAAAAGCGGGCACCCCAGCGAATCTGGAAACAGGAGAGGGTGAGGACTATGACGGGGCGAAGATGGAAAGAATTTACGACAGTTTACAGCGCATCACACAATTGTGGAAAAAGCTGGAACTAACAAAGCCGAATACCAACGAGTACGCTGCAATCATGAACCAGATTCGCGTCCTTTCGAAGGAGTACACGGCGCTCATTGACGCACCCAAAAATTCCCAAAAAGCGAAATGAGTCCCTGCGGAATTAGAAAGTTTGTGCAAGAACGATCACGAAATTGACGACCCTTTTGTAGCTTTAGAGGAGGGCCTGCGACATTGTCAACGGGTCAGGTCAAGGAGTGTCGCAGGCCAGTAGAAATAACTGTAGTTAAGACAAAATATATCCTTCTGCGGCAATCGTGTCTGTCTAAAACCGCACAACCCACCTGCGATAGAATCGCCCGCTCACGGCAAGAGGATTCCGATGGCGGACCAAAACATTCAAGAACTGCAAAACGAAATTCTGCGCCCGAAGATACACGACAACAGCATCTCGGTCGGTAAGAATTACAGAACCCAACGAAATACCAGTGCGAAGTTTCGTACTGGAACTGCGCTCCAGAAAAACCATAACTACAGCAAGTTTCTCCACGCTTGCGACTTAGCTGGTTTGGTGTGCGACATGCTCCTAATGAGCTGCAGGAGGAGCACATGGAAGGTGAACTTCTCTACAAAACGGCGTTTTGCACCGAATATGAAAGACTCTTATGTGTTTGCGTGCAGTCGCTGGATACTTGGAAAAACCGCCGCGAAGAGATCGCCAACTCCGTCTTGAGGGAGTGGGAAGCGGGCGATGAACTAATGCGCTTGCAAGCGGATTATGCCAAGGCATACTCGCGCCTGGAAAAACACATAGACAACTGCGAACTCTGCCACTTCGTCTCGAAAATCAGTGGGCGCAATAACGCGAGCCTCTCGACCGCTGTCATGGATAAGAAACATTCCGCCTGAATGGTTACCGAGCTTCTGACCTGCCAGCAGGGAACTCAGGGACTCATTTCTCGATTCGAATCACGCCTACCGCAACCGACCGCCGCTCCCGCTCCGGTAGTTTCAAACGCGCCTCCTCCGCTTGATCTTTCGACTTGAACGGCTTCGATAACGGCGTGAACTGACCTTCGACGTATTTGAATAAGAGCCACTGTTCGATGATCTTCATCAGAAATTTATACCACGGGCGTCGCTTGTCATGCGCTCAGTCCTTTTCGTTCACCTCGATTACTTTTGATTGTCTTGTTGTTGTGGCGGGTGGCCCGGGCCACCCGCCACGGATTACGATTGCAACCTGAGGCGTGAATTTCAGTTACGCGGGTGCCCGACCCTTTCGGTTTTGGAAATCTGCGCCATCCCGCGCTTTTTTGCGGGATGAACGGTCGGCCTTCTTCTCTTTCTTACTCGTTGGCTCAATTCTCACCAGAGCTGAAAGTCCCACCCTTTCTCGAAAAGAAAGGGTGGGGCACCTTCGTTTCAGTTACGTTTCGATTACCTCAACAACGCATGCCCTCTCGTTGTGCGAAAATGCCAGGACTCAATTCCCTAGAATCGAGTTGGCCACCCGCCCGGGCAAAGCCACACGGGCAGTTCTAGAGGCCGATGGACAGCCTAAATGGATCAACTAGCAGCGATCCGTAAGCAGGAAGCGCGGAGGGGATACGCCAAGTTCCGGGTTCCACGGCGACCCCTGACGCCCGCCGGATTGGAAAGAAAAGGGAAATGGGAAAATCGAAAATAGCGAGCGGGAAACGCGGAGGGGCAACCGGCCACAGTTCCATGAAATTGGTAAACGAACAATGGCGGGTGGGAAGCATGAACGACTTTTAAATGTTGTGAAAGAAGTCGGAGAAATGATGTCTCAAAATTGTCAAAACAAATACCACTTCCACTCATCCAGAGTTCACAATCGCGCAATCAAGACGTAACTCCAGAGGAACATTGTCTTCGGGCACCCATCATATTTACCGCACAATTCAGAGAGAAGAGAGAGGGAGCATGCACCTGAAGGGTTTCTTTGAGCAATTACGGCACGGCATCAAAACGGTCGCTGTAGGAGTCACGATCGTTCAATTCAGCCTGGGTGGGCCGCTGGCCGGCTCGCTCGAGGCGCACGAGAAAGCAAACACCAGAAGTCCCATCAAGCACGTCATCGTCCTGATTGGTGAGAATCGCACGTTCGATCACCTGTTCGCGACGTATGTGCCAAAGAGCCACGATTCCGTGTCCAACCTGTTATCCAAAGGCATCATCAAGGCCGATGGGACACCCGGCCCGCACTTCTCCAAAGCCGCACAGTTCCAGGCGATACCGCCCTTCAAGACAAAGTTTTTCATCAGCCTGGATCCGGATGAGAAGGCTCCGTACGATACGCTGCCGGAGCCGACACTGAACTTTTCGCCCAGCCCCGCCACTGGAGAACCGCCTCCGTTTCCGACGGGCACGCCGACCACATTCCTTGCGGCAATCGAGCCTTCGCTCGAGACAGGTGACCTTAACCTGCTGACGACGGGAGCTTCCGGAGCCGCACAAACTGCCGAGATCCCCGACTTCGATACGCGCATCAACAATTTCGATCATTTGCCGAACGGGCCGTTCCCGCTGGAGGGAGCCAATCTGCCCTACGATTCCTATACCGGCGACACGACGCACCGGCTCTTCGAGATGTGGCAACAATCGGATTGCAATCTCCGCAATGCCACGCGGCAGAATCCCTCGGGTTGCCTGAACGACCTGTATCCGTACGTCATCACCACGTACACGAGCGAAATCGATCCCAACAGCTTTCCTGTTGCCAACCAGGTCGACGACAATGGCGGCGGCAATTCGATGGCGTTCTACAACATGCAAAAGGGAGATGTGCCGTTCCTGAAGAGCCTCGCCGACCAATATTCGATGAGCGACAACTTTCATCAATCGTTCATGGGCGGCACTGGAGCCAACCACGTCATGTTGGGCAGTGGCGACGCCATCTTCTGGAGCGATGGCCACGGAAACCCGACGATGCCGCCATCCCACATCGCCAATCCTGATCCGCTGCCGGGCTCAGACAACCAGTATACGGTGGACATCAATTTCGACGGCAACTTCACGGCGTGCGGCGATCTCTCCCAGCCGGGCATCAAGCCGATCCGGGACTACCTGAAATCGCTGCCCTACGATGCTGATTCCAAGTGCGAGCCGGGACGCTTCTATATGGTCAACAATGATTCGCCGGGCTTCCTGCCCGACGGCACTGTGGACACCAGAGGAATCACCAAGGGCGGCTCGATTCCACCGAGCAACGTCCGCACCATCGGTGAAGCCCTGAACGAAAAAGGCATATCCTGGGCTTACTACGGCGGAGCCTATAACGCGGCTGTTGCTCTGCAGCACAATCCGAACAGCACGGATCCCGCGGTGCGGGTTGGCGCGGCTTACTGCAACATTTGCAACTTTGAGTCCTACACCAATGCCATCATGGGCGACGCAACGCAGCGTGCCGCTCATATCAAAGATGCGACGGACTTCTTCGCCGCTGTTGATGATGGCTCGTTGCCTGCCGTCTCCTTCGTGAAGCCCGACGGTCTCTTGGATGGCCACCCGGCATCCTCGAAGTTCGACCTTTTCGAGGCCATGGCCAAGAAGATCGTGGATCATCTCACTGCGAATCCGGAGCTCTTTGCCTCCACCGTTCTGTTCGTCACCATGGACGAGGGCGGCGGCTACTACGACTCCGGCTACATCCAGCCGCTGGACTTCTTCGGCGATGGCCCGCGCATTCCCATGATCGCTGTTTCGCCATTCACCCGCGGTGGGCATATCAGCCACTCGTACTCAGACCACGTCTCCATCCTCAAGTTCATCGAGAGGAATTGGGACTTGAAGCCGCTAACTCATCGCAGCCGCGATAACTTCCCGAACCCGGTCGTTGACGACGAGAACCCGTACGTGCCGCTCAATAGTCCGGCGCTCGGTGATCTGTTCGACCTCTTCCACTTCGATAGCGAAGGAGACAGCGGTAGGTAGTAACACGCAGCGATAAATCCGTGCCGTCACATTGGCACGGGAGTTGGTAAATCCGGGGGTGGCCTATCCTTCGCGAAGTTGGCGAAGGGTGGGTCCCCTCTTCAATGCCCTAACCTCATGTGCTCCGTGCACTCAGCAATTTGATCGTCAAGCCCTTTAATCTCTTGTCCCAGCCGGATATTGTCCGGCGTAACTTCAAACTGCTCGGAAAGCCCGTGCCGTTTGGCGGTCAGCCCCGTGCGTTTATCCTTCCACTCCAGATCGGTCAGTAATACCGGCAATATCGGCTCTAGTGCCTTCGGAGCTCCGGAGATGTCGATATCTCGTCCGCGGGCAGCGTCGGCCTGAATTTTAAGGTCGTCCAGGTATTTTCTTATTTTGCTGATCGGCATAGTTACAGAATAGTTTATATTAACCCAAATAGCAACTCTCGAAGAGAGCGTCGATCGTCCACGAGCACCTGCCGCACCGGAGACGTTCTCAGTGGCTTGATCAACACACGACTTATCGGGAGTTACTCACAATGCGGACTTAAGAATGGAGGAATGCCCTTCGTCCATTTCCTCCGCGATATCCATCAACCTGCGAAAAGAGGCTTTCAAGGCGTTAACGTAGACTACTCCGGCCTTGTCTGTCAGGATTTCAGACGGTTCTTTCATGAAATATCTTCTGAGTTCGCTAAGCGGGTGTTCGATTTCTCGATAGAGATATTTAATCGAGTCGCAGGAGCCTACGGTGACTCCACCATCTTTCAGGAGATTCTCAAACTGGTTCAGCGAGATTTGCAGTTGATTGACCGCCTGCTTGGCAAGCACAAGGTTCGAGTCGCCGCGAACCTCCCCAAGTATTTTCTCGAAAGAATAGGAAACCTCGTCGAACGCTTTCTTGAGTTTTGCTTCAAGGAATTGCTCTTGAGGGGCATCTACTTGCGTCTTTTGGTCCATACGCGACCCTACCAAAAAGATTTCTGCAAGTCTGTGTGATAGTGAACACTCTTGATTAAGCTCGAGTGAAGCCGGGCCGCCCGCCCAGTTTATTTGGATGCGGCGCGAATTCGGTTCCCGCTCAGCGTCACAGAACCCGTCAACGCAATAACTCGACCGCTGACACTGGCGCCGGTTGTCACAGTGTCGCTGATCATCGCGACAATGCTTCCTTCAAAAGCGGTGTTCGTTCCAAGAGTGGCGGAGCTGGTCACCTGCCAGAACACGTTTCCTGCCGTCGCTCCCTTGGCCAGGACAACAGAGGACTTGCTCGCTGTCGTTAGCGTGCTCCCTATCTTGAAAACGTACACACCGCTGCCGCTGAGCGTGAGCGTTCCAGTCAACTGCGCCGAAGAATCAAAACAATAGACGCCAGGCGACAGTGTGACCGCGCCAGGACTCGTGCCTAGCGTCTTCCCGGTCAAGTTGGTCCCGCAGGGCTCGGCTACGAGATCTTGATATGCCTTGTGCGCACCGGCCTGAGCCGCGGTAGCGGTGGCGTCGCCGGCGTGGCTTGTTCCTCCGGTCACGCTCCCCGGAGGAAATCCGGTGACCGCTGTGCCTGGGCTCACACCCAAATCTCCGGTGACAACCGTCGCGCCCGTATTCGTCACCGTTGAGCCGCCCAGGACTGCGAAGCTCTGCGCGGAACCGAGCGGCGGCGCCGACTGCGCCCAGCCCAGCCTGCCCACGCTCAACAAGCAAATAACCAACATGAGTTTTTTCATTTCAAACCTCCTCGGCTGGATATTTCTGCATCGTCATCGTCAGAGTCGAACTTCCAGGCCCAAAACCGGAATGTATGCTAACCGTTGCTGCAAACGCACATCTGTACCCTCTTGGACATCCTCGAAACTTCCAGCTTCCACCTCCGCCGGGTGGCCTACCCTTTGTGGTTTTGGCTCCTCTACGCCATCCCGCCGATTTTGCGGGATGAACGGGTGGGTCCGCTCCTCCTCTTTTCGTGCTCTTTTCGGGGTGGGTGCCCCAGGTGCCGGCTTGCCCCGAGCGTAGTCAGAGAGGGGTTGCACCTGGGTCTTGGGTCTCGCGGAAGCTGTCTCAAACGGCGGCAGCGCGGCGGCTGAAGGTGAACCAACCAAAGGCGTCCGCGTTATCGAATTACCAGTTGGAGGGCTTTTCCGTCGAACGCCTGATGAATTTTCTGACCGCCCTGGATCGCGACGGCGTGGGACCTTTTGTTCCACTCAGGGTAAATCTTTCGAGCCGCGGGGAATCGAAAAGGTCCGGGCCCGGAGATCATCAACGGCTACGTCGCAGAAGTGATAACTTTGTGTGAATATAAGAGCTACGGTACTAAGAGACAAGAAGAAGACAGTTCTAGGACGCTGGCCGGATTGACTTAGTATCCTAGAATTGGGATAATTCCATGACAAGACCGAGAAGGGTTCCCGGAGAGAAAGCGCTGTATTGGACAGGTTCCAGCAAGGAGGATTTGCTGGCTTTCCCGGAACCGGTGATCGATGAAATTGGAACCGCGCTCAGCGTTGCTCAGTTTGGCGGAAAGCACCCCAGCGCGAAACCGTGGCGAGGCGAGGGGCCGGGCGTCTTTGAAGTGGTCGAAGACCATCGAGGCGACACCTATAGGGCAGTCTACACGGTGCAATTTGAAAGTGCGGTTTACGTGCTGCACGCGTTCCAGAAGAAATCGCCGAGCGGGATAAAGACGGCACGGAAGGATGTCGACCGGATTCACAGGCGGCTCCACGAGGCCAGGACGGACTATGAGGCGCGATATGGCAAAGAGAAAAACTAAAGCGGGCGTGGTTGCGAGTTCCGGGAATGCTTTCGCCGATCTGGGCGTGCGCAACGCGGAAGAAAAACAGACCAAGGTGCGGCTGGCCGTGGCGATCAATCAGATCCTGCAAGGGCGGAGGCTGTCGCAAACGGCGGCAGCGCGGCGGTTGAAGGTGAATCAACCGAAGGTGTCCGCGCTATCGAATTACCAGTTGGAGGGCTTTTCCGTCGAACGCCTGATGAATTTTCTGACCGCGCTGGACCGCGACGTGGATATCGTGATTCGCCGCAGGCCGGGAACGCGGAGGGCCGGGCGTATCGTGGTGACGGCTGCCTAGGAACGATGAGAAACCGGTAAGCAGTAAGAGGCGAACAGTTAGCGGCGACCAGCAACCGGGAAGCGCGAGGGGAACTTTCCGTCTGTCCCCCGAATTCCGGCGTGGAGTCGAATGACCCTCTCCGTTCAAATCCAGATGTATTGTGACTTCGCAAAATCCTCCCCGAGACAATGAATAACGGTTAGCCTCGAAAGCAGTTCGACGTTTTTCAGAGGCGCCCCTCTGCCCTTGTTCGCATATTCCGATGCCGCCATGTAGTCCATCTCAAGATGTGTCTTAGTTAGAATGATGAGCTTTTGTTTGTCCTTGACTAGTTCTTTAAAGAAATCCTTGTCTGCATCTGAGAAATCTTGTGCCAAGGTACAGAATGCAAGATAAGCACCGGTCCGTTTCCCCAACTCTCGCGTATCGTCTTTCTCTTTTTGCTTTAGGTCTGGCAAAGTAGCCACCGTACCTTTTGCCGAGGCATCTGCAAAACACTCGGCGGTCTTGCACTCTCCAAAAATGACATCTACGTCGTTTTCGAGAAATCCAGACGCAAGGACGGCAAAATCTCGCTCCGAGTCGTTAGTACCGTCGTTATATTCAAAGGATGGAGCAATCTTGAAATCCTCATGCAGGAAATAGCGCAAACAGACGAGTGCCGTTGCAGCCGCAAGACAACCAGCCATTTTTCCTGGCAGGGTGAACAAGCCATCGGATACATACTGCCAAGGATTCTCACCTAGCATTCCCACTGACTGTGTGTGGAAGCACCGCTTACACTTATATTCGTCCCCAAACTCGTCCAGCCCGTACCAGCTATGTCTTTGGCAACGTTCACACTGAAGTTCGAGACCTTGGCGGAGCACTCTCTTTTGAATTAAACCCGCCAATAAGTGATGGGCAGCCTTAATCTGTGCCTTTCTACTCATGGGTGTGTTTCTCAGAATGGCCCTTCTTACGGTCTCTACATGCATCGGTGCGGCATTCGATAGGCTCTCAATGACCTCCCGAACACCGGGGTTTTGGAAAGGCCTACATCCAAACAATCCCCCCATTTGTTCCAGAATTCTTTCAAGGGCCAAGCCCGGAGAACTAGTTCGCTGATAGTTAATGCCATTGCCTTTGAGGAAGGCTTTAAGTACATCCTTTACTTCCGGTTCGTGAAGGCTAAGGCTGTCTCGTTCACCGCGTCTAATAGCCGCTATACCTTGTTTGCTTAGGCGCGTGGCACAGATAATAGTCCCCTCTTTTCGAATCAGTCCTCGGCCGGGTGGCGCACCCTTGAAGCACTAAGATGAATTTGGGTGCCGCACCCTTGCGGTTTTCGAGGGTGCGCGCCGTTTGCGCCCGCCTCAGGAGGGCGGTTTTTGACCTTTCCTTTCCCATACCTTTGGCCGTTTCCCGTTACCCTTTCGCCAAAAAATCGTCCCAGTACCACAGAATACTGTTGTCTAGTTGTGAATAACGCGAGAGAATAGGCCATGTTCGCGCGGGGAACTCTCTCTTTTACCCTGCGCCGCTCTCCGCATCCTGCGCAATTTCCGTTAACTCCAGCTATTCCCGCACATACGGGACCCCCGGGGGGAGGGGGATATACCGGTTTTCTTGTCAGACCAATTCGCCGCGCTCCTTCTACAGAAACTCCATGCTCTGCCGCCCATCTTTTCAGACACTTGCTCACTCTTTTGTTTTCCGTATCACACGTACCCCTTATTCCTCCAATACCTTTCGCACTCTTTGCCCAAAAACCCGGGGGTACCCCTCTGGCCCAACCAATCGTACTCGCTCGCACTCTCTCCGCTCTCCCACTCTTCACTGGTCGCTGGGCACCGGTCGCTGGCCACTCTCCCTCGGACACACGAACGTCACCGTCGCCGGAGGCCGCAGAGTGCTCCAGCGATGCTTCAGTTTGCGCGGGGCGACGGCCAGCATTGCGGCGAGCAACTGCTGGGCTTGGTCGAAGGGGAGGGGGAGGCGGAAGAGATCGGCGCGGCGGGCGTGGGCGTATTTTTCGTAGCGGGCGGTTCCAGAGGCGAAGGCTGTTAGGACATCCCAGGGAGAGTGCTTCGCGAACAATTTTTTTACCGTGGCATCCTGGCGGGAAATTTCCACCACGGTGCGCTGGGCGCCGCCGCCAATGTCGAGGAGCACGGCGGTTGCTTTTTCCGGCTCGAACGGCCGCAACGGATCGTCGTCCGGGAAGGGAATCAGCAGCCGCTCAATCTCTTCCCGCTCTGCCAGCAGCGCGTCCCACCAATAGCGGTAGCCGTTGTAGACGACCGTGCCGCTGCGGAAAATCTGCTGCACGCGCGCCGCGTCTTTTCCCGCTACGCTTACGACCATGTCCACGAGTTCGTGGAGGCGGAAGGTTTGCTTCACCACCGGGCGGACGCTTATGAAGCCGGCGTCTTCTTCGGTGTAGCGGAGGGGGATTTGTTCGGGGAGTGGCATGCGATCCTGGTTTGCGGGTCGGGGCGAAGACGCCCATGTAGTGGCCGGTTTTTAAGCCCGCCACCATTCCCCAATCGTCAGCCGAGCTTCGACAGCTTTTCGCGGACGCGGTCGCTCAGGGCTTTGCCGTCCACGGCTTTTCCGGTCAACGTCTCCTTTGCCGCCTTCACCACGCCGCCCATTTGTTTCATCGAGGTTGCGCCGGTGTCCGCAATCGCCTTGGCAATCGCCGCGTCCATCTCGGCTTCGCTGGCGCCGGCGGGCAGATACGCTTCCAGGAATTTCAGTTCCGCGTTCTCTTTGTCCACCAGGTCCTGCCGGCCGCCTTTTGCGAACTGGTCGATCGATTCCTTGCGCTGCTTCACCAGCGTCTGTAGCAACTGGATGGATTCGGTCTCGTCCAACGGCCGCAACTTTTCCACTTCCTTCAATTGCAGCGCCGCCTTGGCCATGCGTAGCACGCTCAGCCGCATCTCCTCTTTTCCCTTCATCGCGGCGACAATATCTTTTTTCAATTGCTCGGAAAGGCTCATTTTCGCTCCCTTATTCATGCACTATAGCAGAAGCCCATTCTCTCACTTCGCCATCCTAACGGGCCACTAACGGGCCGCGATTTGACACGCTGCAAACGGCACAGTAATTTGGGATGTTTCTACACTATTGTTTCAACACAAAGGGAAGAGACCGCCGTGCGCTCGCCGCGGCTTTTACCCCGAATAGAGGAATCATGAAGGTCATTGTTGCCGACAAAATCAGCGATCGCGGTATTGAACTGCTGAAGCAAACCGGATGGAACATTGTTCTCACCACCAAGGATAATCTGAACGCCGAACTCGCCGATGCCGACGCGCTTATTGTCCGCAGCGCCACCAAAGTCACTTCAGATCTGCTTGATCACGCTCCGCGTCTCCGCGTCGTCGGCCGCGCAGGCGTCGGCGTGGACAATATCGATCTCGACGAAGCCACCAAGCGCGGCATCCTGGTGATGAGCACGCCCGGCGGAAGCTCCGTCAGCGTCGCCGAGCACACTTTCGCGCTGCTTCTCGCGCTCGCTCGACAGTTGCCCAAATTCGATGCCGCGATGCGCGAGGGCCGATGGGAGAAATCCTCTTCCGGCGCCGAAGTGCGCGGCAAAACGCTGGGTTTGATCGGCCTCGGACGCATCGGCAGCGAAGTTGCCACCCGCGCCGACGGCTTTGAAATGCGCGTCCTCGGCTACGATCCTTTCATCAGCGAAGCCGCGGCGCGCGAGTTCTCTGTGGAACTCGTGCCGCTTGAAAAGTTGTACGCCGAAAGCGATTTCATCTCGCTGCACACCGCCGTCAGCCCGCAAACGAAAGATATGATCAACGCCGCCACCATCGCCAAGATGAAAAAAGGCGTGCGCATTGTGAACGCGGCTCGTGGCGAACTGATCCACGAAGCCGATCTCGCCGCCGCAATCAAAAGCGGCCATGTGGCCGGCGCGGCGCTCGATGTCTTCGCTGAAGAGCCGCCCAAGAATTGCCCGCTCATCGGCTTGCCCAACGTCATCACCACGCCGCACGTGGCGGGTTCCACCGCCGAAGCCCAGGAAGAGCTCGGCACACAGGTCGCCGTGCAGGTGCGCGATTATCTTGTTGAAGGCGTCATCCGCAACGCCGTGAATCTTCCCGCGCTTTCTCCGGAGCAATACCGCCGCGTTCGTCCGTATCTCGCGCTCGCCGAGCGACTCGGCTCGCTCGTTTCGCAAGCCGCTGCCACGCGGCCCGCACGCATCCGCATCCGTTACGCGGGGGAAGTCGCCGAAGTCGGCACGCATCTTCTCCGCAGCGCCGTGCTTGCGGGCATGCTCAATGCCATCCTCGATGAAAAGGTGAACGTGGTGAACGCCCCCACGGTCGCCGCCGCGCGCGGCCTCACGGTCGAAGAAGAAACGCGCCGCCGCGAACACGGCTTTCCCCACACGCTCGAAGTTTCCGCGCTGCCCGATAAATCCGGCTCACCCGGCTTTACCGCCGAAGGCACGGTCCTCCACGATGGTTCGCCTCGCGTCATTCAAATCGACGGCATTCCGCTGGAAGCGCAACTCAATGGCACGGTCCTCTTCTTGCGCAACCAGGATCAGCCCGGCGTGATCGGCCACGTCGGCAGCACCCTCGGAAAGCACGGCGTCAATATTGCCACTTTTGCCCTGGGCCGCCGCGACTCCACGCCGGGAGCCGAAGCCGTCTCCCTGATCCGCGTGGACGGCGAAGTATCCGCATCGATTCTGGGACCCGTTCGCCAGCACCCGGCGATCACTGAGGCCCGCCTCATCCATCTCGGCAAGGCTTAGCGTATCCCCAGGCAGGCCAGAGCCTTATGCCGCGAACCAAAATGGCCTCTAACCTTTTTTCTGCGGCCGCGTCAAAGCAAGCAATACCCAGGTTCCGACTCGTGTAATTGGTTTAACGGTTTTGCCGGTTGCTACTCTTCAAATAAGGTCAGCGAATCGGTAAACGGTCCGTGGTGGACACTCATTTCGGCGCCTTAATTCTTTTCCGGTGCACGAAAGGGGTTCTACCATGTCTCGGAATCTTACCGAGCGTTGCATCTGTGTCCTCATCCTGTTGCTCTCATCCGTAACCCTGATGTTCGCGCAATCCGGCACCACTTCGCTTCGCGGTACAGTCATCGATCCCGCAGGCGCCGTCGTTCCCGATGCGACGATCACTCTGTCCAGCGCCGAAATCGCCGTCAATCTCACCACGCAGACGGACAAGAACGGTTTCTACCAATTTCAAGCGGTCCGCCCGGCGACGTACGTAATGTCGGTCACTGCTTCCGGGTTCGCGGTCTTCAAGCAATCCGGCTTGGTGCTGCTGGTTGCCACGCCCGCCACCAGCGACGTAAAACTCCAGATGGCAAGCGGCACAACGACCGTGGAAGTCCAAGGCGCAACACAAACCATCAACACACAGGACGCCACGATTGGGAACACGTTCGACTCGCGCCAGATTCTCGCCCTGCCGTTTGAAGGCCGCGATGCCGCCGGCGTGCTTAGCTTGCAGCCGGGCGTAACATTCGTTGGCACAAATCCCGACGACAACATTGATACGCGAAATGGCGCACTCAATGGCGGGCGCTCCGACCAGGCGAACATCACGCTCGACGGAGTGGACAACAACCAACAGGCGCGCGGCACGGCGTTTCAGGGCGCGGTGCGCTCGACACTCGATTCCATCGAAGAATTTCGCGTCACCACAATCGGGGACAATGCCGACCAGGGGCGCTCTTCCGGCGGACAGGTGACCCTGGTTACGAAGAGCGGCACGAATACGTTTCATGGCACTCTCTATGAGCAAAATCGCCCGACCGTCACTGCGGCGAACGACTGGTTCAACAAGCAGGCAGAGCTGAGCAATGGGTTGCCCAACAAACCGGGGAAAGTAATCCGCAATACGTTTGGCGGCTCGCTCGCCGGGCCCATCAAAAAGGACCGGCTCTTTTTCTTTGGCACTTACGAAGGGCAGCGGTTGGCGGAAAACCAACAGGTGCAGCGCAACGTGCCGAGCCCGAACCTTCAGGACGGCGTGGTGCTCTATCCGTGCGCTCCTATTCTTAATGCGGACGGCAGCGTCAACACTCCGGCAACCACGATCTGTCCGGGCGGCAACAACGGGCTGCCACCGGTAGTGGGATTCAGCGGGAAGACATATTCGTTCGCGCCGGGCACGAGTGGCGTCGGCCCAGCACAAATTGCTGCGATGGACAATGTTTGCAGCACAGTGAATCCTGCAACGCACCCGGCAAACACCTGCCCGCTCGGGCCGGGCATAAACCCGTTGGTGGCGAATGCCCAGGGGACCGGCGTGTTCCAACAATATCCGACGGCCAACTCCTCGGCTTGCGGAAATGCCGATGGTTTCAACGTCAGTTGCTTCAGCTTCTCCGCGCCCAATCCAAGGCGGCTTAATACCACGATCGTCAAATTGGATTACAACTTAAACCGCTCGGGCACCCACCGCCTTTTTCTGCGTGGCAACTACCAAACCGATAAGACCGACGACGTCCCACAATTCCCCGGAATGCCTCCAAGCAACGTCATCCGGGACACCAGCCGCGCCATTGCTGCTGGCTATACGGCAACGTTCTCCAGCACTTTAGTGAACAATTTCCGTTTTGGACTTACCCGGCAGAGCCAGGACAATAACGGAATCGAAAATCTGCCTATCGTAACCTTCCGTAACTTCGACGACCTGCATCCGAGCGTTGGTTCGGTCTCTCCGACAACCTCTTTCACGCGCAAGTTTCACATTCCCGTCTACAACTGGCTCGACGATGTGGCGTGGACAAAAGGCAAGCACACGTTGCAATTTGGCGTAAATATCCGGCGCATCACCAACACCCGGGCTACCGATGTGTCCAACATCAATTTTGCGTCTACAAACCCCAGCTATCTGGCAACTCCGGCGTCCAAAAACGACAGTCTGAATCCGACCAATTTCGGCCTGAAATCTGTGGATCCCAACCAAGCCGCGCCCTACGACAACGCCATTGGAAACATCGTTGGGCTTATCGCCCAAGTGGACGGGCAATACAATCGCACAGCCAAAGGTGTGCCCATCGCGGAAGGCGCGCTGGTGCCCAAGAACTTTCACTCCTGGGAATCCGATTTTTACGTCCAGGACGTATGGCACATCCGTCCGACCCTGACGATTACCGCGGGGCTGCGCTATTCTTTGCTACAGCCGGTTTACGAGACAGAGGGAAACCAGGTTTCCCCGAACCAAAACCTGAATCAATTTGTGAGCAGCCGGGCACAAGCCATGGCACTCGGCCAAACCACGGATGAAGTCATTACCTATAGCCCCAGCGGGCAGGCCAATGGAAAGAAGCCGTACTGGCCCTGGGACTACAAGGACTTTGGCCCGCGTCTTGCCTTTGCTTACGCCCCGAATTTCAATGACGGATTGTTGCGCTCGCTTTTTGGCGCATCGGGTAAAACCTCGATTCGTGGCGGGTTTGGCATTGTCTACGATCACTTCGGGACCGCGCTGGTTGACACCTTTGACCAGAATGGTTCCTTCGGGCTAAACACAGTTATCAGCAATCCAGCGTCCGTGCAGACGCTTGACGGTGGCGCCCGCTTCACCGGCATCAACAACATTCCTGTTTCCAGCCTGGACGGACTTCTGCTCCAGCCGGCACCCAGCGGACCGTTTCCTTACAGTCCACTGGTGAGCACACAGGGAAATCCGCTTCAGCAGATCACCTTCGGGTTTGACACTAAGCTGAGGACTCCCTATTCGGACACCGTCGATTTCTCAGTGTCGCGCGAGCTGCCCGGTGGGCTTACCTTTGAAGTTGCCTACGTCGGAAGGTTCGCACATCACCTGCTGCAGCAGCGAGACTTGGCCATGCCGCTCGATTTGGTGGACCCGAAGTCCCACACAGACTATTTTACCGCGGCCACGGAGTTGGCGAAGCTAGCTCAGGCCAAAACACCGGTGTCGCAGGTGCCGAACATTCCCTATTGGCAGAATCTATTTCCGAGCGCCGCAGGGGTGAACGGGACGCTTTGCGGAGACGGCAATGTGGCTTTGAATCACGGCGGAGCGCCGGGGAATGGAACTCTCGCCAATCCAACCGCGACGCAATCCATGTATGAAATGTTTTACTGCAATTGGGGGGCAGGCACTTTTGGCGCCTCCAATTTTGTAAACGTTTTTGATTCCTTCTGCTTTCCGGCCTGCACCAATATTAACGGTGTGGATACTCCGTACGCCTTTTATAACAAGGAGTTCTCGGCGCTTTACGCATGGTCCGCTATCGGCAACAGCAGCTACAACGCGGGACAGTTCATGGTGCGCAGCCGGAATATGCACGGATTGCAATTCGACTTCAACTATGTGCTGTCGAAATCGTTGGATGTGGGTTCAGACTCCGAGCGGGTACCGCAATTCGGGGGGTTGAGCGCAATCATCAATACCTGGTCTCCGAACCAACTGCGTGGCGTATCCGATTTCGACACCCGCCATCAAATCAATTCCAACTGGGTCTACGATCTGCCGTTCGGCCGCGGAAAACGGTTTGGCCACGACTGGAACCGCGCTGCCAACACGTTGCTGGGAGGATGGCAAATTGTGGGAATCTACCGGTGGACGAGCGGCTTTCCCTTCACCATACCGGCGGGCAGTACTTGGAACACCAACTTCCAGCTATCCGGAAATGCGGTTTTGACGGGCGCGGTCAATCAGAAACTGTCCTACGTGAACGGCCAGCCGTTTGCCTTCGATATCGGAGCCGCGGCTAACGATCCGACGGCTACTTCCAATTACTGGAACAGTGTTATGCGCCTTCCCTATCCCGGTGAATCCGGCCCGCGCAATATTTTCCGCGGGCAAGGCTTCTTCGGGATTGACGCGGGCCTTAACAAAGATTTCCATATCACCGAGCGCCAGGACCTGCGCTTCAGCGCTTTTGCTTACAACTTGACCAATTCCGTGCGGTTTGATGCCGCAACCATAACCTTCAACGGCGCCCTTACGAATCCGAGTTCCGTCGGGTTGTACTCTGGAACGCTTACCAAGCCGCGGGTGATGGAGTTTGCGTTGCGATACTCCTTCTAATTCTGTTCCTCTTCACTCGATCCCGCCGGAGAGTCAGCACTCTCCGGCGGCTTCTTTCGACCCCCTCAGCCCTCCTACTCATCCGTGTATTTAAAATTCCTTGTCCAGCTATCAGCGTATCCTTCTTGACATACTCCCTGTTCTGTCCTAAAACGTAGGGCAATTCCGGTGCATGCGAGTGGTGAAGCAAGTTGCTCAGGGGTAGTGTGCTCTCTCTCCGTCAACGACCGAGCTAGGTTTTCTGGTCTTTGCGGGAACCTGGCTTTTCCCGACTCGTGCTGAAAATTCAAATATAAAGCTGCGCAAAAGGAGCGGTTTATGGACTTGTCCTTCTGCACGAAACGGATTTTTTTTGCCTTTCTTGCAATCGCGATGCTGGCTGTGACGGGCGCACGGGCGCAGGAGGCAACGGGACGGATTGTGGGGAATGTGACCGACCAGAGTGGGGGTGCGATTCTGGGCGCCAAAGTCACAGCTACCAATCTGGGCACGTTCATTTCGCATGATACGAGCACCGATAAAGATGGATTCTTCCAAATTCTCTCGCTGCCGATCGGAAACTACAAGGTAACGGTGGAACACGCCGGGTTCAGAAGACAGGCATTTGATCGAGAAGCCCTACAGATCAACCAATCGCTGCGACTCGATGCGCAGCTTGAGGTCGGCCAAGTGAGCGAAACGATCGAAGTGAGCGGGCAGGCCGTCAACATTGAGACGGTCAACCAAACGATCGGAATGAGCGTGGTGGGGGAGACCATTCAGCGAGCGCCTCTTAATGGAAGAAACGTACTGGACCTAGCGAAGTTGCAGCCGGGGGTGACCGAGACGAATTCGGACAACACCGGCGCTGGAACCTATAGCATAGCGGGAGGCAGGACAGATTCCGTCACTTTCCTGCTGGATGGCGCGCTGAACAACAATTTGTTGAGCAATGGGGTGGTTTTCAATCCGAACCCGGACACGATCGCAGAGTTTCGCATCCTGGAGAGCAATTACTCCGCGGAATATGGGCGCAATGGCGGTGGCGTAATCAGCGTTGTGACGAAATCCGGGACGAACGAATGGCATGGAAGCGCATTCGAATTTCTGCGGAACGACGCATTCAATGCCAACTCATTTTTCAACAACGCCGGCGGATTGCCGCGCGATGTATTGAAGCGCAACCAGTACGGAGGGACGTTTGGCGGGCCGATCAAGAAGGATAAATTCTTCTTTTTCGTGGGGTATCAAGGACAGAGACTTTCCGCGCAAGCACCAACCGGGGCGGGAACGGTGTTTACGCCCGCGGAACTCAATGGAGATTTCTCCCAGGCGGCTTCCAACGGCGGGGTGGATCCTGGCGTTGCTTGTTTTCTCAGCGGGCTAAATCACAATGTACCAAATCCCACCAATGACCCAAAACTTGCCGATGGGACTTCTTGCGGGACGGCTGCTCATTCATTTTTTCAATCGAATTCGACCTTGGCTTTTAATGGTGTCATTGATCCGACCAAGATCAATCCAGTTTCGAGGAACTACATTGCTGCCGGACTGATTCCGACGAGTTCAACTGGATCGGGCGATTACCAGGGCGCACGGACAGACAACAGCAACGAACTTACGATGAAGTTCGATTTCCTGATCACTCAGAGCGATAAACTAAGCGTCACTCTTGGCGGCTTTCGCAACCCCAGATTGAACCCATTTGCATTTGCGACCGTGCCGGGGTTTCCGAACCTCAACGGGGACAATAATTATTTCGGAAACCTCTCGTACAACCGCACGCTTACGCCGAGCATGGTGAATGAATTCCGTCTTTTCATTCAGCGCAATAATCACAAGCAGGAAATCCCTTCGGGAGGGGCGATATCTTTTACGGCGGCGAAGCTAGGTATCGGTACCACTCCCGATGAATCCACGGGCCCACCAAACCTGTTCTTTGATAACGGCCTATCCGTGGGATACAGCGAACAAGGTCCGACAAAGGAAATCAATAACACGTATGGATTTACAGATACGCTGAGCTACATTCACGGGCATCACAACTGGAAGATGGGCGGTGGCGTCTCCACGTATCAGAACAACACGGTTTACGACTTTTATGTGAACGGCGAATGGGATTTTACGGGAGGCGGGGGCTCCGGATCGGGTAATTCTCTCGCCGATTTCGTGTTGGGGATCCCCAGTTCGTATTTCCAGTTCCCCGCGGCGCCTTCGAATATCCGAAGCAAGTCGTATTTTGGATTTTTGCAGGATGAGTGGCGACTGACCAAGCGGTTTACGCTGAATCTGGGAGTCCGCTACGAATACAATTCGCCGAAGCTGGATACAAAGGGGCGGTCGTTCTCGGTTATTCCGGGTGTTACAACACCGTCGACCGTTTTTGTGAATGCCCCCATTGGCATGTTATTCCCCGGAGACCGGAACGCTCCGAGAGGTGTGAACTTTCCGGATAAGAATGACTGGGCGCCACGCATTGGATTTGCGTGGGATCCGAAAGGAAACGGCAAGACCAGCCTTCGTGGCGGATTCGGAATGTTCTACGACATTCTGAAGGGCGAGGACAATTTGCAGTTCAACGGCCAGCCTCCCTTCTTTGGTTCCGCAGGGCTCTTCTTTCCCACGGTCCCTTCCAGTCAAGCCAGCGACGTTTCGTATTTTCAAAATCCTTTCGCAGCTACCGGAACCACGAATTCCTTTCCTTCTCACACGCCGCCCTCAAATCTCGATTTCGGCGCGGCTGGGTTTTTGCCGATCAATGGAGGGGGAGCCATTTACCTGGTGGACCCGCACCTGAAGACTCCGTACACGTATCAATACAATCTGAGCGTGCAACATGAGTTCGCGCCGCATACGGCTGTGGAAGTGAGTTATGTGGGCAGCAGCTCTCACGGCCTAACTTCTCTGCAGGACATTAATCCATTTATCCTTGGAACGACAGACCGCGTCTTGAATCTCGTCTCGGGTAACAGCTCTTGCGTGGATGAATCGGGAAATAGCTCGTCAGGAGCTTCGAGCACCTGCAGCTTTGCAACGTTGCCGGAGTTCAAGAACGTTTCGAAAGCAAGTTACAACAGCTTGCAGGCCAGCTTGACGCGACAAATTGCCGATACGCGCTATTTGGGCCGAACCTATTTCACATTCGCGTACACTTTCGCGCATAGTATCGATAACGTGTCCGGGTTCCGGCAGAGGAATAGCAATGTGCCCACTTACAATCCGAATCTATTCCGGTCGTCGAGCGATCAGGACGTCAGGAATCGAATCACCTTCAGCGGCGGATGGGACATGCCGTGGGACCAACTGTGGAGTTCCGGACCAAAGCGGTTGACGCAAGGGTGGAGCCTCTTTCCGATCGTGACGTGGCGCTCAGGCTTTCCATTCGATATTTTTTCGAGGCTTGGAGACAGGTTCAATCCCGGTGCTGAAGGTCCCTCGGGCGCTGGAGATCCGTACAATGTCCATGCGAATATCACGGGCCCAACCAACACTCTAAATCCGCGCTCGCCTGGCAACTTTTGGTTCAATCCGACGAGTTTCAGTAGCGCCCAGTGTGGGGATTTAAACGACCCACTTCCGTGCACACCCGGGCCCACGATCCTCCCGTCGAATGACCAAGTCGTCGCAAATCCAGCGTTGGCCACGTACGGCACGTTACCGCGGAACTTCCTCCGTGGACCGGGCTATATCAACTTTGATCTGTCAGCCAGCAAAACGACGGCCATCACCGAGCGGATGAAAATTGAGTTCCGAGCGGAATTCTTCAACATTTTCAACCACGCCAATTTTCAGAATCCAGGAGGCGACAGCACGCAAGGCGTGAATATCAACAGTTCCCAATTTGGACAGATTCTGTCCACTGGCGTAGGGTCAGGCTCGACGTATGATCCTCAGCCGCGCATCATTCAGCTGGCGTTGCGATTAACGTTCTGAGCAGCACAGATCGGCCATTGACGCCGCCGGGAGGCTCAGGCTTCCCGGCGGTTTTTTTCTACGCTGGGCATTCCTGGAACGGGCCTAGAGACTGCGGGCAGGTCTAAGCGGGAAAGCAGGTTCCCGGTCCTGGTGCGCTAGAGCGGAGAAGGATTGCTTCAGAAAAGGACCGCTGTAGCTTGGAAGCGCGAAGCTGTGATAGTCTAGAAGTCCTGCTTAGTTTGCAATGAGGCAAACGAGTATAACAGTCGGGGCGTAGCGCAGCCTGGCTAGCGCGCCTGGTTCGGGACCAGGAGGTCGAAGGTTCAAATCCTTTCGCCCCGACCATTTTAATTCCCGCTCTCATATAGACTTACGCTGCTACTTCTTCTTGCCCTTCATCTTCGAAAACTTGTCCCATCTCGTCCATTGGGTGGCACGGTATTTTTGATCCACTTTAAGAGTTGGTTTCCGGGCAGGCGCCCCTCGCTCCGGTTGCTGGGGTGAGCTTTTAGGGTACTCCCTCTCTTCTCTGTCATTCCGGAATGAGGTCGATTCCCACAATCCCCTGTTCTCCCGTTGCGTAGAATGGCCAACTGCTCCACGGCCAATCTTTCGGATGTCTCACCAGTCCACGGGTCAACGGATTGCGGTGCATATAGTCCAGTTTTTCTCTCTTCTTCCGGGTAGTGTACACATTGAAGTCGTAAAACCGCGCCTGCCAGAACGCTCGGAGGGTTTCCACCGACTCCGGAAAGGCGAATCGAAGTTGTCCCGCGAAGTTTCTCCGCGGTTTCTTTCGCAGCTTTTTAGAGACCCGCTGCTTCGACATTTGCAGTACCGTCGAAGGCGTGCCTTTCCTTGGTTCGCTGATTAAGAGATGCACGTGTTCTGGCATGACCACGTATCCAACGAGGAGGAATCCATACTCGTTGCGCACCCGCGCAAGCTCTCGAACGAATACATCTCTGGCGCGCACCGTCTTCAACAGGGGCAAGCGGCGATAACAACTAAACGTCAGAAAGTGCAGATGACCCCGGCCATAATAACGCCGCAGCCCTTTCGGCATCGGAGACCCCAAGACCCACCCTCACACCCCGAGGGTGGGGCACCCGCGCTGCGACTCCATTCTACTCCTCGGTGAATTATAAGAGTGGTATCCTAACCAGCGATGCGTGCGCCAAAACCCAAAGAGCGGAATTCCGTCCGGGCCACCCGCCTTCTAGTGGCCTTATTCGGCGAAAGTAAAATAAGATGGATGGGGCGAACTTTATTAATGTTGTACGGGAGTCGCGGATGACTTTTGAAGAATTGGACCGGGCATTCCCGAATGGTTTCGACGACGCGGAGATTACCGGGATAGCTATCGACTACACTAAGCGCATGGCAACGCTGCAGCTAAAGCTTCGGGGTAATTCCCCCGATAGCCCCGAACGCGACGTATATGCACCAGCGGTGTTAAGAGTGCTTGGAGTCTATTACTTGTCCATAGAGCCACCGGACCAGAGTCATATTATCGGCCCTGAGAGCAACGCGATAACAGTGGACGGCCTTCCCGAAGATCCACACAATTACCCGCTCTTTGGACACATTAAAGCAAAACTGCCTGACGGGGCCTTCTGTTGTCGATTCTTTGTTCATGATTGGAATTCGTTCATCCACATCGCAGCCTCCGGCGCTGAATTTTCCTGGGTATCCACCAACGCGGGTGGCTCTTGAGTGGGCGGGTGGCCAACAAATTAGCGGTTAGGACGGTTTTGGGTGCCGCATCCTCGTGGTGTTCGAGGGTGCGGATTTTGATTTCTCCCTGATCGTGATCGGCCCCAACTCTCCATCGAATTGTTGACCCGAGCATTAAAATACTCGGCTTTCACCAGATGTCCGAAAAGCACTTGTCCAAACTTGTCTATCTGAGAGCGGCCCGGAAGCCAATAAGTGACGCCAGGACAGCGACTTAAGTGGATTTATTTCCTGGTTCGGGACCAGGAGGTCGAAGGTTCAAATCCTTTCGCCCCGACCATTTTAATTCCTTCATTTCAACTATTTCACTGAACTGGTTTGCGACACAGAGAGCATCCCGACGAGCATCGGGGATGCGAACGGACGAGCCTTGCGCTGGCATTGCGCAGGCGGATGTACCAAACTGGACAGACGGAAGCCAAGGAATTGGCTACTAATCAAGTGAAGAACGAACGGAATGAAGCGATCCGTCGGGGGCCAGAGATGGCGTTGGATGATTCAGCAACGGGCAACCTGAGTGGTCATCGGCAAACTGTGGGTGTTTGTTGGATCGTGTATGGGGTCTTTCGACTCATCATGGGAATTCGTCTCCTCGTGTATAGCGGGACGGCTACGGTGATGTTTGGCGCGCTGCTGGGCCGTGTGCCGGATGCGTTCAGCTTGATGGCGGATTTCCACGTCTTTTATGCAGTTATCGTGGCGCTGTCGTTTGTGTGCGGTCTACTTGGGCTATTTGCCGGCCTGGCACTTCTGGCGAATCACAGGGCGGCACGCAAGTTGGCGCTGGTAGCGGCAATCTTGTCGGTGTCCGATCTCCCGTTTGGGACCACTCTAGGGATATTTACTCTTATCGCGCTTCTTCCGTTTCGCGGCGGCTTTGCGCCGACCCGCGCCTGAAAATGCGCCTAGTCAAGTTGCTGATAAGAACGTGATTGAGCACGCGTTAACTCGTGGTCGTCTAATTCTCAAATTCCCACCGCTTAGCGACATCCCGAACTTGGTTCCTTTCCTGTTTCTTTCCAAACGTGCACAACAGCACAGTAATGAGGCATCGGAAGCCTGATACTTGAGTCTCAAGATTCTTAGAAGGAGACTTATGTTCAAGCTTTCGAGTATCACTTTGATGGCGGTAATGGCGCTCGGTGTTTCCGCGCGAGCGCAGACCGAGTCGCAAGTGCGGGTAGACCCCGGCAATCCTGCACCGGAGTATCGGACGAATGTGGTGAGCCGGACGACGCAGGCGGTCAGCTACAAGCACCGCAGTGGGGCCACGAAGATCAATTTCCAGGGCACGGATTTGATGCCTGGCGGAGCTGGCGAGGCAAAAGTCGAGAGCAAGCGCGGGGCATTGGAAATCGAAGTTGAATTCTCCGGGCTGGGCAGGCCCACGAGCTTCGGCAACGAATATCTGACCTACGTGTTGTGGGCGATTTCGCCGGAAGGCCGGCCGGTAAACATCGGTGAAGTATTGGTGGGCGAAAACCACCGCAGCAAGCTGGACGTGACCACGGACCTGCAAGCTTTCGCGCTGATCGTAACCGCGGAACCTTATTATGCCGTGCGCCGCCCCAGCAACGTGGTAGTGCTTGAGAATTCCGTTCGGCGGGATACAGCCGGAGGGACCGAGTTCGTAGACGCCAAGTATGAATTGATCGATCGCGGCGGCTACATTCCCACGGGCTACAACTTCGATCCCGTGGTCCTGAGCGCCCGGTTGCCGTTGGAATTTTTTGAAGCGCGCAACGCCGTGCGCATCGCGAAATCCGCTGGCGCCGACCGATACGCCTCAGAGAGTTATGAAAAGGCTGTCCGCCAGATGAACGACGCGGATGCGCTGGCCACAACCAGGCATGAAAACAAGAAAGCGCTGATTTCGATATCGCGCGAAGTGGTGCAGACCGCGGAAGACGCGCGGGAAATTTCCGTGAAGCATATCGACGAAGAGCGCGCCGAGGGCGAACGCCGGGCTGGAAGAGGACGTGAAACCGCCGCGAACAATCGCGCGGACGACGAATCGCAACGCCGCGCTAACGCCGAAGCCACTACCGCCGATGCCGAGAGAGACCGCAACCATGCCCAGCAACAGCAACACCTTGCGGAAGCCGATTCCGACCGGAATCGCGCCGCCGCTGCCTCCTCCGACGCACAGCTTCAACAAGCCGCTGGCGCTCAGGCAGATGCGGAAAGAGACCGCAACTACGCACAGCAACAGCAGCATGTTGCGGAAGCCGACTCCGACCGGAATCGCGCCGCCGCTGTTTCATCCGATGCACAGCTACAACAGGCGCTGCGTGACCGCGAGCAGCTACGCGCCAACCTCCTGCAACAGTTCAACCTGATCCTGGAAACGCGCGACACCGCGCGCGGCCTGGTTGTCAATATGTCCGACGTTCTGTTTGACTCCGGCAAATATACGCTTCGCCCACTCGCACGCGAGAAGCTGGCCAAAATATCGGGCATCGTGCTTGCGTACCCCTCGCTGCGGCTTGCCGTTGAAGGAAACACCGACAGCATTGGCACCGAACTCTTCAACCAGGAACTTTCGGAGCAGCGCGCCGAAGGTGTCCGCAGCTACCTGACCCAGCAAGGTGTTCCAGCGACGTCGACCACCGCTCACGGTTTCGGGAAGACGCGGCCCATCGCGTCCAACGACACCTCGGAAGGGCGCCAGCAAAATCGTCGAGTGGAACTGATCGTCTCCGGTGAAGTAATCGGCACCACGATCGGTTCGATTGTCCTGCAGCCGATCGCTACAGCAACGTCTCCGCAGTAAGACCACCCAACCAAAAGAGCCGGCTCTGACCCCGAGCCGGCTCTATTTTTTTTACGACTGTACGGCGAATAGCCAAAACGAAAAGGAAACGGCGCAAGGATTGGTGATCCCTGCGCCGACGAAACATCTGCAGATGGAAATATGAGCCGATCCAGTTTCTTATGGCTTCTTCGGAACCGAGCCGGGCTTGAAGAGGTCGGAGAGGTCGTTGGCGTTGGCCGCGTCGGCGAGATAGGGGCCGGCGGTGCGGAAGATGTTCTGCATGGTGCGAACATCGGAGGAGTGTGTGAAGGCGACCGGGCTGGCGTAGGGGAGGCCGTTCACGTTCGGGTGAGCCCGATCGGAGATGACGATTTCGCCCACCGTGTGATTAAGGTCGTCCGGGTTGTCGTTGGCGATGCCATCACGTTCGGATTCGTCCCACCAGAGGATGATGACGCCGTGGTTTTTGTAGGCTTCCGAGGCCATGATGACGGGAACGATCTGGCTGAGGAAGTCGTCGCCCTGCTTGATGTTTGCCGCGTCGCCGGTCAGGCCTTTGTAGCCGCCGGTGAGCGTGGAGTGCATATCGTTGTATTGGTTCGGCGTAATCCAGTTGTAGTCGGCCAGCGTGTTGTTGGCGAGATCGGTCTGCAGTTGCTGCAGAGGAGCGTAGTGTGTGGACAGGGGATTCGCAGGAGTCGCGTCGTTGCCGCCGTTGGTGTCGCTGAAAAACACCATGGGATTGTGTTTCGCGGCATAGTTGAATTGGCTCGAGCCGTTGTAGGCATTGAAATTGCCAGGTGCAAACACTCCGGAGTGACTGGTGAGTGGAACGGTCCACTGATCCTGTGGCAGAGGGACATTGGTGAGATGCCCGGCACCGTCCACGGCGAGGTCAATGTCTTCCTGATACGTCTTCCACGTTCTTCCTGCCTGTGTCAGAAAATTGCTCAAGTGCAAGGGAGTGTTCTGGTTCGTGCCGCCGGTGTAAGGATCGCCGTCGCTGAAAACACCAAAATTGGTCCCAGCTTCCGCCCAAATGTAGTTGGGCTCGGAAGGATGAATGTGCGGATTGTTTCCGCTGGCAGTGGCCAAAACGTTCGTGTAGGCCGTGGCGTAAGCGACCTGCGCGCTGATGTGGACGACAGAGCCATTAATCACGGCATACGCTGTTCCGTTCACCAGGCTGTTGATGAAGGGCGCGTTGGGATTTTGATAAACCTGCTGGATTCCGCCGGTGAACTGGTTGGCCGGCTGGGTCCAATTGTGATTTTCCATTGCAACCACGAACACGGTCTTGATTTCCTGGGCGTGCGCGGGGGAATTGCCCGCTACTGTCGAAAGAGCACACACTCCCAAGGTACGGAGACATCTGGGGTACGGCATTGAAACCTCCAAAGGTAGGATTTGCGCGGAATGCTGTTGCGGTTCAGGTCACTCCATGCGGCCCAAAGGATTAACGCGGGGCCCACATACTGATAACAGGCTTGTTTTACAGAAGCGTGATTGGAATGTTACGTAACGAAGACTGAATGAAGAGAGCTTGAGACTGCGTGCGAGGACGAAGATGAGGAGCGCGGAGATCACGAAGAGCGAGAATGAAGACACCTACTGGGGCGCTGCTAGGTCACAACCGGAGCCTCTGCAACCCCCGCCAGCCCAAATACCCGTTGGTAGCGCTCGATTTCCGCGCGCGGGCCAAGGGCCTTTTGGAAATTGTCGGAAAGTTTCACTGCCGGCCTGCCATCCGCATCGTTGAGCTTGCACACCAGGCTCAGCGGGTCGAAGTCCGCGCCGCCGTGTGGATTGCAGTTGCGAAAATCATTGGTCAGCAGCGTGCCCCAGCCTGCGCTGAACCGGATGCGGCGGCCGGGTGTCCATTTTTTTTCGTCGAGAAAGTCGCTGGCCTGGCGAAAATCGGCGGGGGAATATCCGGTGTGGATCTTTCCGGAAAAATGGGCATGCAAACTGAGAATTGTGTCGGCATCGAGACCGTCCGAGGCAATGAAGAGCTTTTGCCGCGGGTCGCGCCCTCGTTTTTCAAGCCAGGCAATGTATTCATCGCCAGCCAGGAAAGGATCCTTGCTGTCTGCGCGCTGTCCGGTCCAGTCGGCCACCCAATCCGGAGCGTTGTTGAAGAACTGCGTGGAGCCAAAAGTGTCGGGGAGCAGGATGAGCAGTTCGCCTTGATAGGTCTTCTGCCACATTTCCAGCAAACGGTACTGCGCCGTCTTCAGCTCTTCATCGTTCCTGGCCATCGCCGCCAGGGCCATGGGAAGCTCATGCGCGTTCGTGCCGATCGCTTCCAGGTCGTGTTGGTAGGCCAAGTAGGTATTGGAAGTTCCGCCGAAGGTACTGCCGAGGACGTCGCTCATGGCTTTTACGACGTATTCCTGCCAGAGGAAGCTGTGGCGGCGGCGCGTTCCGAAGTCGCTGAGCCGCAATCCCGGCGTGCAGCGGAGCCGCTCCATTTTTTCCCAGAGTTTCGTTTTGGCGCGCGCATAAAGAATATCAAGCTCGAATTCGGTGAGGCGCTTCAGGTTGGCGCGCGTCTTCAGTTCGCTGATCGCCGAGAGCGCGTAGATCTCCCACATCGTCGTGGCAGTCCAAAGGCCGTGGAAGGACAGCGAGAACTGCCCATCCTGAACGCTCAGTTCATAGTCGGAGAGACGGAAATCGCGTTCGAGCCACTCGAGGAATGCAGGCTCAAAGATTCCGCGGCGGCCATAGAAGGTATTGCCAGCGAGCCAGATCAGCTCGGACTTGTGAAATCGCAGCTTTTTTGTCTGCTCCAATTGTTCACGAAGCTCGTTGACGTCGATCAATTCGCCCAGGCGGACTTCGGCGGAGCGATTGAGGAAGGAAAAGGAGGCGGTGGTCTTTGGAAACTGTTTCCTGATGAACTGGAGCATCAGCAGTTTGTAAAAATCGGTATCGAGCAGGGACCGCGTAATCGGGTCCAGTTCCCAATTGTGGTCGTGTGCGCGGCGGGCCAGGTTGATAATCACAATCCCAATACTTTACCTTACTCGGAACGAAGTTCGGCAATGGCCTGACGTCCGAAAGGCCTGCGAGGATTTCGATTTGTTTTCCGGTGGTCCCCGCGCGGTTGTACAATCGCTCGGCTCACAAATCTGCTGACTTGCCTAAGGAGAGTCCCATGAGGATTCGCACGTTGTTCTGCCTGTTGGCGGCCACGCTTCTGGCCGCCTCCGCTGTTTCATTCGCCCAGCCTCAAACGGCCACGAAGTCCGCTCCGATCAAGGAAGGCGTTCTCACTGCCGCTGATGTCGGTAACAATCTGTTGCCGGAGAAAGTATTTTTCCGAGGGCAGATCGCCCCGGTGCAGGCGCGTAACACCGGTGGAGTTCGCTATGCGGACGGGTTCCTCGTTTTCGCGGGACTTGTAGATAGTTCCGGCTATTCCACCGCCATACGGGAGAAGTATCAGGCGTATCTGATCAGCGAAGTGCCGGTCGAGATCGGCGGGCAGACACTGAAGCCGGGCGCTTATGGCATTGGGTTTCTAGAGGGTAACAGATTTGTGGTGATGGACCTCGGCGCCAATGACGTTCTGAAGGCAGCTTCCGCAAAAGATGCGGAAATGAAGCGCCCTGTGCCGCTGCAATTTACGGCCGCGTCCGGGGAAGGGAACTATCGTCTTTACCACGGCCGCGATTACATCGAATTTCATCGCGCCAAGTAAGAGCCGGTCCTTTTTTTTGGAGCGCGGTGGCTTGCCTGCGGTAAGCCGGCCCTGCCACCGCTTTAGCGGTCGACGCTACTGAACTAAATTAAGTTGGGTGACAGCTCTTACACTGTAAAAAGCGAAGCTGCGGTTTCGCACTCCAAAGGGGCCGGGGGCGTTCATCCTTTAATCTTGCCGCTGGCTGCATCCCACGTTACGGTGCTCTTTCGGAAGTAAGATTCGTTGGCCATGTGGCACGCCAGGGCGGCGTTGTGCCCGAACACCGCGTCTTCCACTACGGCCTTTCGGGTCCGCACCGCTTGCAGAAAATTCCACATGTGGGGGCGCAGATCGTCCCACGAATCGCCTTTGTACGTGTAGCCTTCCGCAAACGGCTCCTTGCCGGGCGTGGGATCGTTTTCTTCATGCCACTTCTTGTAATACACGGTGCGCATTTCGCGGGGGAAGCCGTTCGCGTAATAGCTTGGCGAAGTGTCTTCGCCGCTCTGCGGGAAGTAAGCGATCGTGTTTTCGGTGACCTCCAGAATTCCCTTTGAACCCTGGAACCGGTAAACCTCCGGGGTTTCGCAGCCCAGATTCAGGCGCAGATAGACCGGGATTTGTCCGTACTCATAAATCACGGCCTGCACGTCCGGCATGTTTCGCCCGTCGTTCCAGCGCAGAATGCCGCCCGCCGCGGTGGCACGGGCAGGCGGTTCGTTCCATCCGAGCATAAAATTCATTCCGCTGACGAGGTGCACCAGCAAGTCGCCGGCAACGCCCGTACCGTATTCCTTCCAGCACCGCCAGCGCGCGAAAAGCTTGGTGTCAAAGTCGCGCTTGGGCACCGTACCTTGCCAGGTGTCCCAGTCCAGGGTTTGCGGCGAAAGATCGAATGGCGGAGGGTATTCCCACGCGCCGGTCGGATCGTTGCGTCCCAGCGAGCCTTCGACGAGATTCAGTTCGCCGATGATTCCTTTGGCTAGAAGTTCTTTCGCTTTCGCGCAGATTACCGAACTCACGCGTTGCGATCCGATCTGCACGAGGCGTCCCGTTTTCATGGCCGCCGCCACTATGGTTACGCCATCCTCCGGGCTGTGCGACATCGGCTTCTCGCAGTAAATGTCCTTCCCCGCGTTCACTGTATCCACCACCACCTGCTTGTGCCAGTGGTCAGGCACCGCGGCGATGATGCAGTCGATCTCCTTGTTATCCAGGAGTTCCTGGTAACGCCGTGTGGTCTTGATCTTTGGCCCGGCAATTTCTTTGGCCAGGGTGTGTCGTCCATCATAGAGATCGCAGGCCGCAACGCATTCCGCGCCGGGTAAGGAGACAGCTGTCCCGAGCAGGCCGGAGCCCTGCATGCCGATGCCGATAATTCCGAAGCGAACGCGCTGGACTGCCGCGCCGTCCAACGCGCCGGGAATCTTCATCGGTTCCAGCGCGATGCTTCGGGCGGCCACCATTGCACCGGTAGTGCCCGCGCTGGCCTGCAGAAACGATCTCCGGCTCCACCGTTTTTTGCTCATGATTATCTCCGTCAGTTGCAATTTTTCTGGCGAGCCGCTGATTACGGCAGCGGCTGGATGCTCACTTCCTTGAAAAACACCACGTCGTTCTTGCTGTGATTCTGTAACCCGAAATAGCCTTCGTCCGGCCGCGGTCCGAGTTGAGGCTCGAAATCGAATTTTCGGGCCGGGACCGGATCGCCCTCATGGTAGTCCGTCACCTTCATGCCATTCACCTCGACGATTGTGTGCGGCCCGTCAATCGTGATCAGCATGGTGTTCCATTCGGGTCCGGGCTTCGCCGGCTTTGCCAGCGGTTTGGTCAGTGAATACAGCGTGCCCGTCATGTGATATTCGTCTTCGCCGGAAGTTTCCGGGTGATTGTCGATCTGCACTTCGTAGCCGTAATGTACCGGCATCCAAGCTTCGCGGGGCTCAATGGGGATACGAATGTAGACGCCGGAATTGTCGTTGAAATCGCGCATCTTGAAAACCACGCGCAGCTTGCAGTGGCCGATCTTTCCGCCTGTCCAATAGAGCAATCCCATTCCGCCATGCGTCTCGATCAGGCTGTCGGTCACCGTCATCTCGCCCGGCCCGACGTGTTTCCAGCCGGTCAGATCTTTCCCGTTGAAGAGCTGCTTCCATTCCGGCTCTGGGCTTTTTGCAGCCAGCAGAAACACTGCTGCGGCCATTGCCAGCACTGCCCGCAAACTTCGCATTCCACACCTCCGCCCAATTCAAGAAGCAAACATATTTCGCGCCATGAACCATAAATTTGCCGGCCGCTCCGCCAGTCGCCGCACGAACCACGGATACCAATACGTTCCGTACGCTACCAGCACCGCGGAGCGATAACCCTCGCGCGCCAAACGCTCCTGCTCTTCGCGCTGGATTCCGTAGAGCATCTGCACTTCGAGATTGTTTCTGGGAAATCCGTTCCGGGCAGCATGTTCCGCGAGCCGCCGGATCAATTGCACGTCATGCGTGCCGAACGCCGCGCGCTGGCAGCGGCCCGAAGCTTGGGCCGCCATCATCGCGGTTGCGAGCGAGAAATAATTTTCGTCCACATCATGTTTCTTGGGATAGGCGAGCTCGGGCGATTCCTTGTAAGCGCCCTTCACCAGCCGGATCGACGGCCGGAGGGGCAGCAATCCCTCCACGTCCTTCTCCGTGCGATACAAATAAGCCTGCAGGCAAATCCCGACGTTTGGATACTTCGCGAGCGCTCGTTTGTAAATGTCCAGCGTCGCATCTACGTAAGAGCTCGCCTCCATGTCCACCCAGACGATGGCATCCTTTTTTTCTCCGGCGATGATTCTCTCCAGATTCTCAAAACAGAAATCGGGAGAGAGATCCAGGCCGAGTTGCGTCAGCTTTACGGATATTTCCGCGTTCAGGCCGGACTCATGAATGCGCCGCAAAGCCTCCTCGTAATGCCCGGTTACCTGCAGGGCCTCAGCTCGATCCTTTACGTTTTCACCCAGATTGGTGAACACGCTGCCAAGCTTCTTTTGTTCGAGTCTCCGCGCTGCTCCAATCGCTGCGTCCAGGCTTTCTCCCGGCATGAATCTCGAAACGCTTCGCCGCACAAAAGGGTAATTCACCGCGTGTTCCCGCAGCCATTTATTTTGGGAAGCGGCAAGCAGCAGCGACCGGATCAACGCCATAGTTGTTTCGGCTCTCCGCGACAGGGCAAAAGCGCAACCCCTATCGCGGCCCTATTCTAATTCAGATGTGGCCGGATGATAGCTCGCAAAGTTTTCAGCGAAGATTCAATCAGGAGAACGGAAAGATGACGCGCATTGGGATGCCCCGTTTGGCGAAAGGCAACCGAAGATACGTCCTTGTACCGCCACCATCAAGCATCGCAGAGCTTCGAACGGAGCGGTCCGCAACACTATCGAACACGCAGGCGCGCAAAAAGTTGCGATTAAGGCGAAGGAAGGCCGTCTGGACAGTTCACCGGGATTATTGCCCCTGACTTTTTATCATTTCGTGATATATGTTTTGAGGATTTGCTGCATCTAACTGGGGAGCAACACAAGAGGAGATTTATTTATGAAACAACCCAGATTCACTACTTTCTTTGGTGCGGTGCTTACCGCGGTTTTACTTTTTGCGTCATTGGCAAATGCCCAAACTCAGGCGGCTGGAGGGAACGCCACGTTCACCGTCACCGCCGTGGGCAAGAAAGACGCCGATGTTTCGAATATCCCGAAGGATGACGTACAACTCTTTCAGGGAAAAGATCGCAAGCAGATTGGCGATTGGAAGAAAGGCGACTCGCTCTTCCTGGCCATCCTGATTGACGATTCCATCGATACCACGGCCGGTGGCGAGTGGGACCATCTACGCGAATTCATCATGGCCCAACCGCCTTCCACATCCATCATGGTTGGCTATATCACCGAAAACGGCACTCGTGTGCTGCAGGACTTTACCCCCAACCACGAACTCGCCGCCAAGGCTCTGCGCCTCCCGATTGGCTTCGGCTCTATCGGTTCGAGCCCGTACCTTGGGACCCTCGACCTGTTGAAGCGCTGGCCGAAAACGGGCCCACGGCGTTCCGTGATCCTGATTACTTCGGGCATCGATTTCTTCCGTGGACCGGGTTTTGGCGCGTTTTATCCTGACCTCGATCCTCTGATCTCGCGCGCCGAGCGGCAGAACACCAACATCTGGACGATTTACTATCCGAGCGCCAGCCACCGCGGGCGTTCCTTCTTCCTGGGGAACCATGCGCAGAACAATCTGGACAAACTCTCCCAGGACACCGGAGCGGAATCCTATTTTCTGGGTACGCAGGTTCCAGTTTCCATCAAGCCGTATCTGGATGAGATCTCCGTGCACCTCAACAATCAGTACCTTTTGACTTTTGCCGGCAGCGGCGGTTCGAAGGGGAAATACCAGTCCGTAAAAGTGAAGACAGCACGCAAGGAAGTGGAATTTCTGGTGCCCGCTTCCGTGTTCATTCCACCTGCCGGGCAGTAATCGCCGACGCCTCAAAACAAGCAAGGCGCGAGACGATAGTCTCGCGCCTTTCGTTTTCTTCAGTTCGCAATATTTCTCAAATAGTCTGGGTCGAGTCTCGAATCACCAGTTCGGCGTGCAGCTTTTGCGCCACGACGCTCCAGTCACGATTCTCGTGCCCCGCTTTGATTGCCTCCATCACAATGTTCACCGCCGCGCCTCCCATGGTTTCCAGAGGCTGGCGCACCGTCGTGAGCGATGGGACTGAAAGCCCGGAAATGGCCACGTCGTCGAAGCCGATCACCGAACATTGCTCCGGGACGCTTACGCCGGCCTTGGCCAGCGCGCGGATAGCCCCGAGTGCCGTCAGATCGTCGAAGGCAATCAGCGCGGTGAACTTCTTTTTCTTCTGCAGTAGTTCCTCGGTCAGCCGGTAACCATGCTCGAAGCTCGCATTGGCGTCGAACACATCCGGCAACCGTGTCACGAGGGAAGAGTCGATCTCGAGTTTCACGGACTGAGCGAATTTCTGAATCCCCCGCCACCTTGGCGCGCTGTCAATCAGGCGTTTCGGTCCGAGGATAATCGCAATCCGCCGGTGCCCGAGTTGAAAGAGGTGCTCCAGCGCCATGCGCCCGCCGGCTTCGTTGTCCACCATCACGAAGCTCACGCGGTTCCCCGGAATTTCCCAGCCGATCGTGACCGTCGGAACTTCCGCTTTGTTCAGATCCGCAAGAACGTGAATATCCACGAGCAGCCAGTTGGCCACTACGATCAGGCCGTCCACGTGTCGCTCCAAAAGCATTTCCAGGTAGCGCTCGAATCTTTCGCGCTGGTTGTGGGCGTCGGAAAAAATCGGAAGGTACGCCAGCGGGTAGAGGGCGTTCTCGATGCCGCGCAAAATCGGGGTGCAGAACGGATCCATTACGTCGGTCAGCATTACTCCGATGCTTTGGCTTCGCTTGCTGCGCAGGAAGCGCGCCATCGCGTTTGGGCGATAACCCAGCCGCTTTGCCGTCTCTTCAATCTTTTTTTTCGTGCCGGAAGCAATGTAACGGGCCAGCGGCGCATTATTCAGGACGATGGAAACCGTCGCCGGAGAAAAGCCCGTGGCCTTGGCGACATCCCGCATGGTGACAAGCCCGCGCCTGCTCTGTGCTTTCACGCTCGCGCCTCGCGCGCCTATCATCCGGCCACAGCCCCCGAAATAGCAAATCCAAAAGAACGTTGATTAGCTTCTTAGCCGCTGAAGTAGAGGAGGGAGCTGCCCTACCTTAGATTTTGGGCGGATCGCCTTCCGAGGCGGGGATTCTACTCTTCCGGCGGAATTTCAAAGGACATTTCCTTGCGGAATCCCGATGTCTTCCATACCCCATAGGCGACGCCCAGTGCCAGCCAGATAGTTCCTGCAATTTTCGCAGGAGGACTCAAGCTCCACCAGATCACGCCGCACACGACGAAACCAATCAGCGGCATCAGCAGGTTGCCCAGCTTTTTCTCCTTCGCCCGAAGGTAATAATGAACGAAGGCCGCTGCATTCACTCCCATGAAAGCGATGAACGCGCCGAAATTCAGCATCTCCGCGCCGCGTTCGTAGGTGATGAGAAAAGCGCCAATCAGCGCCACCGCGCCAATCACCAGGACGTTGTTGGCGGGAATTCGCCGCTTTTCTTCGATCTTCCCGAAGAAGCTTTTGGGGATCGCATCATTTCGCCCCATTCCGTAAAGCAAGCGCGCGGCGGCGAGCTGCGAAGCAATACCCGACCCGATGTTTGCAATCAATACCGTAAAATTCAGCAGGTGAAAAAGAAAAAATCCGCCAATCTGTTGGGCTACCATCGGGAACGCGGATTCTACCTTGTCCGCCGGGAACGGTTTTGAGCCCCAGACGAGTTGCGCCGCATAAACTTCAGCGGCGGAGAGGACGCCGGCCACGACGCACACCAGCACGGTGGCAAGCATGATGTTGCGCCGCGGGTTTTCCACTTCTTCTGAAAAGGTGGAGATCCCGTCAAAGCCGATATAGGTCAGCACGGCGAGCGACGTCCCGCGCCCGATGGCGCTGAGGTTGAACGTCGCCGGGTTGTAGAAGGGTTCGGTGAAGAAGTGGGGGCCACGCTGGTGATAGCCGAGAACGAAGCGAATGACAAACGCGAAAAAGATCACCACCACCACGGTCATCCCGGCCGCCAGCACTTCATTGATCCGCGCCGAGGTTTTCACGCCGCCCAGGTTCAGCAACGAGAAAAAGACTGCGTAGAAAATCGCCAGCGCCCAGTAGGGCATTTCCGGCAGGATGTTTTGCGTCAGCTTGCTGCAGATGATGGTGCAGATCAGCGGGTTGAGAATGTAGTCCATCACCATCGCCCAGCCAGTCAGGTAGCCGAGGCCGGGGTGAATCTCCTGGCCCACGTAGGTGTAGGCGGAGCCCGCGCTCGGATACACGCGCGCCATTTTTCCATAGCTGATTGCCGTGAAAAACATAGCGACCAGTGCGATCAAGATTGTGGTCACTACGTGTCCGCCGGCCGCATTATTGATTACCCCGTAAATTCCCATCGGGGCGATAGGCTGGATGATTACAATGCCGATGACAATCAGATTCCAGAGGGTGAGGGTTCGCCGCAGACGGGGTCCGACGTCAGTGGCGCCAGCTTGTGTGCTCAAGCACCTCTCCTTTTCGGCGGTTTGCTGCCGTTGGAGCCCAGCACCACGGCGCGCGTGAGGTTTTTCGGCGCATCCGGGTTAAGGCCCTTGCGCAGGCCAATGGCGGTTCCCATCAGATGGGCAGGAATTGCGGTCACAGCGTACCGTGCAAACTCCGGTCCATCAAGCGCCAGTTCGATGAGCAGGTCGCTGTACTTTTTCAGTTCCGGCGTGGCGCGATTCACAATCACGCAAATTCCCGCGCCGAGTTCCTTCAATTCCTTCACTAGCAGCGTCTCCGCTTCGGCCGCCGCTTCGGAGATAAAAAATGTGATCAGCGTGTTCGGCCCGGCAATCGAGCGCGGCCCGTGGCGGAATTCCAGCGAGTGATATACCTGAGCATAGGAGGACGACATCTCCGTCACCTTCAGCCCCGCCTCTTGCGCCAGCCAGTAGTGCACGCCTTGTCCGAGGAAGACATAGTCCGCGAATTTTTTCTTGGCTGTGAATTCCTGAATCTTTTTCGCATTTGTGTCCAGCCATTCCTGTCCGCGCTGCGGCAATTGATCCAGCGCCCCGGAAAACTGGGTGTCGCCCACGAATTGCAGTCCCAATCTCTGAAAAGCCAGTAGGATGGCGGTGAACGATCGAGTCATCACCGTGCTTTTTTCATCCGCCCAGGTCAGTTTGAATGAGTGCGTGCACAGCGTTTCCAGCGGGCTTTGGGGGTTGCAGGTCACCCCCAACGTCTGCACGGTATGGTGTTTTTGCAGCAATTCGGCCGCGCGCAGCACCTCGGTGGTTTCGCCGGAGCGGGACATCAGCACGACTTGTTCCGCCCCCAGGCGGCGAAGCGTCTCTTCCGGGGCGAAGAGCAACTCCGAAGCCGGCACGCCGGTCGCCGGGATGTAAAAGTGCTTGGTCCACAAGGCGGCAATCAGCCGGGAAAGGTAGTAGCTGGATCCGCAGCCCACGAAAAGCCAGGGGCTGCGCGGTGAAAGGAGATTCGAGAATTTTTCGAGCAGCCGCGCTTCCCGAAGTTGAGTTTCCGTCTCGTTCCAGATGCGCGGTTGCGAAAGGATTTCCTGCAGGGTGTGTTCGCCGGGGCGGCCTTGGCCCGTTCGGGCGGCTGGCTTCCTTCTGGCGGTGTGCTTCGTCAAGGGATCCTCTTATTGAATCGTTTCAATACTGCTATATTGCGCAATGCGCCTTTGCCGCGCAAGCTTTAATTTCCCGGCGAGGCGCGCACCGCTTCGGCGAAAGGCGGCGCTTGACCTGTCCTCTCGTACAGTGCGGCTAATTTTCCACAGCAGATATCTCTTCGTTCACAGCGCGTATTTCGGAAGTAACACCTGCTCCCGCTTTCGCGTCTAATAGAATATATAAAGGACAGGGTTGGCCCGGCCAAAACCGCGCCGCACTATGAGCCATGTTTCTTTCATCTTCGAGCGCCGTCAGCTGCAGCGTGTTCTGCTCCACGCGGCCGGCTTCCTGCTGATCTTCGTCGCCGCCGACTGGCTGCGCGGAATCTCGCTGAGGCCCAACCCGATCCTGCAGGGCTATCTGCAAATCACCACCGGTATCTTTGCGTTTGTGTTCGCCGCGGTCGCGCTGGTCCGATTCCAGGGCACCCAGGATCGCATTTCGCTGATTCTCGGATCCGGCTTCTTGCTTTCCGGCGCGACGCTCATCGCCTCCAGCATCCTCTTTTTTCAACTTATCCACGAGTCGCAGATCTGGTTCCTGTGGGCCCCGGTTGCCTGGTGGATCAGCCGCCTGCTCCTCGCGCTCCTTTTTGCGATGGCCCTGCTCGTGGAGCATTTCCGTCCCCGCTCGCGCCATCCAAAAATGGAAATTGCTGGCGGCTTGTTCGCCGTCGTCGCGCTGACATATCTGATTACTGCCGTGTTGCGCAGGCTTCCGCCTGACGTTTCGCATCAGCCAGAAGCATTCATTCCGAACCCTTTACAGTTGATCCCCGCGGTGATTTTCCTGATTGCTTTGTTTGGCTACCGCCGGCGTAAGTATCTGCAGGATTCCGGTTTCGATAAATCCGTGTACCTGGCGGTCTGGCTGAATCTGGCTGCGCAGCTCGCGGCTTGCCAGTCCGTCAAGCTGCTCGACGGCCCGTTCGTTTTCGCGCAGTCCATGAATGTGATGAGTTACGCGATCCTGCTCGGCGGCTCGCTGATTGACAGCGCAAAAGTTTTTGAGCAGGTGCGGCATCTAGCGGCCAGCGACCCGCTCACCGGCCTCGCAAACTACCGCAAGCTTCTGGATGTTCTGGACACTGAGACGGAGCGTACCCTGCGCACCGGCCGCACTTTTGCCGTGCTGCTTCTCGATCTCGATGGACTGAAAAAGATCAACGATACGTACGGCCATCTTGTCGGCAGCCGCGCGCTCTGCCGCGTTGCCGATATCCTGCGCTTCCACTGCCGTGCCATCGATACCGCCGCGCGTTACGGAGGCGATGAGTTCGCGCTGATTCTCCCGGAAGCCCGGGAGGAAGAAGCCGAGCGCGTGGCTTCTCGCATTCGCGAGACACTTGCCGCCGACCAGGAACACCCGCCCCTTTCCGCCAGCATTGGCGCTTCGGTTTATCACGGTGAAGGCGAGAGAGTGGAGAAACTTCTGAAGGAAGCCGACCAGAATTTGTACGTCGAAAAAGCGAAGCGGAAGGAAAGCGCCGCGCGTGCTTCCGACCCTTCCCGCCGCCGTTTGAAAAAAAGCTGAGCTGCCTGCTGCTAAGCTATTTGGACGGTTGAAACGCCGTCAATTGGTCCGCAATCTTTGCCCTGTCGCCGACCACCACGATGGTCATCTCCTCAGGCTTGATGTATTCCTGCGTCATCTTCTGGACGACCGCCGGAGTGACCGCATTGACCTTCGCCACATAAGTCTTCAAGTAGTCTTCTCCGAGTCCCTGGAAGTCCACACTCTCCAACTGGCCAATGAGGGCTCCGCGGCTGGAGTTCTGAATAACGAAGATTCCCGAAAGATAGTTCTGGATTCCTTTGAGTTCCGGTTCGCCGACGGGTTCCTTCTGCATGCGCGTGACCTCGCCGAAAATCTCTTTCAGCGACGGGCCGGTATATTGCGTGGTTACATCCGCGGTTTCCGCCCAGTATCCGTCGTGATAACGCCGGGAGATTTCGCTGCGCGGGGAATAGGTGTAGCCCTTCTGCTCGCGGATGTTCGCGGTGATGCGCGAATTGAAGGAGCCGCCCAGCAACGCATTGGTCACACCGAGGGCTACCGAGTCCGGGCTCGTTGCTGGAGGCACCGGCAGACCCATAATCAGCGTGGATTGCGGCGCGCCCGGGCGGTCCGTCAAGTCCAGCACATGCTGCGGCTTCATTACCGGGACATTTTCCAACCGCGCGACTCCCTTGCTCCAGCCTCCAAAGCTTTCTGCGATGGCTTTCTTGACCGCCGCCGCGTCGAATTTTCCGGCGACGTAAAGATGCGCCCTCTGCGCGCCGAAGTTTCCGGCATAGAAATCCTTCACGTCCTGGATGGTCAGTTTCTTGATGTCGGCTTCGGTCGGCAACACCGTCGCGTAGGGATGATCGCCGTACAGGATTTTCCGGAATCTCACCAAAGCGATCGTTTGCGGCTGAGAATTTTGCAGCGCGATCTGCCGCAAGGCGTCATTCTTCAGCCGATCCAGTTCGGTTTGCGGAAGGCGCGGATGCTGCGCCACGTCGGCCAGCAGCTTCACCGCGTCCGGGGCGAACTCCTCAAGAACGTCGATACCCAGCTTGCTCTGGTCTTGGCCGGCATGCACTTCCAGCGTACTTCCCATCCGCGCTGCGGCTTCCGCCACCTGCTGAGCGCTCAATTTCTCCGTACCCTCCTTCATCAGGTCGGTCGTCAGGCTCGCCACGCCGGTGCGGGCGGTTCCTTCATTGATCTCTCCGGCATCCACCGCCAGGTTGATCGCCGCTTTCGGGATAATTCCATAAGGGACCAGCGTGACTTTCAGCCCGTTCGGCAGCGTGTAGGTTTCATTCGTCGGCACCGTGAACGCTTTCGGCGAACCGCCCTCGGGCGGCGCTTGCTTTTGCGCCAAGGCGGGCGTGATTCCCAGAATGCTTCCCGTGATTGCCAGCAGGCCCAGCTTTTTCATTGTTGTGTTCATCTGCATTCTCCTTGCCTACTGGTTTTTCGCCGGTGTTGCGGCGTCTTTCGGTGCGGGTTGCAATTCAATGATGGTGCGGTTCGTTGAGCGCAGATATTCCTGCGCGGTTTTCTGCACGAGTTCGGGCGTCACTTTGTCGAACTGACCGACCAGGTTGTTTACGCGCGCAGGATTGTCGTCAAAGAGAGCAAAGCTGGCGAGAAGATCCATCAAGCCAAAGCCGCCGAACTCGCCCATGGTGTCGTAAAGGCTAGAGCGGAGTTTCACTCGCGCGCGGTCGAGCGATTTCTGGTCGACCGGTTTGGTGCGAAGAGGCTCAATCACCGTGTCGATGGCCTCGATCACAGTCTCTGCCTTAGTTGTCGGGTCATAGGTGACGTCCGCCGCCAGCAGCATCGGCCCCTTGTAGTTGAACATGTTGCCGAGCATGTTGATGCCGCCCTCGATGCTGTCCGTGAGCCCGCGCTTTTGAACCAATTCTTGACGCAGCAGGCCGTCGTCGCCTTCAATCAGCATCTGTTCCAGCAGGCCCATCGCGTAATATTCGGGCGAGTTGCGTTCCGGCATTTGGTAACCGAAGGCAATCGCGGGGCGCGGCGCCAGCGGATCTTTCTTCACGACGATCTTTTCTTTTTCCTGCCTGGGTTCGCTCAGGTCGGGTTGCGGCGGCACCTTCGCGGACTTGATTCCGGAAAAATATTTCTCCACCATTTTTTTGGCGTCCGCGTTTTCGAAGTCGCCCACGATCACCAGTACCGCATTGTTCGGCGCGTAATAGGTGTCGAAGAACTGCTTCACTTCGTCCAGCTTTGCCGCTTCGATGTCCGTCAGGTCACCGTAGAAATTGTGGGCGTTGTACCAGTTGGAATTTGCCGCCATCGGGAGGTCGATCCAAGGAAAGCCGCCGTACGGCCGGTTCAGCACGTTCACCTTTACTTCGTTGCCCACCACGCCCTGCTGGTTTTTCAAATTGTCTTCGGTCACCGCGAGGCCGCTCATGCGGTCCGCCTCCGCCCATAGAATCGTTTCGAGCTTGTTTGAGGGTAGGACCTCGAAGTAGTTGGTGAAATCGAATCGCGTGGAGCCGTTCAGGATTCCACCGTTCGTCTGAATCAGCTTGATGAATTCCATCTTTCCCAGGTTCTTCGAGCCCTGGAACATCATGTGTTCGAAGAGGTGCGCAAAACCGGTGCGGTCTTTCGGCTCGATGCGGAATCCGATGCGATAGTAGACGCCCACGCAAACCGTCGGCGCAGTGTGATCCTGCGAAAGAACAACCCGCAATCCGTTCGGCAGTTTGTAATACTCGACCGGAACGTGAAATTCTTCCGCGGCCGCTCCGGGCAGCGCCAATGCCAACAGCAGGCCCAACAATGCCAGCACACCCTGCCCGGCTCCTCTTCGTGCTCCTTGCATGCTTCCTCCTAGATCCGAATCGTCGAAATGACTGTGGGAAAGGCTTGAGGCAAACCCCTACTCTGATAAAGACGTATATGCTTGCCGAAAGTTTCGTTGGAGATCATGGCGCGCTAGAAAACAGCTCGCTTCTGCTGTGTGGCTTTGCTCGCCAGGGAAAAGCGGGGTTCCGCTTTTCCTTCGCCACAGATCTGCGCGGCCAGGTATTCGCCCAGCGCCGGGCCGTGCTTGAATCCGTGACCCGATCCTCCGCCGGCAAGCCAGACGTTGGGCATGTCTGGATGGCGGTCAATCAGAAAATCTCCGTTCGAAGTGTTTTCATACTGACAGACGCGTGTTTCCACGATCGGCGCATCTTTCAGCGCCGGAAACCTGCGCGCAACATACTTTCGCGCCCACTCCGCGCCTTCCGCACTGGCGATGCGCGATTGCGTGTCGGGATCCACGCGTTCGCCGTGGGCATCGCGAGCCATTTTCAGGCCGCGCGACTCGATGTCGGGCATTCCATAGACTTCGTCGTTGTTGAAGAGCCAGGTGGGCAGATCCGGCGGCGCAAAACGTGCGTCCCCCGCCGGACTGCCGAAGAAGAACACTTCCTGACGCGTAGGGAAGATTCGCTGGCCGAGCAATTCCGGGAAAACTTTGCCGAGCCACGCGCCGCAGGCAAACACAAACTGTCCTGCGGAAAAAGCGCCACACCGGGATGTCGCGAGCTTCGTGATCGTTCCGCTGCCGTCCGGCGTGACGGCCTGGGCAATCAGAAACTCGGCGTTTTTCTCCTTCGCTTCTTCCATCACCGATTGCACGGACCGCCGCGCCAGCAGCACGCCACTCTCCGGCTCAAGCAAACCTCGGCTGACGCCATCGAAATTCACCTGTGGATAACGCTTTGTCAGCTCGGCGTTGTCTATCACCTCGTGCGGGATGCCGCAGCGCCCGATGGTCGCATGCGATTCTCTCAGCCGCAAATCATCCGCGCCCTCCAGCCAAAGCACGCCGGTTTGCTGAAACAATGCCTGGCCGCATGACGCAGAAAGCTCTTTCCACTGTACGAGGGATCGCTGTGACCAGCGCGTGTAGATCTCATCTGCCGCATAGCTCATGCGGATGATGCGCGTCTCTCCGCCCGAGCTTGCCCGCGCGTGGGCCGCGCCGTATGCATCCAGCACCAGAACTTTCAGCTTGCGTTTCGCCAGATGCCAGGCCGTCCACGAGCCAAACACGCCCGCCCCGACCACCACTACATCGTAGGTAGAGGACTCCGCCATAGCCCCGGTATTCTACCGTGCCCGCGGCTGCCGACGCTCTTATTGATTTTGGCGGTGGTTTATTTCGAAGCGAGCAACGACGCCCAATGGCTTAAATGATTGAGCGACTCCGTGTGCGTTGGGTCAAGATGCAGCGGCGTTACCGAAGCTGCGCCTGCAAAAATGGCCGCATAATCCGTCTCGGCATCCAGTTCCATGCCGCTGTCAATTCGCTGCTCGCTCAACCAATAATAATCCTGCCCTCGCGGATCCTTGCCCTCGCGTAAAACGGTGCGTGTGATTTTCTTCGATTGCCGCGTGAACTTCACCGCGCCATTCCAGTTTTCCGGCACGTTCACGTTGAGCAGCACCTGTGGCGGCAAAGCTTCTTTCAGGATCAGCTCCGCGGCGCGCCGCGCGATTCTTGCCGAAGGGGCAAAATCCGAATTCGCCCGCTTCGAACACAGCGACATCGCCAGACCGGGCACATGATGAATCACCGCTTCGCGCGCCGCTCCCACCGTCCCGCTGTAATAGACGTTTTCGCCCAGGTTCGCCCCGTGATTGATTCCCGAGATCACCAGGTCCGGCGGCTCTTTCAGCAATTTGTGCAGCGCTACGATCACGCAGTCGGCTGGCGTCCCGTCGATTGCCCACTCGTTTTCTCCGGTCGTGTGGCACACAATCGGCTGCCGCAGCGTCAAGCTCTGCGCCGCCCCGCTACGCTCCCAACTCGGCGCCACAATGCTCACGTGCGCAATCGAGCGCAACTCTTCCGCCAGCGCCCGCAGCCCCGTCGCCTGGTAGCCATCATCATTTGTCAGCAACACTCGCGCCTTTTTCACGTCAGCACATACTCCTGCTTCTATTGTAGTCGGAACCCAGTTGCCGTTGCTCAACAGTCGGGAAATAACGGTTCGTCATCGGGAGGATCAGGCTGTCGAGTCAGGTCGATGCCGGAACCAAACAGTTGAGACCTCCTAAGGAATTCCACAAAGCTTTGCGGTTTGCGTTTGCCACTGACTTTCTTGCGTCGCTGCCGTTTCGGCTTCAGTCTTTTCGATTCGCTGGGTTTTCGCTTTTTCATCGGATCACCTACTCGCTCGAGTTTGACAGAACGCCAATAGAATTTGGCGCGCTTGAATTGGCAAGTTCACCGTTTCAGATGGCCAGCGAATCGCGCTCGAAGGAGGAACAGTGAAGAGGATTCTCCGGTTGGAGCTACTAGGGAAAAATGGTCGGGACGGCGAGATTTGAACTCGCGACCTCACGCACCCCAAGCGTGCGCGCTACCAGGCTGCGCTACGTCCCGACCGCAGCGGCCGCGCAAAAGGGCCGCAAACTTACCAATTCCACGGTATCACTTGCCTTCGAGCAGCGTCAAGAAACTGCGCAGGGAATCGCGCAGATCCAGAAGCATTTTGCGGTTCAATTTGACCGCTTCGCCCTCGGTTACGGTTGAGGCGGTAAGCTCTTCGACCGCCGCTTCGAGGCCGCCGCCGTTTTCGAGGTCACGCAGATGGCGCCGCGCGCCGGCAATCGTGAACCCTTCGTCGTAGAGCAGCCGCTTTATTTTCAGCACCAGGTCCACGTCCTGCTGGCGGTACAGGCGATAGCCTTGGCGGCCCTTCACCGGCTCCAACATTGGAAACTCTTCTTCCCAATAGCGCAGGACAAAGGGGCGCACTTCCGTGATGCGGCTGACTTCGCCGATCCGGTAATACCGCTCGTCCTGCTCCTCGGAAACCGCGACTGAGGCTGCGCTGCTCATTATGGAGTTCGGTTCACCCTGGAAGACTGAAGGGGAGCGACGCCTGCCCGCCGCAAGCTGGCTCCCGCTTTCACGGTGTGAGTTTATCAGAAGGGCTTACAGGCAGCCACAGTACTTGAACATGGCGACGAGGTGTCTCCGAATGGAACAGACTTCGTACCTACTCCTCGTCGCCACCGGCGGGAGAGCGATCTTCGCGCTTTCGAAGCCTCTGCACAAAGCGCACTGGGGTGCCTGTAAAATCCCACCTTGCACGTAATTGGTTTTCCAGAAATCGCTCGAAGTTGAAATGCAGGGGTTTCTTCTGGTTGGTGAAGAGCAAAAACACCGGCGGAGCGATCTTCGCCTGCGTCATGTAATAGATCCGCACCGGCCTGGCTTTCGGGTTGGAGGCGCGTTGCAAGTCCACGTCTTCCTTCAGCCAGCGGTTCAGCTCGCCGGTGGAGACCTTCCGGTTACGCGCTTCGGCGACGTGGTCGATCAGCGAATACAACTTCTCCGTGCGCTCGCCGGTTTTTGCCGAAAGAAAAATAATCGGGGCGTAACTCAGGAATTTGAATTTTTGCTGCACCATCTTCTCGTAATCAAAGAGCAGCTTGTGCTTGTCCACAGGCCGCTGCTTGGCGCCGCCTGCCGCCGCGCGCTTGGCCTTGCCGCGGGCGCTCTTTTCCGAGACGTCTTCGGCGCGCTGAGCTGCCTCGACGGCGAGATCCCACTTGTTCACCACGATGATTACCGAGCGGCCGGATTCCTCGGCGTAGCTTGCAATCGTGGCATCGCCCGAGGTCACGCCGTGCTCGCCGTCGATTATCAGCAGAGCCACGTCAGCGCGCTCCAGGCCGCGCCGCGCCATCACCACGCTCAATTTTTCCGCCACCAGCTTGGTTTTTCCCTTGCGTCGGATTCCCGCGGTATCCACGAAGCGGTAGACCCGTCCGTCGCGCACTACGTCGGTATCCACGTTGTCCATGGTGGTCCCGGGAATCGGCGAAACGATCGAGCGCTCTTCCCCCGCCAGACGGTTCAGCAGCGTGGATTTCCCCACATTTGGCCGCCCGATGATCGCAATCTCGACTTCTTTTTTCTCAGCTGGCTGGTCCTCCACCGCGTGTCCCAGCGCTTGCTTCAACGCCTCGTCCAGCAAATCGTCCACACCGGTACCGTGCTCCGCCGCAATCGGGAACACTGGCACGCCGAGGGAATAGAAGGCCGCCGCATTCGCTTCCTGCATTGCCGAATCGATCTTGTTTACTGCCACTACAAACGGCTTTCCCGTGGCGCGCAGCAGTCGCGCCAACTCCTGGTCCAGCGGCGTCAATCCCGCCTGGCTGTCCACCACCAGCACCAGCAGCGCCGCGTTCTCGAACGCCACGCGCGCCTGGCGGAAAATCTCCGTGGGGATCAGCGCCTTGTCGTCGGGCACGATGCCGCCGGTGTCCACCACTTCCAGCACCCGGCCGTTCCACTCCGTTTTGCCATACATGCGGTCGCGCGTGATTCCGGGCTCGTCGGTGACGATGGCCCGCCGCGTTCCGGTCAGCCGGTTAAACAGCGTGGACTTGCCGACGTTCGGCCGCCCCACGATCACCAGCGATGGTAGTTTCTCCGCCATAAGTTTGTCCGCGAGCGCCACAGTGCAATCTTTCCCTGAATCTTCAATCTTCCAATCTACCGTATCCCCACCCAACTAGCGAGTTGCCGGCTGCCCAGCTTGAGCTGGTTTGTGAGCGGCGTCATCCAATTCCACCTGGGTGTCCTCCGGTTCGCCTCATATTTCAAGCAGGAACATTTTCTCTTGAAGACCTTGCTTCTCTTCCTTTCTCTGAGTATGTTCATTGGCAACAATCCTTGGTGTCCTTGGACGCTTCGTCGGGGAACGCGTCCGCAACACTCTCGGGGTTTCGAGATGACTATTGAATCGATCAAGGAGTAGCTGATGAACAGCTTTTTCCGCGCTATTCGTACGCTTACGCTCATTGTATTTTCGTTGGCACTTATTGCGGGAGCGTCCACCTTCGCTCAGACCTTCCGTGGCACGATCCTCGGCAGCGTCACCGATTCTTCAGGGGCCGCCGTTCCCGGCGCCACGGTGACTATCAAAAACGTGGATACGGGCCTGGTCCGCACGGTCACCACCTCCGATGACGGCAGCTATGCCGCACCGGAATTGCCCATTGGTACTTACAGCGTCAGTGTGGAGAAGGCGGGTTTCAAACTCGGTGTGGTCACCGGCATCAAGGTGGAAGTCTCCTCGGAGCGCCGCGCCGATGTCGCTCTCCAAATCGGTCAATCGGCCCAGACTGTCGAAGTTCTCGGCGAAGAACTCCCCATGGTTGAATCCACCTCCAATACACTGGGCGGCCTAATCGAATCGAAGGTTGCGGCGAATCTCCCGGTGAATGGGCGCGATTATCAGAAATTGATCCTGCTGGTTCCGGGCGCTTCCGCGGCTCCAGACGGAATCTCGGACTCGCCGGGTTCTTATGGAACACTGTCCGTCAACGGCGCTCGCGGCCGCTCCAATAACTACCTGCTTGACGGCACGGACATGAACGACGGTTACCGCAACGACCCCGCCATCAATGAAGGCGGTGTGTTCGGCACGCCCGCTACGATTCTTCCTATCGAAGCTATCGCGGAGGTTCACGTCGAGTCCAATTTCGAAGCGGAGTACGGCCGCAGCGCCGGCGCCGCAATCAACATCGTCACCAAGAGCGGCACCAACGATGTTCATGGCTCGGCGTTTGACTACTTCCGGAACACTGCCCTGAACGCTCGCAACTATTTCAACCAGGTTGGCAACAAGCAGCAGCCATTTCACCTCCACCAATTTGGGGGTGACATCGGCGGGCCGATTTTCAAAGACAAGACCTTTTTCTTCGTCGACTACGAAGGACTGCGCGAGACGGGTGCTGAGGCCAGCCCCGCGTGCGTTCCCACTTCGGCGGACCTTTCCGCGAACGCGCCCACTCCGGGAGATTTGACCAGCATCAATCCGGTGGTTCAGAAACTCCTCGCTCTTAATCCCTGGCCGCAGGCAACCAATCCAGCGGTTGACTGCTACGCCAATGGTGGCACTAACGCCGCACTAGCCACGCCCTTTTCCAACCGCGTGGATAATGCCATCGTCAAAATCGATCACAACTTTAATAAGGACAATCTACTGACGGGCCGCTACTACATCGGCGATAGCACCCAGTTGTTTCCTCTTGCTCTCACTGGCGGCGGATTGCTTCCCAGCTATAACACTCTCGTGCCCACACGCGTCCAAATGATTGCAATTTCCTATGTGAGTGTTATTTCCTCTTCCATCGTCAATGAAGCCCGCCTGGGCTGGAACCGTTTTGCTGAGGGGTTTTTCCCACAGGATCACAGCTTTGATCCGAGTTCGATCGGTCTTGACACGGTTGGGAACTTAACGCCAAACAATAACAATCCTTTCAATTTCGGCTTGCCGGTCATGCTCGTCAGCGGCTTGGCGCAACTTGGTGCAGATAAGGCCGACCCCCGCCAGCGCGTGGACACTAACTGGCACTACATCGACAACGTCTCGTGGAAAACCGGCAAGCACGATATCAAGTTTGGCTATGAATTCCGGAGAACTTCGATTTCGCAAATCTTCAACCGCACCTTTCGTGGCAGGCTCAACTTTAGCAATGTCACCGATTCGGCTGGCAATGTAACCGAGAACAGCCTCCAGGAATTCCTGGCCGGGACCCCCACTGGCGGAACTCAGGGAACGGGAGACACCAACCGCAACACCTTTGAAAATTCACACGCCATCTATCTTCAGGACAGCTACCGCGTAAACCGCCGCTTCACCCTCAATCTTGGTCTTCGCTACGACTATTTCGGCATCATTCAGGAAAAACACAGCATGTTCAACAACGTGAACCCGACCACCGGCGCCGCTTTCGCTGTCGGTCAGGACCGCCTTTATCAGCCGGACTATAACAACGTGGCCCCGCGCGTCAGCGCCGCCTGGGACGTCACCGGCAAAGGCAAGACCGTCATACGAGCAGGTTTCGGAGTTTTCTACGACGCCTTCTCCCAGGATCTTTTTATGGGCCACCTCCCCTTCAGCAGCAGTTTTGATCCAGGGCCTGCCTACTCAGGACTCCCGGGCGTAGGCCAAATTTCCTTCGCCTCTCCCACTGGCGCTAAATTCCAGGCAGGAATCCCGGTGTTCGGTGCCACCTCACCGATGGCTGACGAGTTCGGCGTCAATCCGAACATCCGGACGCCGTACCTCGAGAATTTTAACCTGAACCTACAACAACAATTGTCACGGAAGATGGTTGTGCAGGTCGGTTACGTCGGCTCGCAGGGCCACAAGCTGTTCGATTTCCGCGATATTAACCAGCCATCCGCCGCACAGATTTTCGCCTCGGATTGCCCCAATGGGCCGGCCGCCGTTGCCGGACAGCCTTGCCCGGGCGGATCCATCACCAGCGTCCCGGGCCCCCTCAATCCCAGTCGCAATTTCATTTACATGCAGGAAAGCGCCGCCAAGTCCAATTACAACGCCTTGCAGGTCAGCTATCGCATCGACAACTGGCACGGAGTGACTTCCAGCCTGAACTACTCGTGGTCACACTCCATCGATAACGCCAGCGACGGGGAAGACTACGTACCCAACGCCGCGCAACCAACCGACAGCACCAACCTTGCCGGCAACAAGGGGAATTCTAACTTCGATATCCGGAACCGCCTCACCTGGAATTTCATCTACGAATTTCCCAATCGTAAGGGAAGTTTGGAAAAACTGACCAACGGCTGGGGCGTGAACGGCATCGTCACCGTGCAATCCGGCGCACCCTTCCACATGATCATCGAATCCAGCGATTTCGATGGCTCGGGGACGTTCTTCCCCAAACCTGACGTGGTCGGTCCAATTCATTACAATTACAGCGATCCGAACAACTTTCTCGACCTGAGTTCGTTCGCAGCTCCTTGCACTGCTCGGGCAAGCGGCTTTGACGGCTCGGCAGCCACGTGTGTCCCAGGCACCCGTCATTTTGGAAACTTGGGCCGCAATTCGCTGCTCGGACCGCACTACCGCCAATTCGATTTCTCGCTTTACAAGAACACCAGCATCACGGAACGCCTCAAGCTGGAACTGCGCTTTGAGGCCTACAACCTGTTTAATCATCCCAACTTTGCCAGTCCGCTCTGGCCCAATTTCTTGTCCGATCCCACTGTTACCGGCGTGCCCCCTGCGGGCCAGTCCGTGTTTGGAACCAATGGGCGCCTGCAGGGCGTTCTGCCGGTAACGGTGACTGGCGATGTTGGCATCGGTTATCCGGTGCTCGGCGGCGGCGGTCAGCGCAGTTTGCAGATCGCGGCCAAGTTCACGTTTTAGCCGGTCTTAACTTTGTAGCAGAAGCGCGAAGGCCCTGGTCGCCCAGCCCGGGGCCTTCGTGTTTTTGGGAGGGTGGCAGCCTGTCAATGACTGGTCGCGCTGTCGCCGGTTTAACGGGTGACAGGTTGCTGCATAACTTAATTTGGGAAAGAAGGTTGACTCGTCAAAAGCGGGAGCAGAGCTCCCGCACTCCAAATTCCGAGTTCCCGCCGTCAGTGCCCTTTAACATCCAAACGGGCGGACGAGAGCTAGTAACTCTTTTAGATTCTGCACTTAACGGGCGTGCGCCTCTTGAGGCTGTCTAATTTAAGCCGTTGCGCTCCTCCAGGGCTTGCCAGCGCTGCGCGGGGAACGGAGTGCTGTTGTTTAGCCCTAACCCGCACTTCTAATTGCAACTTGTGATAGTTTTGCCACGGCTGCCGCGTACTAACCTATGGAACCGCTGAGACCAGGGCGAATGAGCGCACCGGGAAAAACGGAGCCGACGGATGTAATCGCTCGAGCCCGGACTGGGGATACCCAGGCTTGGGGCGAACTGTACCGGGAATTTGCCCCGGCAATCTTCCGCTTTTGCCGGAGGGCGATGCCGACGCGCGAAGACGCGGAAGACGCCACCATGGAGATCTTCATGAAGTTGCGCGACAAACTGATCCAGTACGACCAGACGCGGTCCTTCACCGCCTGGCTCTACAAAGTCGCCGCCAATCATTGCTGGGACATGCTACGCCGCCGCAAGGCCCGCCACCTTAAAGATACGGATGACATCGACGATGTCCCGCTGGAATGCCCGGAGCCGAACCAACTCGAGAAGCTGATCGAAGAACGCACCAGCGAGGAAGTGCGCAAGGCGCTCGACACGCTCGGCATTCGCGCTCGCATGGCGCTGGTGATGCGCTACTACTCGGATATGAGTTACGACGAAATTGCGGATGCCCTGGGTGTCCGCCGGCAGTTTGTAGGGGTCGTGCTTCTGCGGGCACGCCATGAATTGCGGCAGGCGCTGGGGGAGAACAGCGCGCTCGCCGTGGGAGGAACCCGGTGAACGAACCAGATATGAACAAGGACAAACACCCCAACGAAACGCACGTCGATGAAATGACTTTGCTTTTATATGTCGAGCGACAACTTGACCGGGAATCCGCGCAGGGAGTGTCTCTCCACACGCAGACCTGCACGCGCTGCCTGACCCTGCTCCGCGCTCTCGACCGCGAATCCCGCCTGCTGACGCGCTCCATGCTGGAACAGGACGAGCCGTTGCCCGCGCGCCTGGCGGAGTTTCACGAGAAGGTGAAGCGCAACATGCAATGGATTTGGGGCGTGGTTTTTGGCCTGGCGGTTCTGGGCATCTATGCCTTGTATACGGGATACGTCGAGCCCTGGGAACGTCAGTTTGAGCAGGCCGGTTTCGGCAGCACGAATCTGCTGAATCTTGTGGTGTTTCAGGGCGCATTCTGGAAAGGATGGCAATCCATGTTCAGCTTGTTCGAGGTTCTGGCCGTGATGTCCCTGGCTGGCTTCGGGTTGTTCGCATTCCGCCGCTATTTGCGGCGTGGCTCGGCGCTGGCGGTGCTGTTTGCCGGGTTCGGCGTGCTGATGGCTGTTGCCACTCCTGCTTCGGCTACTGAATTCCGCAAGGGTGACACGGTCAACGTGAAAAAGGATGAGGTGATAAAGGGCGACCTCTTCGCTACCGGCGAGCACATCCGCATCGATGGCGAGGTCGACGGCGATGTTTATGCGTTCGCCCACCAGGTGGATGTCACTGGCCACATCAATGGCGACCTCATCTGCTTCGCGCAAGCCGTGCGCGTCAGCGGCGTGGTGGACGGAAATCTGCGAGCCGGGTCGAACAACGTGACCCTCACCGGCACCGTCGAGCGCAACGTCATGCTCTGGAACGAGACGTTCAATCTGGACTCCAGCGGGAAAATTGGCCGCAGCCTTACGGCCGGAGGCGAAACCCTGACGCTCGACGGAAAGATCGGGCGCGATTTTCTTGGCTTCGCGGAAAGTACTAACATTTCCGGGTTCATCGGCGGCTCCGTGCGCGAACAGGGCAATTCGCTCTCGATCGCATCCGGGGCGGAAATCGACGGGAAGACCATCTTCAAGGGACACAAGGAACCGAGCGTTGCGTCCGACGCCAAGCTTGCGTCGCCCCTCGAATTCACAAAAATAGAACGCAGGCGCGAAGCGCGCGGCGGCGGCTACTACCTTTGGCGGGTCATCTGGACCGGCACGTTTATTCTTTTTGGCCTGGTGCTGGCCAGCCTGATGCCAAAGTTTGCGCTCGAGACTGTGGACTCTGCCGGCCATATCGGCGCCTCGTTCGGACTTGGCGTGCTGGTTTTCTTTGGCGTGTTCATCGCTTCTATCATCGCGTGCATCACGGTTGTCGGCATGCTGGTGGGCATCTCCTCGCTGATGCTCTGGCTGGTCATGCTGTTTGCTTCGGAAGTGGTTGTCGGAGGAATCGTCGGCCAGTGGATCATGGGCCGCGACGACGACTTCTGGCCCTTTTTCCTGCGCGTGGTTGTCGGCATTGCGGTGGTTCGCGTCGTCACCAGCCTGCCGTTTATCGGTCACTGGGCCGGGTTTATCGTCGGGATCTGGGGAATGGGAGCCATTTCTCTGGCGTTGTATCGCCGTCTGCAGCCGACACTTGCACCCAACATTCCGCCGGCGCCCATGGCGCCGCTCACCAGCCCGCTTCCGCCGAACACCACGGTTGGGGGGATTTAGCTCTTTGGAGTGCGGGAGCGAAGCTCCCGCTTTTGCGGTGCAAACAGCAGCACCCAAATTTACTTTCTTCTCGCTCTAACATCCTCAAAAGCGGCGGCTCCGCTACCGCACTCCAAAAAGTACGGGCCCCGGAACTTCCGGGGCCCGTTGCCTTTGCGGAGGCGGGTGAAAACTTAGCTCAGAAAGCCCGAACCTTTGTGGCCACAAATGGTGTCGTCGTGCCCGGGCCGAAGTACAGCCCACTAAGGGCGACCGTATGGCCGGTGACAAGCCCTGTAGCATCGGTGACACCATCAAAATTGGTCAGCGGCGCGAGGGTCTGGAGTTGAACGTTAAAGTTGACCACTTGCCCAAAGAACGGAGGCAAAGACTGAATGGCAAAAGTGCCTGGAGGAGCGGTTGAGGCGATCAACCCAGAGGCCACGGAGTCGCGCAGCATTACTAGATCCGCCGTGATCGCTGCCGGTGTACTCCCCGCGGCGGGCGTGAAGGACTTGACGTCAATGGCGACCGTCATCCCCGGTACGAGGGATGTGGCAGTGAGGGAACCTACGAACGAGTTTGCCGGGAGGGTGGTGATACCCTTCGAGTCGACAACAAAGGGAGACGGGTTGTTAAGGGTCACATTGACGATCGTGCCGGTCGGAAGAGCGCTGGGTACAGCTTGGACGGTGGCCTGGTCACCGGCAATGATTTGAAATTGAGTGGCGGTGGTGGGCGCGAACGTGACGACTCCCTCCACCCAGTTGATGGCCACAGAACTGAGGGGATCATAACTGAGTAGCGTGAACGTACCGTCCGGGTTTATTGCTGTGTCGATGCTCACCAGTTGGCCTACCGCTGGAGGACAGGCTGTCCCGGGAGTTAGGGCGCAATTTGGCGAATAAAAAGTGGAGGCAGTTCGAGTCGCGAAATAGGCGCCGTTTTCTGAAGTCGCGACGGTTATTTGTTGCGGAGAAACTGCTGAAACCACGCCCAAGATATTGTCAAAGAAGTCGACTTGACCCGTTGCCAGGCTGGAAGCGGCAGGCGGGAGAAGAGTAGCGGTGAACGCGTTCGCAGCGCCCAGATTTGCGCTCGTGACCACCTGATTCGCGACACTGATCGCCGTGGCTGTATTCAGGTCTATTTCCAGAGCTGCCTTTTGGTTTGCAGCCAGGCTGAGGGTCACTGGAATTTGTGCCACAGATACCGCGCCACCCGTCAGGGTTGTGACGCTGTTCGCAGCGCAGCCGGGCGTGCCTGGCGCGAGTTGCGTACAATAAGTCACCGTTGGCGCGGAGAAAGTAATCGTCAGGCTGGTGTAGTTGCCTGCCGGCACTGACACCGAAGTAGCCAGGAAAAACGAGTCGCTTTGCAATCGCACAAAATCCACTGTGGCCGTGCTCGCGATGCCAAAGGCGCTTCCCGAACCTGGGTTCAGGGCGATTCCCGTGAGGGTGGTGACGAATGCCAGAAGATTCGTACTCGCTTGGGGAGTCAGAGGTGTCGCCCGCATTGTCAGCACCAATGTGGCCGTGCCGCTACCCCCGCCGCAGTTGACGGTGCAGGCCTTCTTGACGCCGCTGCAGGAAGTGAGAGAGAGGACCGCGGCAAACGCAACCAAAACTGCGTATCGTTTTGAGTTCATGCATATACCCCGAGATGGATTTGCGCGCCACGAATGGTAGCATTGGGCGGCTGGACTTCCCCCAGACCACTCTAAACCCAGTCCAGCACTCAGGTTGCAAGGAATGCAGTGAGTTGCTCAACTATTAACGCCTGGCGCGAGCGCGAGTGCCGGGAGCGGATGTGCTATCGTTACTGATTCGAGCGTGAGGAACGCGGATTAGGCAGGTTTTCTGGTCAAACGCAAATCCAAGACGGAGTCCGCTGGAACTCCAAAACTCCACGAGGAAGCCATGTTGGAACGTGTCTACGTGCCACTCGAGGATGAATTGCGCGCTCATGACGTGGAAGGGCAGCCGGTGCGGCAAAATCGCGCCGTTGGCAACGCGCATGGCTCGGCTGCCGGAGTGGCTCCGGCTCACGAGGACGATGCTCCTCCCGCTGGCCCAACCATGGAGGAGATCTTCGGCCCCGGCGGGTTCCTGGAACGCAGCATGATCGGAGGCTACGAGCATCGCCCCGCGCAATTGCAGATGGCGGAGGCGGTGCACGACGCGTTTGCGAAGCACCACCATACGGTTGTGGAAGCGGGAACGGGCACCGGGAAAACGCTGGCGTATCTGTTGCCGGCGATCTGCAGCGGACGCCGCGTGGTGATTTCCACGGCCACCAAATCGCTGCAGGAACAGCTTTACCAGAAGGACGTGCCCTTCCTGCAAAAGCATTTCGCGCCCAATCTGAAGGTGGCGGTGATGAAGGGCCGCTCCAACTTCCTGTGCCTCTCCAAGATGCACGCGCTGGCTGACCAGCCGATGCTGAAAGGCATGGAAGAGGTGGACGCCTTCCGCCAGATTCGCGACTGGTCGAAACTTACGGAAACGGGTGACCGCTCCGAACTGACGTTTTTGCCCGACGATTCGGAGTTGTGGTCGCGCATCGACGCCCGCCGCGACACCTGCACCGGGAAGAAATGCCCGGAATTTGAAAAGTGCTTCCTCACCCAGATGCAGAACCGCGCCAAGGAAGCCGACCTGATCATCGTCAACCACCACCTGTTTTTCGCCGACCTGGCGTTGAAGCAGGACGATTTCGGCAGCATCCTGCCGGAATATTCAGCGGTGGTGTTCGACGAAGCGCACGAGATGGAAGATGTTGCCAGCGACTACTTTGGCCAGCAGATTTCCAATTTTCGCTTTGAAGAGCTGGCGCGCGACGCGGACCACGCCATGCGGTTGACCAAGTCGGGCTCGCCCACGTTGCTGCGCCGCACGCAGCGCATCCGCGAAAAGAGCCGCGCGTTCTTCGACAGTTTTCCGCCGCGCGACGGCCGGTTTCCATTCACCCGGCAGGAGCGCGAAGCTTTCCTAGAACAACACCGCGAGGCTTACGACGCCCTGCTGAACGCCTGCAAAGCCATGGAAACGGAATTCGCCGTGCTAACGCAAAAGCCGGAGGAGCTGACGCGCATCGCCCGCCGTAGCTTTGAAATCCGCCAGGAATTTTCCTTCCTGTTTGAATCCAACGAAAAGAATTACGTTTACTGGTTTGAGCGCCGCAACAAAGGCGTGTTCCTCGCCGCTACGCCGATCGACATCAGCCAGATTCTGCGCGAGAAACTTTTCGAGGCCTTCGACACCGTAATCCTCACCTCTGCCACCCTCGCAGTTGCGGGCCGATTTGAATTTATCCGCCAGCGCCTTGGGCTCGACCACGCGAAAGAATGCGCACTGCCACCGGAGTTCGACTTCCAGCAGCAGGCGCTGCTCTATCTCCCGCAAAAAATGCCCGATGTGCGCGATGCGAGTTTCCCCGGAAAAGCCGCCGACGAAATCGTGCAGCTTCTGGAGTTGAGCCAGGGCCGCGCCTTCTGCCTGTTCACCAGCTACTCGCAGATGAATGATCTTTTCGAGCGAGTGCGCACTCGCGTGGACTTCCCGCTGATGCTGCAAGGGACTGCGCCGCGCTCCGTGCTGCTCGAACGCTTCAAGAACACTCCGAACGCCGTCCTCTTCGCCACCGCCAGCTTCTGGCAGGGCGTCGACGTGCCCGGCGAACAACTCTCCTGCGTGATCGTGGACCGCCTGCCGTTTGCTGTACCCAGCGATCCGATCGTGGCCGCGAGGGTCCGCGCTTTGCAGGACGAAGGCCGCAACCCATTCTCCGAATTTCAGGTGCCGGAAGCAGTGTTGGCGCTGAAACAGGGCTTTGGGCGCCTGATTCGCGCCAAGACCGACCGCGGCGTGCTCGCCTTGCTGGACACGCGTATCCAGCGGATGCCCTATGGTAAAATTTTCTTGGAGTCGCTGCCCCGGTACCGGAGGACCAACGATCTCGAGGATGTCTCCCGGTTCCTTTCCGCGGCCGGCCCTGCCTGAAAAGCATCGTCCCCAGGGAAGACGAGGAAGAGAAAGCCAGCCATGTTTCAAGTGAGTGTGGAAGACACGTTTTCGTCGGGACACGCCTTGCGCGGTTACAAGGGCAAGTGCGAGAATCCCCACGGTCACAACTATCGCGTGCAGGTCACGCTGGAGGGGCCGCAGCTTGACAACATCGGGCTGCTGATCGATTTCACGCAATTAAAGCACGCGATGCGCGGGTTGATTGCCCGGCTGGATCACCAATTCATCAACGATCTGGAACCGTTTACCACCGTGAATCCGTCGGCGGAAAACCTGGCCAAATATTTTTACGACAATTTGACCGGCCAGCTCACAGGTTTGCCGCCAGGCGCGAAATTGAAAGACGTGGTGATTTGGGAGACCGACACCGCCATGGCGCGCTACCACCCGTAGCGGGTCCGCCAGGGAACAGGGGAAGCAATGAATCGTTCACTTCTGATCATCCTGGTTCCGGCGCTGCTGGTGGCCATAGGCTACATCGTTGTCCTGCGGATGATGGGCTTCTCGCCCGGTTATCCCCGGCTGGTGATTGCCATGGCGCTGTTTTTTGGCGGCATCTATTGGCTTTCGAAGCGTTCCGGCAAGAAAGCAAAAACCGGCAGTTAGCCGCCGCACCTGATCAGTTTTGGCTTTTGTATCGGCCGCCGTCTGCTTGCCCGCCGCAGGAGGCGGCGGGCGCAGTTTGCTGAAACCGAGGCCAGATTCGGACTTTGGGCAACGCTGTAATCTAAAACAGAGTTTCAAATGTTTATCACTGAGATCTTCAAATCCATCCAGGGCGAAGGAACACGCGCGGGCCTACCGTGCATCTTTGTCCGGCTCACCGGCTGCAATCTGCGCTGCACCTGGTGCGACACCGCGTACGCCTTTCACGGCGGGCAAAAGGTGAGTGTTGACGAAGTGATGGAGCGCGTCGAATCGCTCAACCGGCGTCCGGACGGCAGCGCCGCGGGAATTTCTCTGGTCGAACTTACTGGTGGCGAACCGCTGCTGCAGGAAGAAATCTATCCGCTGGCCGAGCGGCTGCTTGCCGAGGGTTACACCGTGATGATCGAAACCAGCGGCGAGCGTTTCATCGGCCGCCTGCCCAGGGAAGTCATCAAGATCGTGGACGTGAAGTGCCCGGACTCCGGCGAGCCGGACACGTTTGAACCGCGGAATCTCGGAGAATTAGGCGCAAACGACGAAGTGAAATTCGTAATCTCCAGCCGCAGAGACTATGAGTTTGCGCGCGATTTCATCCGCGAACACCGGTTGACAGAGCGTGTGCATGAGGTCCTGTTCTCGCCAGTCCATGACGATCCAAATGGAAAATGGAGAGGCCTGGAACCGCGTGAGCTGGTCGAATGGATGCTTGAAGACGGATTGCAGGTCCGGTTGGGTCTGCAGCTTCACAAAATCGTGTGGGACCCCGCCATGCGTGGCGTATAGGCCACGAAAAGAGGAATACCTTCCGTGGGAAGAGTCGATGCCATCATTCTGCTAAGTGGAGGGATGGACTCGTGCGTCAGCGCTGCCGAAGCCATCCATAAGCACGGGCGCGGCCGCGTGGGGTTGCTCCATGCCAGCTATGGCCAGCGGACAGAGGCGCGGGAGTTCCGGGCCTTTTCCGAGATCGCCGAATTCTATGGCGTGCAGGAAAAGTTGCAGGTGCGGCTGGATTATTTCCGGGCCATCGGCGGATCAGCGCTCACCGATGCGAACATTGCGGTACCCGAGAATGAGCTGGGCGCGCCCGGGCCCGGTAGAAGTGCGATCCCGGTGACCTATGTCCCATTCCGCAACGCACATTTTCTGAGCGTCGCGGTCAGTTGGGCGGAAGCAATCGGGGCGGGCGCCATCTACATTGGAGCCGTGGCCGAAGACAGCTCGGGATATCCCGATTGCCGGCCGGAGTATTACGAAGCGTTTCAGGAGTTGATTCGCCGGGGAACGCGTCCGGAGACAAAAATTGAAATCGTGACGCCGGTGATTCGCCTGAAAAAAAGCGAAATTATCCGGCGCGGCGTGGAATTGGGCGCGCCGCTGCAATTGACCTGGTCCTGCTATCAGGGTGAGGAGCAGGCCTGCGGCACTTGCGACAGTTGCCTGCTGCGTTTGCGGGCGTTTGCCGAGGCTGGTTTCCGCGATCCCATCGCTTACCGTGCGGAATCTCGTGCGGGGGTCACGGATTGACGTGGTAGCACTTGGATTCCGGGCGATATGAGGGATAATGGTGCAAACCGGCCAGCGGACCGAGGCCGGCGCTCCTCCACAATAAAAGGAGAATGGGGCATGGTGAATTGGACGAAGACGTACGCGCTCGCTGCAATCCTGGCGTTGGGAATGCTCGGATGCTTTGCCACGCGCGCGGCCGCGCAAGAAGGAAAGATGGCCGGGTCGATCATCGACTTCGATGGTAACCCGTGGGCCAATCTTCCGGTGAAGATCAAGAGCGAGCAAGGCGTGACAACCGAATCGAAGACCGATGCAGCCGGCAAATTTTCGTTCGCGGGACTGAAGAACGGTAAGTACACGTTCACGGTGCAACCACCCCAGATGCAGACTCCATTCGATGTCCCGATCGAGGTGCGCGGCGCGGATACACCGCCGATCAATCTCAACTTCAAGGAGATTCTGGAGAAGCAGAACCCCGAAGCGGCCGCAAAGTACAAAAAACAGCAGGAAGAGCAGAAGAAATTTTCAGGCATGAAGGAACAATTCGCCAAGGGCGTGGGCCTGCTGGACCAGGAACGCGCCGCAAAGGCCGAGTTGACGAAAGCCACTGCCGACCAAAAGGAAGCTGCTAAGGCCAAGGTCGCCGACCTTTCCGCTCAGGCCGTTGCAGTTTTTCAGGATGGGTTGAAAGCGGCCCCGGAGAAGGATCCAAACATCCACCTATTCTGGGCGCGCATGGGCGAGGCCTACGACCTGGCGGGACGCAATGACGAGGCGATCAACGCCTACCAGCAGGCGATTGCGGCGAAGCCGGACAATCCGAGCTACTACAACAACCTGGGAAATATTCTGGGACGTACCGGAAAGATCGACGAAGCGCGCGCGGCATACACCAAGTCCGCGGAACTTGATCCGCCGAACGCGGCCATGGCCTGGCGTAACTTTGGCATCAGCTTGTATCAAGCGGGACGCATGGTCGAAGCGATCGAGCCGCTGAAGAAGGCCACGGAGATTGATCCCAAGAATGCGCAAGCGTGGTATCTACTGGGCGCGTGCATGGTGGCGGACCCCTCGATTTACAAAACAGTCGGCGACAAGATCGAAGTCACGCCAAAGCCAGGAACGATTGAGGCGTACCAGAAGGCCATCGAGTTGGATCCGAGCGGGCCATGGGGCACGCAAGCCAAGCAGGGCCTTGAGCAACTTCAACAATTGACCGGCGGCATCGAGACCAAAGTCGGCAACAAGAAAAAGAAGCCGTAACCTCGAAACTTCAAGCTAGCGTAGCCTATCTGGAAGACGGCCTCGTTTCAGCGGGGCCGTTTTTCTTTTTAACGATGGGTTAGAGTCCCGGTAACTTTCGTGCGGCGAAGCACCCAGGAGAAAATCAGAACGGAAGAGGGCAGAATTACGGCTCCGAAGGCAAGCAGGAGCAGTAGCGGGCGTCCAAGAGCGAAGATGCCCGCGCCGTCGAGAAGCGCGCCGCGCATGGCGTCCATTGCATAGGTTACGGGATTCAGGTGCGCCACGATTTGCAGCCACGGCGGCAAAATACTCACCGGAAAGAGCATGCCACCCGCGACACTCGACACCCCCAGGATGAACCACTTGGCAGGATTCCCCCGCTTGAACAGCAAGAGATACGCCGCCGAGAGCACACCGAGTCCAGAAAAAGCCAGCAGCGTGGAGAGGAGAACGGCGAACACGGCCAGCCAATTTGCTGCGCGCAGCGGAAAATCAAATAACGCGGCCGCCCAGCCCAAATAAACCGCAATGCGCAGCGTTGTAGCGGCAAAGGGATAAAATGCCGAACCAATCAGCATGACTGGCAACGAAACTTGCGTAACCAGCAGGGGTTCTAGCGTGCCGGTATCGCGCGCCTCCTGAAGGCTGCGGTCAAACGTATCCAGAGCGGCATTGAGGTAGTCAAAGAAAACGAACCCGGCCAACGAATAGGAGAAATACGTTTTCCCCTGAGGAAGGGCATCGCGCAGCGCAGGCGAATCCACGAACCGCGCCACGTAATAAAACATCGCGGCGCCAAAGAGGGCTTCAACTGCCTCCAAAATAAACGGACTGCGATAGGTGCTGGCGATTCGCAAATCCCGCTGGAAGAAAAGGAAAATGTCGCGGAGGATTTGCCTCATTCCGGCGTCGACTCCCCGGCGGAGTAGAGATGCCGCCCAGTGAGCCGCGCGAACGCTTCTTCCAGGGAAGAGGACAAAGTCCTGGCCCTGAGCGCGGTGGGAGTATCGAAAGCAAGCAGTTTGCCTTCGTCCAGGATGGCCACGCGGTCGGCGAGCAGTTCGATTTCCTGCATGGTGTGGGAGGCAAACAACAGCGAGGTATCCTGGCGCGCCAGGACTTCGGTTTTCAGGAAATGCCGGAAATCAGCGGCGGCGATAGCGTCCAGGCTGCGCGTCGGTTCATCCAGCAGCAATACCCTTGGTTGATGAAGCAGCGCGCGAATCAGGCTGAGGCGCTGGATCGTGCCGGAAGAAAGCGCGCGCGCCTGGCGATCCAACACGCCGCGCAATCCGAACCGATCGCCTAGGATTTCGATGCGGGTGGCGCTGAATTCATCGGACAAATGGTTCAAGCGGCCAAAAAAGCGCAGATTCTGGCGGCCAGTCAGCCGCGCATAGAAGCCGAGGTCGCTTCCCGCGTGATACCCGATTTGCCGGCGCACGGCCGCGGGTTCGCGCGCTGTATCGTGCCCCGCCAGGGAGGCGGTGCCGCGTGTTGGCAAGAGAAGCGTTCCCAGGATGCGGAGCAAGGTGGTCTTGCCGGCACCATTGGCGCCGAGCAACGCCACCGCTTCGCCTTGTTTCACTTCGAGGGAAATTGCCCGCAGTGCCGGCGACGTGGGCGAGCCAAACGGCTGAAGATAGGCGCGCCAGCCGCTGAGTGCCGGCGGAAACCATTTCTCCAGGGAATCCAGGATGATCGCGGGGTCGGACACTCCCGACTTTATAGCGTGTCTCGGAACAGAAGACAATCCGAGCGGGCTGCCGCGCGCCATGCGCCGAACGTGACAGTCCCGAGTAAACCTGGGTAAGATAGCCGTATAATCCCGGAATCCGCGTCCCCAGCTTGGAGCCAGGAAGATGGTGGAGTTGACAATGCGCGCAGTAGTGCCCGCGCACGTCTTGATCCGGCAGCTCGAGGGGGAATCGGTGCTGCTGAATCTGGAGAGCGAGCGGTATTTTGGCCTGGATGCCACAGGCACGCGGATGTGGGAACTTGTGACCACCCAGCCATGCATTGCTTCGGCGTTTGAGAAACTTCGGCAAGAGTATGAGGTAGAACCCGAAGTGTTGCGGAGTCACCTAACCCAGCTATTGAGCGGGCTTGTGGAGAACGGCCTGCTGCAAGTGTTACCCGCGGATGTGGGAACCACTCCAACGATATAAGGCGCTGGATCCCGCATCTCAGCGCATGTTCCGGCGCGCCGCGATTCTCTTGCGGTTGGTGCGATGGTCGCTGCGCCTGCGGGGTTACGGCAAGACCTACACCTCGCTGCAGAAACGCCTTCACCCCCAAGCCCCGGGCGCGGAAACTCGCCCGGAGGTGCGAGATGAGGTGCAGGTTAAGTGCCGCATGGTGCGCGCCGCAGTGCGTTACTCGCTCGCCCAGTTTACCTGTCTCGAAGAATCCCTGACTCTCTGGTTTCTGCTCCGCAAGCAGGGAATCCCTGCGTGCCTGCGTATCGGCGTCCGCACTGAAAATGGGAAGTTCGAAGCCCACGCCTGGGTAGAACATGACGGCGAGGCGCTGAATCAGCCCGAAGAGATGCACCGTCACTACGCGGCATTCGAGCAGGATTTTCCCGAACCGCCGGCGGGGCAGTCATGAGCGGATTCTTCGGCATGGTGCGCACCGACGGCGTGGCCGTGGAGCCGCGATTCCTGGATCAGGTTGCGCAACGCCTGCGTTCTCGTGGCCCCGACGCCGGACACACATGGGCAAAGGATGGGTTGGGCACCTGCTTCTCGTACCTGGAGACCGGAACGCGCCACCAGTCTCGCAGCCAGCCCGTGCGGCTCGCGGACCGCTACGCTTTGCTCGGCGAAGTGCGGCTCGATGCACGAGGAAAACTCGTGGAAGAGTTGCAGGCAAACCAGGCGCCGCCGACCGAGGAAGCTTCTGATGAAGAATTGCTGCTTCTGGCGTGGAGCGCGTGGGGAGAAGGGGCGCTTTCTAAATTACTTGGCGATTATTCCTTTGCCATCTGGGATGCTTTGCGGCAATCGCTCTTCTGCGCCCGGGATTTTGCGGGGGCCCGGCCCTTTTTTTACGCTTGGCGTGGAGGGGTCTTCCGCTTCAGCAATACGCTACAGGTGTTGCGACTCGATCCTGGAATTTCCGATGACCTGGATGATTCATTCGTGCGCGATTTCCTGCTCACCGGGTTGTGCAGCGATCCCACGCGCACCGTCTGGCGGGATGTCCGGCGGTTGCCCGCTGGCCATCGGCTGGTTCTTTCCGGCGCGGAACTCCAGGTGAAGCGGTTCCTGAACTTACCCATTGAGGAGCCGCTGAGGCTCAAGCGAGCCGATGAATATCTGGAAAACTATCGTGACCTGCTTGGGCAGGCGGTTGCCGACCGATTGCCCGAAGGAAAAGTCTCGCTCTACCTGAGTGGCGGCCTGGATTCCAGTTCCGTCTGCGCCACCGCCTCGCGAATTGCCAGAGAGAAGGGCAATTCCCCGGCGCTCAAAGCGTTTACGATCAGTTGGCGGCCGTTGTTCAACGACCTTGAGCCAAAGTTTGCGCAGATGACCGCTCAGCATCTTGGCCTGGCTCACGAAATTCTGGAAGAAAATTCCATTCGTCCGGATGAGCGCGAGGCAGCGGCGGCTTCGCCCGAGCCCACCGCCGAATTTTTTCTTGATCGGGACCACCGGTTCTACCAAGCCATCTCCTTGCACGCCCGCGTGGTGCTTTCCGGGGACGGCGGCGACGACGTTTTATCGGGGCAGTCCTGGCCATATCTCAAATATCTATACGAGCGCGGCGAGTGGGGCGACATTATCAGGAACTTCGGAGGATATCTTGGTACGCGCGGGCGATTTCCTCCCCTGCGCGGAGGATTTCGAAGCAGAATTCGGCGCTGGTTTGGCTCGCACGACACCCCGCAACAGTTGCCTGCCTGGCTGAATCAGGAATTTAGCGAGCGCTGCCGGGCGCAATCGGCGGAACGCTTCCAGGAGCGCCCGTCGATTGAAGAGCACCCCGTGCACCCTGCTGCCTACCGCTCCCTGCACTCGGGGTATTGGGCCAGCGTCTTGGAAAGTGAAGACGCCGGCTGCACCGGCGTCAATCTCGAAACGCGAGCATCGCTGCTCGACCTCAGGATTTTGCGCTTTCTCTTGCGCCTTCCTCCCGTGCCCTGGTGCGCCAACAAGGAACTCAGCCGCCGGGCCATGAAGGACGCGCTACCCGGGAAAATTCTTGTACGGTGCAAGACACCACTTCTGGAAGATCCACTGGAAGCCGGTTGGCAGAGGTTCGGCTGGAGACCACATCCTGAAAAGCATCCGCCAAAAATGATTCATGAATTCGTGAAATGGGGTAACTTGCTCGAAACTTTAGAAAGTTCTAAGGGTTTAATTTCATCTGAAAATCTTTACGCACTCGCCTTCTCGCATTGGCTGAAAGTCATTGAAAAGGAAGGGGGGATTCAGTAGAGTGCTAGAAAAGGGGCCTGAATGAAGCAGCCGTTCAAACGATCCGTTAAAAAGCCTTATCAACCACCCAAGCTGCTTGTTTATGGCGATCTCGCGGAAATGACCAGGGCCACCGGAACGAAATCGAAGATCGACGGGGGCACAAAGCCGCGGAAGCGACGTACCGGAGCCTGACCCCCGCGCGCAGCGGCGCCGCTGCAAGAAAATAGAATCCCGTGAGTTTTTCCTACCGAGCTTACGGCCTTGGAATCAACTCTTCCAGCCGAATTGCAGGACTCCAATCCGCTCCCCTGCAACGGGGAGATAATGGTGTGTGGCTTGAAGACGGCCCGGAGCCGGACTGGGCCAGAACATTGCTCGCTTGTCCGGCGCGAATCCTATCCCACAGATCCGAACCAGCGGGCTCTGCCGATCCCTCGTTCATCCTCACCCAGCACGGCGAAGCACAAGGCTTCCAACTTTCTTATTCGGACGGGACACGCTTCGTCGTGGACGGCGCGGCGCAACACGTTTGGGGAGCATACCAGCCTCCACTGACCGCGAAAGACATGGCCACTTATTTTCTAGGGCCAGTGATGGGCTTTTTATTGCGCCGGCGTAATGTCACTTGTTTGCATGCGAGCGGCGTCGAGATCCAGGGCCGCGCGATATGTTTCTGCGGGGATGCTGGCTTCGGCAAATCGACCATGGCCGCAGCGCTGGCCCTGCGCGGGCTTCCGGTGCTGGCGGAGGACATCGTGGCGCTCGAAGAGAGCGGGGGCGAATTTCAAGCGGTCCCCGGTTATCCCCGGGTCTGCCTGTGGCCGGAAAGCGTGAGTATGTTGCTGG